>Ga0210383_10000467_pt1 | contig 37479 bp, 38 predicted proteins | sample IncBWC14OmetaG_FD_160072 | JGI IMG/M metagenome (GOLD analysis project Ga0210383, IMG submission 160072) | Forest soil microbial communities from Barre Woods Harvard Forest LTER site, Petersham, Massachusetts, United States - Inc-BW-C-14-O ... | reverse complement strand
TCTAGACACTCGTTGCTCACGTTCCCTGCGACTGTCATCGTGGTCTCGGAGAGGGTCATGGATGAGTTGTTTACTAGAGAGCCGATATTGGCAACATCTCCGCCTCCAACAATGGGATTGCCCATGTTAAAGACGTTATTGTTCGTAAGTGTGCCCATGACCGTCAATTTGTTCGCACCACCAGAACCGGCGCTATTTGTTGTCAACGTTCCCGAGTCCGTCAGGTTACCCGAAACCGTTAGCGCGCTCGCTTGCTCCAAATCCAGGGAACCAACTATCGTCGCATTCCCACCGACTGTAAGAGTGCTGCCATTGCCAAATGCGAGCGCCCCTGTCTGGTTCACCGTAAGTCCGTCGGCGATGGTGAGAGTTTCTGATTTTCCGGATAGATTCTGCAGCTTCGAACTACCTGTCGTGCCCCCTAGGACGAGAGTGTTGACGTTCGCATTGAGGTTCAGATTCACTGAATCTGTGCCGCCCGAATCGATTGTCACGTCATACGTGTTCCCTCCGCCGTTGTTGGGGACTTTCTTCGGAGTCCAATCGGTCGCGTTACTCCAATTGCTAGTGCCGCCATTCCAAGTGGAGTTCGTTTGACCAAATACAAGCGTAGGGCACAAGAAAGCTGCGATTAGCACAGCGGCCCAGCTACATCTCCGAATTAATTTTCTTGCCCGAAGTTCGTTCTTTACTCCAAACGATGGCGTGTGCATGGCGTTCTCCGTTCTGAGGTTCTAGATTTCCAACAGGAACCAACTATACTTCGAGGTAATTTCACCAGGAGTAACTGGACGATAATCCCGGTGGTGGAAGATTGTCAAGCTTCGATAGCAAATAGACCGCAGCTTGGACAAATCATTTTTCGGCCCCGCCGAATAATGATGGCGATTCTTCGTTGCTCAGTAGTACGAAGCTGAACTGTTACGGCAGTTATTGACAAGTTTAAAATCGGCTGGTAGTGTTCCGCTAGTCTTGGGCTAAATTCAAATCTACGTCATCCTGCCTATGTCGCTTTTTGGGGAGGCGAGCCCCGATGTCAAGAGCGCCCCGGATTGGTGCCATTCTGTATTTCCTTGCATGCGGGACAATCTGTGGGACCGTGGCCGGACAGACGAATCCGGTACCGTCGCTCACGCAAATTTCGCCATCCACGGCCGGCGTCGGCGGACCGGCATTCATGATGACCCTATTCGGTACCGGTTTCAGCGGAGACTCGATCGTTCAATGGAATGGATCATTCCGTGGAACTGACTTTGACCCGAGCTATCCCGATGAATTAACTGGTTTCATTACGGCCGCGGATATTGCAAATGTGGGAACAGCTCAAGTAACCGTGTTCAACGTTGCACCAGGTGGTGGCACATCGAACGCGTTGACATTCACCATCGTCACTCCCAATCCTGTACCGTCGCTCACGTCCATTTCGCCATCTACGGCCGATGCCGGTGGACCGGCGTTCACAATGACCTTGATTGGTACGAATTTCGGCGGAAACTCGATCGTGCAATGGAATGGATCATTCCGTGGAACTGACTTTGACCCGAGCCATCCCAATGAATTAACTGGTTTCATTACGGCCACGGATATTGCGAACGCGGGAACAGCAAAAGTGACCGTGTTCAACGTCGCACCAGGTGGCGGCACATCGAACGCAATAACATTCACTGTGCACAAAGCAGGAACCTCGACGTCTGTAGTCTCGTCAGCGAACCCGTCGGAGTTTGGTCAGTCCGTGATGTTCACGGCCACGGTGGCGGTGGTCGCACCCGGGAGCGGGGCGCCGACGGGCACGGTTACGTTCAAGAACGGAACGACTGTGTTGGGCTCCGGCAAGCTCAGCAGTGGAAAGACCACGTTCTCCACATCAGCCTTAACGGAGGGCACGCATTCTATCACGGCCACTTACAATGGCAGCACAGACTACAGTACCAGCACTTCTCCTATACTTAAGCAGACTATCAATCCTGGTGTGGTGGCTTTGGTGACCGCCACAGCGGGCAGCGGGCAATCGGCTACAATCTCGACTGCCTTTGCTACGGCACTGCAAGCGACCGTGCAGGATTCGTCCGGGAACCTTCTCGCCGGTGTGACTGTCACCTTTACCGCGCCAGCTAGCGGCGCCAGCGGTACCTTCGCCAACGGCAAGGCAACGACCACGGCAATCACCAACAGCAGCGGAGTCGCCATGGCCTCGACGTTTACCGCAAGTAGCACCGCTGGATCTTACAGTATCACCGCATCGGTTGCTGGCGTGGGCAGTAAAGCCGGCTTCGAGCTGACCAATAATCCTGTAGTCCAAATCAGCTCGCTCAGTGAAACTACGGCCAACTCATTTGATTCACTCACGATCACTGGCACAGGATTTGCTGAGGGCACTTTGGCAATTTCCGTATTGTTTATTCCTGAGAATGGAGACCCTTCCGTCATGATCCCGGTCTCGGCGTCGGATTCCGGAAGCATCCAAGTGATGGTCCCGACCTTTATCGGTCTCGGCTCAGCGACGTTTGCAGCGGAGATTGTGGACGTTCAGGTGGTGCAATTCTCTAGCAGTACTACATTTCTCTCAAACCGGATCGCAGGATTACAGATCAACACCCTACCTTCTGTGCCTGACGGTGTACCCGTCGGTGCAATGACTGCGGCGCTCCTCTCTTCGACGCTGAATATTTCAGAAGCCACACTGACTGCACAGACCGGAGACACTACCTTCTCGAACACCGCGGCCATTCTGATCCAGTTTGACACCGATCTCGCTCCACTAATTTCTGCTGTCAGTGCTATTACCAGCGATCCGACTAAAACTGTTACCCTTACAACGGCCAATGGGATTACAACTACTCTAAATGCACAGAAGCTGGCTCTGTCCGATCAGCTGGCTCAGGCTCTCATTGCCGCAATAGTGAACCAGGGATCAATCCCCACTGCGAGTTCATCCTCAAATTGTCCTACGCCTACTGGTAACACAGTATATGACAGCAATCTCTGTAGCCTGCAAATCTATTTCCAAACCCTAGCTGGTCAGGTCTCAGCTAGCCCAGCGTCCCAAAGATCGCGGCAGGCGACCAAGCTTACGTTAACACCGCCTGAGAACGCGGTGGTGGGCATATACGCTAATTTAATGGTTGGCGCGATTGTTGATGCAATTTTTCCGCAAGCGATAGTGTTTCAATTGGTGATAAATCCTATTGTGACCGAAGTCGCCGTGGATCTCGCCCTGAATCACGATACTCCTCCAGGAACAGAGATTGCACAGGGGGTAGGACTGAATTTCCTGGATGCGGCATTCTTCCACGGAACTCCAGTCTTAGCGACTGCCGCGCGCGAGATTATAGCGTTCAACACCCTTATTTCGTGGTCGCCACCTCCGACGGGTATTTTGCTGAGTTCTGGGGCGGCGGGGTTTGTAACTGGAGGGGTAACTTTTCTGGACCCGAACACAGGTGCGCCTACGACCCTTCTGAAGGTTCCTGTCCAGACTCAAGGAGGAGCGTTCGATACCACTAAACTGGTAATACCTTCACAACCCACACCGTACACGCTCACCTTAAGTACCGCCGGAAGTGGCAGCGGCTCGATTAATTCGTTTCCTACGGGTGCCTCATTCCCGGTTGGCACAATTGTCGGTCTCACTGCGGTGCCAGCTACTGGCTCGACTTTCGCTGGATGGGGCGGTTCTGGTTGCTCTGGAACGGGTATGTGCAGCGTGACAATGAACCAGAACCAGACGGTTACGGCCACCTTTAATACGAGCGGAACACCAAGCGTAACTATCGCCAGTGCAACTTGCAACGTTGTCGAGCCCGGTTCGCCTCCAGAAGTGTCTGTCAGTGCAAGCGGAAGTGCGACAGGACCAGCCGGAGCCATCCTTAACATCTACACCTATACAACAAGTGACACAATTTCGTGCGGTTCTTGGTCAAACACGAGCGGGATCACACTTCAGTGTACAAACAACTCTGGGCAAACTGCCTCGACATCGTGGCAATCTCTATCGGGGACTTTTTTTGCGAGCACAGTAGCAGACATGGAGGCGTCGCTAACCAATTCAGTCGGTACCTTGATAGCTCCGGTCGTGCAAGTACCGTTGACCTGTCAGTGAATAGGTCTAGCCCGATAGGCGATTAGACAAAGTCTGTGATTGCCACTTTTGGCTCAGATTGGCGTCCGGTTAGACATGCGATCGCTGTCAAGGCTACGATTCGTGAAACCACGATCGTATTTCCTCGTTTTTCTTAAAACGCCCGCCGCCGTTATTGTCCTTTCTGGCTGAAATGCAAAATTGCCGTTTAAATCCTCAGTGACGCTCTTTACGACTTTCCAATTTCTTAAGCGATTGCAGAATATTCTTCTTGGCCTCTATTTCGTCGCGCAGCAACTCAGCATCAGAGATCGCTTTTAGTAGCCGAGAAAGCCGATTCTCATCCGCTGATATTTCGGCCTGCAAAGCAGCGACGGCGCTAACGGCGGACTGGCGGGAATTCTTTCTGATCGTATAATAAATTGTTGGTACAGAGCATTTAAACTCTCTTGCTAAGCTTTCAGCGGAAGAGCCGGATGCGGCTTTACGCTTGATTTCAAGTCTTTGCTCGGATGTTAATTGCGCACGGGCCATTTGTGTTTGCCTCTGCTTTGTATTATAATTGGCGTTAATAAGAGAAGTCCATATTTTTGTAGGGCCTCTTATACGGCACAATTGTTTCCCAGTGACACCGCAACTTTTGTCTTGTGAGCGTGTTTAATATAAGTATAAGGATAAATTTCGGAAGGCAGCGCGATCTTCAATTCCCCGACGCCTGGCGTTTAGTCCTAAAACAAACTATTGGTTGAATTCTTGTCGGTCCCACCACCGACAGGAGATCCCGCTACGGCGGTGATAATCTCTGGAGGGCGGTCGCCAGATCGGCCGCATCTTCTGTGGTGGGAGAGATCTTGGTGGATCTCCATTGTTTAAAAAACCTAAATCGAAGCGGGTATTCCGTGGATTGGCAGGCAGTCCGTTAGCGGAGATCGATCACTCTTTGATTGATAAGCCTATCCCGCTGCCTACCCCTGAAGAATCGGAAAAATCGGCCGAGGAAAGACGCGGTGTAAAAGTTTACGTCAGTTCAAATCGCTACCTTTTTAAACCGCCACTATCCGTTGAAAACATCGCCATGTTTCTTTCAATGCCGGAAGTTCTCTTTCTTAATTATGAAAAGTGTAAAGGCAATCCTCCCGCAGAATCCATTCCAACTTTTTCGCCGATTCACACCGACGCTTTACCTCCCAAGCAACGCCGCGGAAAGCTACTGGTCCCGACAAAGCTGTATGACGACCTGGCTCAACTCAAAACAGAACTTCGTACGACGTTATCCGCGAAACATTCAAAGAAATTGGATGGCGGTTTGCGGGGAGATGACTTGGAAAAAGCCCGCCGATCGAACAAGAGAGAGCAGCAGAAGATTGAAAAAAAGATAGCGAGTTATGACAAATGGACGAAAGTAGATATTCCAGGAACAGGGCGCCCTTCCTTCACTATCCAGATTCCGCCTTGTCCTAAAGGTTGCCGACTGTTCTTTGAAAATCCCGCTCTTAAGAAATCCGTTCGTGAGTATATTAAGACCGCTTGGGGAAGATCAAGAAAGGAAGATTCGGCAGCTTGGGATTGGGATTTTCACTATAACGACTTCGAAGATCAAGTAGTTCGCCGAGCTCTCGCCGCGGGTATCTTCTGTCTTTATCCCAACGAACTCGCTTTTACAAAATTAATTGACGTTAATCCGACGAAATGGGAACTCCCTCGCGGTGAGACGGCCGCTGATAAAGCTAAGTGGGGCTATACAGACTTCGGGAACAAAGAACTAGCTGAACTTGGAGACGACGGGGTACAGATTCGCCTCGGCAGACCTCATGGTCACTGTTCTGAAGACAGCCGCGAGGATAATTGAGGCACTTTTGAAAATTAACTATATGACAATAAATAAGTTAAGTCGTTTTCCGACACATCCTCTAAACCTTAGCTATACATAGTGAGGAGATAAATCAGCCGGCAAACCCGGCAAAGGAGCATATGGACAGTTTTTTGATTCAATTAGACGGCGCGAATTTCTTGACTACGATTCAAGACGGTCAGCCGTTCGGTAGCCCATACCCTACCTACGGTCAAAGACTCTCTTATGACGCCGCCGATCAATTGTCTCGAAAACTCCAGAATCAAGGTTATACAGGCGCAACCGTCGTTGATCGTTTCGGCCAACTTCCTACGGTTGTGGACCTCGCAACCGTTAAACGCTCCGTAGATTATCAAGTCACGTTTCATGGCCGGTATTTTTGCGGTCAGAACGCGAGCAAGCAAGACTTAGGTAGCACGGATCGACGTGACGCCATAAATATGTCTCAGCCGGCCGCGCTGATAGTTTGTCAACGGCTGAAGAAGCTGGGTTTCCTCGACGCCAGCGTTTTGGAGGCTTTAAGTCCGAGTGAGGATGTCAACAAAGAGCTAAACCGGATTTGGCCTGAAGAGTTCGCGCGGAAAAATAGCAGTAGCTAGACGCAATGCAGTGGATCTTCTCAGTTCGGTACGACGTTCAGGCTAATCCTGAACCATTCCAAATAAAGAGGAGAACTAACAAATTGAGCGGTTAATCGCCGGGAGCATTCGATGTACGTTTCAGCAGAATACTTTATTAACAGAAAGAAGAATCAGGACCGATTCGATTTTTGGGAAGGTTACGAGTTCGGTTTGCAGGATAGTTTTCCCGAAACTGATTCTAATAATCTGTTCTGGCTCGGATGGGGTTTTGGTCGCACTGAAAAAGAAGGTTGCCTCCGACCCGGAGTCGCCGGAGAAGAGCCGTACGGCACACCAGTCAATTGAATTGGAATACCTAGCTAGAGACGAGTTTTAAAGTAACAGAGAAGTTGCATTTGGGCACTACATCGCTACAGGTTGCTGTACACCTCCACTGATAAATCGCCCTGACGAAAACGACGTTGTAAAGGTCTTGGCGCGAGCCCTGCCTATTTAAGTCAGATCTATATACAGATCGAAGGTAATTAAATTTTATGGAACGCAAAGTTGGGGTAGTACAAGTTTCTAGCAAACGAGGATTTTGTATTCTTCGTGTTGGACCGGAATCATCTTTAGAGCGTTATTATCTCCACGTTTCAAAGATTCGCAGCGGCACGGCTACACCCGTGGCCGGACAAACGGTCTATTTCGATGTCAACGATTCACAAATTCGAGAAGGACAGTTACCGGTAGCCCTCCGGGCAGATGTAATTGTTGAACCGGGAAACGCAACATCCTTACCAGCTAACGAGAACGGCGGTGCGCAATGATCGCCAAACCGACTCCTGTATTAGCTGAAATCCAAAAAGCAGTTGAAATAATCGTCGGAAAGAACCGGGTCGTTGAAGTACGAGCCCCCAATACGTCGGCTGGCACATGGAGCGGATACTACAACAGCGATGTATTGAGCCAAGACGTATTCGAATTGTCTTCCAAAGAAATGACACCAAATGTCTATTGGACAATTCAGGAAATAGACCCGAACTTAATGATCGCGGGCCGAGAAAACAACCTATACAACAACGCTGACAAAACGACGGACGATACGAAGGTCAAGAAATACTTATGGCTGCCTATCGATAATGATCCTGTCCGAGATCCCAAATTGTCCTCGACGGATGCCGAGAAAGCACAAGCCCTCGCGGTTGCATTACAGGTTCAAGAATTTCTACGAACACGAGAAATCGAATCGATTCTGGCAGATTCCGGCAACGGTTATCACAACCTAGTTCCGCTCGACATTCCGAACCAGAACGGGGCCAAACATTTAGTTGAGAGAGTATTAAAGGCGCTCAACGCAAGATTCGGTACAAACACCGTACAAATTGACACCAGTGTATTCAACCCTTCGCGCATTTTAAAAGTCTATGGATCAGTGGCTCGAAAAGGCGAGCATACAAGTGAGCGCCCGTGGCGAGTTAGCCGACTTATTGACGTTCCTCAAAAGTTGAATCCGCTCTCCGAAGAACGATTACAGATTTTGTTGGACGACATCTTAAGACAACTTCCAGCCAGCCAGGCTGCTGAGATTAATGAACCCAAGACAAAGTATGAGCCGCCTGTCGCCGGTACGCACATCACACACGAGCGAAACAACTCTGTACGCGATTACACTTGGCACATCTGGTATAACCAGAAAACTATTGAACCTGACGTAGAAGACCTAAAAGCAAAAGTGTACCAATTCAATTCTGAATTTTGCGTTCCGCCATTAACAGAAGATGAATTAGATCGGACAGTGCTGTCTTCTACTCCCAAAAAGCAAAGGTCCATCGACAAAAAAGTCACAGTTATTTCGTCACGGGTTAATCCGCAAATATCCGCCAGCTCGACGAGCGTAATCACAGACCCGGAAGAGGCCAAGAAATTAATCGACGCTCTCGAAATCGTTGACTATCAGGATTTGCTTCGCGCCGATTTTCGGGATGGTAAGAATCCATGGATTTTAGAGAATGTCCAAAAGCCCAGCGACGTACCGAAGCAAAAGGTCAGATGGATTTTAGACAAGATGCTTATGGTGAACGGCCTGCATATTTTTTCCTCTTTGCCAGGTGGTCAGAAGTCGATTCTCTCTTTGATGCTGACCAAGATAATCGCCAGTGGCGAACCGTTCTTCGGACGCAGGAATATTGGGAATCCTATCACCGTAATCGTAATGGATCGCGAGAATCCACCAGCTTTAGTTTATGAACGGCTGTACGGTCTGGGATTGATGAATCTCGACAACGTACGCGTTTGGGGCGAGTGGAACGAGAGTTTTGCGGTTCCGGAAAGTTTTGATGATCCCCGCTTAATCGAGTGCGCCCGGCGAATGGGAGAGAATGTCCTATTTGTCGCCGACTCCTTGAGTTCTTATACAGAAGGCGTAGACGAAAATAGCGTTCAAGAAATGAATCCTATCCTTCGTAAAGCTCTGCGACTAGCGCGGGCTTGCGCAGGCGTCATCATCCTACACCACACGGATAAGCAAGGAATCTCCGGTCGAGGAACCGTAGCGATCCGCGCCAATGCTGATATGGCCTTCTTGATGGAAAAGAAAAACGACGTTGTTACGATAACAGATGAAAAGTTTCGGCCCACTAGTCCGTGGACGCTAAAGTACACGATGGATTGGGGCGGCCTGACTGGCATATATACGCCTAAGTTAATTTCCGATTCGCTGACGCCTGAAGCTGCGCCGCCAAGCCAGCATTCAATCGAGTCGGTCAAGCGTCGCGAAAAGCAAGCTACCGAAGAAGCTACTCGCAACCACTACAGATTGAGAGCCGAACAGGAAATCAAAAAAGCATACGAAGCGGCGTTAGTTGGTAAGGGCGATCCCATCTCAAACAGGAACCAACTTGCTACCTTAATTGGCCTGAATCCCACCGGCAGAACAGCCCGAGCTATCTTGAACGGCGGCGAATCCAACCCGTGGGAATGTATCAAGGGCGAGCGAAGTTCAATCATCTTTCTGCCCAAGGGTGTAACAGAAATTCCTCCAAAAGCTGAAGTCGCTCAACATGTCTCAGCAGACAGGCTGTTCGCTGAAGGTCAGAGCGTCCGGGCAGTTTCCGAGGCGATAGGAGTACCATTCGGCACCGTTAACAGGTGGCGGACTGAATGGGGAAAAGAACACGAAAAAGAGACTGAAGGCGACCTAGTCTGAGCGTGTCCTAATCGCCAGAATGTACAACGTCCTAATCGCCAGAATGTACATAATCTGAGCGTGTACAAAAACACCCTTTGTACGCTCTGCGATTAACGGCAACCTGTTAATTCTAAAGCTAATCTGAGCGTGTCCAACGAACACTAATCGCCAGAATGTACAAGTGTCTAATCGTCAGAATGGCAGCTAATCGCAGAGTGTCCACACCCCTATAGTAATAGGGGTGGACGCGCTGCTGCGATAATTGGGAAAAGTTCATTTATGTTCCTCGATTTTGCTACGTCGTAGCGCAGCCGATTCGACGGTAGTTTTCCCCTTATTTTTCTGAGCCTGACTCGTGACAAACCAGTCGGCATAATCAAATAAAAATGAAGTTATGAAGCAGTAAGGAGGTTCATGGCAAAGAAGAAGCTGGACTCCGGTAGACAACGATGGATGACAAATCAAGAAGGCTCGGACCGCTCGCTGCGAGATCGGGAAAGGCTCCAACGCGAAAACGCAGACTGGGCCAAGTTCTGCGAGGACGACTGTGAGCGATTATTGCTGCCCGGCCAGGTTTGGGACCCTAAGTCGCATCAAGCTCGTGACGCCATGACGATTGCGGAGGAATTGCAGTCCGCGAGATTGTTCGCAGTTGCGCTCGCCATCGAGGACCCAATCGCCGGCACGCTGCGGGATCTGCTAATTAGGGTTTATGACGAGTGGTTGCGCCAGGATCGCCCGTTAGTTAATTATTTCTCGAAGAAACTAAGCGACGCCTGGTATCTAGACGAGAGCCTTCCAAAGCTTCCTTTCAACTGGCACTTTCTAGAACCGGTAGCAGATTATGATAAGCCATTGTTGCCGCCAGTAGATCCGCTGACAAAAACTAAAGCGAAAGCAGCGCAATCAACTGAAAATCAGGGACCGACACCTTATTTTTCGACGAAAGTTTTTCGGGACGAAGGCGAATAGTTGTGGGTGGTATAGGATCGGGGAATAAGGGCGCCAACAAAGGAAAGCGTTATTGGACTCGTGGTAGAGAAGAAGAATACCGGCGGTATCTGGAAGAACAGAAGCGGCAAAAGGAGATTCGTCGAGAACGCCAGAAAATTCAGGCTCGGGAACTTGGCAAGCTGAGCATGCGCCGCCAACGGGCCAAGGCTAGGGCAGAAGGCAGAGTTCTCGTCGCCGACAGTAACAAAAAGCCCGAGCCGCCAGGTTCGAGCACGCCGAGAGTTCGAAGATGCCGTGAACGCCAGCGGGTGCAGAAAGAAGCGGCGCACGTTGCGGAACTGGCTGCTAGACGGGAGGCGGAAGGCAAGGAACGGATTCGAACATCCACGGAGCGCGCACGACTTTCCCGTGAACGTAAAGCAGCCAAACGGGCGGCATATTTAGCGTCGCAGTGGTGGAGTCCAGCTTTGAGCGAAAGCGACGCCCACGCCCTAATCCAAGAGCAGCACCCAGCTTTTGACACACTCCAGGTCCATTTGGAATACGTGGGTCTGTTGAATCAAGCAAACGGTTGGCGTTTGAATCTTAACCGTTTCACAATCGCTGCGGACGGTTTCGAGAAGGCGAACAAAAGCAGAGCAATCTTTAATCAGATTCAGATCGAAACGAACACGGCAGATTATGCCGCGGTACTCCAAAAAGCCGAAATCACGACGGATCTTCAAGGTCTCGTTAGATATGGTGATCCGACTGACGCGACTTGGCAAAAGAATTTGGTCACCACGGCAATCGATTGCGCCGCTCGAACATTGGGAAACGGTTCGTCTATTTTGCAAATGATGGAGAAAAATAAGGAGGTTTATGCCAACTAAAGCAACGATCATGAACAGCCTAGGTTATCTAGAAGGTTGGCTTGAGAAAGCTGGTAAGGAACAAGGTCTGATAGTAGAGGTTCCCTTGCAACATCTAAAGACGCTGGATGACGCATTGCGGGATTATCGCCGCCGAGAGCAAACCAGCAAAAACAACGAGCAGACTCAAACGCAAGAAAAACCAAAATTCTCTATGGACGAGGGTACTCCAACGAGTGTCCTATTGGAATTCAGCGGCGATCCTGATAACTTCGGCAATGTGTTCGTTCACATCACTTCCGCCGATGGGGCTGATTATAAGCCGGGTAGGGTGTTTCGCGGTCCTTCGGGAGTCTGTTTTGAGTTGTGGCCTATTCCGCGCAAGTTCATTATGACGTTAACGGAGCTGAAAGCGCTAGTAAAAGAGATGGAGGCTCGGAAAGATCGGCTGCCTTTTGATAGCGGGCAACCAGGAATTAGTTAGTCCATAGTTAGCCGAAAAAACGCTGCCTGAAAGGTGCGTGTGTCGGATACCGTCGGGTGGGGTCTCGTGTTAAGCGAAAAAATAAAATTAAATGATATTCGAGTCGTGACTAGATTAAGTGATGCTATCTGTTAGGTTTATGGGTAGAGACCCATAAGAGAAATGTACGCCAGACCTGTAGTAATTGGCCATCGTCGCATTAAACTCCGTTCCGAGACCTTCGCGGGCAAAAGCGCCGTATTCCAACGGTTAGGTTTAGGGCTGTTTAGCTGGAATCCAACTAGTTTACCTGTCAGGAACCATCCCTGCCGCGCTGTCGGCTTCCTATTCGCATGGCGGGGTGTTTGAAGCAGGCATGCGCTCCGGCTGAAGTTGAGCAGGGTCCCACAGACGATCACACCCACACTTAACACAGTCCCATTGTGTTAAGTTGCACCCCGAATCATAAGGATTTAGGGTGCGGAAAAGCGGGGTTTTTGAAGAGTAATTTCCGGGTAGTGTTAACTTTGAAAAGCGATCGCCGCCCGCCGAGCATGGTTTGCGTCGGAAAACGAGATGTCGAAATAGCGTCGGCTGGAATCGATACGAGCGTGACCGAGGCAGGCAGCTACGACTTCAATAGGTTGTCCGCTATCGTGGAGGTCCTGCCCGAGCGAATGCTTTAAGGCATGAGGTGAGGATTTGTGCTTAGGTAGGCCAGCGGTTGCAGCGTGCTTCTTAAACACGTTGTAAACGGCGATGCGGGACAGCGAGGCACCTTGAGGATTGGGGAATAGATATCCGCCGATTGGACGTTGTGCGAGCCATTCTGACAGCGCTTTGCGCTCGTCTAGCAGTTTGACGCCGTTGGGGTAAATCACCTGCAAGGTTTTGTCCGATCCCTTAAGTCGCTTGACGTTCAGCGTCCAGTCTCGCTCATTTAAATCATTGCGGAGTAACAGACCCGCCTCTGACGCGCGCAAACCGTGAGAGTAGATCAAAAGCAAGAGGCACCAGTCTCGCACACTGGATTGACGTGCAGCATTTAGAAGGTTTAGCAGTTCTTGGCGATTCAAAGGCTCCATTCGCTTCATTGTTTTGTCCCTTTCGGTCTGCCGCCGAGCTTGCCATTCAGACGCGAAGATTTCTTCTTTGCCGGTGATGTTCTAGACCCTAGATACCGCATGACTTCTGCAATCTGTTTCTTGTTCATATTTCTAATATACTATCCGTTAGGTTATTTGTCAAGAGCAACTGCAACAACAACGCAACGAAAGTGAAATGTTTTGACGGGTATTAATCATATCCGCCCAAATAAAAATCAAGTGAAGTGTGGGCCGGAGGCTTGATTATTTTATTGAGTCGTTGTCGATGATCTAGAACATTTTCAGAAACGAAGGGGGAGGGGGATCTGCCGATGCACAGGTCCCCCGGCGCCGCCGGCGGTGGCTTCTCTTTGCCGATAGGCAACATCCGGTAGCCGTCGCCCGCCCGGTGTACTCGCCCTGTACCCCGCCCAGTTAGTAGGGCCGTCCCGCCCACGCCGCGACCTTTCTAAAAGGAGCACTGTGTGTCTATTTTTTCGTTTGCAGAATTGCATCGTCTGCTTTGTTCGGCAGATGAAATACCGCCAGAGAGCGAAGGCGTTTGCATAGTTGATTATGCCTTGAACGACGGGCCGCGCTGTGACAACACGGCTCTGCTGGCCGCCCCCGTCGCAATAGTCGAAGAAACGAAGCACTTCTGGATCTCAGATTGTATCGCCGGCAGGTATAACGCCATTGAAACCGCCTACCAGATTCACAAATTCGTTGGCCGCCACAGACCAGCACGTACGCTGATCGAACGGCTCTCAGGCTGGCAATACCTGCAGCTCGAGATTATCCGCCAAGCAGAAAAATATGGGACTGACTTATCGCCCATGATCTTTTTCAAGCCCTCCAAAAAACCGGACGCTAAGCGCGACCGAATTCTGTTGTTTAAAACCGCGTGTGACGAAGGTCGTGTTCATTTTGTACGGGGTGGATGGAACGAGATGCTTTTCAAATCTCTGTACGACTATACAGGCGAGAAGAGAAATAAAGGTCGCAAGGACGACCCAGCTGACGTTTGTGGCTATCTGGCGCAGTTCGGATAGCAACAATCGTACCAGACAGTTTAAGGAGTTATCGGCAAATGCCGAAGGAGAGGTAAATGTATAACCGATCGAGAGTAAGAGTCCTTCAGTACCTAAAAAAAGACTACAACGCGCTTCTAGATGTATGTAGCCGAGCGATCCAAACAGATGTTGAACTGAACACCGAGCCTTCGCTTGTCATTATGAAAGCAGCCGCGGATACAACGCAATCCATCCAGCGAATCGATGAGAAGTTAGATCAATTAACGGAGAGTTATGCTTAAAGAAAAATCTTGGGAAAATATGTCCGAAACTGAACGTGAAAATTACGCGGCGGGACAATTGGTAAGTTTGGAATGGCTTCAAACGGACAGCGGCGCGGCTTTTATTCAAAACCAGCACAATACCGACCTAATGCGGGGCTGGATTTTGCGAAACGGCAAAAATTGGAACGCCGAATCACTTGAAAAAGCTTACCAAGCCACTAAACACCAACACCTAGACAGAGAGCCGGAGCCCGAAGTCGTAACGGAGCCAGAAGCAGCCAAACCCCCGACGCCTGAAGAATTGTATGGGCCATTTGTGAATTTAAAAAAGGAGCAAGTCGTCCGAATGAGTGGAACGCAGATGAAACTGTGTCTAAAAGATCCGCGGTTTCAGGCGAAGGTGGACAGTCTTCAGATCACACGCGCCGATCTCAATGGAGCAACAGCATGAATAAAATAGAACAGGTACAAGCCGAAATGAAATGGGTAGCTTTTTTCAAGAAGTATCCCCTTTTCAGGAATCAAGCCAACCGAAGTATTCTGCAGGATTACTTAAATAAAAATATGTTGTCCGTCGCCAGTGAGCCCGGATTCGAAGCACTAGAGCTCGCGTTCGCAGCCTGCCGCCCTAGTCTTGCGGAGAACCCCGAACCCCCGATTGAAGTCACACCGCCACCGACGGCAGTCGAAATTCCAAAGGACGAAAAGCCATCGTTTGATTGGAGCAAAGACCAACTGCGGGCGTATTTGAAGAAAGAAAATGTTCAAAAAGCGGCTCCGAATTTTGGGCCCTTGCCTGCCGATATCACGCGCGAACGCATCATCAAAATGTCGTATCGGGAATTACAGCAACTCATCAGCAACACGCGCGGGGGTCGCGCCACCATCGTAGCTCGTCTGGATGGCAAGTCGTAATTAATAGGAGAAACCGAAATGGTTCGAAGCATAGAGGAAGTTAATCAGTACAAAACGTCGTTTAGTGAATTTGCCGCCGAGATCAATACAGGCGGTGTCGAACGGTTTTACAATTGCAGGCGCAACGTAGAGATTCTTCGCGATGCGCTGTTCGCCCTTCAATCCGAACAAAACTTACATTGGATGCAATTGTGGCACAAGCGACTGTGGGGAGCCGTATATGCCCAGCATATAGCTGAACTCGAAATCCGTCCCGACCCGAAGAAAAAGCCGCTTGAAGTGCGTCAAGCCGAACTTCACGCCCGAGACCGTCGAGACGGTGCTATGAATCGAATTAGTTATAGGGAAGAGTCAGAAGAACAGCGATTCGCGCGCGAACAAAAAAAAGAAGAAGCAAAGTTTGACGCCATGCAGGCCGCCAAAGCCAAGACATTATCGGAATTACAACGAATAGAAAAAACGGCTATCGACGCGCAAGATATCAGGGAGCACCCAGGCCGACACGTTCCGTCAGAGCTCAAGGCATTTGATCGCGATGCCACGCAAGCAGAAATGGTCGCGATGTCAGCGTCAGTATTGAAATACTTCTTGGCCCAGCGCTGCAAATATATCCAAACGGAAGCCCAAAATGCCGAACGGGACCGGAAAATCCAACAGACGCTTCAGTCATTGTAATAGGCCCTCCTTCACCCGCTTCACAATCTTGCAGCCGCAAGTCAAACAATATTGCGGCAAAGAGGCGATCTCGTCACAGGGATCGCCTTTTTATTTGGAGGCTTCCTGTCTCATCCTCAAGATTTCGTACGTACTCGAATTTTTCGTACATCTGCGGGCGGCGAGGAATCGTATTCAAAAAGAAAGATAAATACAAAGAGTAAGACTGTGAGGCAAAATCATGAATTCAGAATCTTTAGGACTTAAGCCTTTGAAAGCTTGGTTCGACGAGAACGGCAAACGGCACTGGAAATTTGATCGTGAAGAACTAATTAAATTTGTTCAGGCTCACTCTGACGAAACACTAGTATCAGTTTTAGATGAGGAAAGTGGGCAAGCCAGTTTTATTCCTGCACACGCGCTATCTATTTATCTTCAGTCTTGATACATACGTCGTCTTCAAATTCGATCGCTCCGTCTTCTTCATTCGGTACTGCCCACATACCGTGAAAAATTACAGTTGTTTTACCGAAGCTATTTACGATTCCTGACGCTTTACACGTGCTACAAGTTTTCTACGGTATATTCACCTATTCTTGTTCCCGGTTTTTCTGAGCGAAGACTGAAAACTGGAATCTTTGGTTTTTTCATTTCGTTTGTCCTTTCAGTCAGAACTCAAGAGACGTTTAATTTTCTGAGCTACGGTCCCGAATCCCTTATGCCGTTCTTATATCATTGGTAAATTGAGAAAAACACTATCTTTAGAAAAGTGACACATACACATTGCGAGTGTTGGAATTACGGATATGCTGTAGTGCGGCGGCGCGAACAATCAGGTGGGCAGAAAAAAGAAACGCAACCGAATGTCACGAGCAGCAGAAACGCGAACAGTTAATCCGCTTCTCAATGCGTTTCGACGGGCAGGCGGTCCAGCCCTTATAGTCGCAGGTTTTGGACTGATGCCTACATATTATCTGTTGGGAATCTTTTTTGTTTACTTTGGATTGATGTTTAGCTTGTTTGAGATTTTGCTTGATCCGTTTCTTCTAACCAAGCCCTGGCAGATTCAAGTTGTCTTGATCGCAGCGCTTGGCGTCATATTTGATTATTTTACGATAGGCGTGGTGTTGGCTCCGGCTCGTTTAGATTTCGAGGCATACACTATTAGTATGCCGCATTTTGCTGGAGATAATTTCGGCGGAATCAGATGGACGGAGAAACAAAAGGATCTACGAGTGTGGATTCGTAATCCAAGCACGGCGCCATACGACAATGTGGATGTGGTGGTTGATACAAATGCTATTCTCAACGGCGCAGCTCAACTCCAAAAGATTCCGACCTGCACCATTGGACTTTCTAATGAAGTCGAGGCTCATGCAACAGTGCGTGATTCCAGCGGAACGGAACATGTTATCAGCCCGCCAATTCAGAGCACCTTGGGTCTCGGCTATAGGATTGTGTGCGATAAGCTTCCTCCTTTATCTGCAATTCAATTGACCTTAGCCACTTCCGTAGATCACAGCGGTAATTCAGGATTGTTCGGTGACGTTGTACAAAAACCCAACCTCGGGATCGGAGACACAGGTCCTACGATTGTCACGATCAAAGGGGTGTATACATCTGGGTTCAAGATACGAAACGTAAACGCGACACTCAGTGTACCTGTCAGATGAAACAGTTTTGATTTTTTCACGGTAGTAGTCTTCATTTTCAATCGCCTCACCTTTGCACGGCTCGGTTTGACACGCGTTTAACGCCACGCTATCCTTATTGTACTGGTGGGCTGTCCGTAACCCGTTGACGCCGGTGCGACGGGAATACTCATAGCGGCGGCTTGTAGCGCACACAGGCTTCGCGTACCTAGCATCCGTGGGATATGATGGCGAGAATTAGCCGAGGCCATAGTTCTCTACGGCTCTGACACAAATCTAGGACAACCCTTCCGATTCAATAACGATTCGGGCGCCTGGAGCAAGGGACATGGGAACCATAAAGGTTCTGTGTCATGGCTCCAGATAAAGAATTACCTCCGCAAGATAATCTCATCATTTCCGAATTCACCGAACCGTTCGGCTTGCCCTCTCCCGATTCCTGTCCATTGCTCGAAATTGCTGCCAGTGCTAATGTGCCGGGCGAGCGTTGTGGACAGCGGACTAGGAGAAAATCCATGTCCGCACGTCCGGGCCAAGCAGGAACCGTCTATAAACACCGTGGCAACTGGATTGGTCAGTGGTTGGAAGACGTACCGGGGAAAGAAAGCCGATCGCGCAAGTCACTCACACTCGGTCCGATTTCAAGCACGAGTAAAAGCGAAGCAAGGCGAATGCTAAAAGAACACCTTGATAAGCTCGGAGTAAATACAAGTGAGCACCTAGAGCGTTCACTGAATCCAGCTGTTACGTTCGCACAAGCGGCCGACAAATACGAGAATGGTCGACTGCAAGACTTGAAACCATCAACCCGCAGAACAAACAAGTATCACCTTCTAAAATATCTGCGTCCGCGTTTCGGAAAGGCGCTGATCCAGGACATCACGGCCGATCACATAAACGAAGCCGTGAGAACTTGGGCAAAGAAGGATGGTCTATCTCACAATACCCTGCGGAACTTTGTAAACACTCTTCGCTCTGTCACCGGAAAAAACTTTGGGAAGGAAATTAAGTACCCTTCGCAAATAGAAGTATCCGATGCCGACGCACCGTACTTCACGCCAGAACAAATGTCCCAAATTATAGAAGCCGCAAACAATCCTCAAATGAGGGCGTTTTTCGCAACGGCGGCAGGGACTGGAATGCGTTCCGGAGAGTTGTGCGGTTTGAGGGTAGAGGATGTGGATTTGAACGGCAGTATCATTTCTGTTCGGCGTTCAGCCTGGGAGGGTGGTGAACAAACTCCTAAGACTAAAAATGCTGTGCGGAAAATCGGAATAGATGCCGACCTCGTATCAATCCTTCGGGAACACATAGCCCAACGGAAGATTGGCTTTGTGTTCCGGGCTAAGAATGAAAACCCATTGCGCGAGAGCAATATTCTCCGCAGACAACTACATCCTGTCTTGGAGCGGCTGGGGATTCCGAAGTGTGGCCTCCATGCTTTCAGACACGGCCGGGTGTCGTTCTTGGTCGAGAACAACGTTTCACTTCCGATGATTCGTCTATGGATAGGGCATGGCAGTGACAGAATGGTTCGAAGATATACCCATGCTCGACCTGAGTTCCATGCGAATGAAATCGCTAAGCTGCCTTCGATTGCAAACATGCAAACAAAAGCAGCCTAATAAAAAAAGTGTTAAACTGTTTCCAATCAACGTGTGGTGAGCGTAGCTCAGCTGGTAGAGCATCGGTCTGTGGCACCGAGGGTCGCGGGTTCAAACCCCGTCGCTCACCCCAACACTTTAAACACTTTAATTGGGTTTTGGGCCTTCAGGTTTTGCACGCTCTTTGCACAAGTCGTTAATTTGTTTAGTACATGTCGTCCCTGGCGCTGCGCAGAGTAAATGCGGTGGTCAGTGTTTCGTCGTGGGCTTGGCTTTTCTGACGAGTATCAGAGTCCCTGAAATTGCGTCTTTTTGAGGGTCCGGGATGTCAATCGGAATGCCTCCTCCCTGGTGAATTGGAATGTGCGGTTTGCCCTCGAAAACATTGCAGGACGCCAGGTTTAAGTTTAGGCATATACCGCTGTAATCCATTTCAGCACTCCACCCAGTTCCGGGACCGCAGGACCTAGCATTAGCCGGAAATGAGCATATAGGGCCCCCGTTATACCCAACCAATGACGCAACAGGAAGCGCTATCACCAATATATCCTCATCAAAGATACCGTCTGCTTGAGGGATTATGCTTTTATAGGAGAAATCGATGAATTGCAGCCTAACATTTCCGGCAGCTGTTTTGATTTGACCTGTACCTGAAAGCACGAGCGCCGTTCCGTTGCTCACAATAGTCGACGCAGGTACCAACGCAGTGCCGTTAGCCTCTTTTATGTCCGCCGAAAGAAGAGTCCCTGTCGCAGTGTCAATCACAATCGTAGGATTGGCGGCTATCTTGAATTTGTCGCCAGACGAAATTGAAAGCGAGAAAGTTGTTTGGGCTTGGCACTGCGTTGCTAACACAAGGAAGCAGCCAACGAAGCAACCGCGAAGAAGTAAGTGGCGCATGGACCGCCTCATTATCGAAGATAGGAATCAGCAGTCTACAGTTTTTGCACGCTCTTTGCACAATGTCTCCAGCCGTTTCATGGCTTGGAGCGTGCTTTCTGGCACATCCTTTATATAGTGCCGCTCAGTTGTGCTGACACTTGAATGGCGCAGCAGGCCCTTTGCCGCCAAGGAGTCAGTCGATAAAGCAGTGACCGCAGTTGCCACCCCACGCCGAAGCGCATACCAGCCGTGCCAAGCAATGCCAGCCGCTCTCAGCGTAGGAATGACCACGCGATTGCCGAGGTTGTGCAGGTCTAGCGGTTTGCCGGATGGACCGCGCAAGATTGGACCCGAGGGAGGATTTTTGTCGGCCACGCAAAGCTCATTCTTGCCGTCGTAATCTTCCCAGCGAGCACCCCGTGCCTCGCCGAGGTCCTTTTCGAGCGCCGCGACGTTTTCTAGGTATACATCATTGATTCTCAACCCGGGCGTTGTGACCGACGACGAGCGTGCCGACCGCGTCATCTCACGGCTCCGCGCCGAACGAGACAATCAGGAATGGCTTCACTGGCTTCGAAACGAAAAGACGATGAAGTTCGAATTGGATGAGCCGGAACAAAACATCAATTTAGTTGACTACGACAACGCGGGAAAGGAAGAGGACGGGAATGACTACTTGGCGACCAACCAGTTTCGCGTGGAGGGACCGCAGGACAATATTAGGACGGATGTCTTGTTATTTGTTAACGGCATCCCCATCGTCAACATAGAAGCCAAAACTACGGGGCGAGATTGGCACGTGGACTGGACGGAGGGCGCGAAACAGTGTGCCCGGTACAGCCGAGAAGCTCCTCAACTCTATTACTCCAATGCATTTTGCGGAGGAGTGAATGAGTTGGTCTTCCGATACGGGGTCCCCGGCAACAAATTTCACACATGGCAACAATGGCGCGACCCGTCGCCCCACGCGCACATACCCGAAAACGACCCGATGAGGCGAGCCGTGTACGGACTGCTCGACCGTGGGAATCTCCTCGACCTGCTTCGAAATTTCATCGTTCACGAGATTGAAGAGGGTCGCCCAGTAAAAAAGGTAGCGCGGTATCAACAGTTTGCCGCAGCCAACGAAATCGTGCACCGTTCAGTGGACCTCAGACGGGAGCAAGAATGGCGGCGCGGTCTTATCTGGCACACGCAAGGCAGTGGCAAGAGCCTAACCATTCTATTTGCCGCACAGAAGATGTGGCATGACCCACGGCTTGAGCAGCCGACCATCCTGATTGTTATTGACCGAGACCAGTTGCAGGACCAGATGATTGCGCAGTTCGTGAGGACACACACCAACACGTGCCGTGTGGCGGAAAGCAAAGCTGAATTGGTCAAGCTGCTCAGTGAAGGGGACGGTTTCCGTGGAATTATCATCACCATCATGCACAAGTTCACAGGGCACGAGACCTTCGCGGTGCCCCGTACCAACGTCATTGCGCTGATTGATGAGGCGCACCGTTCACAGGAAGGGGATTTCGGCAAGTGGATGCGAGCAACTCTGCCTGCTGCATCGCTGTTTGGTTTCACAGGAACGCCAATCGAGAACAATGACCACAACACACCGAAGGCTTTCGGTCGAATCCTTGGCAAGGATGAGACAGGCACGGAGCGTATCGAACGTTATATGCAACCGGGAGGGCGCTACTCCATCGCAGATTCCATCCGTGATGGAGCGACGATTCCAATCAATTTTCAACCACGAGTCAGTGACTGGTCAGTGTGGGGCAAGAATCTCGATGAGGCTTTTGAAAAGGAATTTGCCCATCTGTCAGAAAGCGAGCGGGAACAACTCAAGAGAGAGAACGCCAAACTCGAATACATTCTCAAGCTGCCAAAGCGCATCCAAATGATTGCTGAGGACGTAGCAAAGGATTTCATAGAACGTGTCCGACCTAATCGGTTCAAGGCGATGCTTGTCTGTTATGACAAGGAAGCCTGCGCTCTTTACAAGGCTGCGCTCGACAAATATCTGAACGAGGATGCCTCTCTATGCATCTTTTCGGAGGACGATGAGAAAGATACGGCGCCGGTGAAGGCTCTCTACCTTGGAGACGAGGGCAGGAAGAAGGGAATCGAGGAATTCAAGAAAGAGAAGCCACTTGAGGAATCCGAGCGTGCCAGGCCGGAGAATCGCGGACGCAACGTAGAAATCTTGATTGTATGCAACATGCTGCTCACAGGTTTCGACGCACCCATCCTAGAGACCATGTATCTAGACAAGGGCATTCGTGACCACACGCTGCTCCAAGCCATTGCGCGGGTGAACAGACCCTACAACGAATTGAAACTAGTCGGCGTTGTAGTGGATTACTACGGTCTTTTCGACAAGCTAGAACAGGCACTCAATTTCGATAAAAACGAACTGGGCGAAGTCGCATTTCCGTTCACCCGCCTCCGCGAGGCATTCAAACTTGAAATGCAGTGGCAGATGGAGCTATTTGCTGATTTTCCAAAGACTGGGGACCGCGACAACATCGTGAACAAGATTCTTCCATGGCTGAATACCAACGAGCCGAAGCGTGAAAAATTCGAGCTAGGCTATCGGAACCTCAGTCTTCTTTGGGAGACTCTTCACCCCGACCCATTCTTGATTGAGTTTGAAGCAAGTTACCTTTGGCTGAGCCGATTGTGGATGTATTACATGAAAGCGTTTTATCCGGGGAGGCAGAAATTCGAAACAGACCCCGTCGATGGCGCTAAGACGCGAGCACTTATCCGGCAGCACGTGGACGTGGAGGAATTGAAGCGTGACATGCCGACGTATGTGCTTGACGCCGATTTTCTAACGAACATCAAGGACAACCCGCCAGACTCTAAGGCGCTCGATATTGAAGCGATGCTCGCTTCCGAACTCCAAATTCGTATGGGTGAGGATGAGGAATTCCAACCGCTCAGCGAACGGCTCAAGCGCATTGTCCAACAGAAACGAAACGGCACCCTTGCGGGCTTAGCTCTGTTGAAGGAATTGGAGGAACTCACAAAGGAAACAGTGGCTCTGGTTCAGGAGTCTCAACGACCTCTTTCAGAGAGCATCGCTAAAGCCGCCCAAGAACGGTCGCCGGGATTGTCAAACGATGACGCTAAGCGAATTGCCGCTGCGTTTATCAAAAAAGCTGACGAAATCCTATACCCGGGATGGACCGAGCAGGAGCACATAGACATTGAACTATTTCGAGAATTCACTAAGGTGCTTGCGAAGCAGTTCCCAAAGGCTGAGCTTCACGGACGCGACAAGGATTTTGTTGCTCGGTGCATTAAACTGATTCGGAAGTCGAACTATCGGGCGAAGACGAATGAATAGGACACCGTTTAGCTATCAAGTTCGCGTTAGTCCGCGAGGGCGTAACGTGCGGCTTCGCGTCACGGTCAAGCGCGGACTCGAAGTAATAGTTCCGAAAGACTATGACACGGGCAGAGTGCCTGACCTTTTGGAGCGAAAGAAAAACTGGATACAAATAGCTCTCGAAAAGGCAGAATCGCACCGGAAATTCTTCGAACCAAAACCTGTATGGTCTGTACCGAATCGAATCTGCCTCACGGCTATTGGCTCTGTGTGGCACATTTCCGCAAGAGAGACGGATGTGCCATGGGTCGCTGTGCGGGAGCTTTCCTCGGACCGATTGCTAGTCTTCGGAGCAATTAGCGACGAACGCGCTTGCCGCGCTGCACTCAAGCGATGGCTTATGCGCCAGACCAAAGTAAACCTAGTTCCTAGGTTGGAATCTATCAGTGTGAGAACCGGAATTCGATTTCGCCGAAGTTTTATCAGACACCAGAAAACACGCTGGGCTAGTTGTTCACGCCATCGCGCTATATCGCTCAATGTGAAGCTGCTCTTTCTCTCATCTGATTTGGTGGACTATGTAATGGTTCATGAGCTTTGTCATGTGGTTGAGATGAACCACTCGAAGCGCTTTTGGGACCTCGTCAGACGTCACCATCCGGATTTCCGAAAGCAGGATACTCACCTTCGAGAGATGTGGAAGTATGTCCCGCATTGGGCAAGCAGCGAAAGGTGATAGGAGCACATACAGGTGAAAGAAATGGCAGAAGAACAAGTCAAATTGTGCTTCGAAACGCGAGATTTTCATGGAAGCAGGTATCGATGTCTCCTGGCGACCAACCAACCGAGGCCACTCGTTGTTGAGTTTCTAAATTCCTTGGTTCGACCGCATGCCGAAGTAGACGATAACGACTTCTATATGCCCGAGGGGTTTTGCAAGCCGGATGAAGCGAAGCTCGGCGAGACCCCAGGATTTCTTACTGACGAACAACGCGAAATCGCCACTAGTTGGTGGCTAGCCGTCCGCCAGCGCGCGAACACTCCGAATTGGGACATCGTCAGTACGTGCAAGATTGCTGGGCGGAAAGGCCTCATGTTGGTCGAAGCGAAAGCGCATGCGGGCGAATTGAAACCCAATGACTGCTGCGGAGCTGGAAATGAAAAGAACCGTCATCAGATAGCGGCAGGGATTGCTTACGCCAAACAAAATCTAGGAGAAGGCTGGGCGCTATCCGCAGATTCTCACTACCAACTTAGCAATCGGTTCGCTTGGGCATGGAAGGGCGCCAACCTCGGTGTCCCCGTTGTACTCATATATCTAGGATTTCTTAATGCTCGCGAAATGCGCCAGCCCTTCACGAGTCATGAGGAGTGGGAACGTTGTCTGCTCGCCTATGCCGACGGAACTGTGCCTCGCCAAGTATGGAATTCCGACTCAATCAAGGTGAACGATACGCCTCTGATTCCACTCATTCGCTCGGCAGATGTGAACGTGACAGTCTAGTGGGAGCAGATGAGCAAGTTCTATGGAGGGGCAGATGTCTGTGGACTCGCCAAGGGTAGCTGCCTTGATGGTGTTCTTTCAGTTGTGCTGCGCAAACTCCGGGGCGCAACAAGCGCAAGAAAAAATTACTCCACCCCCTAGTCTAAAAAAATGTACTCCATCTGATGGAGCTGTATATTACGCTCTTTCGTGCCCGACAACGGCTCGGGTCACCAAAATCGAAAAGGCTGTCGTAGACGTGCCGGGCAGTACGGTCGAAGACTACGACACATGTATTAAGCGCGCAAAAGATTGGCCAGAGGGGGTACTCAAAGAATCTGTCAAAAAAAATTGCAAGCTGTTGGAGGACTTGGGGGGGTCTCCTGGTTACCATCCGGGTTATAAGTCCCCGGGATATGTCATAACTTTCGAAACGTCGCTCGCCGTGTACGTGATATCTGCACAGGCGAAATGTGGCAATGTAAAGCCAGATGGGACTTGCGATTTTTCTGGAGGCCCCGGCGTTGTCGTGGGTGATACCTATATCTTTGAACCTCCAACAGGGGATTCGACGCTTGTAGAACTCGATGAGTTAGAGAACGGCATTAAGCATTTCCGGCTGATGGGACACATAAATTCAGTTACCGAGAAGGCTGCGACGGACAAGCCGAAGAAATAGAAGAAGTAGGCAGCCCGTTCCGACTTGATGCGTGAATGAGGGCGGCTCATAAGGTGGCTAAAATTGCAGACGGCAGTAACGCGCTCTCTAAAGGCCAAGCCGTTTACTCGCGTGCGTGTTCATGATTGGGAATTTACTTCCGCAGCAAACGAAGCAGCCGAAGGGCTTGTGGACAATGCCAGAGGACTTCTCCGAAGTAAGTAATAAATCTATATGGAAGCTATTGGACGACTTAGTTGCCATTGCCAAAGAGTTGGAAAAAGAACTGCCGTTCGATTATTTAATTCCACAGTGGCACATAGAAGACGCGACTGATAATTTCATGCTCGGTATTACGGGGAAATGGGGCGATAGTCTCCACTCTCTGACGGTTCACACACACTATCTCGATTCACCTCCTGAGCCCAAAGAGATGTATCCACCGGGATGTTGCGCCGTGGGGTCACTTCAGATATCTGTGTCGAAGCCGCATGCAGCAGATTCGCTGGAGATTTGTGGAACTCCAAAACAATGGCTAGTGCACCACCATGGCAAATGGATTCCGTTGTCGGCTTCTTATGTGGCTTTCCTCATGGGAATGAACCAAAAGCCTCCGAGTTCCCTACAAGACGGTCAGCCTTAGAATTCGGGGGGTGCTCAGTGTTCCTTCGGAAATCCGTCGCCAACTTCAAAGGTAGCAGCCGCGCTTGTTACTGCTTATCGAACACGCTTGTGGTGCTGAACTCCTTGCCGTCCGCCGTCTTACCTGTTCCTTTGATGGTGGTAACTTTTCCGTCCTCTGACACCTCTGCCGTAGACTTCCCAATTTCCTTGCCCGCCTTCGACAATACGGTGGCGGTTTTTCTGGCGTTGACGCGCTTCATCGTTACGCTGTCCGCGCCGCGCGGCATTCCCGTGCCGGTAAGGGGGGAAGCCTTGCCGTCGTATTTCGTGGAGAAGCTGTAATCGATGGGCTTTCCTTCGTCGTTGATTCCTTTGTAGATATACTTCACGCCGTCACCGTCCGCTGTGACTGTGCGGGTGAGGCTTTTTGGCATCGGTATACCAATGTATTCCGATTTTTCAGCTCTGAGTTTCCATGTTCCAAGAAAAGGGTTCTCTTGGGCCATTAGCGCGCCAGAGACGACAGCGGAAAATGCAAGAGTAGTCAATAATAACAGAATGTGCTTCATCTATTTTCTCCTTGATTTTTGCTTCGGAGTGGTTCTCGCCTTAGCGTAGGCCGATTATGTCCTCGTTCACCTTTCAAGGGCAAGGCGAATGTTGTCCATAAACGGTTCGCGTACTGTAGTGTGCCATCATATCTGGTCTGGGAAGAGCGGCGCACAGTGGTTCCAATCGTAAAACGAATCGCTGTATGAAACTGGACGATGCATTTCTGTGAAAACCAGTTACGGAATAGTTTTATCCAGACCGAGCAGGTCCCACTTATCCTTGTACTTATGTTTAAGGTCGCTAAATCGCCGCACGGGGTTGTCTTGATGGGGTTGACCTTTCCTGCCAGGCGTTTTCAGCCAGTTCGCATGAGACTCTCTGACATAGTCCGCCACAGTCTGTCGGGGTACTACGTAGAAAGCCGGTGGGGATGGAGTCAAGCACACGAACACATAGAATAGATTCTCGGCGATGTCTAATTCAGCTTTCTTATTCATCATCCAGTGGGGCTTCACACCTTGGGCAGTTTTCACCTGAATGCCGACGGACTTCGTGGCGTCGGCGTTCGAGGCGAGAATGTCGATACCGCGAGTGTTACGAAGTGTCAGGGAGGCGACATAGCCGCGACGAGAAAGTTCAGCCGCAACTAAGTATTCGCCAGCAATTCCGGCTTGAATTCCTGAAAGCTTCATCTAAGAAAGTGAGATAACCCCACTGCGACATCGCTTTTGCGCTCAGGTAACTACGGCTTGAACCTCGAATCTTAGCACCTTGCGCAGATTTACAGAACGGTTCGCGAATCTGAAGAGCATGTGCACCAAAACTATGCAAATTGTCCCCTACACCTCGCGAACAAGCCCAAGAACATCGCTGCGTATCAGAAGCGTTCGGCTACCGACTTTAAACCACCGCAATTTCTTCAGCGTTAGGTATCTCCTGATTGAACCCTCCGAAATTCTCAGCAATGCAGCGCCTTCGCGGACCGTCAAAAATTCTTCCGCAAAGGGCTCGGCGCTCGCTCGCGAATTGTCCGGGCATGGGGCTTCGGTCATAGTAGTCTCCAAGCACTCAGATATTTGGCCATGAGCGTTTGCAATTAAGAGTATTGAATAAGTCGCTATAGTTTGGTAACGTCGCCAAACATTCGCGGTGATTTTCTGCTGTGCCACGCAAGGGAGCGTCCCGTAAGTGAGTTTCGTAACGAAGTTCCTTTTGAGCCATCTCACGTTTATCGGCGGCCTCATGGTTGCCGTCGGAGCTGCCGTACAGAGTTACCTTGAAATCGAAAAGCATTCGGGAAAACATCGAACGAAGCCACTGAAGCTGTTCTTGTGGGGACTAATTGCGGTAGGCACTGGGCTCGCGCTATTTGGTTCGAACTACGATGCCGAACAATTGTCAGGTACACAAAAACAGGTGATTGACGCCCAAAAACAACTGAGTGAGGCTCAAAACAAACAGGTGGAGAAGGAGAATGAAATCAGACAGGTGTTGGAGCCAGTCGGCTATCTAGCCGTTAGAGTAACAATGCGCTTGCCAGATGGTAAGGAGGAAGAATCAGAAAGGGAAATTGACCGAGAGGGCACGAAATTCCTGCCTATCACGGATATTCGGACAAAGGGTAACATCAACTATCGATTTATGGGCATCGCCCAAGAGAACGGCGGGGTAGAAACTGTTGTCAGGGCCTGGGACCAGGATGACGCGCGGCGACAGTCTACGCAGCCAGTGTACGAAGGAGGTGAATTGATGCGTGCGCCGAAAGACTCTGAGCATTCCTATCTCCTTTTTCGATTCGACACGAACTCGATGGCGGTTAGCCACGGTATGACACTGGCGACCCTGCAGCACGCTCACGTCGAAATTCATTATTCTTATGTCGACAATATCCCCCGATTCGACCCTCGCAACATCGTACGGGTCGAGGTGCTCTCAAATCCTGGTGGAGGGGAATTTCGCCTCAGTTGCTTTGACGTCGTTCCGGATAATTGGCATCAGTCCGCCGAGCTTGGCACGCTTGATTTGGCATACCTGTCTGGCGAGGTTTCGGTCGACACTCCGGCGGCGTGTAAGACCCCGCTGCGGTGAAAAGCCCTGCAGCGTCCCGCTAACCCGCTCAACAGTCAGTGCGAACCCTGATTAAGCTCGCGGCTCGCGCCGCAGAGCTGTCACCGTGCCGCCATCCTCCGACAGGCCTTGAAAATGGCTGAAATCGGGCCTAACTCATTGAACCAATGAGCCGACGAGGGACTACCGACCCGTCGTGTGCAACTCATTTTGGAGTCCGCAAGGCCCCCGGGATATGAATTTGGGGTCTCCGTTGCGGGTTCGAGGAATGCCCTAAGAAGAGCCAGTGGGATGACGGGCAGGCCGCTACTGACCGCACTAACTGGTAGAGGAGATAGAGCAGCGAGATAATTGCCCATTTGACAGACAGATACCGCTCTGCCGCGCATTAAGAGAAGAGTAGAGATTGCCCGGTCAGGTAGAGAACAGAGAGCATCCATGCTCTATTCCTGCTGCTGTTCTCTATCCCTCGTGTAATGGTTTTTAGAGCGATATCCTGCAGAAACAATGGAGTTTCTTTTCTTTCTCTATCTGCTCTACCGGTCTGTCGCTATTGCGCTACTGTGACACCTTGATATAGAGCCCTCGCTCTGGCTGCTCGACTATACCCAACGACATACATTTCTGGAGCCACTTCCGGGTTGGGTCATCGCTGCGCTCGTACGCCTGTTTTGCTTCCTTGAAGGCAAACCTAGAGGGCAGTTTTCCGAAGGCGGCTTCCTGTTCCGGGTTACCAAGTAATTTCGGACCGGACAGACGCCGGTATCCGATTGGGTCAGCATCCTCATTGCACACGCGCTCCAAATAAATCGGTCCGCCTTCGCCATAGATGCGTCGATGCCACCTAAGTACCAATTCTCCCCCGCGGCCCCGACTCGGAATGTCAGCAGCGATGCGGGTATCTGCTTGGTTGATGATTGCCCGATGGCCAGAGGCCTGGTTCAACCAATGCATCAGCTGGGTATCTTCAGCGTCGAGCGTCGGCGGGCCGTCAGGACCGGGTTTTCGTGTGTGATGAATCAAAACAATTGCTACACCATGCTTGCTCGCTGTCGAATGCAATTGGCGCATAGCCGCCCCTGCGTGCTCGGTGGATTCGAAGTACGGGTCATGTGACCTCAAAGAGTCCACCGTGACGAGTGTGGGCTTGGCCTCCCGGCACATCTCCTCAATAGCAAGAGGGCAATTGGCGTAGTCGGGCGTCCATAATCGGAAGTCGTCCGGCGCTTTTCGTAAACCCAGAAAGCCAATCAGCGCATCGCGCAAGTCTCGGCTGCCAGCGAGACCGTTTTCATGGTCAACATTGACGGCAAGGCCTTGCTTGGTCTTCATTCCTAGGAACGGTACTCCTGCAGCAACACACAGGCCGAGTTGAACAGCGAGCGCCGATTTTCCAAGACCGCTATCTCCAATGAGCACCGAGACGCTGTTATGTGAGAGAAGTCCTTCGACGAATGCTTTGCTGTGGTGCTTTTGAGAGTACAAACTATCTACCTCGGCCGGTGACAATAGATTATGTTTGTGTCGCAAAGCTTGGACAGCCGCTTCCGCGTCGTGGCGGATAGCCTCCGAAATAAGTGCGTCATAATCATCAAGAATTGCTTCTGCCATATCCTCTATTCTCCGTGTCTCTGAATTTATCTACTTCCCTACGAAGGAACTTTTGACTCGCGAAAAGCGCCGTGGCTGGGCAACTCGCCCCGCGCTCGAATTCCAATTCAACTTCAGCAGCTATCCCTTGGGGATCGGCAAAACAGAAGACAACTCGACCTCCATTGGCTTGGCCCCCGACGAAACGTAACTTTCCGGTCGCGTGCAGAAAGCTTGCTAGCGGAAGCCGGTCGGTTCGGAAGACTTCGCTGAAGGGCTGATTGAGCACTAACGGCTGGCTGTTCATGGAGTGCTCCTAGGCGTTGATTAGACGCTTCAAGCACACCAACCCGGGCCTCCGGTAAGTACCTCGGATGTTTCTGTCGAGCAGACTTCTGCGCCGACAGCGGAGCGATTGGAGACAAGACCCACCATAGGCGAGCCGCTTGCATCTTAATTTCTGCAACGTCCATAAGTTTATTAGCCCAGACAGAAGGAGTACTTCCAAAAGCGAATAACGCAGCGATTTTCATTGACAGCCAAAACAGAGAGGCTTACAGTATCTTGGAGTTTAAACTACTGGCAGTAGTCTGTCAATAAATTTGATACGGTGCGGACGGACAATGCTTGCTAATCCCCAAGTCTTCTCAACTGAACAAGTTGCTGGGCTTATCGGTCTTGACCCTAAGAAGGATAGTTGGCGCATCCTGAAATTTGCGGAGAGTCGAGAGTACGGAATTCAACCGTCGATTAGCTCCCCGCGGGGTTCGGGCAGCCGACGGCTTTACGACCTAGGAAACGTTTGCGAGTTCGCGTTGGCCTTGCGCCTTCTCGAAACGGGCATGCGCTCCGCCGCCATCGGGAAAGTTCTAAAACAAGTCAAAGGGAAGTTAGTCGCGAGACTACAAACGGCGGAGAAATCACTCTACCTCGTTATCATCCGTACCCCCCACCCCGGCAAGCCTTTGGCCGAGAAGCGGCCTCAAGAGGTCCGCTTTGCCGAAGATATTGGAGCCGCTACCAAAATTCTCAAGAGCCGACGCGACGATGATGTGCTTTTTATTCCTGTTGGGTCTATGCTTCGAGGGCTAAGGACTAATTCAGAAGTCGTATCGAATGCCGTATATTCACCCAAACTATCATTCCGCACTTAGCTGTGGACTTAATCCCCCTGAAGGCTTCTAAAAGATTTCACGACTCAACATTAGATGGCCGCGGAAACATATATTTACCGGAGGGGTACGAAAGTGATATGGAACTTCTTATCAAATCCGAAGTTATGCGAGCTAGCGGCAGCAAAGGAAGAACGATGAATACAGCGTCTAAGCTATTGACCCTTGATGACCTCTACAAGATGGTCGCGCATATCTATAGCGAGCAAAATGCCCATCGACCCGCTAGTGCCACGTTTGCCCATTTTGTGGAAGTCTGCGGAATGCTAACGGTTCACGCACGCTCCAAGAAGCGCGAAGGCATTAATTTTATGGATTCGCTTTGCAAAGCACTCGGGTGGTACTTCCCCCTTCTTGCTAAGTTTAAAGTGTCCAGCGTCGAAGAGATTATTTTTCGTAAGTATCCTAACGTATGTCCGTACTGCCGCCGCAGACCTCATGAAGACTTCATATGCAAGACTACCCAAGGAACTGCAAAGACAGTCGACCACATAGCATTGCGTGCGGAGAGAGAGAAAAATGCTAACAATCGCCCGCTTGGAATTTCCGACTGGCAAGCAATGTTCCAGCGTATTTACCCAAGGAGTCTAGACGATGCTAGGGCGTCGAGGAGCACGCTCGGATTATTCGAGGAATTGGGTGAGTTGGCTGAAGCGGTTCGTGTTTTCGACAGATACCCGAAGTACTTCGCTGGAGAAGTCGCAGATGTCTTTTCATACCTAATGGGGCTTGCCAACGAGCATATGTTGCTGGAGCAGCAGTCTGATAAAAGCTTCAATCTCGAAAACGAGCTTATCAAAAGGTATCCAGGGTTGTGTGTCCAGTGTGGTTGTTTAGTGTGTGTGTGCCCCTTAGTCCCTGAATCGACTGTCGGTCGTATGGCTAAGGAGCTGGATGTTTCGGACATAGAACATCTGTTTAGCATGCAGCACGACGAATTTAGTCAACAGTCGAGAGGAATCTCAGCGCTCGTACTGGAGAAACTAGGGGGCTATAGCGGAGTAATCGAGCAGTTTCCGTTTGACCGTGGCGATACGAATAAGGCTCTCGTTCTATTATGTCTGCGGGTTGCCGATGTAGTTCAGGCCACAGATTCACTTATTGCAGACAGCCTTCGCGCTACAGCAATCAAAATCGGCGCGGCCGCGACCTACCCTGGCAGCAAAAGACCACAGACCCAAATTGAATCGCTAGTCAAATCTGTACGGGAAACAATGGGGAGATTGACACCTGAGTTGCAATCAGCCACCGGAACTGACGGAAAAAGTTTGGAAGAGACCGTAGCACGAGCTGCAAGCCCAAAAACCCAGATACTCATGATTCTGTCGAACCCACGGGGTAGTAAGAGGCTCGATTTGGGGCGAGAACAAAAAGCAGTCCAGGATGCTATTACCCGTGGTAGGGCTCGGGATTCTGTAAAGCTAGACACTAGAAATGCGGCTACTGCTGATGACTTGCGGCGTGCACTGTTGGACGGCGATTATCAAATCCTTCATTTTTCGGGTCATGGCGATTTGGAATCGCTGCTCTTCACAACTGAGGCAGGCAAACAGGCAGCGACACCAATTGATGCCTTCGGAACGATTTTGAAACAACATCCCACAGTGACATGCTTGATTCTAAACGCCTGCGACTCTATGTCCTCCCTAAACAATCCTATTGCTGATTATACGATTGGTATGGATAGTTCGGTCGACGATGAAGCGGCCATTGAGTTTTCGCGAGGCTTTTATGACGCGGTGGCCGCTGGACGCGACATCGAGTATTCAATTGAAGAAGGTAAAGCTTCTTGCGAATCAAAAGGTCTAAAAATTCCGGTTAAGGTTCTCAAGAAATAGCAAGGATACGAGGACCGTTCGACACGCATCGCGTCGCTTCGATTTGCTCGAAAACGACTGCACAAACAATTGCACAAAGTTTATAAAAGCTGCCGAAGTACCGTATACACGGCCAGTTTTCTTGTTGCTAACATGTTGATAACACTTAGACCTGCGGCGGAATCGCCGCCTGTGGCACCGAGGGTCGCGGGTTCAAACCCCGTCGCTCACCCCAACACTCCATTCCTTCGCTGGAACTTGATTTTCGATTAAGCCCGCCATCTTGCCCGCTGGCGGTACCTCAGGCCCCCCGCGAAGAATCGCCGTATTTCGCCATTCAGGCTCCAAGCGGCACCTGACATAAGGGTCGTCAGCTAGCGTGCGCAAGCGAAAGAAAATAGCAAAAAAGGGAAATTTGTTCGGATACGCAGTTCATTGCGAACCGTAAGCTCTTTGTTTTCATGAGCAAGAGCCGACTGCGTCTGGCAAACTGTATGCAATTATAAGGATACGGAACTCTCGATCGAAGTCTGTTCTCAATTGAAGACAATGGTCTTATCGGCCTCAATACCATGAACCCTGAAAATGTTCTCCAAGGGGGATATTTGTGATAGTTTCGCCGCGCACGAAGGTTAAACCTATGAACCTGAGTACTACTCCAAGCTGGGGCGAATGTGTGCAAGGTCGCTCACCCTTTCCTTCTCCGGTTGATGGCATGCACGTAATTGGCGTATTCGAGGGAGAAGGCAGCGGGCCGGAAGTCATCCGTGTTTGTCTAGAAGTCCTAAGCGCTCTGGAATCCGTGGGCGGCGGGAAATTTCGTCTTTGCCACGGCGGTCTGATCGGGCAGGATGCCGAAGCGCGACACGGTGCGGCGCTTACAGCCGAAGCAGATCAATTCTGTCGAGATGTGTTCGCCGACGGCGGCGCTCTTCTGCACGGCGCGGGCGGCGGAAGGTTCGTATACGAGCTTCGCAAACGCTTCGATTTGTTTTGCAAGATCAGCCCGGTGCGAGTATCTCCGGAGTTGAGGAATGTTGTACGGCTGAAGCCCGAGCATGTCGATGGAATCGATTTCGTTATCGTGCGGGAAAATTGCGCTGGGATTTATCAAGGTAAGTGGCAGGAAACTTTCGATATCAATGGGATGCGCGTCGCGGAACATTCTTTTTCTTACACTGAAACAGAAGTGCGTCGCATCGTGGAAGTAGCCGCTCGCATCGCCCAGCACCGGCGCGGAAATCTGACCGTGGTCCAGAAAGATGGCGGCGTTCCAACTATCAGCAAACTCTGGCGCGACTGCGCGCTGGAAATCGCAGACGCGAGCGGAATTGCGGTTCAGTTTATGAACGTCGATTACGCCGCTTACTACCTGGTTCAACATCCCAGAGAAATCGATGTGATGGTGGCGCCGAATATGTTCGGCGATGTGATGATTGACGTCACAAGCGTTTTGCTCGGATCGCGGGCCCTGGGTTATTCCGGAAACTTTTCCGCGGATTCGGCCGCCGTCTATCAAACCAACCACGGCGCCGCTCATGACCTGGCCGGGAAAAACGTGGTGAATCCAGTAGGGCAAATCTTCGCGTTGGCGATGCTTCTTCGCGAAAGTTTCGGAATGTTGGAAGCCTCTTGCCTGGTGGAACGAGCTGTAAGCCAAGTGTGGCGCCAGGGGTGGCGCACACGCGATTTGGAGGAACCGGGATGCCGCCTGGCTGGCACGCGAGAAATGGGATCGCTCGTCGCCGATGCCGTGGTAAGCCTTTCTCGCGGAATTAAAGTCTGATGAGACCTGCGCTGGTCTTGGTGGATTTGCAATACGACTTCCTGAACTCTCCCACGTTGCAACCTGCGGCCGGCGAATTGATTAGTCACGCAGCGTCTTTGCTTCAGCATTGCCGCGAAGCATCGGTGCCGGTCATTCACATATGGACTACCGTGCGCCGTGAAGACGACAGGCGCATGCCTCACTGGAAGGAAATGGAAAAATGGATTTGCGTCGATGGCACACCTGGACATGCTACCCCTCTGCCTCTTCGCCCATACTCATCGGAAGCCATACTTCATAAAACATTTTTTAGCGCATTCGAAGACGGCGAGTTGGAAAAAGTTCTAAGGCATCTTAGCGCAGACACAATTTGGCTTGCGGGCGTTCATCTTCACAGTTGCATTCGCGCCACAGCGTTGGATGCCTACCAGCGCGGGTTAACTGTGCGAATTGTCGTCGATGCGGTTGGTAGCTACGACTCGTTGCACGCCGCGGTCACACGGCGGTACCTCGAATCACGGGTTGCTGTCTTTGTCACGGCGGGCGATTTATTCGCCGCGCTGGCCCAGCCTAAAGAGTGCACGAAGGACGAGGTTTCGCGAGCAACTGCGAACGCCAGAATGGCTTGGTTGAACTGGCGCAATTCTCCGTCGGACGCCAGGGTGGAATTATTAACTCGCATCGCCTCGTCAATCGAGTCGGACGCAACGGCATTGGCAACACACATCGCAACCGACGTCCACAAACCGATTCGCTACGCCCAGGGAGAAGTCAGCCGCGCCGTGGCGCTCGTAAGAGCGGCGGCGCGTCATGCGGACGAGCCACTCCAGCGTAAGTGCGGCGAGCATTCAATCTTGCGCTACCGGCCGCGTGGCGTCGTTGCAATGTTGACGCCCTGGAACAACCCGATCGCGATTCCATTCGGGAAAATCGCTCCGGCACTGCTTTATGGAAACGCTGTTGTGTGGAAACCTTCGCCGGCGGCCGCTTCGACGGCTAACCGCGCCGTGGAAATTCTCGAATCCGCGGGCTGCCCAGCCGGTTTAGTTAACGTCATACACGGCGGCAGCGCAACGGCGGAACATTTGTTGGCAGATGAAGGCATTGATGCGGTCATGCTTACGGGTTCAGTGTCCAGCGGATCCAGCGCTCAGGCAATCTGTGCCGAGCGTCACGTACCATTGCAGGCCGAGCTGGGCGGAAACAACGCCGCCATCATCTGGTCAGACACAGATCTGGAAGCTGCGGCATTTGCGGTAGCGGAGGGCGCTTTCGGTTTTGCGGGGCAGCGATGTACGGCCAACCGACGCGTCATCGTCGAACGCTCTTGCCTGGATAGATTCGTCAAGCAACTCGAGCATGCACTGAGTTCCTTATGTTGCGGAGATGCATTGAGCCCCGAAACACGTGTCGGTCGCATGATTTCAGCAAAGAAACGAGAACAAGTTGCCGCGCTTGTTTCGCGTACGGGAGACGCCTGGCCAGTCGTCCTGCGTGGACATTCGTTCGACGACCCAGCTTTTTATCCTCCCACAGTGGTCTGCTGCGACGATCCGCGTCACGAACTTGTTCAGGAAGAAACCTTCGGTCCGTTGATGGTGTTGCAACCTGCTTCGGATTTTGATCATGCACTACGCTTGTGCAATGGAGTTCGATACGGACTTGTGGCTGCATTGTTCAGCGACGATCCCGGCAGAAGGGCGCGTTTCCTCGATGATGCTCAAGCCGGCATTCTGAAGATAGATAGCACCACTGCGGACGCCGATGCGGAGGCACCGTTTGGAGGCTGGAAAGCATCTGGAATTGGCCCGCCCGAGCACGGCCTGAGCAATCGCGAAGTTTACAGTCGTACCCAAGCGGTTTACACCGGGACTAAATGAGCGCTATACCCCATTCCGGCGTTGGGCTCATACCGTCCACACAGGATTTGATTCCGGACGTCCGTGCGCAATCTTCTAGTGATTTTGTTCCTTTCGAAAAGTCGGACCTCGACAAATCCATATCCGAGCGATTTGAAGAGCAGGTCAGAAAGCATCCCGATCGCACCGCGGTAAAAGTTGAAAATCGAGCAGTCGCTTACTCCGAGCTAAATCGATTCGCGAATCGAATCGGGCGGGCCATTCTCAGCCAACCCGGCGGCAGTGCCGCGCCCATCGCGTTACTGCTTCAGAAGGATGCATCGATGATCGCGGCGATGCTTGGCGTTCTAAAAGCCGGCCGAGCGTATGTACCGCTGGATCCTGCGCATCCCCAACAAAGATTTCAGAGATTGCTGGATGATGCCGGAAGCGAATTGGTCATTACAGATAATCGGTGCGGCCATCTTGCCGAGAGATTAACAAACAGCTCGAGGCGTCTGCTGAATATTGATGAACATACT
>Ga0210383_10000464_pt1 | contig 37648 bp, 32 predicted proteins | sample IncBWC14OmetaG_FD_160072 | JGI IMG/M metagenome (GOLD analysis project Ga0210383, IMG submission 160072) | Forest soil microbial communities from Barre Woods Harvard Forest LTER site, Petersham, Massachusetts, United States - Inc-BW-C-14-O ... | reverse complement strand
CGCTCGCGGCCGAAAAACAGGGCTACGGAAATCTGATGTTGACATTGGAGCAGCAGCAGGTTTTTGTGGGCGAACTACCGGAAATGTTTCTTCCTATTGCTGGCGGGTGGGGACGCATGGGCATGACCCACATTCGCCTGGCGCCGGCAAATGAAGATGTGCTCACCGGTGCGCTGCACGCCGCATGGAAACTGCGCGTTGAGAAAAATACAAAGACGGGCAAGAAAAAGCCCGCGGCGGCGAAGCGAAACAGCGCCGCGAAACAGACTCGGAAGAAAAGCCGCTGAGCGGGATTATGCGAGGCGGGCGCGCTTCACTTTAAGAGCCGGGGACGCGCAGGTACTCTAGCGCGGCAAGCTCTTTCCAGGTGTGTCCCTGTTTTTCTTTCACGGACCAGCGATAGTCATCGTTGGTTTTGCGCGTGACAAAGACCTGCAAATCGGCGACTTTTCTCTCGAAGTCGGGCCCTCGTTTCGGGCGCAAGATAGCCACACGGCCTACTGTGAAGGTGAGTTGTGGTCGTCCGGAGCGGCGGAAGCGTTCGGCGTGCGGCTGTCGAGATAGAAGCCGTCGCGCGTTTGGACAGTCATGTCTTTTTGTTTCACGGTGAGATGCAGCTTGTGATACCCGGGGGTGGCATCCCATTTATCCGGTGTGTAGCCGAGGCTATATTGATTGCGGAGCTCTTCGTCGATGGCGTCGTAGATTTTGTCGAGAGGTTCTTTTTTCGATACTTCGAAGAAGCGTCCGCCGCTGGCCTTGGACATTTGTTCCAGAACCTTCTTGCCGTCAGGGCGTTCTTCGGTGCGTCGCGGATAACCGCCGCCGTGCCCACCCATTCCGCCTCCGCCCATACGTGGACCGCCAAATCCTCCGGCGTTCCCATAGCCTTCTTTGTCGGCAAACAAAATACAATAAACGAGCATATCCGCACGTTGCGCAGTTTCAATGGCTTCCGCCAAGGATTCCTTGCTGCCGTGATCGACACCGTCGGTAAGAATGATGATTGCCTTGCGGCCTTGCTGCTTTTTCATTAACTCGTCCGCGGCGAGAAAAACCGAGTCGTAGAGCAGCGTGCCACCACCGCCCCTGCTGCCGCGCGAACCGTGTCCACCTCCTGAAGAACCGCCGCTCCCACCACCATTTCCTCCTCCACCGTAGCCACCGCCCTGCGACATTTGCGGAGCATGGATGCCATCGATGGCGGCTTGCAGTTTTTTACGCGACGAAGTCAGATCCTGATCCAAAACCACTTCACGATCGAAGTGAATGACGAAGGCTTTGTCCTTGTCTTCGCGCAAGACCTGGTCGAGAAACGTGTGACTGGCTGTGAGTTCCTGATCGAGCACGCGTCTCTGGCTCATACTGGTGTCCACGAGCAAGCCGAGCGTCAAGCGAAGATCCGATTCTTTCGCGAAATAGGTAATTGTTTGCGGCTTGCCGTCCTGATCCAGAACGAAATCACCCTTGGTTAGGTTGTGAGCAATGTTTCCGTGCTTATCGCGGACGGTGGCAAGGAGATTGACGGCGTTGACGTTTACGGTGATGGGGGCGGTCTGCTGGCTACGCAGTGGGAGATCTGTGATTAGGAATGCAATGACAAAAATCCACAGAATTGGTTTGTTTTTGGGCATTGAGCGGGTTTTAGGCGGCGATTTCGGCATTGCGGCTCTACGTTGTACTCAGGTTAGAAGGTGTGAACGTAAAATAGTTTGCCCCATCGAATTATTCCCCGTGAAAGTCGAAAAGGTTCCAAGGCGTTCGCCTCAGAATGCGCCCGCTACACAATCTACAGCGAAACCAGTGCGTAGGAGATTTGCGAATCGCGCGGCTCGATGGGAGGGGCGCGTAGGTTGCTACACGGATTGTGTCGGAGTTGCGGCGCGCGTGGGAGTCACGAGCGTGGCCTGCCTGCGCTTTAGAAGCCACGTTCCTACGCGCCAGACTAATAGGACCGCCAAGATTGCTGCGTAGAGGAGCGGCTTGCGGACGTCGGATTTGACTAGCCAGTAGTAGTGCACGACGCCGAGGATAGCGATGGCATAGATCGATTTGTGGAGCGCTTGCCAGCGGCGGCCACCGAGGCGGCGGATCCAGCCTTGTGTCGAAGTGATGGCCAGCGGAACCAGAAGCAGAAACGCCACAAAACCAACCGCGATAAAACGACGCTTGGCCACATCCTTGAGCATACCGGCGACATCGAAAGACTGATCAGGGCCGAGATAGGTGAGGAAGTGCAGGCAAGCGTAAAAAAAAGCGAACAGGCCGAGCATACGGCGGAAGCGAATCAGTTCGGGAAGGCTGAGAAGTTTGCGGAGCGGCGTGATGGCTAAGGTGATCAGCAAAAGGCGAAGAGTCCAATCGCCAGTGAAATGCTGAATAAATTCGACCGGGTTAGCGGTCAATTGTCCGTGTAAGGCACGATTGGCGAAGAATCCGAGCGGCGTGAGGCATAGCAGGAACACCGCTACTTTGGGCCATTTGCTGGCAAGTAATCCTTTCACGATTGCGCTCAGTGAAGTTTCTTCAGGTCCATGCCTGAATAGAGGCTGGCCACCTGGTCAGAGTAGCCGTTGAACATCAGCGTTTTACGCTTGAAAATTTCGCCGAGACGGCGTTCCGTCGCTTGGCTCCAGCGCGGGTGATCTACTTCCGGATTAACGTTGGAATAGAAGCCGTATTCGCTGGCCGAGTAATCGTTCCAGGTCGTCCGTGGCTGATCTTTCACGAAGCGGATCTTCACCAGGGACTTGATGCTTTTATAGCCGTACTTCCAAGGGACAACCAAGCGCACAGGTGCGCCGTCCTGATTGGCGAGCGTCTCCCCGTACATGCCCACGCAGAGAAGTGCCAAGGGGTTCATGGCTTCATCGAGGCGAAGGCCCTCGACGTAGGGAAACTCTATACCGCCGTAGCGCGCTTGCGGCATCTGCGAGGGGTCGTAAAGAGTCTGAAACGCGACGAACTTGGCTTTTTCCGTGGGCTGAACGAGATTTGCCAGCGCGCTGAAGGAATAGCCGATCCAAGGGACCACGATGGACCAGGTCTCCACGCAGCGATGGCGGTAGATGCGCTCCTCGAGAGGTGCAACCTTCAAAATGTCGTCCATGTTCAGCTTCATGGGCCTTTTCACTTCGCCTTCGATGGAAACGGTCCAGGGAGAAGTGCGGAAGTTCTGCGCGTACTTCGCGGGGTCGCTCTTGGCGGTGCCGAACTCGTAGAAATTATTGTAGTGCGTGACGTCTTCGAGGCTGGTGGGTTTCTCGGTAGTACTAAACGGACTTTTTGACGCGACATCCAATTTTTTCCCGGCGGAAATGGCCGTTTGCGGTGCCATTACGGTCGAAAGAAGCTTGCCACCAAGGGCCACGGCACTGGCGATACCCATGGCGCGAAGGACTTCGCGGCGGTTCAAATATACGGATTTGGGCGTGATATCGGCGTAGGTCAACTCTGAATGATCCTTGGTGGGCATTTTGATGTCGCTCATTTGCTGCTCCGGGCCACTATAAATGCGATCCGCGAACTGCCGCGAAGTTACACGAAAAACTTCGGTATGACCCTATCTTTGACGAGGCCTAGACAGAGTAGGTTGGCTGGCGCCCGCTTAGATTTCTGAGGTTACCAACGCCAATGAGTACCCGTCGTAGCCTTTGCTGCCGACGGTCTGAATAGCGGTAACGCAGACTCGCGGCTCGGAATGAAGCGCTTCGTAGAAGCGTCGCACCCCTTGAATATCGGGATCGCCGCTGGTGGCGTCAGTGATGCCGCCGTTGCGCACTACATTGTCGGAGAAGATCAGACTGCCTTTGCGGGACAGTTTCAAGGCCCAATCGAAATATTCCGGCATGCTTTTTTTGTCCGCATCGATAAAGATGAAGTCGAACGGCCCCTGTTTTTCGGCGACGAGTTTCGGAAGAGTGTCCAACGCAGCCCCCAGACGCAATTCAACCTTTCCGGCAAGCCCTGCTGCGGCGATGTTTTCGCGCGCTACGTCCGCATGTTTCGGACTGGCTTCCAAGGTGATCAATTTGCCGTCCGCTGGCAAAGCTCTGGCGAGCCAGATGGTGCTGTAGCCGCCGAGCGTTCCAATCTCCAGGATACGCCGCGCGCCGATGCTGCGCGCCAAAACGTGGAGCAGTTTTCCCTGGCTTGGAGAAACCTGAATTTGCGGCAGGTCGGCTTGGCTACTTTTACGGAGTGCATTCTCCAACGTGGCGTCGGGCGGAAGCAGCGTCTCGTTGATGTAATCGTCGACCTTGGTCCAAAGTTCTTGCGTCATGTGTGAACCTTGCCTTTCTAAGAGCGATCAGAAACGCCAACCGTAGCCCATAGTGAATTGGATCGAGTGCCGCAATGAATATCCAGGCGCCGGCGTGGGGACGCCATCGACATTCAGCGTGGTCGATCCGAAGTAGAGGTGGGTGTCGCCAGCTTCCAAGCGAAGTGTGCCGTGTTCGGCAGGATAAAACTCGACGATGCCACCTAAATCAAGAACGAACGTCGTGGCGCGAGCGGTCTCCATGGTTAAACCGCTTTGTTGAGAGGATACGGAGGAAAGTGCGCCGGAGTAGCTGTTGAAACCCGGGCGGACTTTTCCAAAAATCCCGAAATGATTGCGGCGGATGCCCCCCTTGATGCCGAAGGTTCCTTGCAGAATCGTTCCGCCGTCGTGAGGGCCGGCACTTGCTGTTCCACGGGGGAAGTACAGCAAGTCGCCATCGAGATAAAAGACATGATAAATGCGATAGGAAGCATAAGTGCCAAGGCCGGGTTCCGCCTGAACGCCGACGGTTGGGCCTTCGCGCTCGATGAGCATGGTGCTGAAGAGCGGGCCAAATTCCCAGTTACCGGGAACTTTTGTTTCGCGCTCATTTTCGATTAAGGCGCCGGGTCGATAAGCGACGCCAACACTGAAACGCGTGGTGTCGTTGATTTTCCCGGGGAGGAACTCGGTGCCACCGCCTTCAAACGGAATAGTTTCGTTCTGGACGTGGTAGGGATTGCCCTCGATATCAGCACGCAATACCCAGCGCGGCGTCAGGAAATATTCAATTCCGCCGCCCAAGTTCAGCACGAAATGAGTCTCCGCACGTGTATAAGAAACAAAACTCGAGGAGTTGGCCTGCTGAAAATCAAGCACGTTGCTGAAGTGCAGAATTCCCGGTCTTATCAGGCCAAAGACCGCGAAGCGCCGGGTCTGAACGACCTTCGCGCGCACGCCGAAGACGGCTTGCAAAGTCTGACCGCCCTGCACACCGAAGAGTGGCTCGGAGTTTTCGGGCCAAAAATCGATTTGAGATTCGAACGCCAGCCGCCTGCTGAAATTCCAATCGAATCTGCCGCCAAAACCGGAGGCTTGCGTTGCGCCAGAAGGACTGGTGAGTTCAATGGTGGAATATTGCGAGCCCAATTCGACGTGGGTGTACGCATCCTGCGCGGACAGCGACACCGCGAAGGCGAGGAAACCGATGACCAGCAAAAGATATTTGCCACAACTACCGTGGCGATTCATGCAGAGTTCCTTTTCTTGCGGGGTCGCCTCTTTTTGGACGCAAGAATCGTTCGGACAGATAGCTTACCAACGATTTGGGGGAGGGTCTTCGAGGGATTGAGGCACCAGAATTTACCGATCGTTTAGCGGCTGTTTATCTGGGCGAAGGCACGGCAGTGTCCCGCGCGGACTTCGCCGGCATGCGAAACGTCGCGTCGGGTATTTGCGGGTTTGGTTCGATTTCTTCGACCGTGAAGCGGATGTCCGCAGTGTCGGTTATGGAGCGAATTTTTGTAGGAAGTTTCACGTCGGCGATGGCAATTGACTTGTAATTGTCGTAATAAAGCGTCTTTGTTTGCGTGTCGGGTCCGCCAAATTCTTTGGAGCCGGTTTCCAGGCCAGATTCCTTGCTGAAGTAGAGCTCAAATTTCTTGCCGTCGGTGCGGATGGCCTCGACGACAAACACTCTGCCTCCGTTGAAATCAGATTCGCCAGTGGTGCGCGTGCTGGAATATTTCTTTTTTTCGTTTATGGCGGAATAGAAGTCGGCATCACGTTTCATCTCCTCGAGATCCTTGCCTTGCAGATCTTTCAACCCGCTCTGCGAATCATCCTGCCAGGCGACGGTGCCGTCGTACGCGCGGCAGAAAAACACACCGCTCTCAAATTTGAGGCATTCCGAGACCTTAGAGGGAGCCTGGGAGTAGATGTCCATCGCTCCAGAGATGCCTGAGGAAGCGATTTCAACTTCGCCCTTGATGTGCAGCGAAGTTAGCTTCAACCAACCTTCGCGGCCACCGCTGGCCTGCATGGAGCGATCAAAAAGATCATCCGCGGTGGGAAGATTGTCCGATACAGTTGGCCCGCTCTTCTGGGGTATCTGAAGCACAGGAAAGTCGGCGACGAGCGTGAAACACAGAAGAAACATTGTTGCGAATTGAGAAACTCCCACGAGACTCTCCTTGTGCGTGCCCAGCGGCGGGCAGATTGCCGAGTTTAGCGAGTGTGGGATGCGAATTATTGCAAGTCAAGGGTATGATCGTGCGAAAAGAGAAGCGCCGAGTTCCCAAAACACCACGAGGATAAGGACTACTGTCAATGTTGTTTGAAATGAACCCGACAAAAAGCCTATGTCGAATCTTTCTGTTGGCAATCCTTTTCTTTGCCGGTCAAAACGCTGAAGCACAGAACCCGCGCGGTGGACTGCGCGGCACAGTTGTGGATGGCAGCGGCGCGCGCGTGCCAGGCGCACGAATCGTGGCGCGAAATCCGGAGCAATCGTTCAGCAGGGAAACGCAGACGAATGGCGAGGGAGAGTTTTTGCTGGTAGATCTGTCGCCGGGCTTGTATGAAGTTGCGGTTTCGGCGGGTGGATTTAGCGATTCGGTCTCGACGGTAGAGGTGCTGGTCAGCTCGGTTCGCGAGCTACGCGTCAAGTTGCTGCCGAAACAGTTGCAACAAGTTGTGATGGCGAAGGGGCAGGAAGGCTCGATCACGACGCAGGTGCTGGATACTTCCAGCGCCGTCCATCAAGCGATTATTTACTGGAAGGATCTGGACGAGATTCCCCTCGCAGCGCGCAGCTTTGCCAATATTGCTTATCTCGCACCGGGTATAGAGCCGGTTGAACCGTCCGATCCGACAAAGGCGCGCATCACCGCGGTGTCCACCGGAGGAAGTTCCGGCTTGAACAACGAAGTTTCCGTGGATGGTGGCGACAATTCGGACGATTACATTGGCGGTTTTTTGCAGAATTTTTCGCCCGACGCGATTCGAGAGTTCGCGTTTCGGACCGCGCAGGCCGATGCGGACACCGGGCGCACCACTGCGGGATCGGTGATGATTATTACGCACAGCGGCACGAACGATTGGCACGGCGGGTTTTCGTTGTATGAGCGAGATGCTGCGCTGAATGCGCGGTTCCCGATCGATAATCCCGCGCCCAATCCGAAGCAGCCGTTCTCGCGGCAGAATTATGTGGGGACGCTGGGCGGGCCGGTGATGAAAGATCGCCTGTGGGTTTTCAGTTCGCTGGAATATGTGCATGAAAACACCAGCATCGCGTATAGCCCTGCCAGCCTTGGGGAGTTCGATGCGCTAGCGCAGTTGGCAACCATGGGACTGCTTCCCGGCGTGCCGTCAATTGCGGTCCCTAACGATGTTGACGTGCCGTTTCGCGATTACCTGGCAACGTTCCGTGTAAATTGGAATCAATCGGAGCGATCGAATTGGTTTCTGCGTGCGGCGGCGGATACGTACACGATGCGGAATGCGCTAGTGCAACAGGGAGCCTTGCCGTCCACGGGCGCGACATCGCACAACAACTATTTCAACGTCGTGCTTGGGCAGCAATCTGTCTTTTCCTCGTCGTGGATGGGCTCGCTGGTTCTGGAGGTGAGCACCCTGCATTTGGCGCAGTCGCGAAACGACAATCTGGGATTTGCGTTTGCCTTTCCGTTTACGACGACTTCAAGCACCATCACCGGATTTGAAACCTACGGTGACAACCAGTTCGTTACCGGCACTGCGAATTTTCCGGTGCTGCGGAACCAGGAGAAATATCAGCTTCGCTACGACGTCAGCCACCCTGCGAACAGAAATGATGTGAGATTTGGCGTGAACTTCATTCACGAACCGGTGCTTAGCGGCGCGTTGACGGCCACAGCGGAAAGCTTGTACACGCCGCCGCAAAATCCAACTTTCTATGCGGCGAACCCCGCTCAAGCAGCTATTGATCTCGGCTGTAATCCAGCGCTGCCGCAGAATCTGCCGCCGAACCCACCGTGTCCGTTCGCTGCGTACACGCCGGCGGGTGACGGGAGTTTTTCGCAGAATGTGCAGCGGCTTGGTTTGTATGCGGAGGATTCGTGGCGCGCGAATTCTCACCTGACCATCAACTATGGGTTGCGGTACGACACGACATTCGGTTTGTTTGTTGCTTCTGGCCGCGACCAGAGCTTCAATCCAACGTTGGCGAGCGGATTGGTGAATGGAATTCCTCACGATTACCGGAAGGCATTCGCGCCGCGGCTGGGAATCGCCCGGAGCGTCGGCTCCTCTCAGAACACGGTCATACGCGCGGGAGTTGGATTGTTCTTCGATGATCTGGCGCAAGGCGGCTGGGTTACGGCGTTTCAATCTGTAAATGCAGGGAGCCTGTTGAACGGACCGACGACTCCTTCGTTGATCGATCCGAACTACCACACGCCGTATGCGCTGCATGCCACGGCGGGAATTCAGCATGCGTTGAGTGCTTCGTGGATTCTTAGCGCGGACTACACGCGCGAGACCGGGATGCATGGCTACCGCAGCTATCCGTTTGCGGCGGAGGAGGTATTTCGTTCGGACAATCGCTCGAGCTACGACGCGTTGTCGCTTCGCGTGCAGGGCAATGTGGCGAAGCGCGCGCATTTCGTGGCGCACTATACCTTGTCGTCGGCGAAGACGTGGGGTTGCGTGCTAGGAGAGTTGTTCGATTACGTGAACGGGGTCTGCGATCCGCTGAACGCTTTTGCGCCGGGCGATTATGGCCCTTCAGGCGAGGATGTGACACACAGGTTTGTGCTGGCCGGAACGTTTCTGCTGCCCGGGAAAGTGCAACTGGCTACCCTGACACAAGCGGAGAGCGCGCGGCCGCTGACGTTGACGACGCCGGTGGGTGATCGCGCGGTGGTGAATGGCGTTAAGACGACGCTGGATGAATTGCGCGGCACGCCCTATGTCCAGGTGGATCTTCGCGTCAGCCGGCCGTTTACCTTTCGCGAGCGATTCTCGGTGACGCCGTTCGCGGAGTTTTTTAACTTATTGAATCGCAACAATCCGGGCGCGAATTATGTGACGGATATTTCGGCGCTGCCTGTGCCGGTAAACAACCCGGCGAACGCGACGGCGCTGTGCCCGACTCCGGCGTGCGCGGTGCCGATCACCAGCCTGAATCAACTGCGCGCTCCGGCCGGGGCGCTTGGCGATTTCTTCGGGCCGGGCACTACTGTGGGCATACCTTTCGCCGCGCAATTGGGCGTCAAACTGGCATTCTGACCCTGCCTGACAGGCAGGCGATTGAGCCGACGAACAAAACCTATGTTTACTAAACCACGCTGGTTGCTGCATCTGGAAGGCGCGGCCATTCTATTCCTCTCGATCATTCTGTACGCGCAAGGACACTTTCGGTGGTGGCTCTATGCCGTGCTGTTCCTGGCACCGGATCTTTTCATGCTTGGTTATCTTGCGAATGCGCGGGCCGGAGCAGCCACTTATAACGTCGCGCACACTCTCGCCGCTCCGGTAGCTCTTTTAGCCATTGGCCTGATTCTGTCGGCGCCCCAGGTTTTTCCCTACGGCCTGATCTGGCTGTCGCACATTGGCTTCGACCACATGCTCGGTTATGGACTGAAGTACCCCACGCAATTCAAAGATACGCATCTTCAGCATGTCTAATTTGTCATGCGGCACGCGGAGCGGCGCTGCAGGTGTTGCGGGCAGGCTGTACACTAGAGGCAGGCGATCAAGGGCGAATTACGAACATGTTTGAAAATCTTACAGACCGGCTGCAACGAACCTTCAAGAATCTGCGCGGGCAAGGCAAGCTCACCGAAGAGCATCTGGACGTAGCGCTGGGCGAAATTCGCGACGCGCTGATCGAAGGCGACGTAAACGTGGGTGTGGCGGACGAATTGCTCGTCAATATCCGCAAACAATCGCTGGGCTCGGAAGTGATGCTGCAACTTTCGCCGGACCAGCAAGTGGTAAAGATTGTTCGCGACGAGTTGCTCAATCTTCTTGGTAAACATGCCAAGCCGTTGTTTGCATCGCGGCCACCATCGGTGTGGATGATTGTTGGCTTGCAGGGCTCGGGTAAGACGACTACCACGGGAAAATTGGCGAAGTGGCTGACGATGCATGGTCACCGGCCAATCGTGGTCTCGACGGATGTGTATCGCCCTGCGGCGCGCGAACAGCTTTCGCAAGTGGCGAAGGCCATCCATGTTCCCGTGTGGCCCGGTGCTGGCACGGATAAGCCGGTGGAAATCGTGCGCGGGGCGATCAAGGAAGCCAAGCTTTCGGCAAGCGACGTAATCCTGGTGGACACGGCGGGCCGGCTGCACATTGACGATGACTTGATGAACGAATTGTCGGTGCTGAAGAAGGAGTTGCAGCCCAGCGAGATTTTGTTTATTGCGGACGCGATGATCGGGCAAGACGCGGTGCGCTCCGCCGGAGAGTTTCACAAGCGATTGGGATTGACGGGCGTGATCCTGACGAAATTGGATGGTGACGCGCGCGGCGGAGCGGCGCTCTCCATCGGCAAGGTTACCGGCGCACCGGTAAAATTCGTAGGACTCGGGGAAAAGTACGACGCGCTGGAAGGCTTTTATCCGGAGCGCATTGTTTCACGCGTGCTTGGCATGGGCGATCTGCTTTCGCTGATCGAACGCGCGGAATCGGCCTTCGATAAGAAGGCCGCGATTGAACTCGAGCGGAAGCTGCGCAAGGAAGAGTTCACGCTGGAAGATTTTCGCGACCAGTTGCGGCAAATTCGAAAAATGGGGCCACTGGAACAGCTGGTAGACATGCTACCGAAGGTTGGGCCGTTGCAGAACTTGCCAAAAGACACGCAGGTAGACGAGAAGAAATTGACGCAGGTGGAAGCGATCATCAACTCGATGACCAACGAAGAGCGGCGCGATCATAACGTGCTGGACGGGAAGCGCCGGAAGCGTATCGCTAAAGGCAGCGGCACCTCGGTGCAAGACGTGAATCAGGTGGTCAAACAGTATGTGCAGATGCGCGCGATGATGAAGCAATACGGCGCGATGGCGGCCAAGGCGAAGATGAAGGGCTTGGGGAAGCTTGCTGGACTGAGTTAGTGGGAGTTTGGGAATCACGCCCTGCTAAAGCTGACACGATCTCTTTTCGCTGTAAGTATCAATTATTGCTTTGAGATAGAAGCTCTTCACTTCGGAAACCGAATAGATTATAATGGATATGGATATGGATATGGATATGGGGGCCTTCCATGAAACTCAAACTGCGTGCTGTGGGCACCTCTACGGGAGTCATCTTGCCGAAGCAGTTCCTACAGCGGCTTAAAGTCCGAAAGAATGATGAGTTATTTGCGATTGAGACCCCGGAAGGCTATTTGCTAACACCGTATGATCCAGAAATAGAAGAGCAGGTGAAGCTTGGCCGGGAGCTCATGAAAGAGCATAGGGAGACGCTCCGAGCGCTCGCGAAATGAACGAACCGCGCTGGCTGGATCCGCGCGTCGTTCTGCTTCTGCACTCCGAGAGCCTTGCCGAACATGGTGGAAGCAGCGGAATTCGTGATCATGGGTTGTTTGAGTCAGCGCTAGCCAGACCGCGTAACCTCTTTGCGTACGAATCCGACGCGGATATCGCGCAGCTTGCTGCCGCGTACGGTTTTGGCCTGGCTCGAAACGACGCCTTCGTTGACGGAAACAAGAGAATTGCTTTTATCGCCATGACGCTCTTCCTCCGGTTGAACGGCTTTCGCCTTGTTTCCGAGCATGTCAACAAGATACAGACGATGATTGATGTGGCGGCGGGGAAAATTCCAGAAAATGAGTTTGCGAATTGGATACGAATGCACTCCATTCGCGTCCGCTAGACTCTCAATTTCAATTCCCTCCTGAAAGGTACATGGCGGCGATTTGCTCGGAGATTGTTTTTGGGTCGAGATCTGTTCGATTGCAGAGCAGGATGATGGTCAGGTTGTCGGTTGTGAAACGTTGAATGATGGTGCGAAAGCCCATGGTGCCGCCGGTGTGCCACATGCGGGTGTGGTCTTTGTCCGGGTCCAGGAACCAACCGAAGCCGTAACTGACGGGCTTGCTGGGAGCGAGATTGTCATCGTCCGGTTGAGCGGGCCAGTGGGGTTGTGAGCCGTCGGCAAGCTTCACAGGGGTGAGCGCAGGTTGCATTTCAGCGGCGTTTAATAGCGTGTGATTGCGCAGCGCGTCATCCCATTTCGAAAGATCGTCGAGATTGGAATAGATTCCGCCGTCACCGAGCGTAGCGGAGGTTGCGCTTTGATCGGTTTCCTTGAAGGAATTTCCGTCCTTGGTATTTCCGTACGCGCGATTCGAGATTTCATTTATGCCTCTTTGATAGGCGAGTGTGTGATCCATGTGCAGTGGAGCGAAGATGCGCGTTTGCAGGAATTCACGATAGGAAGTTCCAGAAGCTTTGGCGATTATCAGACCGAGAACGACGTAGCCGGAATTGCTGTAGGCCCAGCTGGTGCCCGGCGCGAATTGTCCAGCCGTCTCGCGTTTTAAGAGTTCGAGCACTTCAGCGTCTTGAATCTGATGTTCTGATGACCAGAGGGGTCCTTTGGACTTTTCGGCTTTTTCCATGAGGGCTTCGTAGTCGGGTAATCCAGAAGTGTGGTTCAGCAGATTTCGGACGGTGATGGGTTTTCCGTAAGCGGGAAAATCCGGGAAAACTTCCGTGAGCGATTGATCGTAACGCAGCTTGCCATCGTGAACGAGCAGCATGATTCCCATCGCGGTGAACTGTTTGGTAAACGAGGCCAGACGAAAATTGGTGTGGGAATCGATTTGGCCGGTGCCACCCAATCTCCGCAGTCCGTAACCTTTGCTCAGTATGATTTTCCCGTCTTTCTTGACTAGCGCGGCAACGCCAGGCTGGTTGTTTGCTACGACGCCGGCCAGAATGCTATCGATTCTGGAGTTCAGTTTATTTTCCTGGGAATGGACGGAGTGCGGTGCTACAACGGCGAGCAGCAAGCAGGTAAGGATTAGTGTAATTGTCCGCCGAGACATGATCTAACCCCCGATGCGGCCCTTTTTTGACCCAAGAGTGCTGGGTTGTGGAAGGATAGCATCGCTGAAGGGCCATTTATCTTGGCGTAACACATTTGAGATACTTCTCGACACTCGCTAAGGACGTTTTATGACACGCCAATCACTTGAAGACCCCAAGTTCTACTTCAATCGCCACCTGCAGTGGTTGGCGTTTAACCAACGCGTATTAGAAGAAGCGCGGGACTCGTTGAATCCGTTGCTGGAGCGCGTAAAGTTTCTGGCGATAACCGCCAACAACCTGGACGAATTCGTGGAAATCCGGGTCTCCAGTTTTCTACAACGGATTGAACACGGGTCGCGGGAGATCAGTCCGGATGGATTGACCTCGGCAGAGGAACTGGAGCACGTTTCCGCGGCCATGCAGCAGTTCGTTCGCGACCAGTACAAGGTCTGGAACGACGAATTACTTCCGCTCCTGGCAAAACAGAACATCCGAGTTCTTTCGCTGACGGAATTGGACGGGAAAGCGGCGCAGACAGCGAAGACATTTTACGACCGGCGAGTGTCGCCGATGTTGACGCCGGTGACAGTGGATCCTTCGCATCCATTTCCACACGTAATCAATAAAGCGTTGTGCATCGCGTTTCTTTTGCGCAAGCGGAGTCGCAACGGCAGCAAACCGGTGTTCGGAGTAGTCACCGTTCCACGGGCGTTACCTCGGGTATTGCGGCTGCCTGCGGCGAACGGAGCCATTCATTACGTGTTTTTGCAGGACATTATTTCCGCGTATGCGGAGAAGTTGTATCGCGGATACGAGATTCTGGCCTCCGCGCCGTTCCGGATCACGCGGAACAGCAACCTATACCTGGAGGAAGAAGAAGCGCGTACGTTGCTGGAGGCGATCGACTCCCAAGTAGCACAGAGGCGCAAGGGAGAGGCGGTACGGCTGGAGATAGAAGCGACCGCGCACCCGCAGATTGTGTCGCACCTCGTTTCCACGTTTGAACTGGATGAATCGCTGGTATTCCGCTGCACGGGGCCTGTGAATTTGCAGCGGCTGTTTCATTTGTATGAAGAAATGCCGCGCCCGGATCTGAAGTACGGCAAATTTGTGCCACGTCAGGTGCATGTTGGGCACGATGCCGATTCGATGTTCGAAACGCTGCGGCGGCAGGACGTGCTGCTGCACCACCCGTACGATTCCTACGACGGGGTAGTGAATTTTTTGCAGACAGCGGCGCATGATCCCCGCGTGCTATCGATGAAACAAACACTGTATCGCACAAGTTCCGATTCGCCGGTGGCGCAGGCACTGCTGGAAGCGGCAGGAAAGAAAGAAGTGACGGTGGTTGTGGAGCTGAAGGCCAGCTTCGACGAATCCACAAATATTCGCTGGGCGCGAAGTTTTGAAGACGCAGGCGTGCAAGTGTTCCATGGGGTTGCTGGATTGAAGACGCACGCCAAGCTGGCGCTGATCGTTCGCCAGGATCCGGACGGAAAGATTCGCCGCTACGCGCACCTGGGGACAGGAAATTACAATCCGTCGACCGCCAGGTTCTATACGGATTTGAGCCTGCTGACGAGCGACGAAGGTATCACTGCCGCGGTGCACGATGTATTCAACTTTTTAACGGCGTACGCCGAAAAGGCGCACTACAAGCCCTTATTGGTGGCGCCGAAGGATCTGGCGAAAACATGTATCGCGCTGATTGAGAGAGAGGCGAGGCATGCGCGGCGCGGTCGTCCAGCGCGGATTATTGCCAAATGCAACGCGGTGGTGGATCCTCCCGTGATTCGAGCGTTGTATCGCGCGTCGCAAGCCGGAGTGGAGATTGATTTAATCGTCCGCGGGCAATGCGCGTTGGTGCCCGGCCTTCGCGGCGTGAGCAGCCACATACGAGTCCGCAGCATTGTGGGCAGATTCCTGGAGCATAGCCGTATTTTCTATTTTGAGAACGGAGCTTCGCCCGAGATTTATCTTGGCAGCGCCGATTGGATGCCGCGGAATCTGTACGAACGCGTCGAAGTGCTATTTCCTTTGAAGGATCCGCTGCTGAAGGAACGCATTACCAAAGAGATTCTGCCTGCGTATCTGGGAGACACGAAGAAAGCGCGAGTCTTGGGCACAGACGGGTTGTATGCCTCGCTGCGGGGCAAACGCGGCGGCGGCAAAGGATTTTCCGTGCAGGAGGAACTGATGAGGCTGGCCAGTCCGGCGGTTAATGGTTCGGCCAACCCCCGTGGGCGAAGGCTCCCAGTGGCTTATAATACAGGCCAGTCCGCAACCGTCCCTACTGACCCCGCGGTGGCGCTCGAACTGGAAGCCGAGGATTCCTCTAATGCAACAGTATGATTTGGTGGTGATCGGATCCGGTCCGGGCGGGCAGCGTGCGTCCATTCAAGCGGCAAAATCCGGAAAGCGTGTCGCAGTAGTGGAAAAGCACGCGACCGTGGGAGGGGTGTGCATCAACACCGGCACGATCCCCAGCAAGACCATGCGCGAAGCGGTGCTGCACCTATCCGGTTTTTACGACCAGGCTTTCTACGGGGCGAATTATCACGTCAAAGACGTGATCACCATGAGCGATCTGAATTTCCGGGTGAACCGGGTGATCGAGAACGAAGCCGCGGTGCTGCAAGACCAGCTCAAACGCAATGGCGTGGATTTATACCATGGCGTGGGATCGTTTATGGATCCGCACCATATTCGCGTTGAGAACGCCACAGGGTTCAGCGAACTGGAAGGCGAATTCGTAGTGATTGCCACCGGCACGAAGCCGGCAGTGAATAAGAAGGTCCCGATTAACGGGCGCAATATCATCAACAGCGACCAGATTTTGACGATGCCGATCATGCCAAAAACGCTGATCGTGGTCGGTGGAGGAGTGATTGGCGTCGAGTACGCCTGCATGTTCGCGACGCTGAGTGTGCGCGTGATTATCGTGGAGAAGAGGCCAAGGCTGCTGGAGTTTGCCGACGCCGAAGTGGTGGAGGCGCTGAGCTACCACATGCGCGACCGGCGCGCGACCATGAGGTTGAACGAGGAAGTGGAGAGCGTGGAGGAAACGCCGGACGGGAAGGTAGCAGCGAATCTGGTGAGCAAAAAGAGGATTATTGCCGATGCACTTCTGTACGCAGTCGGGCGGCACGGCAACATCGATTCTTTGAATCTTGCCGCAGCGGGAATCGAAGCGGATGACCGCGGACGCATCAAGGTGAACGAGGAATACCGCACGACGCAACCAAATATTTTTGCGGTTGGCGACGTTATCGGTTTTCCGAGTCTGGCGTCGGTATCCATGGAGCAAGGACGCATCGCCGCCGCGAGAGCGTTCGGGTTGAACGTAAAATCGGACCCGGCGGGCTATCCGTACGGGATTTACACGATTCCGCAGATATCTTTTATTGGAAAAACGGAAGAGCAGCTAACGGAAGAAGACGTGCCGTACGAGGTGGGCGTGGCGTACTATCGCGAAATTGCGCGCGGACAAATTACAGGGCACACGGAAGGACGGCTGAAACTGCTGTTCCACCGCGAATCACTGGATTTGCTGGGAGTGCATGTCTTCGGAGAAGACGCCGCGGAATTGCTGCACATCGGGCAGGCCGTCTTGTTGCTGAAGGGCAAGATTACGTATTTCATTAATACGGTTTTCAATTATCCGACGCTGGCGGAGTGCTACAAGGCTGCGGCGTTTAACGGGATGAACCGGCTGAGTTAGGGTACCTTTTCCACAAGAATAACTGCCGTGAACCACCTGAGGATTGACGACAACGTGCCTTTGATTGTCGGTTGTGCCCCCATTTGATTGCGCGCGGAAAGAGGGCGAGAGTTTTGAGCCTGACACAATTGTATTGTTTGCCGGGGCGAGCGGAAACACGCTAGAATAATGGTTCCTTAGGAGGACGTACTTTAGTGTTAACGATTCGTTTGGCCAGGATTGGCAAGAAAAAGAAGCCCTTTTATCGCGTGGTGGTGATCGAGCGGACGCGTGCTCGGGATGGGCGAGTGCGTGAAGCGGTGGGGACGTATGATCCGTTGAAGAAGCCCGCAGAGATCAAGTTGGATTCCGACCGGATTAAGTATTGGCTTGGCGTGGGCGCCCAGCCGAGTGATACGGTTCGAAGCTTCCTCAAGCTGCAAAAGATCGCCTGACGCAGAATCACGACAGGTCTAAAATTGCACACGTCTTCTGACGATACGGAAGGGGACGTGTGCGTTTGTGTGTGTGGGCTGGCGCCTTCGGCTGAAGGGTGGACGGAGACCCAAAACACATTCGCAAGTTAGCATTAGACCCGCTTGTGGAGAATCCCCAAGGCTTTCTTCAGGGGCCTAAGCCCCGGCGTCCTAAAGAAAGGCGCCCGCCTCGGAAGGCGGCCGCTACAAAGGATCTAGGTGGCAATTTCGACGAAGAACGACGAGCGATGGGTTCTGGTGGCGCGGATTACGCGTGCTCGTGGCAATAAGGGCGAAGTGGCTGCGGAGCTGTTTACGGATTTTGCGGAAAGGCTGGCTTCGCTGCCAACGGTGTACCTTTCCAGGAACAACAGCGAACCGAGCGAGAAGCGGTTGAAGAAGTTCTGGATCGATCGCAATCATCCGGGAGTAGGCATCTTTCATTTTGAAGGTTGCGACAGCATTAATGACGCGGAGAAGTTCCGTGGGATGGAAATTGTGTTGTCGATCGAACAACGCGTGACACCGCCGGTCGGCCAGTATTTTGTGACCGACCTGATTGGCTGCACAGTTTTTGAGGTGCCGGCGACCGAGACCAAGTTGGCATCCCCGGCTTGTTCTCTCGAGTGCGCGCCGCAAGTCTTAGGAACCGTGCGGGACGTTTACTTCTCGGGCGAAGCCGTTGCGGGCACGCCGCTGTTGCAAGTGGAGACTGCGCAAGGCGAATTGCTGGTGCCGCTCGCTGAGGATATTTGTAGGCGCATCGATGTAGCGGCACGACGCATCGATGTTACGCTGCCCGAAGGGTTGAAGGACGTCAACACCCAGGAATAGCCCATAGAGTCGGCGCACATGCGATTTGACCTGATCACCATTTTCCCGGAATTTTTTGCGGGGCCGCTGGAGCACGGAATCGTGCGGCGGGCGCGGGAGGCGGGAATCGTGCAGATCCGGATGCAGGATTTGCGCGAATTTACGAAGGACCGGCACAAAACCGTGGACGACCGGCCGTTTGGCGGCGGCGAAGGAATGGTGCTCAAGCCAGAGCCGTTGTTTGAAGCGGTGGAAAAGCTGCTGGGGCACGGCGTGGGCGAGGCCGGGGAAAGAAAGGCGGTGGAACCGGGAACCGCAATTGTACTGATGTCCGCGGCGGGCAGGTTGTTTACGCAGGAGACGGCGCGGCGCTACGCGAACCTGGAACGGTTGGTGCTGATTTGCGGGCGATATGAAGGAGTGGATGAGCGCGTCGCGGAACACCTGGCGACGGATGAGATTTCAGTGGGTGACTACGTTTTGAGCGGTGGTGAATTGCCTGCGGCGATTGTGGTGGATGCGGTGACGCGGCTGTTGCCGGGCGCGGTGGGGAATGAGGCGTCCACGCAGAATGAGTCGTTTAGTGGCAGTGGCAGCGCCGAGGCAGCGGATCTTGCGGGTGCAGCGCGGGATCGCGCCAGACGGCCACGAACTCTGTTGGATTTTCCGCACTATACAAGGCCGGCAGAGTATCGCGGATGGAAGGTGCCCGAGGTTTTGATCGGGGGCAACCATGCGGAGGTCGCCAAATGGCGCTTTCAACAAGCCCTGGAAAAGACGAGGCGAAACCGGCCGGATCTATTTGTACCGTCTTTGTAGGCAACGCCAGGCCGGCAAAAGCGCCGAAGCGGCTAGGAAAATGGCAAATGTTTGGTTATAATTGTGGTTTGCCAAAAGAAGTGCTGGCCCCGCCTGAGTGGGTCTGCAGGGAATACAGAAAATGAATCCGGTAATTCAGAAGTTACATGACGCGCAATTGCGCAAAGACCTGCCCGATTTTCGCCCCGGTGACACGGTGAAAGTAAACGTGCGGCTGTTGGAAGGCGAAGGGGAAAAGGTCAAGGAACGCATCCAGTCATTTGAAGGCGTGGTGATATCGAAGAAGGGCCGAGCGAGCAGCGCGACATTTACCGTGCGGCGCGTGAGTTTCGGCATCGGCGTGGAGCGTATTTTCCCGCTGCACTCGCCGTCGATCGGGTCGATTGACGTGGTGGGTAAGGGCAGCGTACGGCGCTCGCGGCTGTATTATCTTCGCAATTTGAAGGGCAAGGCCGCGCGTATTAAGCGTGCCGCGCGTGAAGAGACAGCAGAACCGGCGACCGCAGCAAAGGCGTAGGAGCGGCAGCCAAGCGGAAGTTCGCTGGCAGATTTCGTTTTTCGAGGGACAAGCATTCGTGCTTGTCCCTTTTTTTGTTTGCCGCGTGTCTTACCAAATGGTTTGAAGTTCGCCGGACTGACGAATATTTTTGTCTTTCGTGATAAGTGCGATGCTTTCCGACAATGCAGTCGCGCCTATGAGGCGATCGCAAGGGTCCCGGGAATAGGAGGCCGTAAATTGATTGGCCAAAGTGGCGATCCTAACGGTGACCGGCAGTATCGTAGTTCGTGAGGAGATTTTCTCCACAAATGATTCGACAGTCCCACCAATCTGCACCCTGCGGTGAGTTGCCAGCCAGGAGATTTCCCATAGAGTTATTGCGGCGATAGCAAGGCCACCTTGATGACTGGCTTGGCGGATGGAGTCCGCGGCCCTTTTGGAGAGTTTCCCGGGATCGCTCGCAAGCCAGACAAGCACGTGGGTATCGAGAAGAATCACTTTTTCAAGATTTCCCAGTCTTCAAGCGGAACGATGGGTGATTCGATGTCCCCAACAACTTGAAACTCACCGGCCATAAAACCGAAAACATCGTCGGACGGAGACGCGATAGGTACCACCTTAACCAGAGGAGTTCCGCGCTTCGTTACGATCACTGGTTCGCCGGTGGCATGGACGGTTTTTACGACGGACAGGCAGCGCGCCTTGAAAGCGCTTATGCGCATATGCTTAATAGGAACTCCGTAGTGACCATGGTCATTGTAACATGACTATATTAAGGAGGGAGAGATTTATCCAAACGCGAGGTGGGACATCAAACGTTCACGCAAAAGAGGTAATCTCTACGCTTTGCTTAAGGAGACACGATGAGTGCGACGAGGGGATATGCGGCGTTGAGAGTGAAGGAAGCGTTGGGACCGTTTACGTTTGAACGGCGCGATCTGCGGGACCATGACGTGGCTATTGAGACTAAGTACTGCGGGATATGCCATTCGGATATTCACCAGGCGCGCGACGAATGGGGCGGTGCGATTTTTCCGATGGTGCCGGGTCACGAGATAACGGGAGTGGTCACGGCAACGGGCCGCGAGGTCAGCAAGTACAAGGTGGGGGACAAAGCCGGCGTGGGCGTGCTGGTGGATTCCTGCCGGACGTGCGTGGAGTGCAAGAGCGGATTGGAACCCTACTGCACTGTTCAGGGCGTGTTCACCTATAACAGCCGGGATAAGGAGGGTGCGCCAACTTACGGAGGCTATTCCGAGAAAATTGTGGTGGATGAGAACTACGTCTACAGGATTCCGGAGAATCTACCACTGGATGCGGCGGCGCCGTTGCTGTGCGCGGGAATTACGGTTTATTCGCCGCTGCGCCATTGGCACGCGGGTCCGGGCAAGAGGGTGGCCATCGTGGGGCTCGGAGGTTTGGGGCACATGGGCGTGAAGTTTAGCCATGCGCTCGGCGCGGAGACTACGGTGTTGAGCCAATCGTTGAAGAAACAAGCGGACGGGAAGCGGTTGGGGGCGGATCAGTTTTACGCGACGGCAGACCCGGAGACGTTCGTGAAGCTGAAAGGCTACTTTGATTTGATCATCAACACCGTTTCGGGAGAGATGGACTGGAACCAGTATTTGAGGCTGTTGAGAATGGATGGCTCGATGGTGGTGGTGGGCATACCGGAGAAACAGGTGCCGATTGGGGCGTCGGACTTGATCCAGGGAAGAAGGAGTTTGGCAGGGTCGATGGTCGGAGGAATTGCCGAAACGCAGGGGATGCTGGACTTCTGCGGCAAGCACGATATCGTGGCGGATATCGAGGTCGTTCCTATGCAGAATGTGAACCAGGCGTTCGAGCGGATGCTGAAGAGCGATGTGCGATATAGGTTCGTGATCGATATGGCGTCGTTGAAGAATGGGTGAGGAAGGTCAAGACCCGCAAACATCTTCTTTTAGGCCTGAAGCCCCTCTTCTTTTGCACTTTGCGCCGGGGCTGAAGCCCGGGAATCCTAAAGAAAATACAGAACCAGGATTAGTAAAGGAGCAGTAAGACAGATGTAACGCGATATTCATGTTCGGTTAGATGAATGTGAGTATTATGAGGCCCCTCGAACAATAGAATTTTGCCGATTGCGAGTGGAGGTCTCAAAATGTATTGCCGCGTTCAAACGTTTAGGTACCTGGGCAGCACGCTGTTGATGGGTGTTGTTCTGGCGGCGGGATGCAGCTACACAGGTGAGGACACCACTCGCGAAAAGGATTTCGCAGTCTCCAAGACGGTAAAGACGGCGATCGGGGCCTCTGGAAGCACGTTCGTCAATCCAATCATGACCAAGTGGATCGCAGCGTTCCAAGAGGCGCATCCGGGCGTGCTGATCAATTACAGGCCTATCGGCAGCGGTGCCGGGTTGGAAGAACTGAAACAGGGACTTCTTGAGTTTGCGGCCAGTGACACTCCGCTGACCGATGGGCAGCTGAAGGATATGACTCCGGTGATTCAATTGCCGGTCACCGCGGGGCCGATATGCGCGGTGTACAACGTTGCGGACGCAAAGAGCCCGTTGCGATTCAGCGGTGCGACATTGGCAGGGATTTTTTCCGGAAACATCATCAGTTGGCAGGATCCGGGAATCGCACACGATAACCCGGGGGTCAAACTTCCGAAGGCGGCAATCATTGTAGTGCATCGCTCCGATCGCAGCGGAACGACCGATATTCTTACCACTTATTTGTCCAAAGTGAATCCGCAATGGTCCGAGAAAATCGGACATGGTCTGACGGTTCCCTGGCCAGTAGGAATCGGTGCGGAAGGAAGCAAGGGAGTCGTGGACTTCGTGAAGAAATACAGCGGAACGATTGGTTATGGGGAGTTGAATTACGCGACCGAGCAACACGTGCCGGTGGCATCGATCGAGAATCGTGCCGGGACGTTTGTGGCCCCGAGCCCGGCAGGCGCAACGGCGGCAATTGAGGCCAATGAAGACGCGCTGGAAAAAGATCCGCGGACGTCCATCGTCGATCCACCGGCTTCCGCCAAGAATGCTTATCCTATTACGGGGTTGAGTTTTCTGTTGCTGCCGAAGGATGGCCATGATGAAGAGGAGCGGCGGCAGGTTCGCGGGTTCGTCGAATATGCGCTGAGCGGCGGGCAATCGGTGGCAGGGGAATTGAATTATGCGACCTTGCCACAACCGCTGCAGAAGAGCGGCGTGGCGGCATTGCAGGGATTGACGGCGAATGGGCAGGCGGTGAAGTAGGCAGTTTCGACGAAATGCGGAAGAAGGTTCCTCAGGGGCTAAGGCCCGCACAACATTGCACGCATGATTGTCGGAGCTGAAGCTCCGCCCCCCGGTACCTTAACAGCAGATACCTCGCGCGCGTGGTAAGATTTTGGCGCATACTTACCGAAAATGACGCGACGCTGTTGTACCCGTTTCGAGAGAGCCGCACGACAGCTTGGCTGGACCCGGATTGCGGGTCTCGATGAAGCCGGGCGAGGCGCACTGTTTGGCCCCGTTGTCGCCGCCGCAGTGATTCTCAATCCCAAACGAAGAATTGTAGGACTGGACGATTCGAAGAAGCTGACTCCAGAGCGGCGGGCGGAGCTGGCGCCGCGAATACGTGAGCATGCGCTGGCGTGGGCAGTGGCGGAGATGGATGCGCAGCGAATCGACGCATGGAATATTTACCAAGCCAGCCGGCAGGCGATGACCGCGGCGCTGGAGATGCTCGGGGTAAGGCCGGACTATTTGTTGTTGGATGCGATGCAACTGGATGTGCTGATTGAGCAGAAGTCGCTGATCAAAGGAGACACCAAGAGCGTGTCCATCGCAGCGGCTTCGATTCTTGCGAAGACACATCGGGATTCGCGGATGGAAGAATGGGACACGATTTATCCCCAGTACGGATTGGCACGGCACAAAGGATATGCCACTTCGGACCATCTGGAGGCGCTGCGGGTGCATGGGCCTACGCCGCTGCACCGCCACTCGTTTGCGCCAGTGCGAGAGTCGGGATGTTGGGCGGTCGGAGCAGTGCAAGAAGCGTTGCCGCTGGCATTTGGTTCAGAGCCCGCCTAGCTAGGCAAGAAAATCCGCAGGAAATCGAGAGGGACCTGAGCACTTGTGGTGAGGTGCGCCTATCGGACGGATTGAGTGATTTTTGGGGAACCGGAAAGCGACGGCCCTTCGACGCTAGGGGTAAACGAAGCCCGCCGCACGCCGAAGATGGTCTTCGCTGTTTATTCGCTGCGACGTATCGTATCCGTCACGGGGATAACTGCCTGTTCACACACTACGGCGGTTTCGTTGACGCCCTCAGGGGTGGGGCGTAGCTTGAAACTGTAAGGGTTGCAGTTGTGTCAGCGCCTGCAACGCAACTGAGGAGAAAGTCGCGGATGGCTTTCGTGGGGAAAGCTGTCCCTTTCGCGCATGGCCTACAATAAGAGCAAATTCGTTGAAGCCGCACAAAAGCTGCTGAACCAGGGCAAAGTTACCCAGGCGATTGCGGAGTATCAGCAGATATTGAAGTACGAACCGCGCGACCAGGTCACGTTGATGACCATCGGCGAGCTATACATTCGCCAGGGCGAGACTTTTCAGGCCATCGAATACTTCGAACGGCTGGCGCAACTCTTCGTCAGCGACGGATTCCTGACCAAAGCGATAGCGGTTTACAAACGGATTGCGAAACTGGCACCGGAAGAGATTCGCCCGCTGGAGAAGCTGGCGGATTTGTACGTGCAGCAGGGCGTGATGAGCGAGGCCAGGCCGCTGTTCCTGCAACTGGCCGAGCTGCACCTGAAGAATAACAAACAAGCGGAAGCGGTTGCGCTGCTGAAGAAGTTGTTGCTGGCGGAACCCGACAATTTGCGGATACAGATCCGGCTGGCGGACTTGTACCAGGCGATGGGACAGCCAGCCGAGGCGCTGGAATGTTATGTGTCCGCGGCGCAGCGCGCTTTGGCACGAGGTGATCACGCCGAATGCGAGAAGCTGTCCGATAAAGCGCTACAGATAAGCCCGAAACATCTGGATGCGATGATCATCAAGGCGCGTGCGTTTTCGTCCACTGGCAACGTCACGCAAGCCGCGGAGATACTGGAGCGAGTCCCGGACCTGGAAAAAGGCGGCGAACCGGCGGAGTTGCTGCTGGACTTGTATCTGAAAAATGCGAAGTGGGATGAGGCTACCGCGCTGGCACTGAAGATTCATGCCGCGGACGAAAAGAATTTCACAGCCACGCAAAAGGTGACGGAAGCGCTGCTGGAATCCGGTCAGGGCGAACGGGCCATGGCGGTGCTTTCGAGGATACGAATTCCGATGACGGACGCAGGGGAGCACGAGGGAGTGGCCCACTTGCTGAATGAGCTTGCCACCAGGCTGCCGGGACGGCTGGAGCCGCTGGAGTGGCTGGTGGATACGTACGGACGGACGAGCGATTCGTTCCGTTTGCCGGACGCACTGGCGCAACTGGGCGATGCGCTGACCGCGCAGGGAAAGTTTGAGCGTGCCAAGGAAGTTTTTGAACAGTTGGTGGACCGTGAGCCGGAGAGCGATTCGGCGAAGCGTAAACTGAACGATCTAATGCGGAAGATGGGTCTGGCGGCAGGCGAGCCCGAACCCGTCGTCGCCGAAGTTGCGTTGCCAGCGGATTCCTTACAGGCGGAATTGCCACAGCCGGATGCGCCGAAGGTTCGGCCGGGATTGAGCGAACCAGCACCGCAAGTAGCTGCGAAAGAGGCTAACAGCACATCGGCGGCGCCGGACCTGGACGATGAAACGCAGAAATTTATCGCGCAATCGCTTACCGATGTGGATCTGTTTGCAAGCTACGGGCTGACGCAGAAAGCGATTGGGCTGCTTGAAGCGATTCTGCGGCGCGCGCCGATGCATGCGCCGACGCTCGAGAAGTTGCTGGACTTTGTGCTGGGCGCGGGCGATGACCGGCGAACGGCGGAATTGGCGGCCCAGCTCGAACATATTCACACAGGGCGCGGGGATTCGCGCAGCGCGGAACGATTCGGGGAACTGCGGCGGAGATTCCAGCGTGCAGCAGGATTGACGGACGAAGAGATTGCCGCGGCGGTGGCTGCGGCGATGCCACAGCACGTGGAGACAGTGCCAGTGGAAGAGGTTGCGGCCGAGGCGGAAATTGCGGAATCTTCTGTTGAAGCACACGCACAAGCGGCGCCGGAGTTGGAAGAGATGCCCGTCGGAGTTACGGAGAGTGTCTCGGAAGCGGCTGCGCCAGCGGTCGAAGAGCTGCCGGTAATCGAAATTGTCGAGCAAGTGGCGGCAGTGCCTGCGGCGGAAGCTGACCCGGTGCGCGAAGAAGTGGACCTTTCGTCGGAGTGGGCTTCGCTTCTGGAAGAGACCAAGCAGCCGGCACCAGGAATTGCGGCGTCATCGCCGGTTGAAGCGGAAGTTGCGACGGTGCCCGAAGAGGCGGAACCGCAGGACATTTCGACGGTTGAAGAGGCCGCCGTCGCCGCTGTCGAGGCGTCCCGTGCGTCCGCAGATGACATACCCGTTCGCCACGAACTGGTCGAAGAAGAATTCGAAGTGCCATCCGGTGAAGTACCGTCAGCGGAAACTCCGGCGGTCGAAGTGGCATCCGGGGCCGAGGCCTTTGCCGAGATTTCGAGCGAACTGCCCGCGGCCTCCGCGAATGGCGTTCACGAAGAAGGAATCGCAGCGAGCAGCGAAACGCACGAAGAAGAATTGACCGATCTGGCCGTGACGCAACATGGCGAAATTGCGGCGGAAGGACCCGAGCCGACCTTGGATTTGCCCCAGGCTACCGTTCCGGAGGCGGCATCGGAACAACCGGACCTGGAGCTGGACCAAGACTTCGAACTGGTGCTGGAACCGGAGCCGGTTGCGGCAGCACACGAAATGTTGGCCTCCATTCCACCCGCCGAAACGGCGGAGACTCTAAAGAACAAGGCAGAAGCGCACGAAGCCCAACCGGTGGCCGCGGTTCCCAGCGGAGACAAAAAGCGCGCCGCGGATGGACAAGCATTCACTACGGATGAGTTCCTCAGTGACCTGGCAAAAGAGATCGATGAATTGGGCATGGGCGAATTGATATTGCCGGAAAAAAATGCGGCGCCGCTGCAAGATACGGCTGCGCGCAATCAGGCATCGGGAGTGGAATCCGGCCCGCTGAAGGAAGTATTTGAGGAGTTCCGCGCGGAATTGGGTGAGATGGGCGCGGAGGATGAAGACCTGGAAACGCATTACAACCTGGGAATCGCATTCCGCGAAATGGGCCTGCTGGAAGAAGCTATCGGCGAATTCCAGAAAGTGGCGAAGGCCAACGACAGTGGAAGAGCGTTTCGTTACGCGATGCAATGCTGCACGCTGCTGGGACTGGCGTTTATGGAAAAAGGCCAGGCGAGCATTGCGGCCATCTGGTACGAGCGTGCGCTGCTGACGCCGGGGATCGACGGAGAAAGCAAACTCGCGTTGCGCTATGATTTAGGAGTGGCGCAGGAGTCGGCCGGGGATCTGGACGGAGCGTTGAAGAGTTTTTCACAGGTCTACGCCGTCAATATTGACTATCGTGACGTTGCGGAACGTATCGGATCCTTGCACAAGCCAGCGCGCTAAGCGTACGTCGAGACTCCACAGAATCCACCAGGGGAAGTTCCAAAAGAAATGAACAGGCTTTTGCGGGCGCTTACGGTGGTGTTGTTGTTTGAGATGGGAGCGCTGCTGTTGTACCTGCCGTGGTCTTCCATGTGGGACAAGAATTATCTTTTGATTCAGGTGGCCTGGTTGAAGCCGCTGATTCTGCACCCGTCGGTGCGAGGGATGGTAAGCGGACTTGGGTTGCTTGATATTTTTGCGGCATTCGGAATGTTCGCGACGCGGCCGGCGACGGCCGATGTTCCACCGGAACCCAAGCAGTGACTTGGTGAACGGGCGATTCGATTCGCACAATCCAGAAAACCAAAGTGACAGCGTTAATCATGCGGACAGGGGCGCAGGGATAAAGCAGTGCCGCGCCCCGACGCCGGGAACTACTGGATGGCAAACGGTGCGGATTATTTTTCCTGGATGCGGCGGAGCAGGCGGATTTGACCGGCGTGGTAGACGTCGTGGAAGGCGATACCGTAGAGGCTGGGTAGCAGCTTGGAGGCTCGCGGAGTGCGCAGCACACGGCGGATAGAATGTTCGAGAGCGCGGTGTTCGGCGTCGAGAAGAGCAAGGTCGGCGCACCATGCGACTTCGGAGAGGCCATTTTTTTCAGGGCGCGTGAAGAAGTTGCTTCCCTTCAGGATGAACGAGCCACGTTTGCCGCCCTCAATGCGACGGCGGACGGCATACTTCCAATACGCAGAGTGAACCGCGAGTTCCCAAATATTGTGACGGTCCGGCGCGGGACGCCAAGCCGCCTGTTTGAAGGTGACGCCCTTCAGGGATTGTTTCAGATTCGGACCGTGCCACGTTTTCTTGGAGTAGCCTTCGTGCAGAAGGTCGAGAACCAGATTGCGTTTGGCCATGTTGTCGTTCCAAGTTCCCCAGCGGTTTTCTCCAAAAAATTCTGCGCCTAATTCACGCAAGGGGCAAGGCCCAGGCAAGGAGAAGAAAAGCGCCCGCCCCAGAAGGCGGCCGCTAGAAAGCCGAGGTTAGTTGGTGGGTTTGGAGGCGTCGTTCAGGATTAGGGCGAGACGGATGCCAGCTTGCACGAGACGCTCCTCGACGATGGGCGCCGCGATTTCCTGATAGTGTTCGCCGGCGAAAATGTGGAGATGAAGCATACGCTCGCCGATATTGTTGTCGTCCGTGCAGGTGTGAACAGGTGTAGGGGTTTCGATTGGAACCGCGGGAGCGAGTTCCGGGTAAACGATTGAATTGGCGACGTCGTAGCTTTCCCAAGCCCAATCGTCTACGTGAATGCCGGCGTGCTGCCAGGATTCGATTTCGGCGGAGAAATTCTGCAGGAGAGTGTCGGCATATTCGGAGGGGTCAGCGCCTTCCATGTCGCGTTCGACGATGGCGGTATCCCAGAGAGAGTGGAGATTGGGGGCGAAGGAGTTATTGCGTTCGTGAGGCCGGCGACGGAAGTAGTGGACGGGAACGCAATTGCCTCCTTCATCATTATTGGTGGTGGCGTGCAATGGCATGTGGAGATCACCGACGAAGTGGGCGATGTAGCGTATGGCGTCGGCGCGCTTGCGGGGGTCGGCGGAGTTGTCCTTGAGAATAGCGAGTTGCTCGGCGATAGCCCTGGTAACGCAACCTTCATTGCCACAATAAGAGTCGATGGGACCACGCGGCGTTCCACGCGGAATATTAATGTAGTGCCACGGGCCGGTCTTTAGACCGCTGCGGACATCGTCGGGCCAAGTGGAAGCGTCAGCAAGCAGATCGCGCGCGGAACCACAATAGCGCTTGAGCTGTGGATCGGGAGGATTATCGGTGAGGAGCCTCTCGAGAAACTGGCGCGCTCCGGGTGTGAGATTTTTTTCGGCGATGAGAGCGACGGTTTGATGGCCTTTGCAGCCCCAGGCTAGAGCGGAGGGGGCGGCGCAAAATGATAGAAATAGGGAGACGAAGGTTAGAACGCAGCGAGAAAAGAGAGGGTTCGTCATCCGGCCTCCGGAGGTGATGGGCTGAACGGCCTGCGAGAAAGGAGAAAGGCGGCCCAAAGCCGCCACTACAAAAGAATACACAAAACCTTCTTCAGCGGCTGAAGCGCTGGCCCCCGAAGAGAAGAGTCCCGATCATGCGCGTCAGGCGCTGAGCCAGCGGGCTACGGGTTTCAGGGAATCGATGTGGTCGCAGATGACACGGAAGGCAGCGGTAATCGGGATGCCGAGGATAAGTCCCATGCCACCCCACAACCAGCCCCAAAAAAGAAGCGAGATGGTGATGGCAACGGCATTGAGCTGCACCTGGCGGCCGACCAACTGTGGCGCGATGAAGTTCTGCGCGACCACGTGAATGCTGGTGAGCACCACGGCGATGACCGCGAAATGGCTCACCGATTTGTATTTGACGACGGCGAGAAGAAACGCGGGAAACCAGGCGAGGACCGCGCCGATGTAAGGAACCATGTTGAGAATTCCGGAAAAAAGACCCAGGAGCACCGGAAAGTCCAAGCCGAGTACTAGAAAGAAAATACTGCTGAGCGCCACGACAACCAGGGTGACGACGCACATACCGATGAGGTAGTCGCGGAGAACGTCGCGCAGATCTTCCAGGGTTTCCTTTACCTGGGTGCGTCGAGTAACTGGAAAAAGCTGCAACGTGCCGTGCCAGACTTCACGTTTTTCGGCGAGCATAAAGAAAACCAGGAACGGCACAAAGGTGCCCTCCAGTACGAGGGCATACAGCGATCCAAGACCAGTGACGAGAAATTCGTGGATGTCGGGGCTCCCTGCCGGATGTTGCGACGCGCCGTTTGTCGAAGTGATATCGGATACGCCGCCTTCGATGCTGCCGATTTTCCCCTGAATGTTGCCGAAAGCATCGCGAATGATGCCGCGGTATTTGGGCCAATCCTGGGCGAACGCGGTGGTGCGGTCATAGAGGCCGTAGCCGAGGGCGCCAAGGACAGCGATCAGTAGCACGACCATGATTAACGCGCCGATCGTACGGGGGATGCGAATGCGCTCAAGATATTCGACCGCGGGATCGAGGAAATAGGCGATGAGAACGGAGAGCAGGATGGTGATGACGACGCCGGCGGCGTAGTACAGAAAGAGGACGACGACAGCAGACGCGAGAATGCGCAGGCTGGTGCTGGAGGCAAGCACGCGTTGCAGGACCGGTGGTGTTTCCGGGGTGGACACCTGACACCTCTTTCGCGGATTCACGGTAACACAGTCAGGCAAAAACGTGGGCGACGCGGTGATGGACATGTAACAGTTTGTAAACATTTGTGGGGAACGGCGGAACGCGAGAAGAAGTTGGCGAAAAGGAAAACGGACGGAAGAGAAGAAAAAGGCAGTTATGGCGCGTGTGTTAGGATTTTGTGCGGTCACTCCCGGTTCGGGTAATCAAGACAACATGGCGAAAGAACTGTTCGGTACGGACGGAATTCGAGGGGTACCCGGAAAAGAACCTCTCGACGATTCGACTCTTTATGCCGCGGGAGTCGCGCTGGGCGCGTATTTGAAGAAGGCGCATGGCGGATCGCATGTGCTGATCGGAATGGATACACGTGAATCCGGTCCGCACATCGCTGCGCTTTTGGCGGCGGGACTGGAACGCGCGGGGGGCAGCACCGCGTTTGCCGGGGTCATTACGACGCCGGGCGTGGCGTGCCTGGTCCGGGAGAACGATTTTCAGGCTGGTGTGGTGATTTCCGCTTCGCACAATCCCTATCACGATAATGGGGTTAAACTTTTTTCGCATGAGGGGATGAAATTTCCGGATGCGGAAGAGGAACAGATCGAAGCGGAGATTTTGCGTCTGCGGAAAGAGCCAGTGCCCGCGACGCGTCCGGCACTGGTTGCGGACCATTCATTGCATGTGGAGTATCTGGATTTTCTGAAGAGCCGGGTAATTGAGGGAGCGAGTTTGTCAGGGTTTCGGATCGTGCTGGACTGTGCGAACGGCGCGGCGTATCAACTGGGGCCGGAGCTGTTTCGGAAGCTGGGTGCGGATGTGATTGCGATGGGCGTGTCACCAGATGGGCGGAATATCAATGCGGGCTGCGGTTCGCTGCATCTGGAGGGATTGCAGAAGCGCGTTCAAGTAGAAGACGCCACGCTCGGAGTAGCGTTTGATGGCGATGCGGACCGCGCGCTGTTCGTGTGCGGAAACGGGCAGATTGTGAATGGAGACGGAGTGTTGCTGGCGGAGGCGCGGCACCTGAAATCGAAAAAAGCGCTGAAGCACGACAGAGTGGTGGCGACTTCCATGTCGAATCTGGGATTAGAGCGGGCGCTGGCACGGGATGGGATTTCGCTTGCGCGCACGGCTGTAGGCGACCGGTATGTGTTGGAAGAGATGCTGAAGTCCGGAAACAATCTGGGTGGAGAACAGAGCGGGCACATTATTTTTCTAGACGATAGCCCGGCGGGAGATGGGCTGCTAACGGCGGTGAAGATTGCGTCGTTGGTGGCGATACGAGGATCGCTGAGCTCGTTGATCGAAGGGTTCAAGGATTATCCGCAGGTGATTGTGAATGTGAAGGTGAAAGCGAAACCTCCGCTGGATTCCCTTCTCGGGGTGGCGAAGGCGTTGAAAGAAGCGGAAAAGACGCTGGGAGATAATGGGCGGGTGGTGTTGCGCTATTCGGGAACGGAACCACTGGCGCGAGTGATGGTGGAAGCCGAGCATGAGGCGGATGTGAAGAGGTTTTCGGAGTCGATTGCGGCGGCGTTGCGCACGGCGATTGGATTGTAAGTATTGATTCGTGGTCCAGATTTGACTTCCAGTAAAGGCGCCTGGCTCGTCACGCGGCTGCTACACAATCGGGAAAACCTGCACAGTTGAACGTGAGCTTTGAAACTCTGGACAAGCTGGTACGGCGCCCCTGACCCAAGAGGACGGGGGAGCCACCCCTGGTGCACTTTTTTGGCGCAAGAAACGCTTGGGCCTCCGTTCTAAGTGAGCAGCCAATGGAGGCTAACCATGAGAAGCGCAATGCTTCTGCTACTTGCCAAGTTTCGAGGATTGTCTTCGACACGTCGAACGCTGTTGGGCCTATTTGTCTTGTGCACCGGTTGTTTGCTGGTTTCGTGGATTGCTGGGCCAAGGATTGAGCCCAGTTCACGATCAGCGCCGGCCGGATCATCCGCAGTGGGACTCCCGTTTGATTCGCGTCCGGATGCGGACTTGAAGGCGGAATGGCAGCGGATGAAGGAGTTTCCCAAGGTTGTGACCCCGGACGTGAGCCCGTCCGCCGGGGGGAGCCTTCGTCCGTCCGGCGATTCTTCCGAATATGTAACGCCGATGATTGCGCATGCGGCGGAGCTGGCGGTGGCGACGAAGGAGTTCGCTCGTTCGCGAAGTACGCTGGAGGAAATTCTGGAGCGGCACCATGGCTACGCGGCCAAGCTGCGGATGGTTGGGCAGCCGACCGGCGGTTTGCTGACAGCAACACTGCGAGTTCCCGCTAGTGAGTTCAACGGGACAGTGACGGATCTCAAAGCGCTGGGCAGCGTGGAACGCGAAGAGCAATCGGCGGACGAGATTACCCAGCAGCGAGCAGACCTGGAGGCGCGGCTCTTGAATGCCCAAAGCACGCTTGCGCGCCTGCAAGGAATCCTGGCGAAGGATGCGAAGGGGAACGATTTAACGGAAGCGCAGCGCCAGCTTTCCGGAGTGAATGCGGAGATCGCGCGGTTGGAGGCGGAACGAGCAGCGTCAGAAAAGCGGGTGATTTTTGCCAACGTCCTACTCTCCCTGCGGGAAGAGATTCCGCCGCCGGTGGAAAGCTTTGGGGCACAATTTCGCGGGGCAGGGATCGCGGGTTTGACGGACGCACTGGGGAGCGTTTCGGCGATTCTGCTATTCGTGATCAGCCACGGGCCGGCAATCCTCGTTTGGGTATTGCTGGTGTTCTTTCCGGCGAGGTGGATCTGGAGGAAGCGTCAGCGTTGGACATGGGGTGAAACGCACGCGGCAACGAAAGCGTAATGAGTGCTCGCGCGGACCGAAGCATTCCGGCTAGGGTCGCTTGGGGTTCCCAAAGAACGTAGGGAGCGGGAAAGAGTCTGTGGGATATTGTATATTTCTGGAATCGAGGCGCGGTGGCGACGGCCATATTGTCTCTTAACAGGCTTATAATCAGTTGGATAGACGAAGTTACAATTTTCGGAGACCATTGGCAAACCGCGTGCAACTTATCGAAACAATTCATGAGATTGGCTTCCCGGGGTGGCTGACACTCAACCTCGACTGAGTATCAGTTATTGGGGGGTCGAATCAAAATAGAAGGGGGACTTGCACCGGTCCCCCTTTTTTTGTTCCTGCATAGAAAAACCACAGCCCGATCGAACCGAGACCGAACTGCCATTGAGGATCAGCCTCGAAGCGTAGTAGCGAGCAAAAGCCCCCGACTCCCTTCCCGAGTCAGAGCAAGCGGAAGGCGGCCCCTACACAAGGCAACTTCTTGATATCGATTTTGGATGGGAGCAAAAAATGAGCGGCCGGTGGGGGTGCCGGCCGCTCTGGCGTGGGGGATGGAGGGAACAACACTGGAAGATCAATCTGCTTCGGGCTTGTCGGTAGCGACTGGCCGTTCAACTGCACTTACGAGCAGCAGAACGACGCACAGGAGCAATAGCGCGACGATCATTGGCAGCTCCGACCGCTCCTTCAAGGGCCCAACATCATCCCAACGTGGCGAGTTTGCCGGAAGGCCCTGTCGGCGTCAGTAGAGCGGCAGTTACATTTTGGGGAGTACCCTTGGGGAAGCTGGGGAATAGTACTTGGACGTTATAGGAAGGTAACGGAGAGTCGGTCGCGAAAACATCCGATCTCCGTCGCTCGAACACCGAAGGCGCATCATCAACTATAGGAAGACCTGTTCGCGCTCTCTAGACGCAAATTTTCCGGAGTGGCGGGCGATTGGTGGCTAGGATATTCTTTACGACTATGCAAAAAGCAAAGCGCCTGCCTTAGCCCCGCGCTCCGCTCAGGGTAAAAAGGCGGCCGCTACACAGGACTTCCACGACTATGCATGACTTGAGCTATTTCCGAGAGCATCTGGACGTGTACGCCGAAATGGCGAAGCGACGGAATATTACGTTGGACCTGGACGGATTCCGTGCGCTGGATAAGGAGCGGCGAGAACTGATTACGGAGAACGAGCATAGGAAAGCGCAACGGAACAAGGCCAGCGACGAAATTGCGCGCCTGAAGAAAGAAAAACAGAGCGCCGACGCATTGATCGCGGAGATGAAGCAGGTTTCCGAACGAATTAAGCAGGCTGACGAACGCATCAACGAACTGGATGCGAAGCAGCGGGACTTGCTGCTGACCATTCCGAACATTCCGGACAAGAGCGTGCCGACCGGGCACGGGGCTGAAGATAACAAAGAGGTGCGCCGCTGGGGGACACCGCCCAAATTTGATTTTCAGCCCAAGCCACACTGGGAAGTTGGCGAGCGGGCGGGGATTCTCGATCTGGACGCAGCGGCCAGGATTACCGGTGCGCGGTTTGCGGTGTACAAAAGCTGGGGGGCGCGGCTCGAGCGGGCCCTGGCGAATTTTTTCCTCGACGTGCACACACGCGAGCACGGCTACACGGAGATTCTACCGCCATTTTTGGTGAATACCGCTTCCCTGCTGGGTGCGGGACAATTGCCGAAATTTGCGGCGGATTTGTTCAAGGTGCAGGATACGGATTTTTGGCTGACGCCGACATCCGAGGTGGAGCTGCACAATCTTTACCGTGACAAAACGCTGGGCGAAGAACAGTTGCCGATTAACGTGACGGCGTGGACGGCGTGCTTCCGGTCGGAGGCAGGGGCGGCGGGAAAAGACACGCGAGGAATTTTGCGCCAGCACCAATTTCAGAAAGTGGAGTTGTTCAAGTTTACGCAACCAGAGAAGAGCTATGAGGAGCATGAAGCGTTGGTGCGCAACGCGGAGACGATTCTGCAGAAACTGGGATTACATTACCGTACGATGCTGCTGTGCAGCGGGGATATGGGATTTGCGTCGGCGAAGACCTACGACCTGGAAGTGTGGTTGCCTTCGGGGAATGAGTTCCGGGAGATTTCTTCGTGTTCGAACTGCGAAGCGTTTCAGGCGCGACGTGCGGGAATTCGATTCAAGCCGAAGGCCGGCGGGAAGAGCGAGTTTGTGCACACGTTGAATGGTTCCGGGCTGGCGGTGGGACGGACGTGGATAGCGGTGGTGGAGAATTATCAACAAGCGGATGGATCGATCGTCGTGCCGGAGGTACTGAGACCTTATATGGGCATTGATCGAATTCCTGCAGGCGGATGACAGAAAGCCCAGATTGGCGACATGGCGATCATTCTGCGTACTTTCTCTTGTAGCGTCGGCTAAAGGCCATCGCTAGAGACACAGCTGACATGGGCTGTGCCACGGGTCAGCCAAGACTTAGGTTCTGACAGAGGCTGATTCAGGGTTGGCCTCTCTACTTCGATACCGCTTGGTAACGGTAAGATAATGCTAAGGTTAGCGCGTTGTCGGCAAATCTGTGGGTGTTGTGGCGCGGCCAATAGGTCGCAACTGCTTGAAATTGCAGCTTTTTATTTGACTCCCCGACAGGCACTGCATACACTCGGCTCAACGCTGCCTAGCTCGTTTTCCACCTTCCGGTGCGCTGGCTGCGCCAAAATCAAGATGATGACATTTTTTGCTCGAATCGTCCGGTATCTGTTCTGGATTCTGGTGGTGTCCTGGAGCGTGTCGTTGCTTCGGCGGCTAGTGAACAGCATGGCCGTGCCTGCGTCGAAGAGCGACAGGTCTGTGGATGTACCGAGCGATGCGGTAACGCGAAAGTTGGTTCGCGATCCAGTCTGCGGCATGCATTTGGCGGAGGGGATTGCGGTTGTGCAGCGGCAAGGCGGAGAAATCCTATATTTTTGCTCCGAAGAGTGCCGCGAAAAGTTTGTAGGGGCGCCGAAGAAGTTCGCAGCGAACGCGTGACGCTAAGAACTAACGAAAGAAGTGAATAGCTGTTCGGCCCGGTAGCACGCAAATGATTTCAAACGAGCGAAGAGGAAAGGACCGAAGCTGATGGCCACGGTCGCCAAACCACCCGTTCCAACACGTCCAACAGGCGTACCACCGATGGTGCCACGCATCGCGCCACGGGAGGAACTGAATCCTTTCCGAATCGCGCAAATCCAGTTTGATATGGCGGCGGAAATTTTGAAGCTCGATCCCGGACTGCGGCAGGTGCTGCGAACTCCGAAACGGATCTTGGAGGTTTCGCTGCCCACGAAGATGGACAACGGGCAGATCAAGGTGTTGACCGGATTTCGAGTGCAGCACAACATCGCCCGGGGGCCGGGTAAAGGGGGAATCCGTTTTCATCCCAACGTGACGCTGGATGAAGTGAAGGCCCTGGCGGCGTGGATGACGTGGAAGACAGCAGTGGTGAATGTGCCGTTTGGCGGAGCCAAGGGCGGCGTTATTTGCGACCCCAAGCGGATGTCCAAGAGCGAACTGGAGCGCTTGACGCGGAGATACGCGAGCGAGATTTTACCGGTGATTGGGCCGGACAAGGACATTCCCGCGCCGGATGTGTACACCGACGCACAGACAATGGCGTGGATCATGGATACGTACTCCATGATGATGGGGCACACGGTACCTGGCGTGGTGACCGGGAAGCCGATCGCAATTGGCGGATCGGTAGGGCGCGCCGAAGCCACTGCGCAGGGGCTTGTGTACGTCGTTGAAGAGGCCTGTAAGATGAAGAAAATTTCGCTGCGTGGCGCGACCGTGGCGATTCAGGGATTTGGAAATGCTGGGGCGACAGCGGCCCGTTTGCTGGCGGATAAGAAAGCGAAGATTATTGCGCTGAGCGATACTCGCGGCGGAGTGACGAATTCGCGCGGAATCGACCCGATCAAGGCGATACGTTACAAGGAGCGATCCGGGACAGTGGTGGGGATGCCGGGTGCTTCGCGGATTTCGAATGACGATTTGCTGACGATGAAGTGCGACATCCTGATACCAGCGGCGCTGGAGAACATGATTACGATGCAGAATGCGGAAGCGGTGAAGGCACGCATCGTGGCGGAAGCGGCGAACGGGCCGACGACCCCGCATGCCGACGAGATTCTGGCGCGGCGCGGAATCACCGTGCTGCCGGACATTCTGACAAATGCCGGCGGCGTTACGGTGAGTTATTTCGAGTGGGTGCAGAATCAAGAAGGGCTGTTGTGGGATTCGGACGAAGTGAACGTGCGGTTGCAGAAGATTATGGTGCGGGCCTTCCACGACATGATCGAAATGATGAGGAAGCACCATGTGCCGCCACGGGCCGGAGCAATGGCGCTGGCGGTGGGAAGAGTGTCGGAAGCGACGCTGGTGAGAGGGTTGTTTCCGTGATCGAACCGAAGATGGTCGGTCCCACGATCCAAAACGAGGGACGGTAACACCGAGGCGCAGAGGGAAGA
>Ga0210383_10000462_pt1 | contig 37710 bp, 26 predicted proteins | sample IncBWC14OmetaG_FD_160072 | JGI IMG/M metagenome (GOLD analysis project Ga0210383, IMG submission 160072) | Forest soil microbial communities from Barre Woods Harvard Forest LTER site, Petersham, Massachusetts, United States - Inc-BW-C-14-O ... | reverse complement strand
CTACGCCAGCGCCGGTTTGCACCGTGCCTGCGTCGGTCAACGTTACTGAGGGAACAGCAGCCGCCCTGACTGCGAAGATATCCACGACTGCCGCGGGAACTGCCGGGTCAATTTCGCGGGCCGAGCCGCCGCCCGGGATGTTGCCAATCTCTTGGACGATGGTTTTGCTCGCCTCCGGCTTGTTGCTTATCGGCTACCGCCGCCGGGTGCCAGCTCTGAGGATCCCGATGCTTGCCTTGTTGTTGTTGGGCGTGGCAGCATGCGGAGGTGGCGGAGGTGGATCATCGTCTATGAAAACGCCAGGCACTCCAGCCGGGACGTACACAGCAACCGTCACCGGAACGTTCACTTCCGGCTCGACGAAATTGACTCACAGTACAAGTCTCACCTTGGTCGTGCAGTAAATCGAGCTCTGCCTCGGGGCATAAGGCTCCAAGTGTCGTAGAGCTTGGGATGAAGAATTTGTTGGAGGCTTTATGAAATCACCACGCTTCGTCTGCTTGTTTGTACTTTTCGCCATCACGACAGTGTTGGCGCAAAATCCCGTTCCGTTGGTGAACCAGCCGCTGGTTCCGAGCGCGACTGCGCCCGGCGGGGCGGGTTTTACACTAACGGTAAACGGCACAGGATTCGTCACCGGGTCGTCGATCAACTGGAACGGCAAGCCCCTGGTCACGACCTTCGTTAACAGCTCACAACTAACCGCGATTGTCCCGACCGCGAATATCGCGACTGCCGGCACTGCTTCGATCACAGTCTCGAGCCCCAGCCCTGGCGGGGGCACGTCGAATGTCGTGTTCTTCCCGGTCTCTGCGCCTACGACCCTCCAGTTCACCGCGTTTGCGGACAGCGCCGCGACTGCGCAGCAAGCGATCGTGGCCGACTTCACCGGAAATGGGAACCTCGACTTCGCGGTAAACCCGTGCTATGGAGCGAACGACTGTCCCATCAATGTCTATCTAGGAAACGGTGCGGGCACCTTCCAATTCATACATCAGGACTTTCAAACTGTAAACGCGTTTGCTGACGGTGACTTCAACGCCGACGGGAAACTCGATCTGGTAGGAACGAACTGTACCGACGGGTTACAGGTTTGCACACTCTACACCTTACTGGGGAATGGTGATGGAACATTTTCCACAGTGGGAAATGGAATTACCGTTCCGTGGGTTTCTGTCCTAGTCGTGCCTGGAGATTACAACGGCGATGGGAAACTTGACGTCGCCATAGCACCCAGTACAGGTGGTATCTACGTTTTTCTGGGCAACGGAGACGGAACATTTCAAAATGCTTTGATATCTAATGTCGGCACCTTAAACACTTTTGGAGGGGTTGGAGACTTTAATGGAGATGGAAAACTCGATCTAATTGGCGTTCTCGCAAGCAACCAACTCGGATTCATTCAGGGCAACGGGGACGGCACCTTTCAGACTCCGACAACTTACTATTCAGTGGGTGCCAATACGGGGAGGATCCTTGCGGCTGACCTGAATGGAGACGGCAAGCTGGATCTGATCACGGTTCAGGGTACGCCCACGAATACTTTCACCGTCTTCCTTGGGAACGGGGACGGCACCTTCCAGGCTCAGACTCCCTCTCCGGTTGGCAGGTCGCTGAGCGGGGGGGGCATTGGAGACTTGAACGCCGACGGCAAACTCGATCTAGTTTTGTCCGACCCTGGAAGCAATACGACATACATCCTGCCAGGGAATGGCGATGGAACCTTTCAAAGTCCGGTTGACTTGTCCTTTACCTCCACTGATGGTGCAGTTGGGGATTTCAATAAGGACGGCAAGCTGGATCTGGTTTTTGCCCCGACGGGATACCTTCTGCAGGAAGTGCCCGTGGCCAGCCTCGACCCGTCGACGACCGTGCCTCTTGGTAGCCAAATGGTTGGGACAACAAGCCCCCCCTACCCGATGATGCTAAGCAATGCCGGTTCAGCACCTCTGATTGTCACCTCAATGAAGCTTACCGGAGCAAATCCGAGCGATTTTGCGTACGACAGCATGTGCGGCTCGACCCCGACCCTTCAGACCTACGACCACTGTCAGATCAACATGACCTTTACTCCGACGGCAGCCGGCAGTCGAAGCGCGTCGTTCACCGTTGCCAGCAACGGAATAGGGAGCCCCACATCGGTGGGTTTGACGGGCACGGGTCTTGCTCCCCCGCCACTCCCTTACTTGTCGCCAACGAGCGTCAACTTTCCCAGCCAATACGTAGGGACCTCGGGGTTGCCCCAGTCCGTGACTTTAAATAATCCGGGCAGTGCTGCGCTTGTCATCGCAAGCGTGACAGCGACGCCCGCCGATTTTGCCCCACTGAGTACGTGCGGCAATATGATCGCTCCCGGCGGCAGTTGCTCCATCGGCGTCTTTTTCGATCCAACGACAAGCGGCACTCGGACCGGAACTTTGACGGTGACGGACAATGCGAGTAACAGTCCGCAGACGGCGTCGCTGACGGGGACAGGACAGGATTTCTCCCTCTCGCCGGGATCGCAAACCTCAGCTACTGTCACGCCAGGCCAGGCAGCGAGCTATAAGGTGGCGGTTGCTCCGGACGGAGGATTTAATCAGACCGTGACCCTGAGTTGCACCGGAGCGCCAGCACAGTCCACCTGCTCAGTGTCGCCGAGTTCAGTTAAGCCTAGCGGATCTGTCGTCACAGCGACTGTGACCGTGACCACTGCGGGAAGCTCAGCGGGACTCACGCAACCGATCAACAGACCGGGCGGCAACATGTTTGGATCGTGGCTCGCGTTGTCTGGCACGCTCGGGCTGGCGATGTTGGTCAGCTTGGCCGGCTGGGGTCGCGAACGTCGCCCCCGGCTGCTCTACGGGCTAGCCTTCCTGTGCCTGCTCTCCATCGGAGTCACAATGTCGGCATGCGGCGGGGGAGGCAGTGGCACCGGCGGCGGGGGAGGCGGCGGGACACAGGCGGGCACATACAATTTGACGGTGAGCGGTACGTTTACGTCCGGCTCGACAAATTTGATTCACAAGACGAACCTCACGCTGGTCGTTCAGTAAGTCGAGGTCCTGCTAGATGTTTAGGAGACGCTATGAAGTCACCACGCTTCGTCTGCTTGTTTGTACTTCTTGGCATCACGACAGTGTTGGCGCAAAATCCCGTTCCCTTGGAGAACCGGCCGCTGGTTCCGACGGCCATTGCGCCCGGCGGGGCGAGTTTCAAACTGACGGTAGACGCTACCGGATTCGTCTCCGCTTCGACGGTCAATTGGAACAGCACTGTGCTGACCACTTCCGTCTGGGACGAACCGAGCACGGAAGTCTTTTCGACGCCAACGGGGGTCAGGGCCCATGTCTAACTGGAACACTCTGGCTGAACTCGACCCTTTGTGGGCTGTTCTTTCCAATCCGCGGAAGAAGTTCGGCGAATGGGACCCAGCGGAGGTGTTTTCGAAGGGGGAGCGCGAAGCCGAGCGCGTGCTGGCGATGTGCAAATCGAACGCTGTCGACATCTCTTACGGAAAGCTGCTTGATTTCGGTTGCGGCGTGGGCAGAATGACACGAGCATTCTCTGGCTTCTTTACCACATGCACAGGAATCGACGTTTCAGAGAAAATGGTCGCCCTGGCCAGGAAGTTTAACTCCGACCGGGCGAATTGCCAGTTTGTTTCAAGCGACTCCGGCCGGCTTCCATTTGCGGACGGGAGTTTTGACTTCGTGTACAGTGTGCTGGTTCTTCAGCACATTCCTCGGAAAGATGCCATTCTGGGGTACATTGCCGAATTCATCCGGGTCGCGGCACACAAGGGCGTAATTGTATTCCAACTCCCCAACGAAGTTCCGTTTTGGCGACGGATTCAACTTCGGAGGAGGCTGTGGTCCTGGCTTGGGTCCATGGGGATTCCTAAGTCTTGGTTGTTCCGGAAACTTCACTTGTCACCGATCCCCATGAATGGCATTTCCAGACAGGAAATCGAGAATTTTGTCCGTGCGAGAGGTGCAAAGGTACACGCCGTGGACAGGTACGATGCCCGGGAGGGTCCCTTTCATAGCTATTACTACTTCTTAGTGAAGTAGGACGGGAATCCGGTGCCAGCAACTGGGAATCGGGGATTTGTCGGAGGCGTCATGAAATCCGCCCGCTTCGTCTGCTTGTTTGTACTTTTCGCCATCGCGACAGTGTTGGCACAAAATCCCATTCCGTTGGTAAACCAACCGCTAGTTCCGACCGTCATTGCGCCCGGCGGGGCGAGTTTCAAGCTGACGGTAAACGGCACAGGATTCGTCTCGGGGTCGGCGATCAACTGGAATGGCAAGCCGCTGACCACGACCTTCGTTAACAGCTCACAACTGACCGCGATTGTCCCGGCCGCGAATATCGCGACTGCCAGCACTGCGTCGATCGCAGTATCGAGCCCCAGCCCGGGCGGCGGAACTTCGAATGTCTTGTTCTTCGCGGTCTCCGAGCCGACCACTTTGCAATTCAGCAGCCTTCCTGTCACTCCATTATGGCTTTTGTCTTTGCATTAATTTAATAGCGGCGGACTTTAGTGGGGATGGAAAACTTGATCTGACTTTTGACGTAGACACAGGCTTCGCGCAAGGTTGGACTTCCTTGGGCCATGGCGACGGAACATTTCAGGCGCCTATGGAATCATCCGCAAGTTTCAACTTTTCCGTTGTCGCTGACTTCAATGGGGACGGGAAGCTCGACATGGTGGGAATAGAACAGGGAGCGGGTGGCGAGACCTACCCCGCCGATATCGCACTTGGTAACGGAAATGGAACATTTTTCGGCCCCAGCATAATAGCGGAAGGCACCGACACCGACCCATATGCTTACCAAGTGGCAGCTGCCGACTTCAACGGCGATGGCAAGCGTGACGTTGCGATAGGCGACGACCTCGGCATCGAAGTTTATCTCGGCAACGGTGACGGAACATTTCAGTCCGGTCTTCCGCCCGTCGGTGTAGCGTGGCCTGGGGTCAAACAGTTGGGGATTTCAACGGAGATGGGATACTCGATATAGCTGAGATTGTAGGCACGTATCCTAACCTCCAACTCCAGATTCTTCTGGGCAATGGCGACGGTACGTTCCAGACGGGAGCGGGTTATTCAGGATTTAGTTCTTCAGCACCTTTGATCTTCGCGGCCGACTTGAACGGCGACAACAAACTGGATCTGGTCATTCTCGAGATCGTCAACAGCTACCCTCCCCTACAGGGCACGGTGACCGTCCTGCTGGGTAATGGTGACGGCACTTTTAGACCCGCCACGATTTATCCCATCAGTGGCGCTCTGGGCGGAGGCGCACTTTCTGATGTTAACGCCGATGGCAAGCTTGATGTGATCTTGTCCAATAGTACGGATACAGTACCGAGCACCACAATCATGCTGGGCAACGGTGACGGCACGTTCCAAAGCCCGATAGTGCTTCCGATTCCCGCGAATGGCAGTATCGCCGCGGAAGATTTCAATAACGACGGGACGCTAGATCTCGCTATCGCCACCGCACCTGGTTTGCTTGCGCTCCTCCAGGAAACGCCACTTCCTAGCCTTTCCCCGTCGAGCCTGACCTTTGCCGACCTAGCGGTCGGTACCACTAGTTCTCTCCAGGGCATCACGCTAACCAATACGAATAACGGCACTGGCCCGTTGAGCATATCGACCATCGCTATCGCGGGAGCCGCCCCCGGAGATTTTTCTCAGACCAACAACTGCCCTCCTAGCTTGGTAGTGGGCGCTAGTTGTCAAATCGGCATTAAGTTCACGCCGACAGTAACGGGTGTTGGCAGTGCCTCCCTGGCCATCACTGACAACGCACCAGGTAGTCCGCAGAGCGTTCCGTTATCCGGCACGGGCGCGACACCTCTCGCGCAGCTCAGTCCCTCGAGCCTCAATCTGGGTGTTCTAACGGTTGGGAGCACAAGCTCACCGCAGCTCGTGACACTTGTCAATGCTGGTTCTACTCTGACGATCTCGTCCATTGGCATCAACGGATCTGATGCCAGCGATTTCGCTGAGAGCAGCAATTGCGGCTCAACTATTGCGGAGGGTGCGTCCTGTCAAATCAAAGTGACATTCACCCCCACAGCATCCGGCGCTCGAAGTGCCGCTCTGACCGTTTCTGACAATGCCCCGGGCAGCCCGCAGACAGTTGCTCTCAGCGGTACGGGACAAGACTTCTCTCTGGCTCCCAAGGGCCCAGCCACCGCAACCGTCGCTCCGGGACAAACCGCGACCTACACCGTGGTAGTGACGCCCGGCGGAGGCTTCAATCAGACCGTGGATCTGAGTTGCACCGGAGCTCCGGCCGAGTCGACGTGCACGGTTTCGAGTTCCGTGACGCTCGACGGAGTCAACCCTTCAATGGCTACGGTATCCGTGATCACGACCGCCAGCGCGATGGCCTGACGCAACCGATGAACGCCCTGCCCATCGGCGGTACGCTTAGCTTGTGGTTGGAGGCGTCTGGCATTCTGGGACTGTGCGTTCTGGCAACTCTCCGCGGCAGAGGCCGTGCGCGAAGCCCGCAACTGGTCTGCGGGGTGACATTGCTTTGCCTGCTCTCGATTGGGATTACGATGTCAGCGTGCGGCGGAAGCAGCAATAGCAGCGGCGGGAGCGGAGGGACGCAGGCAGGTACTTATACTCTGACGGTGACCGGCACATCAGGCGCCGCCAAATTGACGAACAAGACCAACCTCACTTTAGTCGTGCAGTAGGTCGAGTCCGGTATCGGCACGTAGTCTTCCGATGTCCGACCGGAGCTTGAAGCAGAGAGTTCGTGGAGTGGACCATTGCGAAACTAGCGCGATCTTTTGCGAGCGTTCCTCTGTCGCCTCGACCGCATCCAACGTGAGCGGAGGTTCTTAGTTGTCTATTCTCTGCAGACTTGAACAGATCTAAAATGAAGAAGCCCAGAAGGCGGCTCCGCCCTCTGGTATGGGCGTAAAAGCAGTTCTACTTGGAGGCGTACATGAACATACGGAAGGTTTTTGTGTGGACGTTCTTGATGTTGCTGTTGGGGGGGACGGGAATCGCGGCGATGCAGCAACCGAATGCTGCGAACCCAGCGCTTTCGCAATCGGATTTCAGAAATCAGGAGTGCTCTGGGTCCGTTCCGGCAGGGTACACCCGCATTTTCATTGCCGAAAGGCGCGATGGAAGACCCGGCACCGGAAGTCCGTCCGACCCGTTCGACGGCAGCACTCCCGAGAAGTTCGACACACTACTACGTAGCCGGTCCGAAAGCGGCGTCACTCATCTCATCGTTTGCATCGGTCCCGGCACGTTTCAGACGGAAGGTAGCGGGGACTACGTTCAGGGACAGGGACATGTTTATCCATCCCATCCGGCAGGGTTCACGGTTAGTCAGAGCTGGAAAATTCACGGTGCCGCGGCCGATCGAACCACTCTCCGCCTCATCAGCATGTTTACTTATCCATCGAACGGCAAATTTCTTGAGGGAATCATTATTGGCACCTACAATTTTGATTCCTCCGGAGTTGAAGTCTCGGACATGACCCTGGATGACAACTATCCCGGGCTTAAACCGCGGTACAAATCCGGCCTCGAACTTGTGGCCGTCATTTTGCGTTCGAATCTCGGCCATCAGTGGGTCCACAACATTCACGTCATGAATGCCTCGGGAGAGGGTCCGGAGGATTTCCCCATCGGAATCAGTTCGCCGACCACAAATGCAGCAAATCAGGGGAACCTGGTCGAGTACGTAACCATGGACCATTGGGCCGGAGGTCTTTGTACTGCGATCGCAATTGCCGGCGGCTCAGGAGAAGTCAGACACAACACAGTTACCGGCTATCAGATTGCTTATGGCGGATGGAGCATGTTGAATGTGATCTTTCACGACAACACCGCGATAGAGACCGGCTATGGTTTTAACATCGACAGCTTGCAAAACAGTAAGATCGAAATCGCTTTTAATAACATCGTACGTCCCCAGTTGTACGGTATCGTAGTCGGCGGCAGCGGGGATTTCTCCGACTTTTCCATCCATGACAATACGATCCAGGCTGGCCCCAAGACAGTCTACGGGCTGGTCTTCCAGGGGAACGTCCGAGGTGCGCATGTTTTGCGGAACAAGATTATCCCGGACCGGCCGAACGCTGCGTACAATGCTCTTGGGTTTTTCGAAAAAAACTCTAAAAACGTCAATAACGTATTCCAGGAAAACGTCGTAAAGGGGTCGTTCAAGAACTCTCTACAGGGATCCGACTGTGTGTGGGGAAATGTGACCGAGAATGGGCAGCAACACGGCGATCTGAGGAACAGTGCGGACCACGCCTGCGTTACAGGAAATTAGCGGATATGAGTCTGAATCTGCCGGGAGAAAGCCGCGAGCGTGGAAAGGGGATTAGTCGACGACTCGAAACATGAGCGCTGATTTCAAGGGGTGGTCAGGGAACCTAGACTAGAATGCCAAGACCGTGGCTCCCCTTGAAGTTGTAAAAACGTTTTCCCGTCTGCCGGGATATTTCGGCCACAGCTCGCCTCACTGTGGGGAAACTTTCAGTGTCGTGGAAGATTACACATTGTGAATGCGCGGCGCTCCACAATCCGCATGCGAAGGTATCAGAGTAAGTGTGAACTATGTCAACGTGAATCAAATCATACGAACTGCTATCCTGTTTGATCCAGTCCCTGTAGTCGCTACGGATCAGCTGCACATTTTCGAAGGAAGATAGTCGGCTAACGGTTTCGTCATAGACGTCTCTTTTATTAGCTGTGTGCACGTCCCCAGCGAATGTGTCAACTCCTATCACGGTATCGAAAAAAGCGGACAGTGCAGCCGTCGAATAGCCAAACTCAACGCCAAATTCAAGGCAGCGATTCGTTCCAATGTGGAATCGATCGATCAGGTCCGCAAGTATGCTCTCGATCCCTTTCCATGCCGAGTCGACACGCAATATTCTTGCCGGCGACTGCAGATGGCCGGGAATAAATGGGACAATAGCCACCTTTGGCCGTCGTAGGCCAGCTAGAACTGCCTTCCAGTATTCAAGCTCAGTGATCATTCAAAATTACTCTGCATCCAACAGGAATAAGTTAATGGAGCCTGCTGTCACCTTCTTTTCATGTCAGGAAAAGAGTGAACTCCTGCGTAAAACTTCCGGTACCGGCATAAACCGTTCTATGACCCGCAAGTCCAAATCATCGAAGTAGCGAAGCAACACAAGCCCCAGGCTATAAACTGCGGCTAAGGCAAAAGAAATACCAACCATTTCCGTCCAGGAGAACCTACTAATGTGAAACAAGTGCATCGACAATTCGCCCAAACATGATCCTAGCAAAACAGGTTTCGCGTAGATCTTCAGTAGCATCCTCCTCGAGTATCCTGTCTCTTTATGAAAAAGAAATACCAGATAAGCTGCCGCTCCCAGCACGGAAATGCCCGTGCCATACAAAGCTCCAGTGAAACCGAACAGAGCGATCAGCGTCGTACTCACGATGAGGGTTCCCGTCATGCCAACCAAGGCGAAGCGAACAGCGGGCCGGAGGATCCCTTTACCAATCAGCATTAATAGAGCGGGAGCAGCAACCAGGTTACCGACTTGTACCCCAGTCAGTACGATCAACGCGCGGGCTGTCCCGGTAAAGCCGGGCCCGAGCCAAAGCTCAACAAAACGGTGGGCGAGCAATGCGACGACTAAGAAAACACCTGTCCCCACGAATGCTAGATACTTGTGCGCCCGATAGTAAAGCTCTTTGGCCCGAGCGTCGTCCTGTCGCGCATCCAACTCAGATGTAGCGGGCATGAGCGGAGTAATTAGCAGCGCCGGGAAATTTCTGACTTTCATCGCTAGATCATTTGCGATGTCATACCATCCGGCTGGAGTAAGGCCGGTGAAGTGGGCAAGCAAAAGTTTTTCTGTATGAATGTACACTGCTGTCGCCATTTGCACGACATATATTTGTGTGCTGAACGCACATAATTCTCTGACATCGCTCCATCGCACGGCGGTGGGTCGAATGCGAAGTTGTGGAAGTAGATGTCGAGCTGTTCCCACACTTAGCACAAATGAAACGACTGAGGTTAAGACGATGGCGTAAACCAGTCCCGTGATCCCAAATCCCAGCCTGACAAATAGGGCAGCGCTAGCCGCCGTGACCACCGCATTAAGGGCCCAAAGCAGGTTTACGACGTCAAGCCGCTGCAACCCGGAGATCACCGATGAAAACGGATAGGTCAGCAGATTCAGCGCGATGCTGATGGCTAGGAGGTGAATCACGAACTGCAGTTGCGCGTGCGGAACTTGTACATTGCGAAAAAATGCAGAAATCAAAAAGCCCGCGGCCCAATTAACAGCCAACACCCCGAGCACCGCAGCTGCGAGAAATATCAAAATTCCAGCGTTCACAACCCTGTTCAGGTTCGTGTAGTCTTGAAGGGTGTAATGCTCGGAGACATGCTTGGTTAGCGTTCCCATCACTCCGATATCGGCCAGAGACGTTAAGCTATTGATGGAGAGGAAAACAGCCCAAGCCCCAAACCCCTGAGTACCAAGATGTCGCAATAGGAAGGGTGTGAGTAGAAACGGAACAGGAGCGATCAGGACCAGCCTTATGAGACCCGAAGCCACATTGTGTACAATTTTGGTCCCGATCGGTCGCTCACGCGGTTGCGACGGAATCGTGATTTCCAGATGACGAGACGTCGACATATTTGTATGAAGAAACTGCCAACCAACCGCCACGGCTTAACAGGTGAAACGCACGAATAAATACTTGAGCGTGTTCCAACACAAACTCCCCACGAGTTGCTATCGCTCAACTCCGAGAGGATACTCTATATGATATGACTGCATACTGTGTACTGCGTATGACGACGTTGTTATCAAATCTCCACGACGGGCACTTCGTCACAACACCGACGCTTGATCCAGTTCCAACAAAGCAAAGGAAGTATTCAAAGGTTTCGCTCGGATCCTCCGAGACCCCTCGCAAATGAATCACGTATCTCGCGTGCTCCAAACCGAGTCGGCGAACATTGCTTGCGAGTCGAAAGTCTGGGCGGTTGTCGTGACCCACGACCCCAAACCAGACTTCGAGCAAAATGTTCGCGCCCTAATCCCGCAAGTTAAGCGGGTAATCATTGTCGACAACCAATCGTCCCCAGCAATTCAACAATTCATCGCAAGGGTGGCGTCTGCTTACAATAGCGAAATCATCTGGAGTCAGCAAAACCTGGGCATTGCTTCAGCGTTGAACACCGGGGTTGAGCTGGCCTTGGCCGGCGACGCATGCCAATGGATACTAATGTTGGATCAGGACAGTCGCGTACCGCCAGATTTCGTCGCGAACATGTTCAACGCTTATGAGTCCTGTTCCTTTAAGGATAAAGTTGCTCTCATTGGAGCGAATTACCAGTTGGCGTTTCGGCCCTTACGGACAACTGGCCCCGGTGAGGACGCTTTGATATTCCGAGAAGTAAAAACGTTGATGACGTCCGGCACCCTGGCGAAAAGGAGCGTTTTTGCGGATTGCGGAACCTTCGATGAATCCTTTTTCATGGACTACGTCGATCACGAGTTCTGCTTTCGAGTTCGGTGCCACGGGCTTCGCATCATTCAAGCGAACAACGCCATCTTGCAACATCGACTGGGTTCGCCCACTTTGCATCGGATACTTGGAAGGCACTTTGTAACCGCGAACTACAGTTCGAACCGACGGTATCATCAGGCCCGCAACCGTCTGGTCTTCTATCGGAGATACTTTTGCACCGACCCGTTCTGGGTTGTGAGTGACGTTTTCAAGTGGTTTAGGGAGATCCTCAAGATGATAATGGTCGAACGCGATCGGAAAATGAAACTGGCTTGCATCGCACGCGGCGTATGGGATGGCGTCAGCGTATCCAAGTGGTCGGACTGGCAAAATGACGCAAACGCCCCGCCCCCTGGGTCCGCTGCAGCCCGCAAAAATCAATAAGGAGATGTGTGGTGGAAGAAACAAGTCAGCGTTTTCACTGAACCGTCACGGAGAAGAAGAAACTGACGGTCTGCGAATTCGTGCCCGAGGTGGCCTTCACGGCTGGGAAATAGTAACGCGGCGGATCGCTGATAGTCTGATTGCGGACCGCGCCGCATCCTATGCTGCTAAGCGCCAACACTGACAGAACTGCGGTGACAGCAAGCCGTCGAGCTTGCTGGTTATTCTTCGGCCGAGCCAGCGGAAGCATCGCCATCCCTATGCAGCCGAATGATAGAAGTGCAAGGGATGACGATCCAAACGGTCTCATCCCTGGAGCCGACGATGTGTTGATCGTGGACGCAAACGTGACGGCAGCATTTACCGCGTTTGGACCTGTGACCGAGACACTGCGCGGGAGAACGGAACAGCTGATTTCGGAGGAGGGTACTGCGCAGATGAATTCAACTTTACCCGAGAAACCATTTTGAGGAGTCAAGGTGAGATCGGCGGTCCCGGTTGCTCCAGGAGCAAAAGCGAGGGTCTGTGTGGCAGACGACAAAACAAAGTTCGGAGCAGAGGATTTCAGGCCCCATTGCGAGATCGGAACCCACGAAGGAGACTTGCCAAGGTCAGTCACGATGAAAGTGATCGAACCGTTGACGGTGATGGAAGGCGCTCCTAGCATATTAATATTGCCACCGGAAGCAAACGTAACGGGACCATTGATAGCATAAAACGTTGCCATCTCTCCCGCGCCGAGGTTGGCTTTTATGGTGCTGATAGCTGCGGGCGACGCGATCAGACCCACCGTGTGCGCGGCGCCGATGTCTATGGTTGAAGCAGCGGTTATCTGCGTTGTGATCCCGCTGGTGAACGGCAGGTTGGTCCCGCCGAAGAACAGATTGTCCTGATACACGACGCTTACACCATTCGCCACACGCACAACGGTATCGGCTGGACCCATGATGTGATTGTGGATGAAACGGATACCGGATGGTCCGACTGTTGTGACGTTCAGCAGATAGCCCGCCCCGTTGTTGACTCCGCTGGTCTGGAAGCCAGCGTCAGAAATGGTCACGCCCGCGACGCCCCCCAAGTCGCTGTGGACCAAGTAGACCCCCCAGACGTACTCGTGGTGAGGACTGTAGAATGACAGCGCCCACCCTCCATCAATCTCGACTGCGGTGGCTGCGTTTTGAGAGGTCAACCCGCGGAAGTTTATGTCAATGGGAATTGCGTAGCGATTGGGTGCGCGACCCCCAATAAAAATATTGGTTCCATCTCCCGGTGCTGTTCCATCGAACTCACAATCGTTGAAATAGAGCTCGTACGATCCGCCATCGATTCTGAGTGCGTTTCCCCCACCCTTGGATCTGAAAACGACGACCCGGTTAAATTCGGTAAACTGAGATATCCCGTTGAAGCCAGCGTTGGTCCCTTTAATATAGATCCCGATTCCGCCAAATCCGGATATGATAATGTCATGTAGCTCTGAATACCACATCCCTGAGTTAAAATAGCCGCTCGAATCAAGAAGAATGGCGTCCTGAGATGTGTTGCCGGGTGCACCGTGAATACTGAAGCCGGAAAGCAGCACGTGTTGGGCGGCTCCATCGTCACGCTGTGGAACTACAAACGCGGGCATGCTCTTATCCGCTGACTGCAGAGTCGTGACGCCAGCACCCATGCCGATTATCTTGAAATCGTCCTCCAGCGTAATCTGGGTGACGCTGTATGTGTAAGGCCCAAGATACAGAGTTACCGCCTTCGTTCCAGGATCAATGCTCCCTAAGTTTAAATTGGTATTCGGAGAGTAGGCATAGATTACACACCCAGCATTGGGACACGCTTTGACCGCGTCGGGAACCCCGCCCGGGAACTGGTCTGCAAATAGAATATTAGCCAGGTTCTGCATTCCGACCATCCCATTGGAGTCCGTAATCTGAGAATTGACGATCGATGTGGCTGCACCAAATTTTGGAACCGCGTTAACCACACCGCCGGGCGTAGTAACCGCCGAATCGGGTGGCCGCGGAGCACCTGGCTTTCCAGAGACGCCCGACGCAATCAGCCCAGGGGCAACAGTAGTGATGACGGCTTGACTGGGGGCTGTGGTCGGCACTCTTACAAAAGCCGAGGCCGGAAGCCCTTGAAGCGTTTCTGTATCCGCGGCTTTGAGAGCGTAGGGAACGCTAACCAGAACGACCCGAGAGTGTTCGTGCTCACCTTCCAATTGCGGCCAAACCCCCAGCCACCTGGACTCGGGCGAGTTAAACACTTCTACGGGCAAGCCTTCGGTTTTGGTCATCCCGAGTAAGACAGCGTAGCGTCCCTGTGCGTCGAGGGGAACGTTCTGCGTCTCTTGCCACAGTGGAACACCGCTAGTGGCCTGACCATAAACTGAAAACGTCACGCCAACAACTCCGCTACGTGGGTGCCCGGCGCTGTCCACGAGAACACCTGCAAAACGTATGAGCCTCGGAACGGACGAACAACCGACTTGGCTGTCCGCGCATGGAGTTTGCGCGGCAACGCTTACGGATAGCACTAGCACAGCGAACAGCGCTCTGATCGGAAGTCTCATCTTTGTATTTTCAGCTCTCACGCAATTACGTGGATCTTTAACCCATTCATCTGGTCGCACGGGGTTAGGCTCAGGGCCATCCCAACAATGCTCACTTTGTGCACCTCAGCACGATCTCGCTCACTGCACCTCCAGGGTAAGTGCGATCGGCTGCGTAATGGTTCCGGATGTGGCGGTGATATTGATCGCGTAGGACCCGCTCGGCGTTCCGATGACGTGGGTACTGCCACCACCTCCGCATCCAAAACCCGTGCTCAATATTAGGAACCCGCCGAGCAGCAGCAATCTTCTCCTGCTGTGCCTGCCAAACAGTCCGACCGGTAACAGAACACCCGCAAACATCAGTGCGCCACACTGAGAGTATTCGTCTAAGATGCAAGGACCAAACGGGTCTCGTCCAACGCCAAACTGAGCAGTGGTCTGGGCTGTCGTTGCCACTGCTACCGAGGTGCTAGCCGGTGTGCCTCCGGTCAAGTTCACTGGATTCGGAGACACGGTGCAGACGGATGCCGGCGGCGCCCCCGCGCATGTAAATTGCACGTTGCCCGAGAATCCGGTGCTAGCAATTGCCGTCAAGCTGAAGGTGGCCGTTGCTCCTGCCTTCACGGAAGCCGTTGGCGATGGGGCTGTGATCATGAAACCAGTGGTGCCCGTGCCCTTCAACGGAATCGTTTGCGGGCTGTTTCCGGCATTGTCAGTGAGAACGACCGTGCCCGAAGCTGCTCCAGTTGCGGTCGGTGTAAAGATCACGTTGATAATGCACTGCTGCTGGGGCTGCACCGGAGCGCCACAAGAATTGCTCTCGCCGAAAGGTCCAGTCGTTTGGACGCGCGAGACTTGAAGATTGACTGCTCCGCTGTTTGTAATCGTAATTGTCTTCGATGCGCTTGGAATACCTACCAATTGGCCCGAAAACGAGAGACTGGAGGGCGACGGAGTCGCGGTCGCTTGGGCTCCAAGCCCTGTGAGTTGGGCCGTATGCGGGCTGCCTAGGGAACTATCCGTGATCGTAACTGTGCCAGTCCTGGTCCCGACGGCAGTCGGGGTAAAAGTCACTTGGATCGCACACGAACCGCCAGATGGGGGTACAGTTCCACAATTACTGGTCTGGGCAAAATCTCCGTTGATGGCAACGTTGGAGACTGTGAGCGGATCAGTACCTAGATCATAGACCGTCACTGTGAGCGGCGCGGTGGTCGAACCTACTTGGGTCGCGGAGAACTGAACCTGCGCGGGTGCGACGGCGGCTGCAGCGCCCGCGTTCGGCGAAATCTTCATAATGGTAGCATCGCCGTAGACGCATCCCTGATCCCTGTTGAAACAACCGTCGGTGTTGCCGAAGAGCGGTTGCAGGGCGTTGAATATCGGAAAAAGAGGCGGCGTCGGCTGCCCCCCGTTTATCAACCCTGCATCCGCCTCGCCTACCGCATAAATGTTTCCACTCAAATCGACCGTGATCGCGTCAACACTAAAGAATGGTTGCCCTATTTGACTAAACTCTGCTGGCCCGCCAACAAAACTCGAGAACACCAACTGCTCGGTATCGGGGGCGATTTCAGAAATGAATTGGCGATAGTATTCTGAAGGTGGCGCGTTGGCATCTATCGGATTCTTTAGAAGCAGACTGGCGTCGCTGTCTCCGGAGATATAGACGTTGCCCAATGCATCCAAGGTCGTCGCACTTGCACTGCCGGTATCACCCAAGCAGGTCGCAAAGATTAGGGCACCGGCAGCATTGAATTCGGAAAGGAATGCCGCATTAACGTAAATGCCATTGCCGGTGCACGGCTGTATCGGATTCTTGACGGGGAAGTCGAACGAAGAGTTCCCTCCCGCCAGGTACACGTTGCCCGAGCCGTCCACCGCCAGCGCGTTGCCTGCACTATCGCGACTTCCTGAATCGTAGGTCGCATAAAGAATGGAGGAGCCGGTTGAGTCCAACTTGGCAAAAAAGGCACTGGTAGCTGTGGCCGTTGTCTGGAATGCTCCCGCTGTCGTGGGGAAACCGGGACTCGCGGTGCCGACGACGTAGGCGTCACCCGACGCATCCAACCCAATGCCATTTGCGCTCGCGATGCTGTTCTGCCCCAAATACGTGGAGTAAATCAGTTCGCTCATCGTCGGATTGAACTTGCTGACGAAGCCATTCGCTTGACTGGTACCTAAAGAACCTTGCAGCGGAGACTGGGTTGGGAAGTCGTTGGAGTTCGTACTACCCGTGAGGTAGGCGCTACCCAATCCATCGACCGCAAGCCCGAACAGGTAATCGGAGCCACTGCCGCCGAAGTAAGTTGCGGAGAGAACTGACGTCGCCGTGCTGTTCAGCTTGAGAAGCGCGAGAGTCTTGACTTGAGATTCAAAGGGTTTCGAGCCAGGTGGAATGGGAAGACCAGGCGAAGCTTGGGCCGCTAAGTAAACGTCCCCCGACGCATCGACCGCTAACCCGGCGGAATTGAAGTTCATGCCAGCTATATAGGTCGAGTAAATCAACGACGTGCCGTCTGGATTGATCTTGGAGACGAAAGCGCCGTCAGGCGGCTGGGTCGCTCCCACCACGCCTGGGGTGATCGGAAAGTTGGTGGAGCTTGCGTTGCCTGCGACATATAAGTTGCCGGTTCCATCCACGGCTACAGCGCTAGCTGAACTTCCTCCGCCGGTGGGCCCAAATTCACTGCCTCCGAAAAATGTTGCATACACCAGCACGGGATCGATGATCAAGGTGCGGGACCGGTCGTAACGGCCCAGATGAAAAAGCGCGTGCCCATCTCGCAGAACGTACGCGGCTTCAATTTCAAGTTCCTTGCCCGCAATCAACTGATATGCCCGTGGGCGCTGCAGCCGAAACTCACTCCCCCCGGCGCGCAGTACAAGTGCGCCCTCTGCGTTAACCTCGCTCTTGTCCACCCCGGAAAAGCCGAGAGCGATTTGCCTCGGATCGGCTCCCGGAAGAACTACGAAGTCATCTTCCAGACGGTTCTGATTTCCGTGATAAACGACGTCGACACCGGGATAGACATTCGCATAGCGCACCTTGGCGTAGTGTGAAACGTTGGTAAGCCACCTGTCCGGCTCCGATCCGAACAGATAGTTGCTGTATCCTGGCAACTTGTCTTCGGCCAAGAGTTGAATGCTTCCACTCGTACCCAAGAGGCAAATCCCGACTTCGACATCGTTTATTGCCTTCGTCTGAGCTACGCCATCGTGACCAGAATCACTGCGGTGCAACGTAACCAGTCCAGGTCGAAGGTAAACGCTATAGCCCTTGGCTCGCGCGACAAAATCGATGCCGGTTTGTGCCTGGCCGCGATTGACCTCGAAGGCCATGGGTAGAACCAGACTATCCGCGCTTTTCGACGCTGCCGGAGGCACTGGATGCGATCGCGTCTGCGCGTGAACCGGAGCGACTGCAAGGGCCAGAAGAATCAAGCGGCCAGACCTCATTCCACGCATACGGCCTCCGCAATACAGACACTATTTCATCCCCCAAACCCAAGCCACACAGAAAAGTTGCGTGTGCCAGGACCGCAACGGAGGTCAAGCTTCTGCGCAAGAGCGGGAGCGAATGGCGTGAACATGCGCCTTGTCCCCGGGTTCGAGATGAATGTGCCTCAAACCTCAGGCACAGACCCGATGGTAAACGTCTATGGTCTCCTGGGCTTTGCGCGCTTCGCTGAAATCGCCTGCGCGACGAAGCCCTTTTTCTCTCAGCCCAGAGGCGAAGGACTCATCGGAAAGGACTCTTTCTATCGCATTGGCGATCGACGATACCGAATAAGGATCGGCGAGCACGGCTGCGTCCGAAGCAACTTCTTCCAAAGAAGATCCGAAGGAAGTTACAACGGGAACTCCACACGCCATTGCCTCCACCAGCGGAATTCCGAAGCCCTCGCAGATTGATGGATACACAAAAACATCGGCCGCATTATAGAAGGCTGGCAGATGGTCAGCCGGCACGTACCCGACGAATCGCACCTTCGACTCCAGCGACAAGTCACGAACCTTCTGCAGAACTCTGTCGGCCATCCAGTCTTGCTTGCCAACAATCACTAGTTCGTGCGGAAAGCCCTTACCGGCCAAAACGGGCAGCGTTTCCACCAGCCTCTCCAGATTCTTGCGGGCGTTTATTCGACCTACATAAAGGATAAACGGGCGGCGGAGATCGTACTCTCTGGCAAGCATCTCACGGCAGCGATCAGCCCCCATCCGACGAAATTCCTGGCGGGGCGCCTCGTAGACGACGGTCACGCGCTCCGGATCAACATGGTAACGGTCGACAATATCTTTCTTGGAAAACTGCGACACCGTAATGATGTGATCAGAGCGACGCGCAGACCACGGGAAAAAAACGCCAAATATCATCCTCTCCGTTCGGCTGTAGAGTCCCGGATAACTCTCAAACAGAATGTCGGCGATGGTGGTTACAGAGCGAGGCTTGCAGAAAGGGGGGAGAATGTACTGCGCGTGGAATAAGTCCAGATTTTCTCTGCGATACTCGACGGGAAAAGCAACCGGGATGCGGAGATAGGGATTGGCCGGCCAGATGCGCTTTACGCGGAACTGTTCACATGTCGGGATCTGTTTCGCGCCATCGGGGTGGGTGAAATAAATGATATAGCGATTGCCGTTCGACTGATGGCACGCCAGTGCCCGGAGCAGTTGTACATAATAGCTTTCGTTTCCGGCGGACTTACTTCCCAACGCGTGAGCATCGATACCGATTTTCATGGAGTGGCGTTGCGATGGACGACAATCACAATGCTCTTGCCTTCATGGCTACGGAGTGAGCTTCCACACCGTTCCGCAGCCGACGCCGCCGCAACCGTCCACGACGCTACTGCTGCCCCCGGAATAGGTTGTACCGTAGAGATTGCCCTCGGCGTCTCGGATTACACCGCCGGCGGGACGTTCTCCGTCCGGTCCATCGAAATTGTGCAGCACGGTTAACACGTCGTTCTTATCCAGCTTGTATACGGTTCCGAAGTTGGAAGCGCCGCCACCCGAAGTGTCACCATAGAGGTTGCCATTGGCAATCCATGATCACACCCGCCGAAGGGGTCGCCCCGTCCGACCCACTAAAGTTGTGCAGCACGGTTTCAACGCCCTTCTGGGTCACCTTCCACACGACCCCCGCAGTGTAGGAACCGGATATTTCGGTGGTACCGAAGAGATTGCCGCTCTTGTCCATGACTGGAGTTCCGTAGGGCCAGCACCCCTCGTTCGTCTTTCCCTCATAGGTGAACCTCTGCAGTACGGTCAACGTGCCACTCATACTCAGCTTGTACAACACGCCGCAGTCCTGGTTCGTGAAGCAGTAGTCGCCTCCTTGCCAGATAACGCCATAAAGATTACCCAGCTTATCTCGGACCAGGCCTCCAGAGGGATACCCCCCGTCCGTACCCCCGGTAAAGCTGTACAATACGGTTTCTTTTCCGGTCGTATCGAGCTTGAACACCGTTCCACAGCCATACCCCTCGCATCTGGTCGCGCCGCCCGCAGAAGTGGTGCTGTAAAGATTCCCGGCAGCGTCCATGAGCAACTCTGCCTCAGGCCATTGCCCGTCCGACGGTCCCCCGGCGAAACTGTATAGCACCTTCTCGGTACCATTCTTACTCAGCTCAAACACGGTTCCGTAGCCAGACGAGCCACCGCCGCTGGTTGTTCCGTAGAGATTGCCTTTCGCGTCCTGGATCAGGCCTCCGGTTGGCTGTGCCCCGTCGGTGCAACCGGAGGCGGAACAGAAATTGTAGAGCACTGTCACCTTGCCGGCCTTATTCACCTTGAACACCACTCCGCCGCCGCAGCCTTGGCCCGAACCGCAACCGCTGCCGCCATTTTCGGTGGTGCCGTATAGGTTTCCCGCAGCATCCCGGACCAAACCTGCGCTAGGGCTTGCCCCGTCCGGCCCATTGAAGTTGTGCAGCAAAGTGAAGGTCTGCGCTTGCACCGACCGCGCCGCGACTATCCCGAACAAGAGCACGAGGAGTGCTGGCATCAACGTGGCATACGCTGCTCCAAGACTTCGCGAAATCCAGTCCTGCTGTTGCCCTAGCTTCGTCATGACAGCTCAATGCCAACCATAGCCCATCGGCGCGAGAAGCCGACCGATTCTTTCGGTATATGTCGGAAAAACTACAGAGGCAAGACGTATTCACGGAAGGTGCGTCTAGCAAGGAATCTCTGCGGGAGGTTCAGTGGGAGTGGGAATGAGCCTAGGCTCCGCCGAAAGCGCCCACGGCATTCTGGGCGGCATGCAGTGGTTCATACATTCCCAATTGCCGGTCCAAGGCAGGTTTTTCTCCGCGCACAAGACGCTCGAAATAGTCTTCGTATTGATCGGTGACGTGGTCCCAAGTGTATTGCGCGAGAATGCGACTCGGCGCTTTTCGCCGATAGTTAGCAGCTTCTTCCGGGGATTCCTCGATTCGGCGCAGATGTTCAGCTAAATCCGAGGGCTCGTTGCCGAAGAGGATTCCGCAATCTGCGACGACTTCACGATTGAACGGATTGTCCAGAGCCAACACGCAATTGCCGTATCCGAGAGCTTTCAGCAGCGCGGGATTAGTGCCACCGACGCTGTGACCGTGGATGTACGCATAGCAATTGCAGTGCAGCTCCTTGACGTGCTCGCTGTTGTCGACGTGCCCCAAAAATCGCACGCGAGGATCCTTTGTGCGCTTCAAGGAATCCACAAATTCGCTTCGATAATTGGCGTCGCCCGCAATTACGAGGACTCTGTTGCTCTTGCTCTGCTCGAAACCCTTCACGATCAGGTCGGCATTGTTCTCTGGAACCAAACGACTAGCGACTAGATAATACTGACACGGTTTGAGGCCGTAGCGATCGAGCACGCTCGGGTCGGTCGAGCCTTCCAGGTTAGCACCGTAGGCGATAGAAACCGATCGTGTCCCAAATTCCTCAAGATAGATCTGCTGCATGGCCACGGCATCTGTGATCACTCCATCGCGGCAAATCGTGCCGGCGAGCCTGGCGTTAAGATAAAAGTACTTTCGTCCGAGTTGACTCCACTTCGAGCGCCTCCATTCCACTCCGTCGACGTTAATCGCAACCTTTTTTCCAAAAAGACGCGGCACAATGCAGTGCAAGGTATTAGCTACGTTCGTGACCAGCATGACGTCAACCTTGCGGAAGAGAACATCGAAGACACAAAACAGCGTGTGACTCGGGGTGGTCAGATTCTTGGTCTCAATGCTTGGCAGGTATACCAGCCGGACTCCCTGGTAGGTCGCAGGCCGATCTCGAAATAGACTCCTCCGACAATAGACGATAACCTCGTGCCCGCGTTCCACCAAGCGAGGCGCCAGTTCCCCGAAGAACGTCTCCGTTCCGCTATAGGTGCTTGGTATTCCTCGACCGCCAAAGAAAGCGATGCGCAATTCGATGTTCCTCCAAAAACACTGTAAAACACAGCCGCCGTTGCGCCGAGAGCCACTGCGTCAGAAATCACGGCAGCGGCTCGTTTTACTCCAGCTCGTTCTACGACTTCAGTCTGGGTGCCATTCGTGCATTCGGTTCTAAGGCGTGGACCTCATTGGCGAACTGGCGAGGAGCCCCGAACGCGTCGGGCAATGTAGAAATTTCCGGGAACAAAAGCATTCGCCAAAACGCCCCCACGCCACACAGCATGCCCCAGCAGGAAGAAAAGTCTCGCCGACGTATCCTGGCAATCATTGTGCGAGGTATGTAAAAACCCAAAAGAGCAGGCCAGCAAGTAAACCAGTGGTAAAAACGGGCGTGTTTGTGCATAACCCACAACGTATTGCGTATGAACATAAAAAAACGAAGCCGCTCCCCAACATTCTTCCGGAGATCAACGCCCTCCCGATGCCAAACAAGCGCCGTGGGTATGTAGCGAATCAGGTATCCGGCCTCACGAACGCGCAGCGAAAGGTCAACATCTTCAGAGTTCGCGAAAATCTTTGCGTCGAATAACCCTACCTCACGCAGAACCTTGACGCGCAACAGCATGACGCAACCAGTTGCCCACTCAAGGTCGCGGACACCATCGTATCGACCTTCGTCCTTCTGCCGGCGACCTGTGTGCACCGCCATTCCTGTCCAAAGGCTGTAGGTACCTCCGGCCCACCACAAGAGGTCAGACGGATCGTAATAGAAAATCTTTGGCGAACAAATAGCGATCTTCGGGTTCCGATCAGCTTCCCGTAACAGTTCCGCGAGTAGGCCTTTATCGAGAATAGTATCGTTGTTGACCAACAGGATGTAATCGCATCCCTGCCCTATGAGAGCTCGCTCCATGCCGACGTTACATCCCGCCGCAAAACCTAGGTTGTGTGTGTTGGCAATAATTTGCACATCTGGGAACTGCTGCCGAATGGCATCAACCGAATTATCACTGGAGCCATTGTCGACCACAGTAATGCTAAAGTGCACGTCGGACAGAGCTAGTAAACTGTTAATACAGTCAACCGTCATGTCCCGCCCGTTCCAATTAAGTACGACAATAGATACGCGCGGATTCGATCTATCTGAGCTGAGTTGGTCGGTCACGAAGATCTTCCCGAACCGCACAAAGGCCGCGATTCACGATTCCCCTCAAGACTCTGTGACATCAAATGCTGCCAATCAATCCCCGGCGAAAGTGAACGCGCATCGAGGTGCGTGGCGATTCCAGGAACCGGCACCCACAGTTTCAGCTTCTTGCCGAACAAAATCTGCCGCCAACAGTACAGCCAAGCCTTGACGATAATCTTCCATTCGAACCAACCGCCGGCGAGACTTCGAATCAGAAACCAAGGATTGCAAACTCGCTGTTTGGTGAGACTCAGCCATAAGGAACTGTCAAAGTTACCATGAACATAGCTCTCGAAGGTAGCACGGTATTTGACCAGCGTCGCCTTACGAGTGAGAAACGTTAGACAGGTTGACGAAGCCGTCCTCCAATGATGGCCACCATACGTCCTTATCCACTTCGGCGTTCGATGCAACGGGAGATGATAACAATCCAAGTGGTCGAACGGGGATAGAAAATCAACCTCCGAGTCCGCCTTCAAAAACTCGATCATGCTGGAAAACTGATACGCAAGATAGAAGTAGTCGTCTTCGGCAAAATACACCAAGTCAGCATCAGACTGGTCGAGCAACACCTCAATCTGTTTGGCGAAAGTCCGCTGATTTCCTACGCCCTCTAATTTCAGAACCGCCAACTGCGAATCATCGAAATACTTGCGAAACAGTGCTTCGTATTCTGGAGGACAACCGTCCAATATTGCCCACATCTTAAAGTTCAAGCTACCAAGCGACTCCTTAAACGACCTCAAGCACGCTTCCGAAAGACAGTACTTATCATCCCCTAATCCTAGATCCAGAGCCGGTCCAGACACCTTTGGATATATGCGATAGGCGATGGCCAGATCGTACCTGCCCGCGCTCGTCATTCCGCAGCGCTTTCTACTAGCGTACCGCCATCCGATGCTACGGTTACCGCAGCCGCCAAAAGGCCCAGGTGGATCCAAGTGAATGTCAGAAGGGTTGCCTCAGTCGCTTGAAAAGAGATCGCGTAAAGCATTAGCCCAGCCGAAAGAGCCGCGATCGATAGTTTGGTCGACCGACTTGCAACACCAAGCACCTTGTATGCGCCCCTCGCAAGGGTGCCGAGGAAGACCAGAAAGGCCAGCAACCCGACGACTCCGGTGTCGTGCAAAACACGCAACGGGCTGTTGCTGATCCACCCGACGTCGTCGTCTTCATAATTCATCTGCATTACGTCGGACATCTTGAACAGCAACTGAAAGCTGGAGGTCCCGGTGCCAAAAATGGGGTGCACCTTAACATCCTCGACTGCCGCACCCATTTGAATCACTCGCCCCAGGGTTGAAGCATCGGCGGCCACGTTGGAAGTTGTGCTGAATCGCGTACTCACATACTCAAGCACAAAGGGGCTAAGCATCACCAGTACAATGACAACGCCGATTGCCACTGGCAACAGCCGTCGCAATCGAAATTGTCCTTTCCGCGCAGAAACTAACAGCAAAATAAAAACAACGATTGGCAACCCAATCAACACTGACCGAGCCAAGCTGAAAAAGGCTCCTACAACACCCAACATCACTCCCAATCCATACCATGAACGCCTGGTTTCCTTACTAAGCAAGAACAGCGCCAAAAACATAACAGCGGTGCAGCCGGTGTAGCTTCCGAACAGGTTGGCCTCGTACTGAGTCCCATAAACTCCAGGAATCTCACCGTATTGCCCCAACTCAACTCCCCACGTTGTGCCCCAAAGGTGGTTGGAGACAGAGGCAAGAGTTCCATAGATGGATTCACAGAGCCCGACACAAAGCAATCCTTGAAGTGCCAGCCAGACCTGCCGATCATTTCTGACGAGTAGCCGAACCAGGAAATATGGGGTTACAACCAGCGCATTAAGGGTGGCCCACCGCAGCGTCTTGCCAGGGTCCGGAGAAGTCACCGCCGACGAGAAAAAATTCATCCCAATGTAAGCTAGGAGCCAGTAATCAAAATTCCGCAGTCGCAGGTTGAGCCCAACGCTTCCTCTTAGCGCCTGCACTCCGATGGCCAGAATAGCGATAAACGTTCCGATGTGTTCGGGACGGACGTGTAGGCCGGACAGTGTGCCGTTGAATCGTGGCATGGCTGACGCGATGGTCAGCATAACAAAACAACCAATTGGCCAATCCGTGAAAACGATCGCCACAGTGCCAACAATGAGGCCTATGACGAGAATCAAGAAACCGAGGTGACTAAGGTCCTCGGTGGCAAACAACCAACTCAGCACTGCGGTTTCACCTACGACAAGTGCCGTCCTGACTGCGCGATGAGCAAACGCCAAGGTCATCGGATAAAAGAAATCAAGATGTGCTACGGAATTAAATCTATGTCGCCGGGAAGAAATCTCCCGGAGACCGCATGTGTCCAGAAACTCAAATCACTTTACGTCTCAGTGTCGCAATTTACCTCTGTGCCGCGCTGTACCGCTTCTGTCGCGACGGCAACTTCTTGTGGCAAAACGCCCCCCTCTGGATACGTCAGTGCTTGAAATTTGTCTCGCCGCGCCTCGCCCCAGTAACCATATCGAAAAAGCAAGGGGGCGGTGAGCATGGAAACCAAAACTTTACTGCGCCAAGGAAGGCTTGCCGATTTCTCCGCGATCCTGGTCGGTCCACGCTTCAGTTTGTCCGGATTACTGCCCAGCATGTGTTGAGGTCCAAGTTCCACCATGGATTCCGCGATAAATGGGGTTTCAACAAGGTCATAGCCCAAGTCTGCAGCAATCTGGAGAGTCGCACTTCTAGGAGCTTTCACGAAATCCTCATACCGCAAAATCCGCCACTTAGGTACGCAAGTTCGCAAGTATTCCGTCCCCAGAGTCACCAATAGCCAACGCTTCGTGGTCCGGAGCGGAGATGTTTCAGGTATCCATTCTTTAGGCTGCCGACTGCTCGCTACGATACTTCGTGGATCTCTAACGAGATAGACAACATGTAAATCAACGTTCGGAACCCATGACAATAGTATGGCGTGCAGCGGACTCTTGGACGAATCTACGATAATTTTTGCTCCGGAGCGTAAGGCGATCGCATCGTAGAAACTGCTCACCGAGCTTATCAATTCGCTGGCCTGCTGCGGGTGACGCCGGCAGTAAGACCTCAGGAATGGAATTCGACGTAATCTCAGCCAACGTGCTCCAAATGGCACCTGATCGACTGGACGAGATATCCCCTTCCAAAAGGAGCAATCCTGAATGCTTAGTCCACACCCACAGGGCACAAGATTACGCGAACTTCCGCCAAAAAAATGAAGTAGAGCCTCGCCAACGGCAAAAAAACCAGGCAAGTCTCCAAGCAGTCGAGCTAGCAAAGTGCTGCCGCAGCGGTGCGAGCCAACGATATACAGCACTTTGACCCGGTCGGATTTCGTGGGTACTAAAATTCTCTCCGGTCGACTTTGTGATTGTTTGGAGGTGCCGCTTCCTCGGGCAACAACTTCAGCATCATCTGCTTGATCCGCCGCCGACTCGACCCCTGCGATGCGACGCGCCCAAACCACTTGTGGAGATTTCACCGTGTACCCAAGGCAACTGCCGTAATATCCACTCTCAGTTGGGTAAAGTCCCAGACCACTTCCTCCTCCAACCAGGCCAGGAGGTGCACAGCCTAGGTTCCGTCGCCACCATTCGTCATCATGAAAGATTGAGAAAATCTCCCGCTGCATCGCTTCATGCGTAAAAAGAACTCCTCCTTCCACAAGACGAGGCCAGAGGTACTTGAGGCAGGTCCGAAGGGAGTCAGCTAGGTCGACGTCACAAAAAGCCAAAGCAACAGGTTCGTTCAATTTGGGAAGAGTGTCATGGAAGTAGCCCGGGACGAAGGAGCACCGCTGGATACGACCGTACCGACCAATGTTGGACTTGACTTCGTCCAAGGACCCGCGCCACCATCCTTCCTCGTAGTCGTCGGTCATTCCGTCGATAGTCGAATGGGTTCGGTCATTCTCACTTGGCTTGGGAAGCCCCGAAAAGGAATCATAGACAAGCAAGCGGCGATCTACCAATTCGCATGCCAATGAAAGGTTGACAGCACTCCCGCCTTTGTAGGTCCCACACTCAACAACCACCCCCGGCACTTCGAGGTTTAGCAACTTGGTAATCATAAACAACTGCTCGAGCAGGCCACTTGCCGAAGTAACAGCTTTCAAGTTCCGTCGCAAGCACCTCAACAAATTAAGCTTTCGCGCCAGGGTTCCATGCTTAGCTTTCAAAAGCCCACGCACAAGTATCGAAGACGGAGGAAGTAATCTCATAAAGAAGGAAGAGTGTTCACCGAAACTGACTCCGAAAGCATAAGGACGAGATGCTCTCCCCGACGGCAGACGCCAAAAGAACATCCCAAGCTCGCAATATCCTTCGGAAAAAGGTAATCCTGCAGATTCGCTTATGCTGAGTTCTCATCGACGATCGGCTCCCGCTGAGCGAGCATGATAACGTCCATAGCTAAGTTTGGAAAAATATCTCCGGTGATCGCCAAGAGCGGCACCTTGATGTCGCTAACATAACGCTGAGGAATAAATGGAACCCAGTTGCCGCGATGGAGAATCACGCGGAAACCATGATTCTTCAGCTGGCTTCTCAACGTCCTTGGCGTATAGGCGCGCACGTGTCCACTGCCGGCGAGATTATAGTTGACCCAGATCGGGTATATCCCTAGCGCGATTCGGAGCCGGTTCTCGAATGACACAAGATTTGGTGTGGTGATCAGCACCCTGCCTCCAACACACACACACCGTCGCAGTTCGGAGAGGAACTTGTCTGTGTCTACGAGATGTTCGATCACTTCACCGGCAAAAATGAGGTCGAAACTTTGGTCGTCGAACGGGAGAGTGTCCACGTTGAGATCACAATACTTCGCGTCAACTCCCCGCTGGCGTGCAATGTCCAAGTGTTCCCGATCGATATCAATTCCTGAGCACTTCCACCCTCGCGCCTGCCAAAGAGAGGCCCAATCGCCCGTGGAACACCCGATGTCGAGCAATCTGCCGACAGGTAGCGCATCTATAATCTTTACACACTTTTTCAGACGGCTTTCCCGCAATTCATATTTGAATTTAGTAGAGTTGTTGTACTCGCTTATGCTCGTCATGGGAAAGAACCTACGGCTACAGAGGCTAAGCGCAAGCTTTGGAATAGTGGAGATTGCTGCTACTCTTCGTTTCGGAGGCGCTCGTGTCGCAAGGCTCTCAGGCCGCCCCAGGGCAAGCGTCCGACAACTTTGCGTCCGCAATTAACCGCCGACCGATTTACACTTTGGATCAACAACTTGGTGGGGTCGTCATAGCTGATGCTCTGCCAGCGCTGTCCCGCCAAGATCCATAAGGCTCCGATCGCGACACAGACAAAAGTGCAAGCAATGATGAGCACGAGTCTCGGAGGAAACGATTTCGTTTCGGGCAAATTTGCGGGATCAACGACATTTAGCACGGGCGTCTCGCGAGCTTCTTCCATGCGGGCCAGCTCATATTGAGTCGTCAGCAACTGGACGACCGTTTCCTCAACTTTGACTTCTCGGTACAGGTCGGCCCATTCCACACCGAGCAGCGGCAGTTGTCGAATCGGGGGATAAAGTTGCTGATCGTTTGCCCCCGAAGAGTGCGATACCGCCCCATCGGCGGTTCCTCCCATTTGTTGCAGTTTCCTCTGCAATTCAGTGAGGCGAGCTTGCGCGGTACGCACGCGAACATTGTTGGCCGTGTAGATTTGCTGCAAGCCTTCAACTTCGGCCTGTGCGGCAATTACCTGCGCTTCCAGCATCGCACCAGATTCCACCATGGCACGGGTTTGCTCCGGGAGGTCCAGCGTCGCATTTGTGCTTGCATATTGGCTGAAGTTCTTTTCCGCTGTTTCGAGGTCTTTCTTTACCTGGACCAATCTTTGCTCAAGAAACATGCGCTGTTGCCCGGCTGAAGATGTGGTCACATGGGCCAGCAGTTTATTTAGCTCTTCGACATAACCCTGGGCGAGGTCGCGTGCCCGCTGCCGATCATGATCTGTCACCGTAATGGTAATTACAAAGCTCTTACGGTCTTCGGTGACTTCTGCACGCTTTTCGAGGATCTTTCGAGCAGCCCCGAGGGAATGAACACCATAAACCTTCATCAGATCAAAGCGCTGAACCAAGCCATCCTGTACGGTGCGACTGCGGAGGAGGGCGACATAGAGCGCGCCGCTATTCTTGGTGCCCAGCATCTCGCCAAGATCGAGTAAGGGTGAAGACGAGGAACCAGAAGAAGATCCGCTGATGCCCGCCAGTGCGGAAAGCATGCCACCCGTGTGCGGGATCGCATCGGAGGGCAAGACCCGAGTAATCGATTCAAACTTATTTGGAATCAGGAACACGAGTAGTGTGCTGACTATAAGAGCGCGTCCTGCCACCTTCGCCAAGAATTGTCGCTGCTGCCAAATCTTCCATAAATTACCGATCGCGCCCCGTTCCGAAACAGGACTAGCGCCATTTTCGGGGCCGCCATTCGAAAGAGGCTCCAATTCGTCTCGAGTGTTTACGATCGTGTCAGTAGAAATACTTTGCATTCAGCGCCTTGGTTCGGGGCGTACTCGATTATGTGTCTCGGCCCTTACGGAAAGGATCCGTCGGTACGCCAGCGATTGAAGAAAAATCTAACCTCTTACCGATGCATCAGATTCCGCGCATCGCAAAAACTGAGGTGTGCAGTATGATCGCCAGATCCATGAAGAAATTGCGATGCTGCAGATAATACAGATCATACTCGACGTTCTGGTGAATGAGGTATGCGCGGTCTCCGCTCAGCTGCCATAGGCCCGTAATTCCGGGTTTCACATCTAGCCTTTGTCTTTCTCGGTCGGTGTATTGCTGCACGATGAAGGGCATCTCCGGGCGAGGCCCCACCAATGACATCTGACCGAGCAATACGTTCAGAAGCTGAGGGAGCTCATCCAGGCTGGTTCTCCGCAGAAATCTGCCGATGCGCGTAATCCGCGGATCGGTCGGCACGCTGGGAGAATAGTCGTAGGGCGATGCATCAGCATGCATGGTACGGAACTTGAACATGCTGAAGGTTCTTCCGTTCTGTCCCACACGTTCCTGGCGGAACAGCGCTGGCCCCCGCGAATCGAGCTTAATGATCAATGCCAGAAGCAGAAAAATCGGCGAACCCAGCACTGTCAACGCGACCGCACCCAAAAAGTCACAGAGTCTCTTGGACAGTTCGTAGCCGAATCGGGGAACTGGCTTGCCCAAAGAAGCAAGCAAGATGCCATCCAGGTCCCGATAATCGATCCAGGAATCGGAAGACAGTAGATGACTCGCGACAAAGGACACCCGCACGTTCGCGCCCAAAGATTCGTCGAGAGTGCGGACAAATTTGTCCCGGCCGATCGACGGAATCGCGACAATCACCAGGTCCACGTCATACGCGGTAATTATCTCGTTATTCACCGGACCCTGAATGATCGGCGTGGAGCGCCGCCGTTCATAGGCCATTTCAAACAACGTGGTCCCAGCTTTACTCGGATCATCGTCGACAATGGCTACCGGATCCAGGCCGAGTTTCGGAGATCGCTTTAGGACCGAGTAGACTCGTCGGCCCGTACAACCAGCTCCGTAAATAAGCACCTTTTCGTTGCCGTAGCCACGGGAATGCAACTTGTGTACGAGCAAGTAGGTCATACTCTTCTGAAGGAAGAGCAGCAATGGAACCAGCCCGAGGCAGACAACCAGAACCCAACGGGAGAACAAGAAGCTGGTAAAGAAGCTGACCGCGAGGACAAGCAGAAAGGCTTCGGCCAAGACTCGCAGAATCTGCTCAGTTTCCCGCACCCGAAGCAGACTATTTCCTCTACGATATGCTCCCACTCGGTCCAACATCAAGACCAGAATGACCGCAAAGAGGAAGGCCACGGCGGTAACCACTCTGAGTGGATAGTAAATGTGCTTGCCAAGCCCTAAGGAATCATAAATCACGCACCCGAGTGTGACACCCAGGGTAATCGTGATGAGGTCCGCTAGCACTTCACATACAACGATGAATCGCCTGAAGCTCACCGGCGCCCAGCGTCTTTCAGCTGGCCTCACCAGCTGCAGATTAAGGCCTAAAGGCTCTTCAACCAATGTTTGCGGAGATTTTCTCAGTTCGACGGAAGATTGCATATTGTCACTTCTGCTTGATTTGATCTCTGTCCAGTCATCGGTTAATCAGCCTCATTTCATGAGTCCTTTGGAAGCCTCTCGTAGCCGATACCGTAACTCGACTTTCGATGACGAGCGGAAGGAGCAGGTTTACCAACGTTGTCCACATCGGTCTGCCGCACCCAACCCAGTTCCCAATAGAGTATCCGCCATCGCTATAGCTTCAACGATGATACCGTTCGCCCTCGGCAATCTCACAGTGAGTTTGAATCAACCGAACATTTTATGCTCATTTGTTACTTCCCCACATGCCAATGCGGATAAAATGTCATTTGCACCGATACGGTTACGTCGGATTGCCGCGCTGAACTGATGACCGGGAACCTCCACTGTTCATATTGCACGAGCGCGGATATAGAAAGGTCGCGTCCAAGCATGAACTCGCTCTTCGCGGAATAGTCAACCAATCGACCACCCTCAATGAACGCAGAGGATACTGTCTGCAACCGATAGCCTAACTGCAACGTATCGCGAGGCGCGAACGAGTAGGTCAGCCAACCCTGCACCCCTCGCCCAGCTCGGCCAATCCAGTTCGCCAGCAAGTTGCCGTCGTTAATATAGCCAGACCGATAACGATCGGCGTTGAAATAAACGAATCCCGGCGGAAATTCCGTGGTGCGAGATATGTTAACACCCTCCGCGCGAAACTCTAGCTTTGGAATTTTCGGTAGACGCGGCATGTAGATGCCGGGATTCACGTTGGCACGAGTTGAACCGATGGGCGAAATTTCGTCCCACGTCATCGCGTCCAGGTACAGAGTCATCATTAACCTGGGTATCCGGTAACTAAAGTCCGCAGCTGAAAGTCGCTTACCGGGATTTTTCGCCAGATTCGGCGTATGGACGTAGTACGTAGCAAAAAAATTGCCGAAGGTGATAGGTAGTCCGGGTCCGCCGAACATCGCCGCCGTTCCCATCCCGATCTCGAGGTCGGGCAGTGGGCTGAAGCTGATCTTCCCACCCTGTATGAACGGTTGCGGAACAATATTCGGACCTACCACATTGGGGTAGCCAGGATATGTTTGGCAACTTGGCACCGTACAAGTTTCCCAGTGTTGTCCCGACAAATGGCCGATATAGAATTCCGTTCGCACTGGTCCGAATATGCGGGAAAACCCGGGAATGCGGTAAGGCATGACGCTATCCATTCTTAACGTCGGGAACGGCGCGGCATTGTTGCTTATTAGCAGCGAACCCGATTCGCTCGGACCCAGCCATTGGCTCTGTTCACCAAACGTAAACTGCAAATTGTTTATGTTGAGTGAGACCGTACTGTTCAAAAGTTGGAATCTATTGACCTCGGCCACTCCGTTCGGCAGCGGCGGAGTGCCATCAGCAGCGGCAGTCGCGGCAAGCACTGAAGGAGACTCCGACGGCATTGCGGGCGCGTGCTGATATTCACCTTGAAAATTAAACGCCACCGGACCCATTTCAGCTTCCGCAGTGACTCCGGTTACGTTATTGAAGCCGCTCCAGTAAGGTCTTCCGTAATCGTTGATGATGGTTTGCCCGAAGTGATACCCGTCCCGCATCGGCGTACCGGAGATTTCAGTGGCTCGCGTATAAACCGAATCTACGCGCGCGCCTACATTAGCGGCTCCGTCCAAGCGCTGGATCTCGGCAGAAAACTCGCTGGCCAACGTCCGGTATGCCTTGCCCGCTTCGTCCGCTTCCAAACCGTCATTCTCGAATTTCTGTCCGGCGTCTTCCAACATCTCCGCACAGGCCAGGCGGGTCCAAGGGCGCATCCCGAGCATGTTCGATTGCAAATAACCCAAGGCGATCAAGCGTTCCAACAAGGGGTAGATCCAACTATCGAGCGGGACGTACGGCGAAGCCATGTAATTCGGATTACGGACTTTGTCGCCAGTATTTTCGGGCAACAGGTTACCCCAGGGGGCTCCACCCAACTCCGGATCGTGGTGGGCGCGGTAGACCTGGCGGCCGAAGTACCAGCCCAGCGCGCTGCCGACGATTACGTCAGAAGGGAAATGCTGTTGAGCGGTCACGCGGGTAATTGCGATCGCAGAAGCCAACCCGTACGCGGCCGTTTGGCTGAGCCATCCGGGATATTCATGGGCCCACACACTCGCGATTGACCAGGCAATGGCCGAGTGTTCGGAGTTGAATGAAGCTCCACCCGTGAAAAAATCTCCATTCCTGTTGCCTTGAAGCGGACGCTGCCTCTGGGTAATTTCTTTAAAGAGATAGGTCACGCCAGTAGCGTTGATAGCAGCCTCCGCGCTCAAAAGTCCAGTTTCCTGCAGGTGGTCGTCATGGGTTATGTGACCAACCAGGAAAGAAGCCCCACCCAAGCCAATCAGCGAATACGTGCCGTAGTCCGAAATATGCAGACTGGTTTGCATGTGGCTTGGGTTCACCTGCTTCGCCCACCAGCTATCGCTGGCAATGAACGCCGCCGTGATGCCGACACTGGGCAAAATCCACTTGAGATCTTTTGTGCGAAAGCGTGCGGGACTGGTCCAGAACTCCTTTTGGTCGCTCACAATGTGTTTCAGAAACGGCGAAACTAAACGATTCTGAGGATCCTCTCCTGGCTGAAGTTCGTAACTATGAGCGGAATCTGCTGCAGCTGCTTTCGGAGTTGATCCGGACTGTGTTCCGGACTGTTCCTTTCCGATAGAGGAACCCGAGGGCACAGCGGGTACCCCAGTTTGCGCTAGACTTCGGGCACTTACCGCCATCACCAACAGTGCGATTCGCAGACTTCTAGGCTGCATCCATAGGAACATCAGGCGGCGACTCAAAGTCTAGAAACTGTGCGCCGCAGAGACGGCGATTGCTACAGCGGATAAGACTTGCGCCACTTGGACTGTGTTTTGCCACTTGCGATTGACCGCATATATCTTTTGTGGCACAACCACCATGTCTCCCGGTTGCATTGCGGCATTCTCCACACCGCCGCTAAACAAGCCTCCAGAACCGCCCACCACCGAACCGTCGGCCCGAACCACAAAGATAGCTTTTTTCTCGGCCATGTTGGTCGGACCGCCCGCCTGCTTCAGAAACCACCCGGCACTCTTTCCCGGCTTAAATGTAATCGCGGTCGGGTTGTATACAGAGCCATCCACGAGAACGATATTTGGCTTTTTCGGGATGTAGAGGGTGTCGCCAGCGCGCACTTGAACATCTGCCGAAGTGTTGGCCCAATGCTGCATATTGGTGGAAATGTGAATCACTAAGCGGCCCTGAGGTGGAGTGTTCTGCAGGGTTTCCAGCGTCGTTTGATACTGCTGCAGAACGGCTTGCTTGGCTAGCATGTCATCCGCCTGATTCTGTAGCGGAGTGTTCTTCACGTCGGCGGCCTGGGTTTGTATGCTTTGGATCAGGTTCGAGCGATTCTTCTCCTGCAACTCTTTGACTTTTTCCCGTTCGAAAACTGAACCGTACGGATAAGCATCGCTACGGAAGCCACCCGCACGCTGAATGATGGAACTGAGGCGCTCGCCTTCCTGGATTCCGTAGGTGCCGGGATGGACGACTTCGCCAGTCACGGTAATCATCGCTCCGACATCCTTCCAGCCGGTAAGCTCCCGGATCGCGAGCACGTCGCCGTCGCGGAGACGGACGTCGGCGTCGGGCTCGTCGGCCATGGCTTTCGCGATCGGCACGGTCACGTGGTCGCTGACAATTTTGCTGCCTTGCGATACTTCGTAACGGGTAAGGTCGGCTTCGTCCGTATAGGCACCCCGCTTGAAACCGCCGGCAAGGCGGACCAGGGCAGCGGCAGTCATATTGGTACCGAGCGGATACTTTCCGGGACGGGCCACTTCACCCTCCACAGCGACGGTCGGTGGGTCGAGCTTGTTGAGGTCCCGGTGAATAAAAACTCTGTCCTTAGGCTCAAGAGCAATGTTGTCTTTCGCGTCACCTTCAAGTGCCTTCGATAGATTCACGTTGATTACTTCTAGCTTGCCGTCGCTCGTCTTGCGGAAGACCTGAGCGTCGGTGAGCAGGGCGTCACGAGTAGTTCCGCCGGCGAGGTAGACCGCGTCGCTAAGGTGGGCGACTCCGTTGGTCAAGTGATCCCCGGGATCTCTTACCTCTCCGGTAACCGTAATCACCGGCGGATCCTCGAAGTCGAATCTTCCGAAGACGCGAACGATATCGAACGGCTTAAGCACCAGATCCTGATCTTTGCCCGCGAGCGCATCGCCCAGATTGAACGCGAGCACCTGGGGCGCAAAGTCGGGCTGGGACAGGCGGATGATCTCTGCGTGAGTGATGGACGGCTCGGGCAATAGATCTTTGTAAGACTTGATCAGGTCCGTGACTTTCATGCCGTCGCTGTAGGCAAACTTGCCGGGACGGGAAACGTGGCCGTCCAGGTAAACGGTTTTGTCGGCGTAGGGCAGGATCGGAGTGATCTTGATCTTGTCTCCGTCCTGGACTGCGAAATCTTCCAGCGCCTTGTTAACACTGGCATCGCTATTCGTCTCCGGAATGTCGAGGCGCAGCATGGTCCGGCCTTCGTGGCTTTCCACGCGTTCCACATCCACATGGCGCAACGTACCGGAAGGCAGAACGCCCCCTGCGAGTTCCAAGACTTCCGCCAAACCCTTTTCGCCGTTCAACTCGTAGATCGCGGGTCGTCGAACCATCCCCTCGATTGTGACTTGACCTTTCAAAGGCGGAACTTGGATGGTGTCTCCGGCTTGCAACCTTTGAACGTCTCCACGAATACCGTGCAGCAACAGGTCGTAAACGTCGACCTCTTGAACGAGCTGCTTGCCGCGATAGTGGCGGAGAATTCGCAACGAGCCTCCAGAAGTCGGACCGCCTGCAATGTAGAGAGCATTCAGCGGTGTGGAAAGCGAACTAACGTCGTAGGCTCCAGGACGCTCGACGTCGCCGGTCACATAAACCCGAACCGTGCGAATGCGGGAAAGCGAGACATCCGCTTCAACTCCGCGGAACTGGCCGCGCAGAACGGTCTGCACAAGATGTTGCACGTCGCCCAGACTGCGGCCGGAAACCTCGACGGCTCCGACTTCGGGCAAAGCGATGCGGCCTTCGCGATCTACCACCCTCTGCAGCCGTTGCGAGATTCCTCCCGTGAGGCTGACCGTCAGCCCGTCACCAGGGCCAACCACGTAGTCTGGTCCAGCCGGTAAATCCATTGGAAGCTCGTCGAGGTTGCCGGTGCCGTTGAGGAAAACATCCTCTCCGAAGCGCTCCAGTTTGGGCGAACGCTTCGAATACTGGGCGTACAGATCGTAAAGTGAGGGCACATCAGCGTACGGGTTGGGGCGATGACGAAGTATTGGCTGCTGCGGCGGCTTCGGAAATGAATACTGTTGCAGGGGAAATCGGTTCTGATCTTCAAGCCGTGCTTGCTGAGGAAATCCGGAACTCCCGTTCTGGCCGCCGAGCAGAGATCCGATCGACGAGCCTAAAGAGGAACCCATTGAAGAGCCTAATGAGGAACTTAAATCGGGTGACATTGACATACCCGGCGCGGACATACCCGACGCGTCGCCACCACTCGTTCCCAGACCTTTTCTGGACATTCCTGAAGACAGACCGCCCGTCTGGCTCGCGCTCAGCAGGCTGGGAAGCTCATCGGGCTGAATGCTCGCCATTTCGCTTTGGTCACTATCCATACCAAAGTAGCCTTGCGACGGTTGGCCCTGCGTCATCTGAAGCTGTCGGCGATAGTCGGTAGTTGGGCCTTGTTGAGGAACCTGCGATGGCGGGTATTGTTGCTGAGGGTACTGTTGCTGCGGATATCGCTGCTGCGACGGATACTGTGACGCCGGATACTGTTGTTGGGAAGGCGATTGCATGTACTGCTGCTGTCCGGGGTAAAGCGCCGTACCGTAGGGAAGATACTGCGTCAGATCACAATCCGAATCGTTCTCGTGCTTCAGCCAGTATTCCTCCTCCTGGCTTGGAGGGCGCTTTGTGTTCGCATTGGCGCTTGCAGGTGACTGGTCCGGTTGCTTCGCGGCCAGCATTTCCGTACCGGGCGGCATTGCCTCCCGGCATGGCAAATTCCGTGCAAGTTCTTCACGGGTCGGTTTCGCCTTAATGTAGGAGCGATCTACGATCTCGTGGGTCGCGATCACGCGGATATTGTCATCTTCGCGAATCAGCGTGAACAGAGCGTCGTCCGTCAGTTCATTCGGGTCAAGTATTCTTCCCTGATCGAAAGCTTTTCTAACCAATGCCTTCTTCACTTGAAGCAACAATCCCGGTTCCTGGCGAAGAATGGTGAGGATTCTGTCGGCGGAAAGCGAAACCATTTGTTCCGCTTCGCGTTCCGCGCGGGAGTTGGCCTGATCGATGGCGGTGCTACGGCTGTACGACGCGGGTTGCTGACTCCATGCGGCGGCAGAAAATGCCAATCCCATGCAAAGCAAAACCATCTTTACGCGGTAACGAAATCTGCGGGAGAGTCTGTTCATAACACCTCTACGCGGCTGCGCTCAGCCGGACCTCTTGATTGTCAGAAGCAACATTCGGGCGAAAGCTCAGTTGGACT
>Ga0210383_10000461_pt1 | contig 37791 bp, 35 predicted proteins | sample IncBWC14OmetaG_FD_160072 | JGI IMG/M metagenome (GOLD analysis project Ga0210383, IMG submission 160072) | Forest soil microbial communities from Barre Woods Harvard Forest LTER site, Petersham, Massachusetts, United States - Inc-BW-C-14-O ... | reverse complement strand
GAGCAGGGCAATCACGGATACCGCGCCTTCCCCTATTCCGGCGGCACCAACCTGTTCACTCCGCTCATTCCCACGTCGGACCCAAACTATGCCACCGATCAGGCGAATGTGGTGCCGAACGTCAATGTGTTCGAATCGAACAACCGTTCCAGCTACAACGCGCTGATGCTACACCTGCAAGGCAATATGCACCGCTTCAATCTGGTCGCAAACTACACGCTCTCCAAAGCACAGACGTGGGGATGCCTGCTGGGCGAGCTGTTTGACTACGTGGATGGTGTCTGCAAACTGCCGAACGGAACGCTGGATGCTTTCGGACCCGGCGACTATGGTCCGTCTGGCGAAGACGTTCGTCACCGTTTCGTGCTGGCCGGCACGGTGCACATTCCTGGTGGATTCGAATTGAGCGCCGTCGCCCAAGTCGAGAGTGCCCGGCCCATCACGATCACGACTGCGGACAACACCGGCCGCATCTATGTAAACGGAGTGTACACAAGCCTCGACGAATTCCGCGGTACGCCTTACATCCAGACGGACCTGCGGGTAACGCGTCCTTTCAAAATCAATGAACGCTGGCGGATCGATCCGTTCATCGAGTTCTTCAATCTCTTCAACCGGAACAATCCGGGCGCCAATTTTGCTGTCAATGTCGCCCAACTCCCGGTTCCAGCCGCTCAGATGATGCCCAACGCGCAAGGCATCACGAACGTCACCAGTGTCTGCACCAACGCAAGCTGCTCCCAGACCGCGCCCGTCACCAGCCTGAAGCAGCTTGAGATACCCGAGGGCGCCCTAGGAGACTTCTTCGGCCCCGGCACCACCGTGGGCATTCCCTTCGCCGCGCAAATCGGGGTCCGGGTAACGTTCTAAATTTGCTCTAGCCGCAGCGGGGCGGAATGTGACAGCTCGGCAGCAGTGCTGGGGAAAGCGAAGTCCGCTTTGCGGACGAGTCTCGCAGTGCTTTCGCAAGCTGGTTAGGAATAAGAATCGCGAAAAAGTCTCGGCTGCGTGATGCCCGAAGCCGTTACCGTCTACCCGCGCCGGCGGGCTGAATCTCTTCAACATCGACCAGGTTGGTCGGATACACTCCGGTGTAACAGGCCGAGCAATAGCTGGTTTTCTCGCCGTCACCGCAGGCTTTCTTTAATCCCTGGTGTGAGAGATACGCAAGCGAGTCCGCCCCGATGAACTCGCGAATCTCTTCCACCGACTTGTTCGCGGCGATCAGTTCCTTCTTGGAAGGTGTGTCAACCCCGTAGAAGCACGGCGAAACCGTCGGCGGACACGAAATGCGCATGTGCACTTCCTTGGCCCCCGCGCTGCGGACCATGCGCACGATCTTGCGGCTGGTGGTGCCGCGCACAATCGAGTCGTCGATCAGTACTACGCGCTTGCCTTCAAGCAGGCTGCGCACCGGATTGATCTTCAGCTTCACTCCGAAGTCGCGCACGCTTTGGCGCGGTTCGATAAAAGTGCGTCCGATATAGTGATTGCGGATCAGCCCAAAGCGAAACGGAATCCCGCTCTCCGCCGCATAGCCCACGGCCGCCGTTACTCCAGAGTCTGGCACCGGGACCACGACGTCGGCCTCCGACGGAGCTTCGCGGGCCAGTTGACGCCCCAGTTCCTCGCGGCTCTCCTGCACCGCCCGTCCGAATACCCGGCTGTCGGGCCGCGAGAAATATACATGCTCGAAAATACAACTCGATTGCGGCAGAGCCGGAGCATACGTCCGCGAGGCAATTCCCTCCGGGCCCACGATAACCAGTTCGCCGGGCTTCACATCGCGCTCGAAAGTCGCCCCGATCAAATCGAACGCGCAAGTTTCGGAGGCGAACACGATCGTGTCCTGCTTCTCGCCGCCTTGCGCAGGAATTCTCCCCATCGCGAGCGGCCGGAAACCGCGCGGATCGCGCGCAGCAAAGATGCGGTCAGGACTGATCATGACCAGCGAGAACGCGCCTTCGACTCTGCGCAGCGCATCGGCGATCGCTTCGGGCAGCGTCAGCTCTTTCGAAAGCGCGATCAGGTGCACGATCACTTCGGTGTCGCTATTGGTCTGAAAAATCGAACCCTGGCTCTCCAACCGATGACGAATATCCTGCGCATTCACCAGGTTGCCGTTGTGCGCCAGCGCCATCCTGCCCTTGTTCGATTGCACCATGATTGGCTGCGCGTTGAGCAGCGCCGAATCCCCGGCGGTCGAGTAACGGGTGTGTCCAATGCCCAGCGTGCCCTTCAACTGGGCGAGAACAGGCTCCTGAAAAATGTCGGCGACCAAGCCCATGGCCTTGTGCATGTGCAGAGCCATGCCATCCGAGGTCACGATCCCCGCCGATTCCTGCCCGCGATGTTGCAAAGCATGCAGCCCGAGGTAAGCGAGCTTCTCCGCCTCCGGGTGTCCGTGAATCGCTACGACCCCGCACTCATCGTGAAATTTGTCGGAAGACATTTAGCTCTTGGCCCCTCAGTTTGGTTCCGTCCGTAACGCCGCTTCCAGCGCGCCCTCATACGAATCGCGCAACTGGCTCACCGTCGCCGAGACGACCACTCGCCCGTCGAGCTTGATCTCGACCTGTCCGGAAACGGTCTCGCCGATCTCTTCCGCCGACAGCCCGTATTTCCCCGCCACCTGTTGGATTCGCAACAGGTTGCTTCGGTCGCACGAGATCACGACGCGGCTAGAATCCTCGCCGAACAGAACAAACTCCGGCGGCAGCCCTTGCGATTCCAGATTCGCCCGGACTCCAATCCCCTTAGAACAAGACGACTCCGCCAACGTGACCGCAATGCCGCCTTCCGAGCAATCATGCGCGGAATCGACCAAGCCCGCCCCGATCATCTCGACGACGGCTTTCTGCAGCGCGGCCTCTCGTTCGAGTTCGAGCGCCGGAGGAAATCCCCACACCGCCCCGAGAATTTCCTTGGCATACTCCGACGAACCGAACTCGGATTCCGCGTCAGTGAGATCGCCCGGCTCCGAAGCGCGCAGCAGAACGACAGCCCGCCCTGGCTCACGGAAGTTGGGGAACACTGCCTTGTGAACGTCGTCAAGAATGCCAACGATTCCGATCACCGGCGTCGGATAGATTCCTTCCCCTAACGTTTCGTTGTAGAAGCTGACGTTGCCGCCGGTAATCGGTACGTCCAATTCCTCGCAGGCTTTGGTGATGCCGTCTATCACCTTCGAGAACTGCCACATAATTCGCGGCTTTTCCGGATTACCGAAGTTCAGGCAATTGGTCGCGCCCACCGGAGTCGCACCCGAGCAAGCCACGTTGCGAGCTGCATCGGCGACGGCGTGCATCGCTCCAAGTTGCGGATCGAGATAACACCAGCGGCTGTTACCATCGAGCGCCATCGCAAGCCCGCGCTGCGAGCCTTTTATGCGAATCACGCCGGCATCGCCGGCGCCTGGGCCTTCGACCGTATTGGTCTGGACCATGTGGTCATACTGCTGCCACACCCAACGTTTGCCGCAAATATTCGGACTGGCCAGCAAGCGCTCGAGATTGCCAGTGAGGTCGCCCGTTTCGGCCAGCTTAATCGACGCGGGCATCTCGCGCAAGACCGGCGGTTCCCATCGTTCGAGCGGACGTTTGTAGACCGGCGCATCGTCGGTGAGTGCTTCGTTGGGAATCTCGGAGACAATTTCCCCGTGATGGAGCACGCGCATTTTGCCGTCGTTGGTGACGCGGCCGATCTCGACGGCGTCGAGGCCCCACTTCTCAAATACGCGGAAGACTTCCTGTTCGCGGCCTTTCTGCGCCACGAGCAACATGCGCTCCTGGGATTCACTGAGCATGATCTCGTAAGCAGTCATGCCAGTCTCGCGCTGCGGCACGCGGTCGAGTTCGATCTCGGTCCCAACGTGGCCGCGTGCACCCATCTCGCAGGTGGAGCACGTCAGACCGGCAGCACCCATATCCTGAATACCAACGATGGCGCCGGTTTGCATGGCTTCTAGGCAAGCTTCAAGCAGCAACTTTTCAAGAAACGGATCGCCAACTTGAACATTCGGACGCTTCGCTTCTGAAGCTTCGCTGAATTCTTCACTGGCCATGGTTGCGCCGTGAATGCCGTCACGGCCGGTTTTCGATCCAACGTAAATCACCGGATTGCCTTCTCCGGCGGCTTTTGCGTAGAAGATTTGGTCGCGACGCACCAAGCCCAGAGCAAAGGCATTCACCAGGGGGTTGCCGGAATAGCAGGCTTCGAATTTGGTTTCACCGCCGAGGTTAGGGACGCCGAAGCAGTTTCCGTAAGACGCAACGCCGCTGACCACGCCTTCGAGCAGCGAGTGATTCTTGTGGATTTCGGCTTGTGGGGAATTTGCTTGTGTGGGGCGGACACTCTTGTCCGCCGCCGTTGACGGAGCAATCGGGCCGAACCTCAACGAATCCATTACCGCAACCGGCCGAGCTCCCATGGTGAAAATGTCGCGCAGGATTCCGCCCACGCCGGTGGCCGCTCCCTGGAACGGCTCGATGAACGATGGATGATTGTGCGACTCGATCTTGAATGCGCAGGCCCATCCATCGCCGATGTCAATGATGCCCGCGTTCTCGCCCGGGCCTTGCAAGACCCGCCGGCTACGAGTAGGCAGCCGCTTCAGATGTACGCGAGAAGACTTGTAGGAGCAGTGTTCGCTCCACATCACGCTGAAAATGCCGAGCTCGGTGATAGTGGGCTCGCGTCCGCCGAGAAGTTGTTTGACCTTCTCGTATTCTTCAGGCGTGAGGCCGTGCTCCCGGACGATTTCCGGAGTGATGGCTAGAGTAGAGGCTGTCGTCATGGGGAAAATACTATTGTCGCATCTGGAAGGAGACTAGGGAAGGACGCTTTCGGTTTCCAGTGCCCGGGCTATAAATCCGTCTGGTGTTGTTTCGAAAGTGACAAACCCATAGGCTCCCAAACTCTCCCGAATTTTATTTGATGGTCGCGTTCCGATTACCCTAACCGCCGCAACCCTCGACCCGGTAGAGTAAACACCATGGTGTAAATCGACTTCACTGATGATGTTGATGCAGTTAGCTTCGGCGTCTGCTTCATTCGCAACCTTAAACAGCGTTATTCCTTGGACGGCGTCAGCCATCCCACGCAGTTGCCACAATCGCTCAGCTACCGGCCTGTGGAGAGCGGAATCAACAGCCCAGATTGGCATTTGCCCTGCCAACCGCTCCAGGTCGGGATACGTAGGGTCTAAAACGATCGCAACTGTCACATCCCAACTATACTGTCCCCAATGAAGTCCGTCATCGTAGGTACCGCTGGCCACATCGATCACGGCAAGACCGCGCTGGTGAAGGCGCTGACCGGCATTGATGCCGACCGGCTTGAGGAAGAGAAGCGCCGCGGCATCACCATCGATATTGGTTTTGCCAATCTTGAATTGCTCATGCCCGACGGCGAAACTCTGCGGCTGGGATTCGTCGATGTGCCCGGCCACGAACGCTTTGTGCGCAACATGCTGGCTGGAGTGGGTGGCATTGATCTGGTGTTGCTGGTGATTGCGGCTGACGAATCGATCAAGCCGCAGACTCGCGAACACTTCGACATCTGCAGATTGCTTTCGGTACGGCGCGGCATCACGGTGCTGACCAAGTCCGACGCCGTCGATCCGGAAAGCCTGGATGTCGTTCGGTTGGAGGTTGAGGAATTCCTGCGTGGGTCTTTTCTTGGCTCCTCCAGCCCTGTTGTCGCTGTCAGTTCGCTGACCGGGGCGGGAATCGACGATCTGAAGCACGAACTCGTAAGAGTTGCTAGCCAGATTCCAGCGAGAGACTCAAACGCGATTGCCCGCTTGCCGATTGATCGCGTGTTCACCATGAAGGGTTTTGGCACCGTGGTGACCGGGACGTTAGTTTCCGGCACCATCCGCAAGGAAGACGAACTCGAAGTCTTTCCCAGTGGGCGGCGGGTGCGGGTGCGCGGAGTTCAAGTACACGGAAAATCGGCTGCGCAGGCCGTTGCAGGACAACGGACGGCGTTGAACCTGGCGGGTGCAACCACCGAAGAACTGACGCGCGGGATGATGCTCGCTCCAGCGTCAACGTTGCTTGCCACCTCCCGCGTGGATGTGGAACTGTCCCTGCTGCCATCTGCCAAGCCGCTGAAGGACCGGGCCCGCGTGCACTTCCATTCCTACACCTCCGAGGCCATTGCGAACGTCGTCTTGTATGGCAAGAAGCAAGTGGGTCCAGGTGAGAATGCTTTCGCGCAACTACGGCTGAGCGAGCCAACTTTACTTCTGCCGGGAGATCGTTTCATCATTCGACATTTCTCGCCGGTAGTCACGATTGGTGGGGGAGTGGTGGTCGAGAACACCCCGCCGAAAAAAATCAAGGACACTTCTGGTTATGCTCAGTTCCTCAAGACGCTTACAGAAGAATTGCGGGTCGGCATGCTGCGCGCCCGCGTGATCGGAAGCGGCGCCAGGGGACTGGGCATCGAGGAAGCAGTGGCGCGCACGGGCTGGCCTGCGCGACAGATTACTTCCGGAATCTCGGCGAATCCTGAGATTGTCCGCATCGGTGATATTTTCATCTCCAAGCCAGCGTTGGATCTTGTCCGCAAAGATTTCATTTCCGCTCTCGAAGCCTTTCATAAGCACAATGCGCTGGTTGCTGGCATGAGTAAGGAAGAATTGCGTGGGCGTTTTTCCGAGGTTAGGCCGGCGGTGTTTGACAGCGTATTCGATGAGGCGTCGCAGGCCAGGAAGATTGAGCTTGCAGGCGAACTGGTACGCCTTGCGGGACGCGGCGTGGTCATGAAAGACGAAGAAGCCGAGTCGAAAAAAGTCATCGAGGCAGCATTTGCCAATGCTGGGCTTAAAGTGCCCGCGCTGAAAGATGTGCTCGCCGGGTTGAAGGTCGATAAAACGCGTGCGCAAAAGATCGTCACGCTGCTGCTCCGCGACAAGGTTCTGATCAAGATTTCCGACGATTTGATTTTTCATCGGGAAGCGTTAGTTGATCTTCGCGAGCGCATGGCCGTGGAAAAGGCAAAATCTGCAAAGCTCGATGTTGCGCGCTTCAAAGACCTGACCGGGGTAAGCCGTAAGTATGCTATTCCCCTGCTGGAATATCTGGACCGTGAGCACGTTACGCGGCGAGTCGGAGATCAGCGGGTGATCCTCTAACAAGAACCTGGCCACGGTTTTCACGGATGTGCACGGATTAAATCTTTTTCTTTCTATCCGTCTGAATCCGTGCGAAATCCGTGGCCACGGTTTTCAGATTGTTTCTTCGGGGAATTCCAACTCGAGTCTCAGCGGATCGGTGAAGCGGTTGGTGAGATTGGCTAGGCCGACCAGCAGGTGCAGATCGACAATTTCCGGTTCCGAGAAATGCTTCTTCAACTTTTCGAAGTCAGCGTCAGTGATGTCTCGCGAGGCGCGGGTTAGCTTGTCCGCGTATGCCAGCGCGGCCTGTTCTTTTGCAGTAAAGCGGACGTAGTTGCCGTCTTGCAGCGCCTTCCAGTCTTCTGCAGTTAGCCCGACCCGCTTTGACGACGCGACGTGATGCTGCTCGCAGTAATGGCAGCCATTGATGAACGACACGCGGAGGTAAATCATCTCGTACAGCTTGCGGTCGAGTGATCTTCCGACGCTGGCGTAGAACGGCAGGAAATTCTTCAGCATGTCTGGACGGTGGGCCAACGCTTTCTGCGCATTGCCCGGTTTGCCGCGCAGAGTCTTTTCGTAAATCTCTCTTACTTCGGGAGACGCCCTCTCCATTTCGACTAACGAAATGCGTGCCATGAGAACCTCGCGGGAAATGAGAATTGCAGTCCGTATAATAAAGCAGTGGTCGCAGTGATAGGAGGCACATCCGGACAAGGTTTCTGATCTGCCGAATGCCGTGCGTCGCCCCTTAGACGTTGCCACACAACGTTTTTACAGTGAATTCTGATGCTTTCAATTCGCCCCGCCACCATCGACGATGTAGCTCTGCTCCGAACGCTGATCCGCGAACTGGCCGAGTTTGAGAAAGAACTGGACCACGTGCTGATTACGGAAGCGGACTTGGCGCGGGACGGGTTCGGTCCGCGCCCTAAGTTCCGCGCGTTGCTTGCATATTGGGACCAGCAGCCGGCGGGTTACGCGCTTTTCTTTGATGTCTACAGTACCTGGAGAGGGCGGCAGATGTTTTTGGAGGACTTATTTGTCCGGGACGCGTTTCGTGGACGACAGGTCGGCAAGAGCTTGCTGGCGGCGGTAGCTCGCATCGCGCTAGGCGAGGGCTGCCATGCGTTGCGCTGGGAAGTGCTGGGTTGGAACCAGACCGCCATCGAATTCTACGAGTCGTTGGGCGCCGAGTTTCTGGACGCTTGGCGCTCGGTTGTGCTTAGGGATGAGAAGTTGCGCAGGCTGGCGGAGATGGCTTCATGACGGACCAAGTGAAAATCATCGGCGCGGGATTGGCGGGATCAGAAGCGGCGTGGCAGTGTTCTCGCCGAGGTGTGAGCGTAGAACTTTGCGAGATGCGTCCGGTGCGATCGACTGCGGCGCATCAAACCGGGGATTTCGCCGAACTGGTCTGCTCGAATTCCCTGAAGTCTGATTCGGAGAATACCGCGCCCTGGTTATTAAAGGAAGAAATGCGGCGCGCGGGATCGTTGCTGATCGGAATCGCGCGCGAATGCGCTGTGCCCGCCGGCCATGCGCTAGCCGTGGATCGCGCGGAGTTTGCCGCTCGCGTTACCGAAGCCATCTCGCGCGAGCCGCTGATCTCGATACAGCGCGAAGAAGTTGGGCAAATCGACGAAGATCAAACCACGATTATCGCTACGGGCCCACTGACATCCGATGTGCTTTCCCGAGAGATTGGCCGGCTGAGCGGGGCTTCCCATTTGTTCTTCTACGACTCGATCAGCCCGATCGTCGAGGCCGATTCCATTGATATGGCGAGAGTGTATCTCGCAGCACGGTATGACAAAGGCTCGGCCGACTACATCAACTGTCCGATGTCGAGGGAAGAGTACGACCGCTTCTACGATGCGCTGCTCGTGGCGCAATCGGTCGAAGAACGCGAATGGGAGAAGCTGAATTACTTTGAGAGTTGCTTGCCAATCGAAGAGATTGCACGCCGCGGTCGCGACACTTTGCGCTTCGGCCCCATGAAGCCGGTGGGGCTGAAAGACCCGCGTACGGGACGCATTCCTTACGCCGCGGTGCAATTGCGGCAGGAGAATCTGCGGGCCGATTCCTACAACCTGGTTGGATTCCAGAATCATTTGAAGTTTGGCGAGCAGGCCCGGGTGCTGCGACTGATTCCCGGACTCGAAAACGCTCGCTTCTTGCGCTATGGACAGATCCATCGCAACACCTACATCAACTCACCTACGCTGCTTTCGGAAACGCTGCAGATGAAAGAACATCCGCGAGTATTGTTTGCCGGGCAGATTTGCGGGGTCGAAGGATACGTGGAATCGATCGCCGCCGGGCTCATGGCAGGAGTTCACGCGGCGGCATTGGCAACAGGCACGGAGCCAGCTCCACCTCCGCGGGCAAGTGCGTTTGGGTCGCTGACGAACTACATTACGCACGCCGACCCGAACAAATTTCAGCCAGCCAACATAACATTTGACCTATTGCCACCGTTGGACCGGAAGGTTCGAGACCGCCAGGAACGGCACCGCCTGCAATGTGAGTTGGCGCTGAAGGAATTCGATGTCTGGATCAATAGCGTTGGGTGCAGCCCGGTAGAGACGTAGCTTGCTACGGCGCTGCAAATTTTCGTGCAACAAATTCCAAATCTTTCCCGTATCACCTTGTAGGGGCCGCTTTCGCCCAGCTTACGTTCAGCCCGATGGCCCGTCCAACTAACGGCATGATCCTGCGCGATCTCATTGGCGATGTGGTCCGCACCCTGTGGTCGCACAAGCTTCGTACGTTCCTCACCATGTTTGGGATTGCCTGGGGGATTGTTTCGATTGTGCTCATGGTCGCGGCCGGAGAAGGGTTGCGCAAGGGTCAGGAAGACCAAGCCAGGACTCTGGGCAAGGATGTGATGATCGTTTTTCACGGCCGCACCAGCCTGCAAGCGGGAGGAGCGCGGGCGGGACGAACCGTGCACTGGGAAGATCCTGATGTGGCGGCGGTGCAGGCGGACGCGCCGGATTGCCAAATCGCTATTCCAGAACTGGAGCAGGAGGACGTCCGCGCCCACAGCAATTACAACAATGCGGCGTTCCTAGTCACTGGTTCGCAGCCGCCGTTTCAGGAGATTCGCAGCCTTGGTGTGGGACAGGGCCGATTTTATGACTGGGAAGACACTCGCGAAGGCCGCCGAGTGGCATTCCTTGGGAGCGATGCGGCCAAGCAACTTTTTCCCGGACGCAATCCCGTGGGCGAGAACGTCTATTTGAATGATTTCCCTTACGTCGTCATCGGAGTGATGGAAAAGAAGAAGCAGGATTCCGACTACGACGGTTGGGACGTAAACAAGATTTTCATTCCCTTCGGAGCCATGCGGCGAGATTTTCCAGACAAGCCTCCGGGCACTCCCACGACCTTTGACCAGTTGCTGGTCACGCCTAAATCCGTCGAGCAACACGACAACTGCAAACACGAAGTGCGGGCGGCGCTGGGACGCATGCACAATTTCGATCCCCATGACAAAGAAGCATGCCCCATCTGGGATACGGTGCAGGAGGCACAAGCCTTCCGCCAGATGACCGATGGTATGAAGTATTTCCTCGGCGCAGTTGGGGTGGTGACGCTGCTTCTGGGCGGGCTGGGAGTCATGAACGTCATGATGGTGGCGGTGCGCGAGCGCACGCGCGAGATTGGCGTCCGCAAAGCCCTCGGGGCGCCGGCTCATATCATCCTCCGGCAATTTTTCCTCGAGGCGCTACTGATCGCTGTTCTCAGCGGTGGGATTGGCTTGGGCGTGGCCTATGGAATTTGCTCGCTGGTCGATCTGCTGCCGATGCCCGCATTCTTTGCAGGGCTGTTGCCGACATGGAAGTCGGGGTTGATGGCGTGTGGGCTGCTGGGCGCCACCGCCATACTCTCCGCGTTGTATCCGGCGCGGAAAGCTGCGTCGGTGGATCCAATTGAGGCGCTGAGATTTGAAGCAGGGGGATAGAAAGGGCATGAACCACAAAGGACACGAAGGTTCACAAAGAGTGGGACATGCGATTTCCTTTGTGCACCTCCGTGTCCTTTGTGGTTGAAGTCTTCCGGTTCTAATGCTGATTGAAATCATTCGCGAAGCCTGGATCGCCCTGAAGCGCAATACCACGCGCAGCTTGCTGACTATGCTGGGCATTGTTTGGGGCATCACGACGGTTACGCTGCTCATCGCTTATGGGAGCAGTTTTCGCAGAATCCTGGTCGGCGGCTTCGATGCGTTTGGCAAGAGTGCGGTCATCTGCTGGCCCCAGCAGACCAGCGAGCAGCCAGGTGGGCAGCGGGCGGGCAAGAAAGTTGTCTTCGAGCAGGCTGATGTCGACATGGTCAAAGAGACTGCGCCTCTGGTGAAGCATGTTTGCCTGGAGACCGTGCATCGTCCCGGAGTTGCTTACGGTGACCGCATTGTAGGAACGGCGGCGGTTCGCGGCGTATGTCCGGAATATGGGGAGATGCGCAACGAAGTTCCGTCGGAGGGACGCTGGATCAATGCCAGTGACGAACTGGAGCGCAGGCGGGTGGCTTTTCTCGGCGGACGCGTTCGAGAGCAACTGTTCAGCGGACGTCCGGCGGTGGGTGAGACAGTCACGATCGGCGGGGTGCGCTTCACCGTGATTGGCATCATGGCGCGCAAGATTCAGCTCAGCAATTACTTCAGCAGCGACGACGAATCGGTCTGGATCCCTTATTCCGCCGCAGGCGATCTTTGGAACACGAGAGACGCGGCGGTCATGATTTTTGCCCCGGTGGCGCCGCAGTTTGAAAAGAAGGCCATGGCGCAGGTGCTCGCCGCCGTCGCCACTCGGCAGCAGTTTTCCCCAACCGATCCGAAGGCGATTCAGATGTTCGGGCGAGACGAATTCCGCCCTGTCATTGACGCGCTGACCATCGGATTGCAAGTGCTGCTCACGTTTGTCGGAACCCTGACTCTCGGCATTGGCGGCGTCGGAGTGATGAACATCATGCTGGTTTCCGTCGATGAACGCATCCGCGAGATTGGCTTGCGCCGCGCCCTGGGAGCTAGAAAACGCCACATCAAGTTACAGTTTCTGGCTGAAACTTTGTTGATCATGATGTTGGGCGGGGCGATCGGCGTGCTCCTGTCATACGCCATTGCCGCGGCGGTGGGCACTTTGCCCCTGATGGGGCCGCTGTTCGATGACGAGTCCGGCAAAGGCGACATTCATCTGCAAATCTCATTGATGACGGTAACGCTTTCGACGCTGGTGCTGCTGGTGGTTGGCGTGATCAGCGGACTGGTGCCGGCGCTACGCGCTTCCAAGCTCGACCCAGTCGAAGCACTGCGATACGAATAGAAGTGCAGCCACGGATTTCCACAGATTGCCACGGATCTTTGGCAGCCAACTAAATATCATTTGACCCTACTCGCAGTTAGCGGTACCTTGCTGCCAGTTCTTTAGGACTCTGCGAGGTGAGTGCTTGCCGATTTCCGCCATCGATGCCATTAGTCCCGCTTTTCAGCACACCAAAGAACAACTGCTGCACCCGTTCCGCGCGGGTCAATGGGCAAAGCTTGCGCTGGTGGGCTTTCTTGCCGGCGAGCTAAGCTCGGGCGGGTGTAACGGTAGCAGGGGCTTCCAATCACCGACAGGTTCCGGCGGGCAGCCTTTCCCGCTGCCCCATGCTCATCTCTTGCAGTACGCTTCGTTGATCGCGCTGCTTGCCGCGCTCGGAATATTCTTCTGGATACTGTTCCTCTACGTGAGCAGCGTGATGCGCTTCATCTTGTTTGACAGCGTGATTGAGAAGCGCTGCGAAATTCGGCGCGGTTGGACTCGACGACACAGGGCCGGGCTCCGCTACTTTGTGTGGCAACTTCTTTTTCTTCTCGCGATGGGAATCGGATTCGCCATCCTGATTGGAATTCCTGCTGCTCTTGCTCTGGGCGCGGGTTGGATCAAGGATCCGCGGCAGCACTTGCTTCCACTCATCCTGTGCGGGATGTTCTTGTTCTTTGTTCTAATCGGCTTCGTACTACTCTCCTTGATCGTCCACGTTCTGACCAAAGACTTCGTCGTGCCCGAGATGGCTCTCGAAAACATCAGCGCTTTTGAAGGATGGCGGCGCCTTTTGCCCACGTTGAATTCGGAGAAAGCGAGCTACGCCGGTTATATCGGCATGAAGGTCTTGATGGCCTTAGGAGCGGCGGTGGTTTTGGGGATCGCTACTTTTATCGTAATCCTCATTCTGCTGATTCCCGTTGGCGGCTTTGGCGTTGTCGCCGTACTCATCGGTAAGACCGCCGGTCTAACCTGGAACCTGTATACAATCACGCTGGCAGTAGTTGTGGGATGCGTTGTGCTCGCGGTTCTTCTGTACGTGATCTCTCTCATCTCGGTGCCGGCGATTGTGTTCTTCCCGGCTTATTCCATCTATTTCTTCGCATCGCGTTATCCGGCGTTGGACGCGCTTCTGCATCCGCTGACTCCAATAGCTCAGTCGCCACCTTTGCCGCTGCCCTTACCTCCACCGGAGCCGATTGCCTAAACGGTTTTCACACAGAAGCAGATGAGGAACGCAATTGTCATCGCGAGCAAAGCGAGGGATCTAGGTTTCTTGCTTGCACGTATCGTCGTGGCGGGCAAACACCTGGATCCTTCGCTTTGCTCGGGCTGACAATTCGTGGCGGGATTCAATACGCTGAATCCCGAGTCACTGCTTGCCATGCGTCCACGAGAAACGCCGGCCCACGATGCATTTGATGATCAAGTGATCGGTGGAAGCGGTTGCGCCGATGCCGACTCCAAAGTTGAACTCCCACTCTGGCCCCAAATCGAGATCGATGGCAGGAACGAACTGCTGTTGTTGATCGTGAAGAGGACTGAATCCCGTGATCGGTCCCAGGGAACCGTAATACTCCAACCCGCCCGCGATGCGTTTCGTGATGTCATAGCTGAACTTAAAGTTGGGGGAAAACACTACGCCCTGGTTAACACTTGGGCCGTGAAACGAGCGGTCGAGCGTGGGATTGAAGCTCAGGTACCAGGGTCCGATTTTCTTGTCCACGATGGGGCGAATTTCCCATGTCCAGGTGTCGGCCGAGAAGGCGGCGCGCTGGTAGCCGATTTCGTTCGACAAGCTCACTCCCACCGGCCAGTGCCACGACTCCGGAATGCGGAAGCGCGGGCGGATATGATCGCCCACCCACTGCCAACCCTCGTTCGGCTGAATGCTGGTGAAGATGTAAAAGCCAGTCTCGAACCAGTCGTTGATCCCTTGTGTGATTTCTACGGTCTCATGCTCGGCATGGTTGGTGGGCAGAACGCCATTGACTGTTGTTGTACTGCCTTCGACGGTGAAGTTTGAGTGCAGTTCCACCATCGTATGTTTGGGCGCGACCAGATCCGATCCGTAGACCTGGATTTCATAGTTATCCTGCGCCCCGGCGGGGACGATTGCGGTGAGCAGCAGAATCACTCCAAAAACGATTAGCGTGAGAATCAGGAATCGTCGAGTGTGCATGCTGGCTGAGCGGCAGCCGCCGCGCCGCGTCTTGATTCTCCAATGATGCATGGGCAGAGCGACGCTGTGCAAGCGCTCGCTGCGAATTTTTGTTTTGCTGGAACTTACGCGCGAATGCGGGTGTCAAATCTTCTCAGACACGCGCGTGCCTGAGAGGAGCAATTCCAATGGCGTTCTCGCAAGCAGGCGGTGGTCCGTCCAATCCACAAATCAACGTCACTCCGCTGATCGACGTGTTGCTGGTACTGATTATTGTCTTCATGGTGGTGGTGTCGATGTCAAAGACGAAAGGTCTGGAGGCGCAAATTCCCCAACCCGCGCAGGATGATAAAAGTCAGCCAGTGGCCGTCAACACGATTGTGATTCAGGTGGTCTGGAACAAGCAGGGCCGGGCCCCGGATCTCAAGATTAATCAAGAAACTGTGAAGTGGGAGGAGCTGCAAGGCCGGCTCCACGATATTTTCAAGATACGTGCGGAACGAGTTGCATTTGTGCGTGGCGATGACGATGTGGATTTCGAATACGTGGCGAACATAATTGACATTGCCAGGGATGCTGGCGTGGACCGGGTGGGATTGCTGACAAAGACGCAGTGACGAGTGATCGGCTTCCATGGCAAGCTGTTAGTTGTGGTTTGGAGGAACCGTGGAAGCGTTTGAGAAAAAAGTGCGGGACAGTTTTGGGCGGCAGCTCTTCATGTCTACAATCGGGGCGGAGGTTACTACGGTTGATCGCGGAAGGGTTGAGATTCGATTTCCTTTTAGTCCGACGTTGACCCAGCAAAATGGATTTGTGCACGCCGGCGCGGTTACCAGCATCCTGGATTCTGCCTGTGGCTACGCGGCTTTGAGCATAGCCTCGGAGGACTCCGAAGTTCTCTCCGTGGAATTCAAAGTCAACCTTCTAGCTCCGGGCGTAGGGGAGTCATTCGTTGCACGCGCTGTAGTGAAACGCGCCGGCAAAAGGCTCGCGGTATGCACCGCCGATGCTTTTGCCGTCCGTGCGGGTGAGGAAAAACTGATCGCAACCATGCTGGCAACGATGATGAAAATGGATTCGAAGGCGGCTGGCGTTGACTCGCGAGGTTAGTCCCGCGCGCGGTTCTTGATCCAAATCGGCGAGCCCACGAAGCCGAACGCTTTTCGCAGCTGGTTTTCCAGGAATCGCTGATAGGAGAAGTGCAGCTTCACCTTACGGTTGGTGAAAAGCACGAACGTCGGCGGGGACACTCCCGCTTGCGTCATGTAATAAATCTTGACCTGCTGGCGCGCGGGGACTGAAGCGCGCTCGAAGTCGATATACTTCAGAAAACGGTTCATTTCAGCGGTGGGAATACGTTTGCGGCGCTCGGATGCGACCTCTTCCAGCGTAGGGAGAATCTTTTCCGTCCCTTGGCCGGTGGCAGCGGAAACGAAGAGCACGGGCGCGTAGCTAAGAAATTTGAGGTCGTAGCGGACTCTCTGCTCGTACTCCGCGCGATCCGTCGGACTTTTGCTTTCACGAATGCGCGTCGCCTTAGACTCTCGCCCAGCTTTCTTCTGACCACTCGTCACCAGGTCCCACTTGTTCACAATGACGATGACGGACCGGCCACTCTCGTGGGCATAGCCGGCGATGGTGGCGTCGAGCGCGCTGACGCCCTCGGTGGCGTCAATCACCAGAAGGGCGATATCGGCGGCGTCAAGATGCTTGCGGGCCATCACGACCGAAAGTTTTTCCGCCATCAGATGAGTCTTGCCCTTGCGCCGGATTCCGGCGGTATCGATAAATCGAAAGCTCTTGCCGTTGATGTCGACCACTTCATCGACTGCATCGCGAGTTGTTCCCGGAATCGGCGAGACGATGGCACGGGAGGTTCCGGTAAGCCGGTTCAGCAGGGTCGACTTGCCCACGTTGGGATGGCCGATAATCGCCACTTTGACTTCCTTGGGTTCAGGAACGACTTCGGCGTCGGGTGCATCCTGCATTTCCTCGCCAAGCGCGACTTCAGCCTCGGTAATTTCAGGCTCGGCGGTTTCTATGTGCAAGGTTTCAAGCTGCAAAGCTTCGAAGACCGCTTCGAGAACATCATCCACGCCACGCCCGTGCTCGGCGGAAATAGGAAATATCTTTCGAATTCCCAGGCGATGGAATTCGTCGATGAGCGTTTGTTGTTTCTCGCTGTCAATCTTATTGACGGCCAGAAACAGTGGCTTGCCGCCGCGCAGCAGCAGTCGGGCGAGATCGAGGTCGGGAGCCGTGAGTTCGCTGCGTCCGTCCACCACCAGTATGATTGCGTCAGCTTCTTTCAACGCAACTTTGGCTTGGCGAAAAATCTCCGCCGGGATGAAGTCTTTTTCTTCAGGTTCGATGCCGCCGGTGTCCACGATGCGCAGGCGATGTCCACGGAAGTGAGCCTCGCCGTACAGCCGGTCGCGAGTGATCCCCGGTTCGTCGCCGACAATGGCGCGCCGCGAACCCACGATTCGGTTGAAGAGCGTGGACTTCCCGACATTGGGGCGGCCGACAATGGCAATCGTGGGAATGCCAATCGTGGCCGGAGCGCTCATCGAGTTGGAATTGATTCGGGTCAAGATTCAAACAACAACTGCGCGGGACAGCTATTATAGAGACTTCGTGGCCCCAACTTCTCAGCCCGCCTCTGCCGGCGTATCCAGCGTCAAGAAACAGAACGTTTCGCTCTACCAATTCTTCGCGCCTGGAGGCGTGCTCTCGCGCACCCACCCTGCTTACGAGTTTCGCCGCGGACAGCTTCAGATGGCGCAAGCCGTCGAGCAGGCCCTCGAAGAAAAACGGCACCTGATCGTCGAAGCGGGTACCGGAACCGGTAAGACTCTCGCGTATCTCGTCCCCGTAATTCGTTCAGGCAAGCGCGTGATTATTTCCACCGGCACCAAGAACCTGCAGGAACAGCTCTTCCACAAGGATATCCCTTTTCTTGAGCAAGCGTTGTTTCCTGACGGCGAGGGCCGGCTGAACGTCTGTTACATGAAGGGGCGCAACAACTATTTGTGTCGCAAAAAGCTCTATGACCTCACCGGGCAGCCGGTGCTCAGTGGGCTCGAAGAGATTGAGCACTATCGGGCAATCGCCGCGTGGGAGAATACCACGCAAACTGGGGACCGGGCCGAACTCGCGGAACTGCCCGAGGCCAGTGCGCTCTGGCACAAAATTGACGCACGCTCCGACGCTTGCATCGGGCAGAAATGCAGCTCATGGGATAAATGCTTCATCACGGAAATGCACCGCCGGGCAATGGAGAGCGACATCATCATCGTCAACCATCATCTTTTCTTCGCTGATCTTTCAATCAAGCAGCAAGCTGAGTACGCGCCCGATGCCGGCATTTTACCGGAGGTCGGCGCGGTGATCTTCGACGAAGCCCACGAACTGGAAGATGTCGCCGGCAGTTACTTTGGCGTCTCGGTCAGCAATGGAAGGGTCGAAGAGTTATGCCGCGACGTCGAAGGGTCACTGCAGCGCAATCATATGCTGTCGGCGGCAATTTCGGGCGCGGTCAAGAGCCTGCGGGAACGTGCGATGTTTTTCTTTGCCTTGCTTCCGCAGGGCGAAGGCCGTTTTTCGTTTGAGAATCGACGCGATTTCCTGGAGGAAAACGGAGACGAATTCCTGGCATTGCAGCAATCGTTTACCCGGTTGAACTCGGAACTGGAGAACCTACCGTCCAAGCCCGAGGAAGTCTTCAACTTTGCCCGACGCGCCCAGGAACTGCAGGTGCAATTCGGTTTCCTGATGGAATCGGAAGATGTGAACACCGTGTTCTGGATCGAGCGCCGCCGCGGCGGACGCGACAAACTCAACGTCTATCTGCAAGCCACACCGATTGATGTCGCCCCGATTCTGAAGACTTGCCTGTTCGACAAACTGGAATGCGCCGTGCTCACTTCGGCCACCCTTGCGGTGGGCGGCGGCTTCGAGTACATGCGCCGCCGGCTTGGTCTCGAGCACACGCGGGAATCGGTTTTGCCTTCTCATTTCGACTATGAAAGCCAAGCGCTGCTGTATGTGCCGCCTGATCTACCCGATCCGCGCACGCCTCAGTTTGCAGCCAAAGCGGCAGGCCGAATCCGGCGGCTGCTCGAGATCACGCGCGGCCGGGCTTTCGTATTGTTTACCAGTTACGCGCAGATGAACGACGTCTACCAGCGCCTGCTCGGCGAACTCGACTTTCCCATGCTGTTGCAGGGCGATGCTCCGAAAAGCGCGCTGCTCGAAGAATTCCGCCTGACGCCGAACGCCGTCCTGTTTGCGACTTCATCGTTCTGGCAGGGCGTCGACGTGCAAGGAGAGCAACTGAGTTGCGTAATCATCGATCGCCTGCCGTTCGCTGTGCCCAGCGATCCAGTGGTTGCGGCACGGGTGAAGTCCATCGACGCCGAGGGCGGCAATGCCTTCTTTCAATATCAGGTGCCGGCAGCAGTAATCACGCTGAAACAGGGATTCGGCCGCCTCATTCGCTCGCTGCACGACCGCGGCCTGCTCGTGCTTCTGGACAACCGAATATTGAAAAAGCAATACGGACGAGTATTCGTCGAGAGTTTGCCAAATTACGCTCGGACAACCGAACTGAGAGCGGTGGAAGAGTGGTTCGGGGTCGAGCAAGAAGAGCGCGGCTTTTAGCAAAAAAAGTCGCGACTACATCATCCCAGAAGTTTCATCCCCGCAGCGCTGGCTGCATTCCGATCGAAGGTCACGGTGTACTGGCATTCCGCCGCGTGGCCGGAGCGCTCGATAAAGCAGTCGGCAAAATCGGCGCGGCCGGCGCTGAACTTCCGCAACGCTTGCGCGACGATTTCCGCACGCTCAATCGTCAGTTCCTTGCTTCGCAGTAAGGTCTCAAGGACCTGCTCAATTTCGCTCTTCTTGAAACGGTAGGAAACCTCCAACACCCAAACGAGTTCTGCGATAACGATCAGGGAAAGAAACCCGGGCGAATCGGAGGAGAGTGAGTCCATCACCCGAACCGCCGCAGCCGTTTGGGCCGCATCGTCGTGCGTAAGGTAGCGGACAACAACATTCGTGTCGAGACCGATCATATCTAGCCGATTATTATCTGCCGATTATCGAGACCCGGATGCGCGCCTCGCGATGGCGGCGTTCATCTCTTCAATCGATACCGGCTTGCTTCGCTTGTCTCGAAACAGACCTTTCAGTTCCTGCACCGAGCGGGTTGCCGCGATGATAGCGAATCGCCCCTTTTCCTGCTCCACAAATTCCACGCGGTCTCCCGCCTCCAATCCGAGGGCGGTACGCACCCGCGACGGGATAGTGATCTGTCCTTTCGACGTGAGGGTTGCGACTGCCATAGAAATTCCGATTGCCTCCTTACATTATAGTAAGGAACAGCGAAACGGTCAAGGAGAGTCCCGCACGGTAAGTCATGACCGAGACCTCACGCGCAACCCGCTTGGAAGATCATTCGCTTTCTTCACGATACAATTGCAGATCATAAGCCTCAGCCATGAGCAACGGAGACGCTGTGGGAAACACAGCCGTTTCGTGCGGATTGGCGCATCAGAATGACTAGATAGAGAGGAAAGCGAATGCTTAGAAGTGCGTGGATGGTAGTGGCGGCGGTATTCCTTATTACTTCATTGGGTGTAAGCCAGGACGGTGGTCATTTCGACGCGAGTATCAACGGCGCGGGCGTTTTCACGAAGCAGTCTAACGGAAACAACATTCAACAAAGCGCGACCGCCGGCTCGAACTATTTCGGCACGTTCCGCTACCGGTTCAATCCCAAACACTCTATGGTTTTCAACTATGGCCGCGGTAAGAATTCTCAGATCTATCAGACGGGCGGCTTCGATTTTCACGTCCTGACAAACATTAGCGAGTACAGCGGCGCTTACGTCTTCACTCCATTGCAAAAAGGCAAGTTCGAACCTTTCGTACTAGCGGGTGGCGGAATACTCAGTTTTTCTCCCGGAACCACATGGTTGGTTCTCCCAGATTTTTTCGTTAACGTCCCCAATCGTGTACAGGTCACTCTGAATACAGCCAAACAGACCGAACTGGCGTTCCTGTACGGGCTCGGAGTCGATTATCGACTGCCTTGGAAACTCGCCTTCCGGCTGCAATATCGCGGATTCCTCTACGACGCCCCAGATTTTAAGGTGAACGGCACGACAGGAAGCGCGGTGAGCTTCTTCACCGGAAGCAAGGGTCACATGGCGGAACCCTCAGTGGGTCTGGTGTTTAAATTCTGACCCGTGGAAAACCGTGACCGGTTTTACGCGTTCAGCGCCGCTTTGCGCAGCTTGCGGCTTTCCGCGAGCAGAGCCATCGAGTGCATCAGATTTTGCAAGGTCACGATGCCAATGAGGCGTTCATCCTCGACCACGGGGATAATGCTCAGATTGCGGGCGGTCAGCTTGCGGAACGCCGAAGCCAGAGATTCCTTCTTCTGCGCCACTTCGAAGATGCGGTTCATCACCGCCTGCACGTATCCGTTTCCCTCCGCGCGCAATGCCGCCAGGATCTTCTGTTTCGAGATCACTCCCACCATGTCGCTGCCGCGAATAACGGGGAAGTCATCCTGCAGGGAATGCACGGCTTTCTCCAGCGCATCTTCCAACGTATCGGCTGGAGACAAGGTGGCGAAATCCGTCAACATGATGTCTTCGAGTCGCACAGTTTCAAGCACGGACTGAAATACCGCCGAGCGCTCTTCCAATTGCGCTGCAACAAAGAGGAAAAACCCAATCATGGTCAGCGAGACGTATGCAGGTTCAATCATGCCGACCAGCATCAACAGAGTTGCGAAGACGCGGCCAATCAAAACCGCGCGCCGCGTGGCTCGGACGGGATCCATGCGCCGGCTGAACAGGGCGCGTAGCACCCGGCCTCCGTCCATTGGATAGGCGGGCAGCAAGTTGAACAGGGCCAGCCCCAGATTTGACCACACCAGACTGCGGGGCAGATTCCCGGAGTAAACATAAGGCCTGGTCCAGAGGTGAATCTCAGGCGCAACCGCAAGCAGTACGCTGCCCGCAACTACGGCGATTATGATATTGACCAAAGGTCCGGCCACCGCGATGCGGATATCCCGCTTCCATGTCAGTATGCCCGGCTCGATCGGTTGCTGGGTTTCATCGAGCAGCGTGACTCCGCCAATGGGCAGAAGGATGATGGCTTTCGCGGGAACACCCGCGCGCATTCCCACCAGCGCATGTCCCAATTCGTGCAATACCACGCTGCCGAAAATGATTCCAACCAGAGCCAGGCCGCGGCCGGCGTTGGCAGGACCATGCGCCGCAGACTCGGTCAGCCACACGAAAATAAGCAGAAAAAAGAATGTCAGGTGGACCCGGAGCTCGACTCCGAATATCCGTCCCACCGGAATGGACCAATTTCTCATCTGAACCCTTACCAATGCCTTTCCTAACTCTAATTCTATATAGTTTAGACGCTGGAAAGTGGCCCGGAGGTGCGGGTGCGCTAATCGAAGGTGCTGGAACTGGGGTTGTTGGCCGTCCCACGTGAGGAAGCATGAGAGTCATCGCAGGCAAATATCGGAGCCGGCCGCTACGGTCCCTGCCCGGCCTGGACCTCCGTCCGACCGCAGACCGCCTGCGTGAAACTTTGTTCAATGTGCTTACCGCTGGGAATCCGGCGGCCCTCGAGGGAACGATTTGGCTCGATCTCTATGCTGGAACCGGAGCGGTTGGCATCGAGGCAGTAAGCCGCGGGGCGAGCATGGTGTACTTTGCGGAATCCGCCGCTCGCGCCGCCGAGCTGATAAAAAAGAACCTCGCCTCATTGGGAATAGGAACTGGCTTCCAGATCCTGAGGCAAGATTCAGTTCGTGCCTTGCGCGCGTTGGACTCTAATGGTGCAGTCGCAGATTTTGTGTTCCTCGATCCTCCCTACGAAATGGAAGACGCATATACCCGGACGCTCTCGGCCCTGGCACTGTCGCCGCTACTGAAACTCGAAACCATCGTTATTGCTGAGCATCCAAAGAGATTCGACCCCGGAGAAAAGTTCGTGTCGCTCCATCGATATCGAAAATTGGTGCAGGGAGATGCGGCGTTGAGCTTCTACCGGAAAGGTCAATAACGAATGGCAAATCCAAACGGTTCCCATCACGAAGGGCGCACTGGCGCTGCCTTGCCGGGAGGCCCGCGGTCGGCTACATCAGAATTTCATTCGTGCGACGCACGATCGGGTGTTGCATCTCCTGCAGATCGTTCTTCACCTGGTTAAGCCCAAAGACACACTGCTCGAAGTGATTCGACAGACGAGCGAATAACGGCGCTACATTGGTGTATTCGAAATGCTCGAACTTGGAGACGATGTAGTAGCTTTCTTTGCCGGCCTTTATCCAATCCACAAAATTCTCCGTCCGGTTGCGGCGCAGGCGAAAGTGATTGATGCTCTCCGGAAACATGCCAGTAAAGAAAAGTGTGTAATCTCCAATGTGCTTGCGCACCTGGCGCTCGCGATCGAAAGAAGGCGCTGGGCCGTACACGGGGTTGGATTCGATCAGCATCTCGCCGACGTCGGTCAGGGGTTTGTCAGCTTCGTTGCGAATTTTGAACAGTTGCTCGACCTCGCAGAACTCAGCCATCAGATGCGCGACATAGTTCACGATCTGAGGATCACGAAGGCCAATCTCCTCGGCGTAGTGCCGTCCGATTAGTTCGATAAACAGTTGCTGCAGCGGATGCGACTCCGAAATCATGGTTCAGGGCCCCCGAACTCCGCTTCCCCAGCGGGGTTCATAGTGTTGCGTGATGTTTTATCGCGATCACGCCACGAACGCAAGTGACTTTTGTAAGTCACAGCTATCTACTTTTCTTATGGTGCGTAAGTTCTGCAAAAGGTTTCCCATTGATTTTTAGCAGCCGTAGGGATCGACTGCTGATCGCTCCCGTTAGCCTCCAGTTACAATCACCGATAGGAGGGAATTTCGCTTTTTATGGAACGACGAAACATTTCCAGCGGTACAGCTTGGGAACCGATCGTAGGTTACTCTCGTGCAGTCAGGATCGGCTCTTGCGTGCATGTGGCGGGGACTACCGCAACCGGTCCCGACGGCAAGATCGTGGGTGTCGGTGACCCTTATGCCCAGGCAGTCCAGACGCTGAAGAATATTGAGTCCGCCTTGCTGAAGGCGGGAGCGACGATGAAGGATGTCGTGCGTACGCGGATGTTCGTAATCAAGATCGCCGATTGGGAGAAAATCGGCAAAGCCCACGGCGAATTCTTTCGCGACGTCCGTCCGGCGACATCTATGGTACAAGTGAGCGCCCTGATTTCACCGGAGATGCTGATCGAGATTGAAGCCGACGCCGTGATAGACGCTTCTTAGAGGAAACTTTCATTTATCCGGTTTTGGTACGACGATCCCGTCGACTCCAAGACTGGTAATCAATCCACTTGACACGCGCTCAATAAGCGTCATAATGCACCATTCCGTAACGGTCGGGAACCCGGTTTGGCAGACGCCTGTTGCACCGAAACGTTACGTGGGAGGGAATTATGAACGTCCTCGCACTGTGTGATCCCGAAGCAGCGGCAGTGCCAGTCGAAGCTACGGTAGCGGACGCCATCCGCAAGATGCTTGATTTTCACGTGGGTGCGGTCGCGATCGTTGACAGCGAGCGGCGAGTGGCCGGCATCTTCACCGAACGCGACGTGTTGCGTAAGTTTTCTTTGAGCGGACGCGATCCCGCCCGGACTCCGGTGCGTGAGCTGATGACCACGCCGGTTGAATTGGCTACGCGGGAGACCGGCCCGGGCGAAGCTCTGGTCACGATGATCGAGCGCCACTTCCGGCATCTCCCAGTTGCGGATAGCAATGGCAAACTGCTGGGCATGCTCTCCATTCGCAACCTGCTGGAGTGGAGGATCGAGGATTTGGGACGCGAACTGGGCTCGCTCGAACAATACGTCAGCAACGACGCACCCGGAGGAGACTAGCAAGATTTTTTCTGGCAGAGGTGCTGGTTACCCTCGCAGCTGAGTTTGGGGGAGCAGTCCGTGGTTTACGAACCCGCAGCTGCCCTTTTGGTCTGCAGGTTAATCGGCGACCCATCGGTTCTGCCCGCGTCAATCTTGAACTGGTCGACAAGGCGGCGAAGTTCTGCCGAGGTCTCTACCAATTGTTGGGCGGCTTTCTGCGTATCCATCGCTCCTCGCGACGTGCTTTCCGCCGCTTCTGCTACTCCCGCAATGTTGCTGGTAATCTCTCCGCTGCCGCCGGCCGCTTCGCTCACATTGCGCGCCATCTCATTGGTGGTCGCATTCTGTTCTTCAACCGCCGAAGCAATGGTGGTCGATATACCGTTGATCTCATTGATGACCTGGCTGATGGTGCCGATAGAATCCACCGCCGCCCGGGCGTCGACCTGAATGGTTTCGATCTTGCGGCTGATGTCCTCGGTGGCCTTGGCGGTTTTCTTGGCCAACTCTTTTACTTCGTTGGCTACCACGGCGAAGCCTTTGCCCGCTTCTCCGGCGCGGGCCGCTTCAATGGTCGCGTTCAACGCCAACAGATTGGTCTGCTGGGCGATGGAAGTGATGACCTTGATCACTTGGCCGATCTCGGCGGACGATGCGCCCAGCTTGCTGACAGTGGCATTGGCGGTTTCAGCGGCGCGAACAGCGGTGCTGGCGACGGTGGCGGCTTCGGTGGCGTTCTTGGCGATGTCTTTGATGCTGGCGCTCATCTGTTCCGCACCGGTGGCTACCGTTTGGAGGTTCTGGTTAACTTGCAGGGTCGCGTTGGAAACGACTTTAGTCTGAGCGGAAGTTTCTTCGGCGTTGGCGGTGATCTGCTGGCTGGTCGCAGAAAGTTCTTCGCTGGCGGCGGGGTTGCCGCCTCCCGGGGGGGTTTGGGGGGAGAGGGATCCGCAGGCGGGTGGCAGTGTTGCCGATGTGCGTCATCGCCGACTTCACGCGCAATGCCAGACTTCATCTGCCGCTGGGAAGTTACGCTCCGCGGCTTGCGCTGGGAGTGTCACCACGAAAGGAAACCCCCGTCCAAGCCGGAGCTTAGACGGGGTATGAACGGGTGTTTACATGGCCCACTCGCCTGCTTCGCGAGTGCCTGCGCGATTACTGTATTTCTCTATTCAAGACCTCGCACATTTGTAACGCCTTTCCGATCGCTCCACACTTCAAATGCTCCTCCAGGCAACTGTTTAGTTCGTTGCGCAGAGTCGTGCAAGGGTCGGGTCCGTAGAATGCCACCACGAACGCTGTATCACCTGCGCTGGCGTTGAAGACCACACCGATCGGCGTCTCCGTGGTCGTGTTCAACTGCTGCCAGTACCGGAATGGTTCGGCTTTATAGGGTGGAAACGCTAGCGCCGACTCGGCACTGATGCTTTCGGGGCCGGTGGTGTTCACCGTGGTCGAGGGCGAAGTCCACGCCGGGTCTGGGGGTGAGTTGGGATTGACCAACGCGATGGGAGTCCCGTCGGTCAGGAACACACTGTGGTCGATGGAATATGCAATGGTGGTTACGAAACATCCGCTCGGAGGACACCCGCAAGTTCCGTTGCAATCGCCGGTGGCCAGGTACCAGGCGATGGCAAGCGTGTTCCCGGATCCGGGGCATACGGTCACGGACTTGTTCCAACTGATCGTTCCTTGGTTGTCCCAGAACATGAACGCATAGCCGGTATACGTGTCGGCGGTCTCGGGCGTACATGAGGTCGCGACATTATTGCTAAGGATGGGACCTGCCGGGAGCACTTGGTAGTTGACGGTAACTTCCCCGGCGTGCGCGACGCTCACGCCTGAAATAATCGCCAGAATGCATACCGCGAAAGAAATACCGAGTTTATTGATGGTCTTCATTTTTCTTCTCCTTTTATCATGAATGAATGTTGTGATTGTCTTTCTGCGGGGCTCCAAATCGTCACCGCGAAAGCCCTACATCAGATGTAGCGGGAATTAGTGGGCTGAGGGGTCAGGCTCTGAATGAGGCCTGGCGAAGTCTGGGGTTGTGGTCATATCGCGATTGCGCCAGTAATTCGCAGTGGGTGGGATGGACCACTTGGAAAATATGCTTGCGGTACAATGAACGGCAAATGCCTTCGGCTTGCCTGATATGCGGATAAGCACTCGCTGCGATGGTATCAGCTGGCTGATTCTAACTTTAGCATTCGGCACTGCTTTCGGTGTTCCTTGCCCGGCCAGGAAGTCGGTTCGGTGGACTTGACGACGGTCACGGCGCGTACAGATTTGCGACGCCCCGGAGGAACTCCACCGGAGGGTGTAAGCGTGACCGGAACTGGGAGTACTTTGGCGTGCTTCGACTCCCCACACCAGGCAGGAGCGTTGCGTGTTTCGCTTGTGTCGCTCGACCGTACGCATTATGAAGTCGGAGATGAACCGACTTTCGAGGTCACGGTCGAGAACATCGACTCCGCTCCTCTACGGATTCCGTTCTCGCCGCACCTAGCCGATCTTCAACCTGAGAATCCGGGCAAGAAATTCGCCTACTCCGAGCTTCAGCTAGAGTTGTGGGTTGCTGCCAGCGAAGTGTGGTCCGCAAATACCGGCGGCGGCATCAGCCTGTACGGCGCTGAGGATCACGCGGGTACTATGGCGACGCTAAGGCCGGGGGAATCGGTGCGAATTATCGGTAAAGGCAAGCTTGCTCTCCCGGATGAAGGACGAGCTGTCAGACTCATCCATGCGGGCCATGTAGTCGATCGCGTTTACGCTCGAGTTTCTCTCTATAGCGTGGAAGCGTTGTTGACGGCCACAGCGGCAGCGACTGTTCGCCGCGAAGTGTGTCCCGGACAAAAGCAGGGACAAAGCGTTCCCATCGTCCTCAGTGTTCCCAAGCAGTAGATAGAGGGTGGGGAGCTGACGCAGGTCGCGCGTAAAACACAAAGGCCGACCTCTCGGCCGGCCTTTTCAACTTAAATTCGAATACTACTTCTTCGCCGGAGGGGCGATCGCGTCCTTGGTAGCTTTTGCGACGCGGAACTTCACTACCGTCTTGGCCTTGATCTGAATCGGTTCGCCGGTTTGCGGGTTGCGTCCCATGCGAGCTTTGCGATGAGCCTTCACCAGACGGCCGAGTCCGGGGATGACGAACACACCATTCTTCTTGGTTTCTTTTACGGCGACATCGGTTAGGTGCTCAAGAAATGCGGCTGCGGTCTTGTTGTTGCTCTCAAGTTTCTCCGCCAGATGACGGACGAGTTGAGTCTTGGTCATGCCTGAAGCCATGAAACCTCCTCTTGGTGGAACTTCGATTTTCCTGCGATGCGAGCATGTTATACCATGTTTCCTGTGGAAAAACAGCGTTGGAGCCGCATTTTATGCGGTTTTTTTCACTTAGGAACCTCGGAAGCCCCTAAAAATGGCGTTTTTTCGCGTTTGCCCGTTCCGTGCGACCCCGCTGAGCTAACTTGGCCAGACTGGGAAAGGCTGGGCTGCCCGGCCAATGCGATCCGCGCTGCGTGTGATAATGATCTTCAGGAGCCGACTTTCGTGAGTTGTGCGATCTGCGAAAAGCGAAAAGAGAAGCGCTTTTGTCCCGCCATTCACGGACGCATCTGCCCGCAGTGTTGTGGTGAGCAGCGCGAAGTGACGCTCGATTGCCCGAGCGATTGCGTGTATCTGCAACAGGCTCGCGAGCACGAGAAGCCTCGGCCCCTGGACGATTTGGATGGGCCATCCTTATTTTCGCAGGTGGAGATCGGCGAGCAATTCCTCTACGACCACGAGCACCTGATCCTCGGCCTGACCTACGCGCTGGCCAAGAGCACGCAGGCGGACCGGCTCATCAAAGATTCCGATCTGATCGCTGCGCTCGCGTCGATGACCAAGAAGCAGGAGACGCTGGTGAACTCGGGGCTGCATTACGAAACTCCGATTACGAGCTTGAGCCAGCAGGCGGTTGTCGCCGAATTGCATAGGATGCTGAAGGAGTATCGCGAGGTGGAACAGAAGCAACTCGGCTACAGCCGGCTTCACGATTCTGATGTACTGCGCGCGCTGGTCTTCCTGCTGCGCATGGGGCATGCCCGCACGTCTTCAAGGCCAAAGGCGCGAGCTTTCGTGGATTTCGTCGTAGCCCAGTTTCCCGAGAAGCACTCGGCGGTGGTTGCTCCGGGAGAAGCTGCGAGCCGGCTAATTATTCCCTAAGATCAGAATCCGCCGCGGATCTCGGCGGACGAACGCGGATAAATCACAAGAAACTCCTATCCGTGTGCATCCGTGAAATCCGTGGCTGGTTTCACCTTTTGCCCCGGCGGCAAGGCATCACGCAGTTCCCGGATAGTTCGCTCGAGCACAGGATGAACCGCATCCGGGGCGATTTCCGCGAGGGGTTCGAGCACGAAGCGGCGTTCGTGCATGGCTGGATGAGGGATCGTCAGGCCGGTGTCGTGGAGGACTAAGTTGCCGAACAACAGAATGTCCAGGTCGATGATGCGAGGACCTTTTTCTTGTGTTCGCTGTCGTCCCAGTTGCTTCTCAATCTCGAGAACGCCGGCCAGCAGCTGCTGTGGCGTTTGCTCTGTATTCAGCTTAACCGCACAATTCAGAAACCATGGTTGTGCGGCGAATTCCACCGGTTCGGTTTCATAGAAAGAAGACACCGCGACGACCTCGCCGAAAGCCCGCAAGCGATCGATGGCCGCATTTAAATTCCCTGCTCGGTCACCGACATTGGAGCCGAGCGAAAGATAGACAGGTTCAGGCACTGGATATTCCAGAAAAAGTGTCAGAGCCAAGGTATCCAGATTAAGACTTGCGGCTGGCCCTGTTCCCAGCGACGCTTAGGAGTCGCTGCCTACGAGAATCGCATATTTGTCGTGACATCAGTTCAGTTCAACATCGTCATTCCGAGCGCCGCTTTTTGGCGCGAGGAATCTGCATTTTTCGCTGGTCCAGACAACAGCAGATTCCTCGCTACGCTCGGAATGACAACCGGATGAAATGTAACAAATATTGTGCCCCTCCCGGTAGGTGGCGACGCGCGGTCCGAGGACGCCCGCGCCTACATTGATCGAGGTGAAGGCTCCCATGCTTTCGATTCACGAGAGGATTGACCGTACGCAGCGCTTGCTTCGGATGCTCGAGGAAGATGCCCCGCTGCTCGCCGTCCGCGTCTCCCAGTTGACCCCGGAGCGCCAGCAATCAGCGAAAGAATACGCCGCCCGACTCACCGCGCATGCCCGCGCCGAGCTTGAAAAACTGGTCGAACAAGGATCCTTCTGGGACGCGAACGATCCCACGCCACAAGCCGCGGACTAGGTTCCTCTGGGTAACTGAGGGCACGAGCTTCAACGTCGAATGGCCTCAGTGAGTCCGACAGCGTGATTTCAACAACCACCGGGCCTGTGTTGTCATATCATTGAAAACACCCTATGGAGAGAACACGCGAAGAGATTCGGCAAGAGCGTCGCCGACTAAGAGCGGAGTATGGCAGCTTGTTTGACTCCGTGGCGGCGCTCCTCTTTCGGCACGACCCGATTGGGATTGCTTTTGACAACCCGAATACCGATGAATACGAACCCGAGACCGGCACGATCTTACCTCGACTTCGAGGCTGCGAATCTGCCAGCGATGTACGCCGTGTTGTGCATGAGGAGTTTGTTCGCTGGTTCGGCGCAGGGACCGCTGGTCCAGAGGAACGGTATTCGGAGATTGCCTCCGAGATTCGGCAGGTGTATCGAGGTTGTACGCTGGATGCGGCGTCGGACGGCTGACATTAACGTCGCCATTGCACGCATTAGGGGATCAATCAGGCCATCTGCCCAGCCATGGCGCGCATGGACGCGGAGACAGCCTCGCCCTCGTCCTCGACGGCAGTTTCCTCCCATAGCGTGCGGTCACGCAGCAGGCGGGAGACTAGCGCCGTATGCATAGCATGGCCTGCCCGGTCGGCCACCACATTCCCCAGGATCTGCTTCCCCAGAAGTGCGAGGTCGCCGATGAGGTCGAGCACCTTGTGGCGCACAAATTCATCGTCGAAGCGCAGCGGAGGATTCTCCAAACCATCCCTGGTCAGCACCACGCAGTTGTCTCGCGAGGCGCCACGGATCAAGCCCATATTGCGCATGGTCTGCTCGTCCTCTCGCGAACCGAAGGTCCGTGCCGCCGCGATTTCGCGCAGGTAATTTCCGTTGGCGATTTCCATGCTGAAGGTTTCTTTGCCGATAAGCGGATGCGGAAAGTTGATCGCGTAAGACACAGCATAAGTGTCCGCGGGATACACCGCGATAAACTTGTTGCCGTCTCGCATTTCCAAGGCGCGGCGAATGCGGAGATAGCTCCGCGGCCGCCGCTGTTTACGGATTCCCGCCTGATAAATGAGTTCCACAAAAGGCCGCGCGCTCCCGTCCAGAATGGGCAGTTCCAGATTGTCCAGCTCGACTATGGCATTATCGATGCCAGTTCCAATGAAAGCCGAAAGCAAATGTTCGGTCGTGGAAATCAGCACGCCCTTCTTCATCAGGCTGGTGGCATAGCTGACGCGGGCGACATTGCGGCTGACGGCCTCAACCTCAAAGCCATCGAGATCGACGCGGCGAAACACGATCCCAGACCCCGCCGGCGCCGGCAGAATCCGCAAACGTACAGGCGCGCCGCTGTGCAGACCTACCCCGGCGCATTCCACCGCCCCACGAATTGTTTGCTCGTGTTTCAGCCTTGGGTCTCTTATCTGTTGTTAGATGAGCAGATTACCGCGTACGGCCGTAACTCTGGCTGTGGCAATTTAGCCACAGTTCGTGGGGGATTTCCCGATTCGGATATGGGAGGATGGTCTAACATCAAATCGCGCAGGGACTTAGCCTGTGAAAAAGAACGACCGTGGCCTAGGGTCACTTTTTAGGTGCGGGTTTGTTCGGATCGTAGTTCACGTCAGCGGCGAAAAGCGAGTCACTCAAGCCCTTATTGTAGTTGACCGAGTTAAAAAAACGTTGGTTGGACATATCTCCGTTATAGAAACGGGTGACGCTGAACGGAGTCATTACGCCTTGCACCGGGCGGTAGTTATCGAAGACCTCGTCCTCGATGTTGCGCTGCTGGTCGGTGGGGTCGCGCCACGAGAACGTCTTCTTCACCGGCAGATGCGTCGCGGTGTCGATGTACAACGTCACGCTCTGGTTGTTGGCATTCATTATCGTGACTTGTTCCGTGTCTTTCTGAGCGGCGATGGTATGGCCCTCATAGAACAGAGCGATGCCAGGCTGGGATAGCCACTTGCGGATCACCCAATCCAACGAATATTCACGGCGACGAAGGTAGTCGCTCACCGCCTTGGGATCGTCGGAGCGAGTGCCTTTGTATGTGATCTCAAAACCCTTGTCGCCCCGGTAGACGTAAGCGACGTCACGCTTCTTGGTGAGCTCGACGCGATCGCGATCAGGGAATTTATAGAAACGCCAGAACAGAACGCCAACGCCCTCTGATTCTCCTAAATGAAATCCGTAGCTGCGGCCTTCCTGACTGATGTCTTCAATATTCAAGTAAGCATTTCCGCCCAGAGCCTCGATCATCTGATCAAGCAGAGCTTTAGCTTTGTGGACGTTTTCCTGGTCAACCGGAATGGACGGCGTGGCAGCAGCAGGCGCCGAGGTGTTCGCTTGCCCGAAGGCGAGCGCAACCAGCAAAAAAGCGGATAGAAGACACTTCATGTTTCCCATAGCTTAGACGCTAAGACATACTATTGTAGCTGCCTTGGCATTAAATGTAGGGGCGGGCGTCCCGCCCGTGCAGCCCACGTGGAAATCTCACTATCCCACCAGCACTGCTCCGCCGTTGACGTTGAAAACCTCTCCGGTAATAAAGCCAGCCTGAGGAGTACACAGGAAGAGGATCGGAGCCGCGATTTCTTCCGGCGTGGCCACACGCCCTAACGGGATGGTGGCAAAGATCGTAGCCCGGCTCTTCGCATCATTCAGCGCGGCCGCGGACATATCCGTATCCACCCACCCCGGAGCCACGCAATTCACATAAATGCCACCGCGCGCCAGTTCAGTAGAGAGCCCTTTGACCATGCTGATGAGCGCGCCCTTGGTCGCAGCGTAGTCGCAGTGAAAAGCCTCGCCACGCTGTCCTGCGGTGGAACTGACCAGCACAATGTGGCCTGCGGCCCCGCCTGATTTCTCCTGCCGCTTCATCTGCGCAACGGAATGCTTAATGAGTGCGAAGACGCTGTCCAGATTAATGGCAACCGTGTTGTGCCATTGCGAGTCGCGCATCTGATCGACGGGCACGTCCTCTGCGGGCCAGACGCCGTGATTGGCGACAAGAATATCGAGCCGTCCGAAGCGATCAACGGTCTGTGCGACCAGCTCGCGCGCCGTCTCCGTCCCAGAAAGATTGCAGGCCACAGCCGCGCATCTGTCCCCCGGGAAAACGTTGCTCGCAACGTTGGGGTTTGCAGCGTCGCGTCCGGACAGTTCCTTTACCAGTTGATCCGCCTGCTCCTTTGATTTCTCGTAATTGAATAGGACTCGCGCGCCCGCAGCCACAAACGTGCGTACCACAGCCACGCCGATGCCGCGCGAACCACCGGTAACCAGCGCGACCTTGCCAGAGAGGGAAAGATTCATGGTCAATAGTCTCAGGCTTCAAGCTGCAACATTCAAGGTGCCGCGGGATGGCAGGCGGGTGCAGCCTGATCGGAACCTGTAACGCGGGCGCCTCGCCCCTGGGGCGCGTGCCAAAGCAGCGGGCGGAGGCGCCTACTCCACCCCGACTATTTCCTCTTTTCGATCTTCGCCCAGGTGTCTTTCAACGCGACGGTGCGGTTGAAAACCGGCTTTCCCAGGGCCGAGTCGAGATCGACGCAGAAATATCCCAGGCGCTCGAACTGATAGCGGTTGCCCGGGACGGCGCTGGCCAGAGAGGGCTCAAGCTTGCAGTCAGTCAGCACCTCGAGCGAATTCGGGTTGAGATTCGCGGTGAAATCCTGGCCTTCTTCGGTTTGATTGGGATCTTCCTTGCTGAACAGATTCTCGTAAATCCGTACCTCGGCGTTGACAGCGTGCGCGGCTGAGACCCAGTGAATCGTGGATTTTACCTTGCGCCCGTCCGGCGGATTGTTGCCGCCTCGGGTTGCGGGGTCGTAGGTGCAGTGCACTTCGATCACTTCGCCTTTATCGTTCTTCACCACGCTTGTGCAAGTCACGAAGTAGCCGTAGCGCAAGCGCACCTCGCGTCCCGGAGACAGCCGGAAATATTTCGGCGGAGGAATTTCGCGGAAGTCATCCTGCTCGATATAAAGCGTGCGGGAGAAAGGTATTTTGCGACTGCCCGCGCTGGGGTCCTCGGGATTGTTCACCGCGTCCATTTCTTCGGTTTGGTTCTCCGGATAATTGTCGATCACGACCTTCAATGGACGCAGCACGGCCATGGCGCGAGGAGCGCGTTTGTTCAAGTCTTCGCGAACGAAGTGCTCCAGCATCGCGAGTTCGATCGAGCCGGTTGTCTTCGAAACGCCGATCGCTCCGCAGAAATTGCGGATCGCCTCCGGCGTGTAACCGCGGCGGCGAATGCCGGAAAGCGTGGGCATGCGAGGATCGTCCCAACCGCTCACGCGGCTTTCGCGTACCAACTGGTGCAGCTTTCGCTTGCTCAGCAAGGTGTAGGTCAGATTCAGCCGGTCGAACTCAATCTGTTGCGAAGGAAAGATCCCCAACTCTTTTATGAACCAATTGTAGAGTGGGCGGTGATCCTCGAACTCGAGCGTGCACATGGAATGCGTAACCTGCTCAAGCGAATCCGACTGCCCATGCGCAAAGTCATACATGGGATAGATGGGCCACTTGCTGCCCGTGCGGTGGTGGTCGGCATGAAGGATGCGGTACATCACGGGATCGCGCATGTTGAAATTCGGCGAAGCCATGTCGATTTTGGCCCGCAGAGTTCGCGAACCGTCGGGGAACTCGCCTGCGCGCATACGTTCGAACAGGGCAAGGTTTTCTTCAACAGAGCGATTGCGGAAGGGGCTGTCTTTGCCGGGTTCAGTCAGCGTGCCGCGGTATTTGCGTATTTCGTCGGCGGTCAGATCGTCGACATATGCCTTCCCCGCCTTGATGAGCTGCACGGCCCACTCGTAGAGCTGGTCGAAATAGTCAGAGGCGTAGAAAAGCCCATCCCACTGGAAGCCCAACCACTTCACGTCTTCCATGATCGAATCGACGTACTCGGTCTCTTCCCTTTCGGGATTGGTGTCGTCGAAGCGGAGATTGGTGTGCCCGCCGAATTCGTCGGCGAGGCCGAAATCGAGGCAGATCGCCTTGGCATGGCCGATGTGCAGATATCCATTGGGCTCGGGAGGAAAGCGCGTCTGTACCCGTCCGCTGAACTTATGGGTCTTCAGGTCGTCGAGAATGATGTCGCGAACGAAATTCGAAGGCCGTGGTTCGACGGGCGCGTTGGCGGCGGCTTCGGTTTGGGGATTCGAGGCACTCATAGCTTTTACTGAGGCGCAGGCTGGTGAAGTTTCATCCACGCGCCTGACGCACGGGGCTTCGGCCATCAGAGCCGGTCCATCGCCGGAATACGTCTGATGCGGAACCAACACTATAACTCATCTGAGAAACCGGGTGCGCGAGCGGGAAATCTCTGCCGCTCGGACGGGGCGTCCAACCTGCGTCTCTACCCCTGGAAACTCAGGCCGCGCCGTACCGGCGAGGACGCCCGCGCCTACATCGGCAGAGCGTCAAGTGCCGCCGGTAACCACTGGATGGTTACCTCCGGGGGCTTTCTGAACGCCGTTGTAGCCATCTAAGGATTATATTGTTTTGTCTGGATTGGTGTGAAAACATTGGCTTCTCAGATTCCTTCAATGCAGGGGCGATTGTAGGCAGCGGCGGAAAACTGTTTCGAGCTTATGGATAGCATCGCAATCAGCGTCGTCATCGTGCCGGGGGTCGTCGCCCTCCTGCTCTTCCTGCTGTTCACCTACCTTTACGAGCAGAGCCGGCATCAGTACTTCCGCGCCTGGCAGCTAGGCTGGGCCGCCTACACTCTGCACTACGCACTGGACGCTTGGGTGGCTTTCCGCCGGCCTTCGGTGGTGGTGTCGTTCTTCAGTTCTTTGTTGCTGATGACGATGGCGCTTTGCATCTTCATTTCCACGCGGCTCATGAACCGTCGGAAGTTTCGTCTGCGCTGGTATGACGTGGCGGTCGGCGTGGGTGGGATTGCCCTGGCCTGGTGGAATCTTCGGGATCAGATCGTAGGCGGAGTCTTTCATCCCGAGGGCGTTCCCAATCCACACCTACCCCTGGACGTTGGCTTGGGCGTAGTGCTGCTGTATTGCTCTTTTTATTTTTATCGATACGCGCATCGCAAGAATTCACTGGCCTTTACTTTTCTTGGCATGTCGCTGGCCTTGTGGGCTGTCTTGATGATTTTCGGAGAGCTCCACAATCCATTTCTAGTCATGTTCGGAATCGCGGGCCATTTTCTGGGCCCGATCCCGCAGATGCTGCTGGGCATCGCTATGGTGATGGTGTTGTTTGAGAACGAGCGCAATGCGGTGCAGGAAAATGCGTTGGCGTTCTCCACGTTGGGCGTCGATCCCATGCGCCTTCTTTCGGCGGAAGATCTTGTGCCCAGCCTGCAAAGCATCCTGGACCGGCTGGTGGCGCCTCTGCCTACAGAGCGGGCCGTGATCTATATTTCGGAGCGCTGGCGCGCAATTTTGCCCTCGGTGCAGCGCGGCTTTTCACCTGAACTGGTCAGCAAGATGGAGAAAAGCGGCGCCGGCGAGTACATCGCCGAGCTGGCTTACCGCCGAGGCGGATTCGTCACCTTCCACAATTTCTCCGAGATGTCGGAGCCGCTGCCTGCCTTTCCCGGCGCGCGCTTTGAACAATTTCGCCAGGTGCTGGCGGAAGAAAATATCCGCAACATTACAGCCGTCAGCCTGCAGACCAGGGAACACAACTTCGGAGTCATCCTTTTTCCTCATGCCGAGCGCCGCATGTTTGGATCCTCGAACTTGCGCTTGCTGATTGGTCTGGCATTGCAGATCGGGCTGACGCTGGAAAACTACGTGGTCATGCACGACGCCCAACGCCGCACCAAGGAATACGAACTGCTGACCCAGATCGGCCAGGCCATCAGCTCGCGTCTCGATCAGGAAGAAATCCTGCGTACGGTTCACAACGAACTTGGGCAAATTTTTGATACCAGCGAGTTTTACGTAGCGTTTCAGGAAGGCGAGCATATCCGCTTCGAGTTCGAAGTGGAACGAGGTCAGATTCTGCCCAAGCGCTCGCGCAAAGTCGACAACGGCCTGACCGAGTACATTCTCCGCACCGGGCAGCCGCTGCTGATTCGTGGCGATCTGGAGAAGGCTCGCGAACGCCTGGGCGCGACCTACATTCCGGCGCGTCCCTCAAAATGCTTCTGCGGTGCGCCCATATTGCTGGGAGGCAAACCCGCCGGAGTCATGGCGGTCATGAGCGCGGAGCGCGAACACATCTTCGAGCAACGCGACCTGGAAGTAATACAGACCGCGGCCGGCCAAGTCTCGGTAGCAGTCGAGAATGCCCGGTTGTTTGCTGAAGAACAGCGCCGATCCCGCCAGTTCGCCTTTCTCAACAGCATCTCCAAAACCGCCATCTCCAGCGAAGACTCGGAACAAATGCTGCTCGAAATTGTTGGTCACATCCAGAAGACTTTTCGCTTCGATCACATTGGCATCGGCATTTTTGACTACGTTCGCAAGGACATCGAAATCAAGGCGGAAGCCGGCATCACGGCTAAGGCTTTGGGAATGCGAATCCCGCTCGGCGTTGGAATCCTCGGACGCGTGGCGCGGACCGGCGAGAGCGCGCTCGTGCAGACCACAGGAGCAACGAACCTGCAAGGAGTAATGCCCGATTCGCGATCCGTGCTTTGCAGTCCGATCAGTTATAGCGAGACCCTGCTGGGGGTGCTCAATGTTGAGAGCCGGCAGGAGGACGCATTTTCTCCCGAAGATGTTCTGATCATGAATACGCTAGCCGACCTTCTGGCGACAGCGTTGCACAACTCATTCGTATTTCAAAAGCTGCAACAAACTGCCATTACCGATGGCCTCACCGGGATTAAGACGCGCCGCTTCTTCTGGGAGGCCCTCAGCTCGGAATGGAAGCGGGCTTCGCGTTCCGGGCGGCCCTTTTCCGTCGTGCTCATTGACCTCGACAAATTCAAAGAAGTAAACG
>Ga0210383_10000460_pt1 | contig 37833 bp, 21 predicted proteins | sample IncBWC14OmetaG_FD_160072 | JGI IMG/M metagenome (GOLD analysis project Ga0210383, IMG submission 160072) | Forest soil microbial communities from Barre Woods Harvard Forest LTER site, Petersham, Massachusetts, United States - Inc-BW-C-14-O ... | reverse complement strand
AGATCGCCGAGGCCGGTGATGAGGGCGCGGATGTCGTCCTCGGTGAGCTGGCGGGCAGGCTTGTGGCGGTCCCGGCTGGCGTCGCGGGCGAGCACGGCAGAGCGCTCGGCCTGGACCTGGCGGGTCCACTCGGCGACGGCTTTGGGGTCGGCTCCGGCGTCGAGGGCGGCCTGGTAGCGGGCGAGCCGGGCGTCGCAGCTGGCGATGAGCGCCTCCGTGTCCTGGCCGGGCGGCGTAACCACAACGGGAGGTGGGTCCTGGGCGGCCTGCATTTCGCGGATGGTCTGCTCGAGCCGGTGCGGGGCGAAGATGACCAGTAGCCATCGGTCGATGGCGGGCAGCACGTCGGCCTCGCGGAGGTAGACATTGCCGGGGTGATGGACGTGGCTGGCCAGGGCGTATTCCTTGGGTAGCGGCACCGGTAGTAAGGAGTCTGGTTGCTGTACTGGCCTTGCATGCGGCGCCCGCAGTACCCGCAGTACAGCCGGCCGCGCGACCTCATCGCAGCCGCCATCTCCGCCCGCCGCGACCCGACCACCCCGTCGCTGATCTCTCCCGCAAGCGGATCCAGCGCCAGCCCCTCCTCGGTGGCCTCATTAACGAGTACAAGCGGGCCGCATAGAAGCCCAGGTCAGGACCGGTGGCCGAGTTCCGGAACCCCACAGCCCGTCCCGGCTACGCTGCAGCTCCTGGTGAATCCAGCCTGACCCTACCTGCATCCAACGGTGAGCACAGAAAACGAGCCGACCATGTCCACTATTCATGCCCAGTCAGGCCACGCCCCGGCGATGGCAGCCGAGGGCTCTGCGCCGCCAGACGCCGAGCTGGACCGGCGCCTCGGGCGCCGGGGCGGCTGCACCGGCTAGCAGACCGTCGTGTCATACGCGGTGATCTCAAGGCCGTCCAGCCATGTCCGGAAAATCGAAGGGGCCGTCTGCTGGCCCGGATGCAGCCTTACGAGTATGAGATTGGGCATGATTCGGCGCTCCATGAGTCTGATGGCCTATTGGCGGTGAGGTCGATCATCAATGTGTGACCTGGTCTGGCTGGGCCGATCGCTTCGATCCGGCCTGAGATTGACGGCTGGATTGAGCGGCGGATGCGCCCAGGTTCGCCCTGATCCATTGGGCGACCTCAGCATTGTTGGCGAATTGGCCGGATCTGATCATCTTGCCGAAGTGCCAGCCGACCAGGCTAAGGGCCAGATCCTGGTAGCTGTTTCCCCTCATCCGGTCGTCGACGCTGATGCCGTGAAGGATCTTGATGGCGGCTTCCAGGTTGAGCTTGGGGCCAGTGCCTAGCGCCGCCTCGGCCTGGCGGAACAGCTCGACGTCGTGCGCGCTGGCCCTGCTGAACTGGCGGAGGAATCCCTCTGGCTGCCAGGGGTACGGATCGGGCGCCTTTTCGTGACCGATTATCAAACGCAAGGCGACCTCTTCATTGCTGAGGCTTGAGAAAGGGGCGACGCTGCTGCGTATGCTGAGCCCTGTTTCTCCAAGGGCTTCTGCTGCGAGGGAGCGGATTCGGTCACCAAACGTCTGCTCCCCCGCCCGAATCTGAGCTCGCGGTCCCGCATTGCCGGCTCGGCCGACGAAGTCCGGGTCATAGCCCAGCCGCGCGGCGGTCAGAAAGTGCCCCACCTGGTTATCGCTCGACGGGTGGGGATCGCGGAATTCGGCGCGGAAGCCCTCGTCATGCCATCCGGCTGCCGCTCCTCCGGTCTGCAGGCCCTGTAGAGATTTGTTCTCGGTGGCGTCGAGGATGCTCAGCAGGCGGGCCTCAGGCGCCCTGAGCCGGGTACTCCCCCCTGATGCCAACCGCTGGGAGATAAACGTCTCTGTGATGCGCCGGTCCTCGAAAGACCGGGCCAGTGTTTCCACGTAGTCATTGGACATACCCATCGGGCCGGCCACCTCGCGACGGATGACCGGCAGAACCATGTCGGGAGGATCGCGGCCGTTCGGGTCGGCCATCCGGACCGGATTGTCGCGGACGTAGGCGTAGAGGTTCGTGCCGTCGGTCAGGCCGGCTGGATCGCAGCTGGACCAGCGGGCTAGCCAGGGGATGTAGTAGCGGGCGCCGTGGTAGTACAGGCCGGTCTCGATGTCGCGTTCCTTACCGGTGAAGCGGTAGCGCTTGGGGGTCTCGGTCCCGGCGCGCACCGCCTGGTAGGACGTGGCGCCGTACGGGTAGTACTCCTCGTAGCTGATCACCTGTGCGTGCTGGTCGAGTTCCAGCACCGCTGAGTCGAGGTGGTTGGCGAGCTGGTACCGGGTGAGGCGGGCCGGGCCGGCATCGGTTCCGGCGGTCCGGGTCTCCACCAGGGCGACCCGGTGCCTGTCGTCGAAGACGTGCAGGGTCTCTCGCTCCATGGTGACCGTTCCGTTGGGGCCGTACTCGCGGTAGATCTCGAACGCGCCCAGGTAGATCCGTTCCGCGGCGAGAGTCGGCGACCCACCGGCGCTGCGGTCGGTTACCTTGCGGACCCGTTCCCCGGCCCCGTCATACCCGTAGTAGGTGGGTGCCGGTATCCGGTCGCCGGCCGGGGCCTGCCGCGCGGTCATGTGCAGCCGGTCCTGCGGATCCCAGCGCAGCACCGGGATCTCGGGCATCGCGATGGTGTTGCCCTGCTCGTCGTAGCCGAACCGCTGCGGAGACCGGGCGGACCTGGGCGGGCCGGAGCCGGTCAGCCGGTTGCCGTGGCGGCCGGGCTGGAGCAGGCTCGGCTCGCGGTAGCTGTACTCGCGCGTCCAGCCGGCCTGCTGGGGGTCGGCGGTCCGGTGCGCGACCCGGAGCAGGTTGCCGACGGGGTCGTAGCCGTACCGTTCGGTGTAGCGGGCCATCGCGGTGCCGTCGCCCGGCTGCGGCAGACCCACCCGCGGCGCGTCGGTCGCGCTCGCAGGCACCGGGCGCGGCGCGCCTTCGGCCGTCTGGCCGAGGTGCTCCCGGCCGCTCGCGTCGGTCAGCCGGTAAATAGCGTCGTAGCGGTAGCGGGCCGATGGCTCGACCACGCGGTTGCGAAAGAAAGCGCGCTGCTGGGCGTCGTCGCTGACCTGGGTGGGGTTGCCGACCGGGTCGTAGGTGTAGCGGAGATCCTGCAGATGTCGTCGGCCGCGCATGGTCCTCAGCCGGTCCAGCCGGAAGGTCAGCGAGTCGTAGCCGTACGCGGAGTGCGTGCCGTTGCCGTAGCGGATCAGAGTGCGCTGGCCGCGGGCGTTGTAGTCCAGGTGCGCGACGAACACGGCGGCTTGCGCCGCGCCGCGCAGCCGGACCTCGATCCGGTCGAGCAGGCTCGCTGCGTTGTAGGCGGGCACCGTGACGCTGCCGTCCGGCGTGGTCATCGCGACGGGCCTATTGAGAGCGTCGAAGCTTGTGCGAGACGTGTAACGCCCCCTCGTTAGGGAAATTTCCTTGTCCCAGTCGACGGCGTAGTCACGGTAATCCGCGGCGAGCCGGCGCTCGGCCTCGAGCAGGTTGCCCTTGAAGTCGTATGCGACGTTGGTGGCGACGCCGGCGTTGTCATGCGCCACCGCCACCCTGGTGCGCAGATTGCGGGCTTCTACGCTGGCGGGGGCCTCGCCTGGTAGGACCTCCCCGTACACCGTCCGTGACTGCAGCGCCTCGCCGGTGATGCCGGGGCCGCGGACGTAGCCGCGCACCGGCCGGCGCAGCGCGTCGTAGTCCGTACGGAACGCGAAGCCGCGGGAGTCCCAGGAGCGGGCCGGCTTGCCGCTGACATCGGGCAGCAGAAGGCCGCCGCCGGTGTCCATGCCGGCGTGGGTGACCTGACCGTCGGCGATCGTGTAGCCGTAGCGCATCACGGCCCGGCCGAGCGCGTCGGTGACCTCGCGCAGGTTCCCCTCAATGTCGAGTTCGCTGCGGGTGCGGTAGAACTCCTCGGTCAGCCGGCCATCCTGGGTGAGCCGGTTGTGCGCTACGGTCAGGAAGGTCCGGCCGAGCGGGTCGAACCAGCCCGCTGCCGGGGTATTCGCGTGCGCCGCCGTCTGCTCGGCGGCGCGCTGCTGCGCCGGGCCGAGCTGGCCGCCGATGCGCCGGGCGTACCAGGTCTGCCAGCCGCCCGGTACCCGGCTGAGGCCTTTCAGGTAGCGATGCACGTATCCGCGCACGTCCGGGTCCTCGCGGGGATCGAGCAGCACGGTGTCGTTGGCGTCCCAGGTGGCCTGGTGCCAGGGATCGAAGACGGTCTTGGCGTAGCTGTCATCGGCGTGCAGGGTGGCGATGACGCGCCCGGGCGGGTCGTAGAACACCACCGAGCTGACCCCGGCCGCGCGGGCGAACTCGAACCCGGGCGCGGCGGTGAAGAACGGCTCGTAGCTGCGGACCGGTTGGCCCTTGTTGTTGAAGACGATCCAGCCGCTGCCGATCCAGCGGTGTTCGACGGCCTGGCCGCCGTCGGCCACCGGCCCGGGTGCCGCCTGGCCCTTGCGCTGGATTTCCCGGCCGAAGCCGTCTGAGTAGCTGAACGACCGCTGGATCTTGGTCTGCTGGCCCGGCGCGAGGTCGCTATCGTGCGTGTCCCGGGCCAGGACCGCGACCCCGGCCGGCCTCGGCTGGGCCTGGCCGCGGGTGCGCCGGTAGGCGTCGAGATCGTAGAGCACCCGCGTGGTGGCCTGGCCGAGCAGCCGGTGCGCGTGCGTGAACGGGTCGGCAAAGTACTCCCCGACCGCCTCGGTCCCGGGGTCGGGGTCGAAGCCGTCCAGGCTGTCGCCCAGCCGTTCCCCCGGCTTGCCCATTAGGGCGGTGCCCGCGACCCGGCCGAGGGAGTCGAACGCCGCCGCCGCACGGTTCCGGTTCGGGTCGCTGACCAGGCGCGGCTGCAGCACGCGGTAGTCGAGGTCCAGCGAGGTGATCTGGTCGCCGGCGTCACGCTCGCCGGCCGTGACCAGGTTGTCGAGCGGATCCCTGGTCTGGGACACCAGCAGGTCGTAGCGGTCATAACTGACCGTCGTGGTGTGGCCGTAGGGATCAAGGAACCGGCGCGGCAGGAAGAAATGCCGCTGGGCGAAGGGGCGTTCGGCGGCCGGATCGTCGCCGGCGTCCGGTGAGTAGAAGGCCTGGCCGGACGGGATCCACCAGGTGCCTTCGTCTTGCGTGTAGCCGGCCTGGCTGAGCATCAGGTCCGTGACGCGGCCGTCGTACAGGTCCGATACCAGGCCATCGGTGAACGCCAGCCGGGAGGACCGGTAGGGCAGGGCGAGCGGCTCGAGCACGCCGAGCGGGAGCGGTCCGGACAGGTCGTCGCGGCGGTAGCGGACGCGGGTGTGCTCGATGAGCCGCCGGGCCGGGCCGGGCAGACGCGCCGGGTCAGCGTTCCAGTCCTGATAGGTCAGCTCGGCGTCAATCGCCGCCAGGTCATCGCGCAGCTCGCCGAAGCTGAAAAGAGAGGATGCGCCGGGCCGCAGGCCGACGATCTCGTAGCTGCGGGCCTCGCAGGGTACCGGGGTGCGGTGGGCATCGGGCCGCTCCACCACGTTGGTATAGCGGTGCTCAGTGTAGGTCAGCCGCAGCCTGCGCTGGGCTTGCTGGTCTTCGGCGGACAGCACCGGGTCGGGGAAACGGCGGCCGTAGCTGGCCGCGGCCGACCTGAGCGGGTTACCGTAGTCGTCGATGGCGAGCACCGCGTCGTAGGTGACCCTCGGGTCGGCCCGCAGTTCCCCGCCGACCTCGTAGAGCACGCGCTCGTAGTGCGCGGCAACGGTCTCACGGGGATGGGTAAAGAAGACGGCGTGATAGTTCTGCGGTCCGTCTGGGCGTGGCTGCAGGGCCGGCTGGAGCAGTTCGATCGTGTAGTTGTGCTCGGTCACCAGGTACGGCCGACCCTCGGCCTCGCTGCCATCGAACGCGTACACCTCCTCACGCAGCGGCATGCCCATAAGCGCCCGGCACGCCTCGCGGGCCTCGGTCCGGGACAGCTGCCACGGCTGCGGTGGCTGGCCGGTCAGGTGCAGCGTCTCGGGCAGCGCGGTGTCAGGCAGGTCCGGATCGCCGCCGCCCGGCTGGCGCCAGTATTCGCGGGCATATTGCCTGCTGACCCAGTCCTCATCAGGGAACACGCCGGTGTGCAGCCAGGTCCGCGTCAGCACAGGCGGGAGGTCACTAGCCCGGTCCAGGTTTGCGAAGTCGCCCGCGGCCTCGAGCGCGGCTAGGTCCTCGGTGTCCAGGTGCTCGACCATGCCGAAGCCACGGAACTCGCGTTCGAAGCCGTCGTAGTACCCGTGGTGGTAGGTGTGCCGGGTGGTGAACCGGTTCCGGTTGATCCGGTCGATGGTCTCGACCTGCTCGACGACCTGGACCGGGAACGGCAGCCGGGTGATCCACGGCCGCCCGGCCGCCCGGTCGGCCAGGTAGAACTGGGTGGACGGGGCATAGCTGATCAGGGTCTCGGCACCGAGGTTGTTGATCACCTCGGTGAGCATGTAAGGCTTGCCCGCGGTCATCAGGTCCACGTAGCGCACCTGGCGTCCCGCGTCACCCGGAAGCGGTGAGGACCAGACCAGGCACGCGGTGCCGTGGCCGAGCAGGTCGGCGACCATGACGTGGGCCAGGCCGTCCAGCTGCGGGAATGCGTGCGGCAGGATATGCGGCTCGCCGTAGCCGTTGCCGGACTGGTTGAGATAGACGCGAGTTCCGCCGGGGTGCAGGTAGACGAGGTCCGCGCAGCCTGCGCCGTCGATGTCGCCCAGCCGGACGCGCCGCTGGTCGAAGTGGCCGGGCTGGTCCATCCATGGACTGTGGTCCATGGTCACCTTGGCGCCGAACCGGCCGAAGCCGGTGTTGGGCCAGTAGCAGACCTCGCCGTTACGCACCCGGACCAGGTCGGACAGGCCGTCGCCGGACATGTCCGCCAGGTAGATGGTCTGCTCGGGATCGGCGAGCATCACCCGCGGTCCCCGCTCCTCGCTCCACGGGTCGGTGGAAAAGGCCAGCCGCCCGTCGCCGAAACCGTCAAGGCCGAGGGACGGGTGCCAGGTAAACGCGTCGTCGCCGGTGATCAGCACGTCCGCGAGGCCGTCTCCGTCCAGGTCGACCATGCGCAGGTCAGGGTCGTCCCACGAGATGTTCGGGGAGGACAGGAACGGGCGGAACGGCTGCCAGCCGCCGGCTTCGGTCCGCCGGTAAAAGCCCGGCATAGGGCCGCCGAGCTCGGCCACATCCAGGTGGCCATCACCGGCCAGGTCGAGCAGTTGCTGCTGCGCGCCGCGCCCGGCCATCGCAGGCTGGGTGGCGAGCATCTGCGGCGGCGCGAACCGGCCGCCGCCGAGATTGTGCTTGTAGTACCAGGCGCCGCCCTGCCGGGCCAGGATGCCGGACAGGCCCTCCCCGTCCAGGTCCACCCACTGGTAGGCGGTGCCATCTATCCCGGCGGGCAGGTTCGCCAGCGCCTCTGGGCTCAGCTCGCGGACCTCAGTGCCGATCACGTCCGGGCTGTAGCGCAGCTCGAGCGGCGGCAGCGACGCACTGTGATAGCCGCCGTCCCGGCGCTGGTATCCGGTGTGGGTCACCGACGCCGCCGTCGTCATGCCGCTGCCGCCGGCGCTGACATACGTCAGGTTTGTGGAGGACACCAGGCAGTCCGCGCCGACGCCCGGCTCGTCCGGGAAGTGGTGGAACATGAGCACCCGGTGGCACCGGCGGTAAGTACGCACCTCGAAGCCGGGCCGGTAGGTGGAGAACGGGTCGCTGCGCACCGGCCACGCCTGGTCAGGCTCGGGCAGCGGGGAATGCTCCCGGTGGTCGCCGTAGTCGAAGACGACCTCAAAGAGCCAGCCACCGCTGTGATCATGGGTCGAACGGACCATATCGACGTCTGGCCGCCAGGGGTCCCGGTTGCCGTAGCGGATGCGCTTGAGGTATCGGCTCGCCGACCGGGACCGCGTGGTGCGGTTGCGTTCGTTCGGCAGCCTGGTATCGACTCCCGTGCTGTCCTCGGGTACGTAGTCATAGATCGCGGCGTTGCCGGTGTCGTCGTAGGTTGCGCTGATCAGCCAGCTGAACACGCGCGACGGATCGTCGGGGTCGGCGACCCGTCCGGCCGGGGTCGCGCCGTAAATCATGGTGACGTTGGCGCTGGTGATCGTCCGCCAGTGCGTCTCGCCGCTATCCAGGTCGCGCCAGCGCTCGATCCGCGCGAACAGGCCCTCGACCCGGGGCCGGTATCCCTGGACCAGGTAGTGGCGGCCGCCTTCAGCGCGCCGGGCGGGCGCCTGCTCCCAGCGGCCGTCCCGCTCGGCCCGGATGGGGACCAGGTCCTCGGCGCCAGCCAGGATGAACGTGTCGACGTCCGGGTCGTCGACGTAGCGGGGAAGTCCCTTGTCGGTCTTGCGGGTGATGGCCGGGATCGCCATTTTCCAGCCCAGGCCGAACGGCCCGTTGCCGGAGCCGGAATCGTAGCTGAGGGTAAGCGACGGGCCGAAGCCCGCCCGCCCGAGGCTCGTGGCCACCGGGATGGCTAGGCTGGCGGTACCGGTCGCTGCGCTGACCGAGAACTTCTCTCCGATGTCCCGGATGGCGCCACCGCCCTTGGGCAGCGACACCGACGGCGGGGCGGGCGGCCCGCCCTCGGCGGGCTGCCACCCGTCCGCCGGCCCCGCGGCAGTGGCACCAGCGGGCCTGGCGGCCCCGAATGCCGTCGCCGCTGACGCAGCAACCCCAAACTGGGAACCGGTGTCCGGCACGTCCGGCGGTACTGCAGAATCGGCGGGGAACACCGCTCAGCCTTCCGGGTAGCCGGGCGCGGCGTCGTAGCTGGCGATCAGGAAGGCGTCGCGGATCGGCCCGGCTTGCGCGGAGATCTCCAATGTGCAGGCGACCGGAGGGCCGGCCCGCCTGGAACGGTCAGCGGTCATGGCCGTGGCGGGGTCGGTCCGGGTCGCTGTGGCGGCAGCAGCTTTCCTCGCGCGGCGGCCCGCACCGCGGCCAGCACTCCGCCTGGTAGCGGGCGATGACGTAGGCGCTGCAGATCTCGCCGACCGCGTCGCCGAAGGCGAACGTGCACCGGGCGCGGTCCTCTCCGAGCGGGCCGAGCGGACGTTGCAGGTCGACGGTTCCGACGAAGCTGCCCGCCCGCGCTCCGGTGGCGACGCACTCGATGTCGACCACACCGTCCGCCTCCTCGTCGTCGCACCAGAAGCGGACGAGATGGTGGCGGCCGGGTTGGGCGTCGGGCGCCGCGAACAGCAGCACGAGCCGGTCGATCCAGCGCACCCGCCGCCCGGGCACGAACGGGAACATCCGCTGACCGAAACCGAGGCGCAGGCGGCGTTCGTACCAGTCGCCGCGATAGTGGTTTCGGTCCTCCTCGCGGTGGTGATGCGGGTCGTTATCGCGATAGTGATGCGGGTCGTCGCGCCATTGGCCGCGCAGCCGAAGCTCCGGCCAGCTGTCAGGGAACTCGTGGCACACGTCGAACAGGCGCAGTCCGTCGCCCGGGAGGCGGCAGCACGCGGCCGCGGTCGCCGCTGCACGGAGCCGGGTGCCACCTTCCCGCGCGGTGTAGCTGACGCGCATGATCACGTCGGTGAGGGTGTCGAAGTCGAACTGGTTGTTCTCCGGCGGCAGTTCGATCCGCCAGTGCGACACGGCGCCGGCGAACTCGAACGGGAGATAGCGCTCGTCCCGGAGGCTGACCTCGAACAGGCCGGAATCGTTGGTCCCGGTGGAGGTGGCGATGGCGTCGGCAGCGGCGAACGAGCGGACGATCCGCGGGTCGCCCGGCAGCGGACGGTAGCGCTCGGCCTCACGCTCGCGCTCGCGATGCTCGTCGCCGTCGCAGCACGAGCAGTGGTCTTCGTCCTCGCAGCAGCACCGCACGACCTCGCCGCTGAGCCACGGCTGCGTGCGGGTCGTCGAGCTGAGGAGCGTCAGGCGGCAGTGCACGCCGGTATAGGGGCCGGTGACGCACGGGATCGTCAGCGCGACGGTCTTGATCCGGCGCATGTAGTGCCCGGGGTAGTCGACGTCGAACATCCACTCGGGCAGATGCAGCTCGCAGCGGCCGGTGAGCTTGAGGGCCAGGAACGCGAGCGGGAAGTCGCGTTGCAGCGAGATGTTTTTGGTCAGCTCGTACTCGCGGCGGTTGCAGTCGCGGTAGGCGCGCTCCATGCGCCGCAGGTCGATGGCGAGCCGCTCGCCGGCCAGCAGCCCGTGGTGCAGGTTGCCCCACAGCTCGCCCTCGATGAACCGCTCGTCGGTCCGGCCGCGCTCAAGGTTGAAGGCACGCTCGGCCTGCCGCGCTGCCGCCAGCGCCAGCTCGTAGGCCTCCCGGTACAGCGCCGCGGTCCGGCGCTGGAGGAACAGGTAGAGCGCATGGTTGGTGAATTTGCTGCGCAGGAAATCGTCGACCTCGGCCGTCTGTTCGATGGTGCGCTGCTGGTTGTTGAGTTCGCGCAGGGCGCTGTCCGCCCGGCGCTCGGCACCGAGGATCTCCCGGGTCAGCCGCTCCACCTCGAAGGTAAAGATGTCGATCTGATGCTGCCACTCGGCGAGCCGCCGATCCCACCCGGCCTCGGTAAGCGCCAGCCCCGCTCCCGTCTGCGCATCCTGCGCGAGGTACTCCAGCGCCTTGGCCGCCGAGGTGAGCGCGTCGGTGAAGGGGGTCCCGCTCAACGGGAGCGGCAGGCGGACGAAGTTGACTTCCCCGACATACGTGTCGGGGACCGCGCTGCCGGCCAGAGCGCCGAGCTCGAGCACCTGGGCGCCCACCTGCAGCCCTTCCGCGACTCCGGTCAGGTCCTGGTAGAGCAGCTCGTTTCCGATCAGCCCGTTCTGGACCAGCGCGGTGTAGTAGGCGACCTGGTTCTGCGCGCTCAGCCGGGCCTGCTTGAGCGCCTGAACCTGCCAGTCGGCGTCGCGCCACAGGTCCTTGCGGATCGCCAGCGTCAGCTGTTGAAGCTGGTGCTGCTGGGCGGAACGCAGCGATTCCAGGAACTCGGCGTCGCCCTTCTCGTACGCGGCCAGCAGCTCTGCTCCCAGCGCGCGCACATCGCTGGCGAGCTCGAGCGCCTTGGGTTGCAGGTAGTCGAAGCGGTACGGGCTGCCGGGTTCGCAGCGGCCCGGCTCGCAGCAGCCGCATTCCCCGCAGTGCTCGCATGCGCCGCACCCGCATTCGTCATCGTGACCCCAGCGTGCCGGGTCATCGCCCCAGAATGAGGCGCTCTCGCCGAGCTCGCCGCGGCGGCGGCGCCGGCGGTGCTCCCACTCGCGGATCAACCCGAGCCGGTCGTCCGTGCGCAGGCAGAGCGTCATCAGCCGCGGGTTCAGCGGCGGCGGCAGCGGCGTGAACGACCCGACGGTAGCCGGCGGCCCTGCGGGCGGTTCCACCATGACGGTGACCGGCGTCGGGCCCAGCACGCGGCGGGCGGCGGCGTAGATCACCCGCGCGCGGGCGGCCGCCTCGGGCGAGTCGCCGGCGGACGGGCCGCAGCCGGAGCGGGCGGCCATCACCGCGTCGCCCCAGCACAGCAGCGTCTCCAGCACGTCGAGCAGGACCGAGCGGCGCCGTGCCCGGCCGGCCGTGGGCGGTGAGGCGCCCCACTGGTTGTCGGCGTCGAACGGGTCGTAGTAGCGCTCGTACCAGCGCACGGCATCTTCGAACCGGCAGTGACAGCGCAGCGCTCCCGCGATCGCAGCCGCCGGGGCATACCGCGACAGCGGGATCAGCGACTCGCCGGGCGTTCCGTAGACGAAGAACGGATAGGCGCTCAGCCCGCCGAACTGGCCGAGAGCCCCGCCGACCCCGGCCGGCTTCAGGGCCGGCGCGGTCGGCGTGACGACAAGCGGGAGCAGCGTGGCGTCGTCGACGGCGAGGTCGTAGCGCCACCCGCTTGCGGGGATACCGCTGGCCGGAGTCCAGCCGGCGTACGGCGGCGGCCAGCCGAACCCGCTGCCGCCCTCGAAGGCGGGCACGATACCGTCGTCGATGGCGAACACCAGCGAGTCGGCCACGCGGCCTTCCAGCTCCAGCGTCGGCGGTCCCGGCTTGACCGGTGGGGCGGCGAGGGCGACACCCTCGCCCGAGCGGCGCAGCTGGCCGAACTCGCCGTCGTGGACCCGGCACCAGTGCAGGTGCACCATCGGCCCCGCTTCCCAGTCCAGCAGTGCCGGGAATGTCGCAGGGTCTTCCCACTGTGACACGCCGCTCGCGCTGGTCAGGTCCGCCTGCTGGGTTGCTGGCGTGTCGTAGTAGCCGGCCTTGGCCAGCCAGAAGTAGTACTCGTCGACACGGGGCGGGTGGACCCTGCCGCACTGGCAGCAGCACTCCGCCTCGGGCTCGGCCGGCTCGGGCAGCGCGCTGCCGGCCGGCTCGCCGGCGGCGGCGACGCGCAGGAAGCGCACTCCAAGCTCGACGGCCGCCTCGATCCAGTACGGCAGCCGCCCGTGGCGGTCGGGGGGCGGCGCGGCCACCGCCGCCACCGCTGCCGCCCGCCGTCGGGCTGGCCTCCGTGTGCTCTGTACTTGCGTGCCCGGCTGGGGCGGTCCCTGCCCGACGGGCTGAGGCGTCGTTAGCAGCGGGGACAGCCAGGCGGGACGCGCGGCACGGTCCGGGCGGCCGAGCAGGCCGAAGTTCTCGGTAGGGACGGCGGCATCGGCGGCAGCGGCGGCCGGGCCCAGCGGCAGGTGCAGCGTCGAGGGTTCGGCGGCCTGGAGCACTGTCAGGCAGGCATGCGGCGCCGGGCGGCGGCCATCCCAGTGCTGGATCCCGGCCGGCACCGGGATGCTCAGCGACGCGTCGCGCAGCTCGTTCTCGAGCAGCCGGAACGCCTCGTGGCGGCGTGCGCGTTCCAGCTCCTCGCACTCGATGGTGTCCTCGGGGTACAGCTCGCGGCGCTTGCACGCCTGCCAGATCCGGAACGTGGCAAACCGCTCCGCCCACATCTCGCGGAATGCGTGGCCGAGGTGCACTCCAGGCTCCAGCCGCAGGAGCGCCCGCTCCACGAACGCCTGAACGGCGGTGACCGCATCGTCGATACGCGTGGTGCGCTCGCTCAGGCCGGCGGTGACGTCGAGCAGCAGCAGGTCGCTGAGGTCCCCGGGGCTGCGGGCGTAGGTCTTCGGCGGCCCGCCGGGCAGCTGGACCCGGTCGAGTCGGCACAGGTAGGCCAGCAGCGCGCGCCGCGCCCGCTCGCGTAGCCCGTCGTCGATCTGCCGGAGGTCCCGGTAGCGGCGCGGGTCGCCCATCTCCAGCAGCGCGTCGCCGACGTACTGGGTGAGGTTGTCGTTGCCGGACGGGGCACCCGCCGAAGGGTCATCGGCCACCCACAGGTCCGGCCGGGCGTTGACGACGCCGGTGGTGTACGCGCCGGCCAGCGCGCCGGACAAGAACCGTTCCGCCTTCCAGGCGCGGATCGGCCACCGTTCGTCCACCAGATTCTGCGCGGTCAGCTCCGCCTCGCCCAGCAGCGCCGATAGCCCGAAGTAGCGCTGCACCAGATCGTTGTGGTCAAGCGGGACCTCCAGATGCGGCAAGAGCTGCAGCACGTCGGTCGGGTTGGCGGCCTCCGCCGCCGCGAACAGCCGCCACAGCCGCCGGTGGTGCCCGTCGCGATGGGCGGCGTTCTGGCGGCGCAGCTCGGTGTAGTCGAACAGCCGCTCCCACCAGTCGAACATCGCCGCCTGCCGAGGAAGTGACGGCGCCGCCCGGTCGTCGCCCGCCACCGCAGGGTAGCTGTCGAGCACCGGCAGGAAGTTGAAGTCGAACTGCGCGCGGTGCTCGGCGAAGCCACCGCCGGCGCGGTAGAAGGTCGTTCCGGCGAAGCGGTCGGGATGGGCGAGCATGAACCCGAGCTCGGACTGCCCGTCTTCCGCGGGGCGCGCGCTCAGATCGAACCGGGCGGCCAGCAGCACCGCCTTGAACGCCCGCTGGTACGTGCGGCGGATGTCGCTCAGGCTGCTCACGTACGTGGCGGCCAGCGTGCTGGCCGCGGCCTGCCCTACCCGGTCGACGTCGATCCGCGGCCGGTCATACTGGCCGATGTACAGCCGCCGGCGGGGAATGGTGACCAAGTCGCCGCCGGTGTCGGGGCCGGCGTACTTCACCTGCAGGCCGGCGTGCCGGCGGCGGAGCTCATCGGGATCGTCAAATTGCGGTTCGGGGCGGCGGTACTCGACGGTGATGTCGTACGCGCCGCGGCGCAGGTGCTGCTCGGCCTCAGGGCCGGTATCGGCCTGCCCCGGCCAGCGATGGCTGAGCAGGACCCACGTGCTCGCGCCGCGCCGAAGCGTCACGCTCCACTCCCAGTGCTCGCCGCGCTCGATACTCGGCCGTTCGCCCTCAGGCGTGGGCGCTCCGGCGGCGAACCGGTACCGCCCCTCGTGCTCCAGGAGCAGCACGCCGCTGAGCGTGACCGAGAACCCCTCAGCTCCGCCGAGATCCCGGTCACCGCGCTGCGACAGCGCGAACCCGTTGATCAGGTCGATATAGGTGCTGGGAGCGCCGGGCGGTGGCTGGATGGCGGGGATCAACGTCGGCAGCGGCGTATTGCGGTGATCGCGGACGTCGCCGAACTCCTGAAGCGGACCCGACTGCTCGGACCACAGCGGCGGCTGGCCCAGCGGCGAGTATTTCACGGTCAGCCCGGTGCCGCACAGGCCCAGCAGCGCGGCGAACGCGCCGGCGGCGGGGATCGGCCAGGTGACCGCGGGCGGCGCGCCGGAGGGCTGAGCCGCCTCCCACGGTGTCGTGGCCGGGTCACCGTCGGCGTACAGGCTCCTGAGCACCAGCCAGGCCCGCTGGTCGTCGGGCTCCTCGTCGTCGTGATGGGCGCCCGCGTCACTTGCGAGGTGGCGGGCGATGATCCGGCACCGCTTACGAGCGAGCACGAAGCTGTGACGGAAGTAATGCCAGCGGCGCTCCTCGTCGTGCTCCTGGATCAGGCGGCGGTCGGCCTCACGAGGGTCGGTGAACAAGAACGCCAGGGCGGCGAGGTCCAGCCGCGGCAGCCAGTACAGGTTGCGCAGCGCGGCGGCCTCCGCCGGCTTCAGCTGCCGCAGCCGCGCCAGCAGGTCCAGCACCGCCTCGTCGCTGAGCGGCAGCGTCGCCTGCAGCCGTCCGGCTGCGGCGTCGTAGCTGACCGGGCTATGTGGATCCATGTTCCACATCCCGGGCGTCGTACTGCTGCCCGCGGCCAGCGGTTCGGCGTAGTGGCGGTCGGCGAAGGTGACCGTCGGTCCGGGGTGCTCGAGTATGCCGGGGAAGCAGTGCTCGGCCAGCGACCTCAGCGGGTCCGGGCCGCCCCCGGGGTCGTAGCCGAACTCCTCGCGCAGAGCCGACTCGATCCGCTGCCAGGTCCAGCCTTCTGTCTCCTCCTCGCCGACATCCGCCTCCAGCAGCTCGCGCCGCAGGTCCCACAGCGAGCCGTGATGGTCTCCGGCCGGGAGCCCGAGCGGATCCTGGTGCGCCTCGTCGTCGGTCTGCAGCGGGAACGGATCCTCGCCGGGCAGGTGCGGCGCGACGGTGAACAGGAACTGAACGCTGCCGGCGGTGAACGGCGACGCGTACAGCTTGGCCAGCACCTCCACCAAGCGCAATGTGCGCGTGGGCGTGTAATGCCAGGTGTCGGTGGGCGTGGCCGGATCGAACCCGGCGAGCTGCGACAGCGGGTCCAGGTTGCCGGGCAGCACCTTGAGCAGCCTCGGCCCGTCTTCGTCCTCGCGTGCTCCATGCCGGGCGCGCGCGTATTCCGGGAGCCGCCCGAGCAGCTCCGCCAGCGCCCAGTCCCACTGTGCGCCGGACGCGGGAGCCACCCACAGGGCCAGCAGCGGCGTGCGCGCGACGCCGGTGGCGCCGGCCGGCGCCGGTCCCGGCGCGAGCGGCAGGCACAGCTCCTCGCGCAGGATCTCAAGCGCCGCGAGCTGCGGGATGAAGTCAGGGTTGATCACGCCGCCGGCGAACAGGCCGAGCACATCGCAGATGTCGGCCAGCTCCGCGAACGTGTAGCGGGCGCAGCGGGTCCGCTGCAGCAGCCGCCACAGCCGGATGAACACCGCCAGCTGCATCAAGGCGTCGGCCGGATTCACGCCCGGCCCGAAGGTGATCCTCAGCTGGTCCAGATGGCACGGCTCGCACTCCTCGAACGGCTTGGGCGGCCGACCGGCGAGCTTCATCGGGATGAAGCCGCAGTTGGCCAGCTCGATGAACTCGCAGTAGCTCAGGCCGGTGCGGTGCAGGAACTGGTTCACGCGCAGCACGACGGTGACCCACGACGCCACGGGGGGGCTGGCGAAGCCGTACAGCTGCCAGACGCCCAGCTGGCCCGCGGGGGCCGGGGGCGTGGTCGCTACCGGTGTCGCGAACAGCTGCTCGTACTCACCGGATGCGACCTGAAGGTACTCGGGGGCTATGTCCGTGCGCAGCGGGTAGCGCCACACCGTGCTGTCGAAGCCGGCCGGGTCGGGGCCCAGGACGAACTCGGTGATCTGCGCCCGGAACCGGCGCATCGCCTCGGCGCGCGTGACGTCCAGCGCGGCCAGGTGCGAGCGCGACACGTCCAGCGGCTGGGCATAGGGCAGCTCGGGCGCGCTGTAGTCACCGGCCAGCGCCGTATAGGCTGCCGGTTCGGCGACCGGGCTGGCCGGTGAGGAATGCTCGGGCAGCGCGCCGAACAGCGCCGCCGGATCATGGTGATAGGGGTCGCCCGGTTGCGGTGGCGTGCCCGGTGGCCGCAGGTGATGGTCCCGTACCTGCTGGGCCGCGGTGTCGCGGACGATGCCGCCGACACCGCTGACCGATCCGCCGGAGACAGCAACCTGCGCGGCCAGGTACTCCAGGCACTCGTTGACCAGGTCCACGACCGGCAGCGGGGTCTCGAGGTTGGCGCGGTCAACGGTCAGGCTGGCCAGGTCTCCGCGCCGTGGTTGCAGCAGCGACCCGAAGCTGCCCGAAGCGACCGCGGGCTGCGCGCACGTCGAGGCGGGGCCAGCCTGCAGCAGTTCGTACAGGTACTCGACGGGACCCAGCGGGGAGAGTTCGGGCGGCGGGATGCAGTCACGCAGGCCGCCTCCGTTGACCGGGTGGAACGGCGTCGGGGTGATGACCGGCGGCGTGAGCGTGCCGCCGGCGTTAGCCCAGATCTGGTTTGCCCACTGGAAGGCGACGCTGCCGGTGAGCGCGTAGGCGAAGTCGGGCTCATCGAGCGCCGTGATCGACGCCTTGCTGGTGAAACCCCGGGCGAACAGCGCCTCCATGACCGAGAACTGAAGCGCGGCCGCGTTGGGGCCCCCCGCGAGGCCCGCCGTCACCTCGGCCAGGTCGTTAAGGATCTCAAGCGCCTGCCGCAACCACAGCTGGGCCTCGACCTCGCCCGGGAACACCGCAGCCACGGCCGCCAGCGCCGCCGCGTTGCCCGGCGGGGTGACGCCGAACTGGTAGGCGACACCGTTGATGTTCCAGTACTCGACCAGGAAGCTGGCCAGGGGGTCGAAGCCGTAGCGGTCAAGCAGCGGAAGATCCGACGGCGTGGGCGGCTGGATTACTGGGGTGCCCGGCGTGACGGTGTAGAACCTCGACAGGTACTGAATGAACGCGGCGATTCGGTCACTGGGATCAACGACCGTCCCCGGCGGCTGGGTGAAGGCAGCGATGAACTGCGGGTTCGCGATGAGGAATTCCCTCCACTCGCTTGCCGTGACGTTGGCGAGCTGGGTGACAGTGGTGACGTTCAGGCCAGTGCTGCCCGGCGGGTTTCCCAGCGGCTGCCCGATCGCCGTAACCAACTGGCTCAGGAGCGGGTCGTCGAAGCCGGTGAGCGCGCAGGCGACCAAGCGCAGGTGTGCGGCGGCATTGCCGGCCGCCGCCAGCAGACCCTGCCAGATCGGGCCATCGGGGTACGGCAGCGTTATCGGGCCGGGCGGGACGACCGCGTTCAGCCATCCCAGCACCAGCGGCGCCGCCGGGTCGCCCGCGCCGAGCGGATAGTTAGGCGCGGGGGGGATCTGGGGCGCGCCGCGGACACCGCCCAGCGCCGCCAGCCGACGAGCCGCCCCAAGCGGAGTCAGCAGCAGACCCGTCGGCAGCAGCCCGGACTCGAACGCCTGCTCCAGCTGCACGGCCAGCTTCGGCTCGGACTGCCCGCCCAGAATGGAGTACCGGTCGATTGCCGACACCGGCGCCGACGTCGGCGCCGGCGCTGGCAACCACGCGCCCAGCGCATAAAAGAACTCGGCCTGGACCGCGAAATCACCGGCCGCCGCACTCAGGAGCAACGTCGCCTCGGGAACCTGGCTGAGATCGGCGGTGGGGGGCGGTAGCAGCGGGAACGTCATCGCCGCAGTCGTCGCCGCCGCGCTCAGCACCTCACACTGCTGTGCGGCCGACCACGCATACACATAGCCAGCCATCGTCGTCGCGTCGGTGCTGACCTCGCTATAGAAGGAAGTCAGCGCGCCCTCGAATTGCCTGCGGTCACTGTCGGCCGAGGTGATCGCAGCCGGTACCGGCAGTGTGTACAACGCGCCCAAGTCAGGGTTGTTTTTGTTGGGACCGCTGGTAACCACGGGCTCCGGCAGTGCAATCACCGTCCGGTTGGCTACCATCTCGCGGGCGATGTGCAACGACTCCTGGGCGGTCAGCTGCGCCGTGTTCACCGCTGCGGCCGGATCCTCGGCGAGGATGGCCGTGACCGCCGAGGTCAGCTGAGCGTAGCTGGGGATCCCTCCGGCAGGCGGGACCCCGAGGTAGCCAGCAGGCAGACCCGGATCGGGAAGCGCCAAGTAAAGGCCGACATTGATATTGACCAGCGACGTGACCGGGCCGGGAGGTGCGACCACGCCCGCAGCGGTGACCGTCGAATCTACCTGGACGTCATAGTTGAGGTCATTGTCAACCAACGTCACGCCGCCCCGGGTGACTTGCAGGACGACATTCACCAACGTCTGCGGCGTCAGGAACTTCGGGTCGATCGTGGCCGGGAGATCGATCACGGCGGCCCCAGCCGCCTGCAATATCCCGCCGTCGGTCAGCTGGAAGATCTGGGTAGCGCCATTGTTATACGTAGCCGAGCCAATGTTGATGTTCGGCGGCGCCGCCACCGTCGCCGGGTGATCGAAGTCGACCTGGAAGGCGTCGATCGACAGGCCGGCCAGGTAAGTCGTGAACGTCGCCGCGTCAGTCGGAGTGACCGGGTACAGCCCGATCACTAGCGACGGGCTCACCGCGCGCTCGATTCAGAGATGACCCCAGCATCACCGCATGCAGCTACCCGGCCCAAGGCTCCCCCACCAGTGCCATGCTGGGCCACGCCACCCATGAACGGCACCGCCAGTGAGTCGTATACATTCTGCGTGACCGCTTTGCTAGCGGTCGGATTGACCGGGTAATCTTCCCCTGGAAAAAAGGACCCGATACCCGGATTCGGCATCATGTTCGATAGACTCGACACGGACGGATTCCCCCCTCGCCTAAGGAGGCTCCAGTGATGTTCCCTTGCCGAACATTCATGATCTTCTACACCTGATCATTCGGAGGGGAAGCTTTGGCTTCTGATACATACCGCGGCAAACCTCCTTTGTAAAGATTCATCTAATGCCGAAGACCCGGGCCGGGTTGGCGCATGCCAGCGGCAACTCATCTCGATGCCGTGGGACACCGCGGCCATGCGGCGGAACCCCGATCACGCCCCGTGAAGGACGCTTCGACATGGCGCGCCCGCTCACTGGCCTCACGCCCTCGTCGTCTTGGCCTCCTGCTCGCGCTTCCAAAGCCCTCTCACGCGGCAGCAGTAGTCCTTACACGAGCAGGGGTATCTGAGACTCGGGACGATCGTTTGAGACCGGACACAAGTCACACGCCTTAATCCAGGGCTATAGTTCCGCCGTTGGCTCCCTGCCGGGTGTCAGCTGCCTTTGCGCGATAACACACTTCACACAATCCCGCCGCGCCTGAAAGCGAGCCGGGCAGCGCAGGGCCATGCCATTCCCCTCCGCCCTGTAGCCTGAAGTTCCCGCAGGTCAATAACGGTACGAGTGGCCAGGAAGGCTGTCTTCCTATATACTGACTTCTACGCTGTAGTTAATAGGGCGATAAAACCAGGAGGCTGTGGGCCCCTGCGCGTTTGGCTGACGCAGCAAGGTCGGCGCCCCCGAGGTGTGAATGCCCTGGTAAGAACGGCCGTTGACCTCACGCCCAGAGCAGCGCCGATGCACCGAACCGACCTGTGGGTGCGGAAAACGGTGTCATGCCTTTGACCTGCAACGTCCCCTCGATGGCACCGCGCCGCCGAGAAGCATTTTGGAGGCCCATCACCGACCGGCTCTCGGCCCCGCCGCCGATCAGCCAGAGACAAGCGGCAGCACGGCGACCCTCACATGGTCCAGATATTGCAGGTCAGAGTACATGACATAGTTTTGGAACCCCACAGGCCCGACCACCCTGTCGCAGACCTCTATCAGGAGCGGATCCAGCGCCAGCCCATCCTCGGCGGCCTCATCAATGAGTACGAGCGAGCATAGAAACCCAGGTCAGAACGAGTGGCCGAGTTCTGGAACCCCACAGGGTAGTCTCCAGGCTCACCTCAAGCGGCTCACACCAGACCAGATTTGGACATAACGGCAGATTCCTCCCAGGGCCGGTTAATAGGGGCGCAGTTCGGCCTGGTACGCACCTTTGTCGAGAGGGCGGCTCGGATCACCGCAACCACACCGTGCTGGCCCGCAAGCTCCAGGTCTTGTCGGCTTCAGCCCGCTGGCCCGCGCAGGTTGGCGGCGCGGGCTTGATCCGACTGGCTACCGGTCCGGCGGTGTCGTTCCTCGAGAGCCTGGGCGAGCGACAAACGGTGCTCTTCGCCATCCGGTCCATCCGAACTCCAGGACCATAGCGCTTCCTCAAAGGCGGCGATAGCGGCCTCCAGATCCATGATCCTGTTGGTCTGTTGGTATAGAAGCAGTCTCGCTGCCCCCAGATTGTGCATCGTCGGCGACACGTCCGGTCCTCCAAGCGCTCGTGCGATGTTGGCGGCCGTATCCCAGGTTGAGATCGCCCGCGATAGGTCCATAGGATCGCCTGCCCGCTCGTAAAGCTCGAGCAGCTCCGTGCCCAAGTGGTGGTACTGGGCGAGGAGGTCCGGCGAGCGGCCAGACATCTTGATGAACGAGTCGGCTCGAAGTGCGACCGCAGCGCGAAGGTCCCCGACGTTGTTGTTGACGCGCGACCGAGCTGCCAGGCCATCGGCTAGCGTCAGCGCATGCTCTATCCGCTCTGCGTCGGTGGATTCGAACAGGTCAACAGCGTGGGTCCATGCCTCAAGCGCCAGTTCCAAGTCCCGCGATCGCTCCTCCGCTTCGTACTTGTGCCAGTGGTCCATGCCGAGGTTGTGGTAGATCTGCGCAGTACTGGCCGGTAGGGATTGTGCCCGTCTCGCCGCGAGCAGAGCGTTTTCATGAGCTGCGATTGCGCCGTCGATCTCGAAGGGTTCTCGCGTCAACCTGTACCGATAGGCGCGGATCACGCCTAGCGCATCCAGGTACATGGCCAGGTTGGCCGACCCTTGCGAGGAGCAGGCGATGCCGGCGCTCTCCGCCTCCAGCGCTCCGTCGAGGTCGCTCCGGCTCTCAGTACGTTCGAACCGCATCCTCAACGCGATTCCCAACATGCCCAGGTGATCGCCGAGGTCCGGTGAGGCTGCGTCGCTTCGCTGGGCCGCCTTCTCCCACAGCTCGATTGCGGCATCGAGATCGTACGGGCGGCCATCGCTGAGGTATCGCTGGAACGATTCGCCAGCCTGTCTCCCCAGGTCGGCTGCTGGGCGCTCCACCTTAGACACCTACGTACTGAAAGCCGGCCCAATGGAGAGGATGCGCCAATCCGCGCTGGCGCGGCGCCGCTTCATGCAGAGCGGGAGTCGGCGGATGCGGTCCGTGCGCTCCCTCGACGGTTCGGTCGGTGGGATCGGCGCCGCCGTCCCGTACGGATCGCTGGGCGTCACGGAGGGCCTCAGCAGGTTCGAGGCCATCCTCTTTCCACCGCTGGTAGAACAGTGACATGATCGACATGGCCGCGAAGTCTGGGACCTGCCAGAGTGAGCCGATAACTCCGGGTACCCCTGCATGCATCAAGCCGGTGGGAAGGCCGATCACCTCATCGAGCAGCCGTGCTCCTGTCATTGCCGTCTCGCACGCGGAAAGGACCGCGATGCGAGCCTTGTCCATCTTGGCATCCATCAAGTCCCCCAGGGTGAGCCGCTCGTCGTGGGCCATTAGCAGCGAGCTGTTAAGCGGCTCCTCGAGGTCGGCTGCGCCGTGACAAGCGAAGTGCAGGACGGGAAATTCTGAGAGTTGCGCAAGGACCGCTTCGCGGGTGGCTTCCTCGCGGCTAAGGCGATGCGAGCGGCCGAACGCCGCAACGGCGGCATCGACTTCAGGTTCAGCGAACAGGAGCGGAGCGGCCGACACCGGAGCGGGAGCCTCCACCACGAGGATGGCGTCGGCGTGGACACGCCCGGCCTGGCGGCGCGCTGCGATCAGGCTGCGGGCGTTGGGGGCATAGGTGAGGCGTGCGTCGTCTAGGGCATATCGCCTGCCGGTGGGTCTGGAGGGGTCGGGGGTCCAGGCCGCGTGGAGTGGTAGGAAGCCTAGTAGACCTCCCGGGATTAGAACCAGATTCCCGCTCTCCTGCACGGCTCGCAGGAGCGGCCCCATCACCGCGTCCCATGCCCAGCGAGTCGTATCGTCGAGCGCCTTCATCCAGGAAGCACCTGGCTGATCGTACGAGGCGAAGTACCGGAGCATCCGTGCCTGCAGCGCTGCCACTGTCAGCTCGGGAAGCAGGAGCCGGGAAATCCGTCCGTCGCGGCCGACAATCAGGGCGAGTCCGCCGTCGTTGGCGGCCGTCACGAACGCGAGCGGCTGGCCTTCGGAAGCCTCCATGACGTCCGCCATTTCAGGCGGAGCAAGAAACCCTTCAAACCCGGGCACAGACCGGATCGCGCTAACAGCGGCATCGTATTCTGCGCGCAGGTTCGCTGTGGCTTCTGGTGAGGGCTCGGCCGCCGGACCGACACCGGGGTCCCCGCCCGTCCGGTCCATATTGAGTAGCTCGTCCCCCAGCCGACGGAATCGGCCGGAAAGGTCCGCATGCCCGCGCAAGGCGAGGTTGTCCAAGTCGCGCGCTCCGCCATGCAGTGTTTCGGACGCCAGGATGGCTCGGCCCCGCTCTTGTGTAAGAACGGCGTCGGGAAGATGATCCGCCATCGCCATTGCGTAGCTGGCCTCGGCGGGCACCCCTTGGACGGCTTCGAGCCATGCTTCCTTCTGGCGGCTCCTGACCTGGATGGCGAGCAGGCGTCTCCTGGCCTCCAGGCAGATGCGGAACGCTTCGCCCGCCTCTGCCCACGAACGTCGCTCTGCCGCCCACCGGCCCCATCGATTGCCCGCCTGCGTTGCGGACTGAAGGTTCACTTGAAGGCCCAGCGTGCAACTCTCCCGGTAGGCGGCCACACTTCGCCCGACTAGCCTCCCATCGCCCCGAAGACCGAAGGCGTCGTGCAAGGCATCCGCGAGGTTGAGCAGCGTGAACGCTCGAGTGGGCGAACCGGCCGGAGCCGCCCGCGCGGCCTGTTCGAACGCCCGGATGGCCCGATCGAGGTCGTTGGCTTCGCCGCCAGCTCGGAAGCGGTCGGCGAACGCCGTTCCGAGGTTGTTCATGAGCCTGGCTTTTATCGTCAAGGTCGGGGCCAGCTCGCTGGCCTGGGTCAACAGGTCAATCGCTCGGGCCACGTCTCCGGGAGCGTGATCCGCGCCGAACCTATCCGCCAAGGCGTTCCCAAGGGCGTTAAGCAGCCTGAATTGCTGAGGGGAGTCCGGAAGAAGGTTGCCCTTCAGGTCCTCAAGGATGGCCACAGCTTCATCGAGTCGTACCAGGTCACCGGTCATTCGAAACGAAGCCCTGAGGGCAGCGGCGAGACCCATCATGATCGTCGGCCTTCCAAGCCCTGCTTCCGGGAGCGCGGCGGCCCGTCGGTAGACGTGGATGGATCGCTCGAGGTCCTCCAGGAGGCCCGTCAGCTCGAACCGCAGGGATAGCGCGGCCGCAAAATGGGTAAGGGCTAGCATCTGCTCCGGCGACCCCGGCGCAGCGACCCTCGCAGCCTCCTCGTTCGCGCCCAGCGCATCGTGAAGATCGGCCACCCGGCCGTCCCGCTCATACCGGACCAAGAGCAGCCAGCCCAGGTCCCGCAGACCGGCAGGCAGATCAGGCATTCCGGCCGTAGCCGAACGGGACCTACCGTAGAGCCCGATCGCCCGGTCCAGATCTTCTCGGCGTTCCGTCGACCGGTACCGCTCCGCATAGGCCCACGCGGCGTCGGACAGGTGTTGTCCGAACTCCGGCTCGGAGGCGCCGACCGCGACCAGTCGCTCCAAGGTCACGATCAGCGCATCGAGATCTCCCGTCGTGTTCGTCCTTTCGTATTGGTCGAACTCCGCGGCTGCCAGATTCTTGAGGTACGACGCGAAGTACTGGGATTGCTCCCAAGCAGGGGTCACGGATTCGCGCATCCGCGCGATCGCCGCCTCAATGTCCTCCGGCTGCCCTTTGCGCAGGTACCGCTCGCGGAGCCGGAGCCCCAGTCTGCTTAGAACGCTCGGCACATCAGGGTCGCTGGGATCGGCGGCCTCAATCGCCTGCTTGAACAAGTCGATCGCTCGATCGAGATCCGCGTCCTGTTGTCGGAGATCGTATCGGCGCGTGAGCGACTGGCCCGCGGACTGAAGGGCTTGCACGCGAACTGCCGCCGAAGCACCGGAGAACGCCGGATGCGCGAGGATTCGCTCCCACGTGTTGATCTCCCTATCCAGGGCTGCCGGATCGCCTGCCGCGTCATATTCCTCCTGTGCCAACGCCAACTCGTCCTGGAGCGCACCAAGCTCGACCGGAAGGACAGAGGATCCCTGAGCTGCTAGGTCAGAAAGAGCACCTTCAATGCCGAGCTCGCGGCACAGCCGCAGGAAGGCTCCGTTCCGCTCGTAGTCCCGTGCCTGCTGGTCGTCGCCGCGACTCCACGCCTCTGCTGCCCATCGCTCAAGAAGCGCCTCAGCCTCATCGGTCTGGAGTTCAGGATGTTCTTGGATGACGCGGCCAGCACCGGACCACGATCGCGTGGCGATCAGAAGATGCAGCGCCTCCGTGGAATTCGTGGTATCACCCCATGCTTAGCACCTTGTCGCACTGAGAAGGCTCGCCGAAAGTGGAAGCTCTTTTACTCTATATCGCTTTGCTTGCTTTACTAGATGTTCACGCTGCCGCTTCGGTAGGTGTCAAGTCAACTGAGACATAGGGTTCTGCTGTTTCCTAAGCTGCCTCCTTGGACGGATGCTGTGTAGTGACCGGTTTGTTGACCCGCGCGACGGCGGGCATTTCGGGTGCCTTGGGGCGACGGGTGAAGCGCCGCTGATTCGCGGCGTAGGCGGCGTTCAGCACGGCCTGGCGTGTGTCCTTGATCGCGGACGCGGTGCCGATATGCACCGAGTACGGGGTATGCAGCCCTACCCCGGAATGCCGGTGCTCGTGATTGTAATCGGTGAAGAACGCGCTGCAGAACGCGCGGGCGTCCTGGAGTGACCGCAGGGTGTCGCTTGCATCATATGTATGAGACCCCGCAATCGCTGCCGCTCATGGGCGGCCTGAGCGGATGCCCGACCTGCTGGGATCCATCTAGCACGCGTGGGGGCGGCGCTAGGGCGACCACCCTGCGGCCGAGGCTGGAGGCTTGCGCAGTCCAGATAACGATGCCACCGAGTCGGACTGGCAACATATGCGTTCATAGTGTGCCATCGCAGGTACTGAACCACGTGCCAGAACCACTGCACACTCGCGGTCCACCCGTCGGAAGGGCGGTCCGCGGGCGTAAGCCTGCTCTCCCGGTGAGTTGGGGTTCGTCGTAAAGTGTCGATGGTGAGGTGATCAGTTTGTCTCGGCAGCCGATGCCCGATGTTGTAGTCATGCTCCCCGGGATCACAGGAAGTGTGTTGCAGAAGGACGGCAAGGACGTGTGGGCGATCTCGGCGGGCACTGCCTTCCGGGCTCTGGTCAATCTGGGCCGCAGCCTCACGGACCTCAAGCTGACCGGCGACGACCCGGAGGCTGCTGACTTGGGGGACGGGGTCCGGGCCACCCGAGTGATGCCCGATGTCCACCTGATCCCTGGCCTGTGGAAGATCGACGGATACGGGAAAGTGACACAGTCGATCAAGAGAGGCTTTGAGGTCGAGGAAGGGGCGAACTACTTCGAGTTTCCCTACGACTGGCGCCGCGACAACCGCGCCGCCGCACGGCAGCTAGCTCATCAAAGCCATAGCTGGCTGAAAGCCTGGCAGGAACGGTCAGGCAACCGTGAGGCGAAGCTGATCCTGGTCGCACATTCCATGGGCGGGCTGGTATCCCGGTTCTTCCTGGAGTGCCTGGATGGTTGGAAGGTAACGCGTATGCTAGTTACGTTCGGTACCCCCTTTGGGGGGTCGCTGAACGCGCTCGGTTTCATCGCCAATGGGATGCGCAAAGACCTCGGCCCTCTCACGCTGATCGACCTCTCGGATCTGCTGCGGTCCTTCACCTCCGTCTACCAACTCCTCCCTATCTACGACTGCGTGGATACCGGCGGAGAAAACCTACTCAAGGTAACCGATTCCGGCGCTATCCCGAACCTGGATCCCACCCGTGCGGAGGAAGCCATGCGGTTCCATTTGGCGATCCGCAAAGCCGTTGATGCCCATAACCAGGAGGATGACTACCGACGTCAGCGGTACCGGATCAGGCCAATCGTGGGAATGTTCCAGCCCACACTGCAGTCGGCCCGGGTCAGGGAAGGGAAAGTCGAATTGCTGGCTACATACCGGGGCCGGGATGAAGGCGGAGACGGCACAGTTCCCCGCGTTTCGGCCACGCCACTGGAACTTGAAAAGGATACAGGGGCCATGTACGCGTCCCAGCGACACGCGTCGCTGCAGAACTTCAATGCGGTTCTTGACCAGTTGGCTGCTGTTTTCATGGAAGGCCGGATCGGTCTCGACCGGTATTACCGAGTCAATACAAAGCTCAGCCTGGAGATTGACGACGCATACGGAGTGGACGAGCCTGTGGAGGTCCGGGTCCGCCCCGAGGCACCGGGTGTAGACCTCACGGCGGTGGTAGTGGACGCCGACCGGAACACAGAAGTCATCCGGCGAGACCTCATCGTCGGAGATGACGGAATCTACCGAGGGATCATTGGCCACCTCGCTCCGGGGGTATACCGGCTCACCGTGACCGGCCCGTTCGCCGTCGACCCGGTGACCGACCTGTTTGCGGTGTTCGGCCCTCCCGAGGAATAAGTGCCCACCGGCCTGGATCGTGCAGTGGCCATGCGCCACGCTAGGCCCGATCACTTGATAACTCAGTCGTCGGCGATGCGCAATCGGGCCGCCGGGTCACCGAACACGAGGTAGTTCTGGGCATCGCTTCGGACGACGAAAGTCTCAGCCAGTTTGCTCCAGAACTCGGGAGTCTGCTGGACTCTTCCACGCCTCAGCCGATCGTAGGCCCCGGTGAGGATGGCATTCGTCGTGGAGTAACGATCATTCATCGTTGCCATCGCTCGGCCCACCGGCTCCACCGCGAGGAGACGGTTGAGAGCCTGGACGAAGGGAGCGATGCGCCGATCCCACAGACCTGTCGGGAACGGCAACTCCGGATCGTCGAATCCGTGCAACCACGCGGTATCGACGTGCCCGATGAAGGCCACAGGGCCGCGCGGATGCGCAAGGAGACGCTTCGGCAAGGCGGCCACGAAGTCCTCCTTAGCGTTCAAGGGCTTGCCGCCCAGCCAGTGCATGAAATCACTCTCCGCGGGCGTGCCGTAGCCGAAGCACGCGAACTGAAAGAAAACCGCTCCCTCCAGAAACGATTCGTCCGCTGGGACGTCATCGGCCGTGAACAGCCAGTCCTTGGTAGTCCGGACATCTGGCGTCCGTTGGCAGCAGATCGCTCCATTGACTCGCTTTTGGACTTCAAGATCCTCGCTTGGGGCTCCAAGCCCATGACTGGCTGTATACACAAGGGCGGCCCGTGACCCAGTCATAGCCTGGAGCAAGTGCGCCTTGGTGGCTTCGTCGCCCAGGATCTTGATCGTCGGAAAGCCGAGCTTTTCCTGGACATGGGCTCCCAGGGGCTGCGCCATATACTTTCGGCTGAAATAGGTCGGATCGTAGGAGCCATCCGAGCGTCGGCCGGCGTCCGGTGCGAAGACCACCACTTCCTTTCGGGCAGCGGGGTCGCCAGCGGTCTCAAGGCGAATCAGCTTGTCGACATATGCGCGGAGATCCGGCAGCGGAAGGTCCAGCCGTCCCACCGAAGCAGCGATGTCGAGAAGGGCCTGGAAGTGGAAAGGGATAAGGTCCGGCCCACCCACTAGCAGGACATAGTGGGGGAGGGATTCAACATCCACAGAGGTATAGTTGTCGATCAGCCATTGCTCCCAGTCGTCGTCGGAGTGGAAGACAAGCGGCTTTCTCGGATCGGCCATCCCCCGGTGCTCGGCCAGAGGCCTGAGCAAGTCAGTAACGTCCTTCACGTTTGGGTCATCCCCGTTCACCAGGAATGTCCATCCGGCGGCCCTGGGGTCTCGCAGATCTATCACGGGGGCGAGTTCGATCTCCCGGCGGAACGTACTTCGCGTCACCGCGGCCGCCGTCCGCGCTCGCAGCTCCGCGTTGTTACGGCCTAGGCCCTGCTCGATGCGTTCGCCGAATGCTGCTTCGTCAATTGGAGGAATCAGCATCCCGCCCGTTCGATAGTCGATGCCCGTCCCCAGGATCTTCATGGCTCGCCCCCAAAGTGCTCTAGGCCAAAGTTTCAGAATCGTCTGATTACCTTTGTAACCCGGGGCAGGAAGGTTCGGGAAGGACGTCCGGGCTTGGAAAACATAGGAGTGGCGGTCCCCCGCCTATGGCCTGCGAAGATGCTCGCGGACTGGTCGTCCCGTGACCACCCGCATGGGTCCGTGTCCGCCGGGCAGGCTACTCCGTCGGCGACCTGTCCAGCTCGAAAATAGTATTCAGACGGTGACTTGCAGGTCTTACATGCTCAGGCCGCGTGCGTGTACTCGTTGATCAGGCCGCCCAGCACAGGTTTCGGCGGATCCTTTCACTGTCGACGTCGATCATGGTGGCGCGGGAAACGTCGCGTTCGTCGTCGGGCTCGCTCTGGCCTATGCCCTGGTGCGGCCGGGCCATATTGTAGTGCGCCTGGTATTCGATCAGGACGACACGCCGATGTCGTTCGCCCAGGATCAGTAAGCGATCCAGGAACTCTCGGCGAAGGGTGCCGACCAGGCGTTCGCAGATCGCGTTCATCCGCGGCGTCCTCGGCAGGGTGGTGATGATCCGCAGTCCTTCGGCCTTGAACACCTCCCCGAACGCAGTGGTGATGAGCGAATCGCGATCATGAATCAGGAACCGCAGCGCGCCGAGGCGATCACCCAGGTCCATGGCGAGGTTGCGGTCCCGCTGCACCTCCCATGCCCCGGTCGGGTGCGCGGTCACCCCGGCCAGGTGCAGTCTTCGGATGCCGTGCTCGATGAACACCAGCACGGACAACCGCTTGAGCAGCACGGTTTCCACCACCAGGAAGTCACAGGCGATGATCGCGTGAGCCTGGGCGGCCAGGAACTCCCGCCAGGTCGGGCCGCCCCGCAGAGGCGCTGGATCGATACCCGCGGCGTGCAGGATCTCCCACACCGTGGACGCGGCGATCGCATACCCGAGCCGCGCCAGCTCACCCTGGATTCTCCTATGCCCCCAGGCCGGATTCTCCCGCGCCGTCCGAACGATCAGCGTCTTGACAGAAATACCGGTGGACGGTTGTCCTGGCCGACGCCGGTCAGTGTAGGTCCACTTGCGGGCGACGAGGTCACGGTACCAGCGCAGGATCGTGGCTGGGGCGACCGGGAAGATCTCCGGCCACCGGCGGCGGTTCACCAGCCGGGACAACGCCGTAAGCCAGAGCCGGCCGGCATGATCCCACCGCAGGCGGCCGCTGAGCTGACGGCGTAGCACCTGATTCTCATGGCGCAGCACGAGCAGCTTGGCGTCCTTGGACAGATCAGACCGGACCAGCAACGCCAGCAGGCCGAACAGGCACCTCAGCAAGCGGTAGACGAGCGACAACAGCACCTCGAGATGGTCCCAGCCACGCTACCGATCCCGCAGCAAGAACCCAGCTCACAGCACGAACCCGAGTTTCCGAGCGGGACACCCAATGAGAAGCTATCGGTACCCTGACGCGGGAAGCTCGCCGCCATGTACAAAGCAATCATGGAAGCGTGCACCACATCACCAGGCGGATGACCCTTTTCATCATCGGCGAAGACCCTTATTGTAGATTCAACCGCGGGGGTCGTCACCTCGTCACCTGGACAAGTGACCCTGGCATCGGCAAGATCGCCTGCGGATGCAAGGGGCGGCTGTAATGACATGGTTGGTGAGTTCGTTCAGTCAGTACACCGTCGGCTGGATTCTGATCTCTTCTCTTGTGGGCGGCATCATAGGGGCATCAGTCCGGTTCGCCTTCGAGGATGTGCTGCGGCCGTGGTTGGGATGGCGGCGAGATACTGACCGGCTCGTAAAACGGTACACTACGCCGCTGCTGCGAGCTACGGAGGCCCTTGAACGACGTATCAACATTCTGGTCCGGAATCAGCAGAAGGCATGGTATCCGCAAGACGAGTATTTCAGGTTGAGCACCCTGTTCGTATTCGGTGAGTATCTCGGCTGGGTCCGGCTGCTTGAGCGCGAATTCGGCTTCGTTCCGTATGAGTCAAGCAGGCGCGGCCGGGAATTCTACCGCCGCCTTAACGGCTTCTTCGCGCGCTCTCTAGCTTCTCCTACTGCCGATGGAACGAAGACGAGGACGCTGTGGGCGCCTCGCAGGTCCGCGGCTAATGCTCACGGCGATCGGTGAGGCTTTGACTTGCGAAGACGACCCGCCGCGGACGAAGGAATTTACTGCCTTTCTCAAGGAATATGGAGCCGACCGTCAGTTTTCGCCGATGGTTCGCTGACCTGGATAAATTCCTCAGTGAGGCTAATTCGAATACTTGTTCGTTTCCTTGATCCTCGAGGAACCATGGTCGCATTCCGCTCTCTAACTAATCTGGAACGGATCTGCCACGTGCAGGTCAGTGCGCAACTGGAACAGGACTTTTCCAGCGTCTTGCCACCAGCACCGGGCCAGGCAAGCCTGACTAAGGAGGTCACATGGCATGGTCCGTGAGAATGTCGCCCGCCGCGCGTGAGGACATCAACGCCATGTTCCAGGCAGCTTTCGAAACTGCGATAGAGATCATAGCCAAAGGCCAACCCCAGCCTTTCGGAGTACTGCTCGATAATGACGGCCGCATACTGATACAGCACGTCAACCCTCCTCCAGGATGGAATTCCGCCGACCTGGTGCGGCATATGGCCGAATCGATCTATCAGCGGGCCGATACCTTGCAGGCGGCGCTGCTTGTCCAGCATACCGGTGACAATGCGTTCCCGACTATGCAAGGCTATGGCGACCACCGCGACGCAACTGGGTTTTCTTTCTTCATCACTTGGCGGTCCGGTTACGGCGGCCCCGCAACAATCGCGGATATCTCCGTTGAGCCCGCGAACGCACAACTGTTCAGATGACCTCGGGCGACCGGTGTACATGATGCCGCGCCAACATGTCCGGGCCACAGCGTATCAATCTCGCCGAAGGCAATCGCTTGCACGTATATGGGACGGCGCTGCCAGTCCTGCGGCTGGGCAAACGCCGAGCAAGCACCGTGTGCTGTGCCAAAACCCGCGCATAGGCACTGACCTGGCGTTTCGCCCGCTAGGCCGCTCTGCGGTATTCGCTGATCAGGCCGCCAAGGACCTGCCTGCGCTCGATCCGGGCGGTGATATCGACGGCGTGGCCGGGCTCGCGTAGCGGTGGTTTCTGCCGCAGGGCCTGGTGCGGACGGTGGCCGTTGTAATGCCGGGCGTACTCGGCCAGGACGCTGCGGAGATGCCGTTCGCCGAGGATCAGCACGTGATCCAGGCACTCGCGGCGTAGCGTGCTACGAACCGCTCCGCGTACGAGTTCATGCGGGGCGACCGGACCTTGCAGGGCACGGTCCGGATCCCGGCACCGGCGAGGACCGCGTCGAATGCGGCGGTGAAGTCCGAGCCGCGGTCGCGGATCATGAACTTGACCCGGTGCGTCTGCTCGCCGAGGTCCATCAGCAGGTTCCGGGCCTGCTGGGCGGTCCACTCCCTACTCCCCGGTTCGATGCAAAGTGACCCCAAGAATGCGGATACGCCTGCTAGCGTGCTCGATCACGGCCAGGACATACGCCTGGATGCCGTCCAGCGGGTCGGCCGTGAAGAAGTCACACGCCAGGATCGCCTCGGCCTGAGAGCGCAGGAACAGCGACCTGTGGGGTGCCAAAATTGGGCCTGCCCCTGTGACCTGGGACGATAGGCGGGGCACGGCCGTGCGGCATGATAGTCAGCCGTGTCCTTCCGTCTGCGCGGGACACCAGGACAGCCAAGCCGAGTATCCGGCGAACCAGCAGGTAGACGATCTTGAGCAGCACCCGGTCAGCCAACCACGACCGCGTCGAATCTGCTAGCGACAGCGCAGGTCAGCCACTCGATCGAGTATTCGAGCGGCACAGGTTCCCTCTTTCCCTAGTATGCCCGCGTGGTACGACAGTGCACGCAGGTGCCTCCGGATTATCACCAGGTGTTGCCTGCGCTGTTCTCCGGACGTGATCAGGCTGCGCCGCGGCGGATGGCGCGTGCGGCGCGCCCGTATCCCGTCATCGTCATGAGCGACTGGGTGGGCCTCCACGCGAACTCCACACGATGTTCACGTGGTCCTCACACAGCGGGAATAACGCTCTTGCCACGAGGTCGCCTGGGACCTCCCGGGCGACGTGTATCACCACCAAGGGCTCCAGCCCGGGGGGGCAGAAATGCACACGCTCTACCATCTCCTCTCTTCTCGGAGTCGGCCCGCCCGCGTCCGCGGGTGGCTCGCCTTCTGCGCGGCCGTGCCGCTCCTGGCGGCCCTCTCCGCGGGGACCGCGACCGCGGCGGCGGCGACGCCGCAGGCGTCGGACGGTGACCCGGCCGTCATCGCCGACTGGAACGCGATCGCCGTGTCGGCCTTGTCGGCCGACACGACGAAGCAGCCGGTCGAGGACATCCTGTACACGGGTTTTGTCCAGGCGGCCGTCTACAACGCCGTGGTCGGCGTCGAGGGACGGTACGCGCCTTACCGGTTCCACGCCCGCGCGCCCCGCGGCACCTCGGCCCAGGCGGCCGCGGTGGCCGCCGCCCACACGATCCTGGTGACCTACGTGCCGTCCGCGCAGGCCGCCCTGGACGCCGACTATGCCGCGTCGCTGGCGCAGCTTCGCGATGGCACGGCGAAGACCCGCGGCATCGCGTTCGGCATCCGCGCCGCCGACAGCCTGATCCGGCTGCGTGCCGGCGACGGCCGCAACGCCCCCATCCTGTTCACCCAGCCGCCGGCGCCGGGTGTCTGGCGGCCCACGCCGCCTGCGTTCCTGCCGATGTCGGCACCGTGGCTCGGCTTCGTGACGCCGCTGCTGGTGCACAGCGCCACCCAGTTCGCCCCGCCGGCCCCGCCCGCGCTCACCTCCGCCCGTTACACCCGCGACTTCAACGAGACCAAGGCCCTGGGTTCGCTGACCTCGACCGAGCGGACGGCGGCGCAGACGAGCACCGCGACGTTCTTCTCCGGCAGCGCGCTGGTGCAGTACAACGCCGCGCTGCGGGACCAGGTGACCGTGCGGCACCTGGACATCGTCGATGCCGCGCGGATGTTCGCCGCGATCGATATGAGTGTCGCGGACGCGGAAATCACCGTGTGGCGCGCGAAGTACGTCTACGGGTTCTGGCGGCCGATCACCGCGATCAACCTGGCCGACACCGACGGCAACCCGGACACGGCCCCCGATCCCAGCTGGGTGCCGTTGTTCAATACACCCAACTACCCGGAGTACCCTAGCGGGTACAACGCGTTCAACTCGACCGTGGTCCATGGCCTGGAGAACCTGTTCCAGACCGGGCACCTGCAGCTGACGCTCATCTCCACGACGGCGCCTGGCGTCGTGCGTCACTACGACTCCGGCCGCGCCCTGCTGCAGGATGTCGTCAACGCCAGGGTGTGGAATGGGTTCCACTTCCGCTCCGCGGACATCGCATCCAGGGACCTGGCCGGGCAACTCGCCGCCTGGACGCTTGACCACTACTTCCAGCCCGTTGACGAGGAGGGATAGCCGATCCAGCGATCGGCCATCCCGGGGCTTGTGGAACCCTCGGCCACCCGGCCCGCCGGAGACGCTGGCGCGCGCGTGCCACCGAGGAACCGTCACCGTGAGTGATCGTCCCGGCGGTCGTCCCGTCCCGCCGCTCGCGTGCGTCTACACCCAAAACGCGCGAATACATGCAACGGGACGAAGGATAGGACAAGCACGGAACGTCACGGCTCCACGCGGCAACCGGCTATGAGCCAGGAAGAGCGAGAGGCCATCCGGGAAGTCGGCGCGGACGATGCGCAGATGTGAGCCGATTACGCCAGCGAAGCACGCGATCACCCCCTGGCCGCACCAGCGCTGCCCGTACCAGGAGATACCCCGAAGCGACGTCGGCTCTGCCGGCACATCCGGACTTACACAGATCAGGGCAATCTGCGCGCCACCGGCTTGCCGTGAAGTCCACTCCGATGAGCGCGCGTAATCGGCGCTAAAACTGCCAGATGACCCGCCTCGGTTAATAACCGTACGTAACGGCATGTATGGGCAGGCCCATCACATGGCGACCGGGATCTCGTCGGAGCCGGCTCCGGCCGGGAGGGACCTGTACGGCGGCGGTCTCAGCGCCCGCGGCGGGCCCGCTCCGGTCACGGGGCCAGGACCAATGGCCTTGCCTTAAACGTGCGAACACGAACCAAGTCTGACATATATCACCACGTGCATCGAGCTTCCCCTGGTCACCACATGACCCGAGTGTCTCCCCGACCCCCAAAGCAAGGCCATTGGGGCCAGGACACGCTGGCGCGGCATGAGATCATCCGCCCGTAAGACGTTTCGCCGGCGGCGGCGTGTGCAATCCGGCGACCAGCCGGCCTGGAATGCAGCTGCCTTTGCGCGATAACACACTTCACGCAATCCCGCCACGTCCGCAGACGAAGAAGAGCAGCCCGGGGGACCACCATTCCCGGCCGCCCGGGATCAGGAGTTCCCGCAGCTCAGTAGCAGTACGAGTGGACAGGAATGCGGTATTCCTATAGGCTAACTTCAGCGCTGTAGTTGATAGCGCGATATGGGGTAATGGGTTGTGTCGGTCCTCGGCCTGGAACCCCTCCATCTGAGAGTGACTCCCGCCTAGCGGATGCGCTGGTTACAGGGATATTTGACCGCACGCCCGAGGCGGCGCCGAAGAGCCAGGTCAACCGCAGGCCGGCGTCAGGTCCATGAAAGGGCAGTGTTGTATTGTCCGGCCGGTGCTAGCGGCCACGAAAAACACGGGTGTGCGGTCAGTTAGCTCTTGGTTCGCGGCCATCGTTTGTCCAGTCCTGCGGCCATTAATGGCCCGGGTGGCTGGTCTTGTTCTCTGCCAGCTCACGGCGTGTCGTGATGCAGGCGGTCCCTCCAGTGTGGATGGGTTTGAGGTGGTTCGCCTTACCCGTCGGCGTCCGGAGGGGCCCATGACCAAGTCTGGCAGGGAAGTTATGGAGATTTTCGAGACGTTCGACCTTACGGGGACGGCCTGGTCGGCTGCGGAGCTGGCCGGGTGCGATGCGAAGACGGTCGCCTGTTGATGGAGCGTGCAGCTGATCTCGCCGACTGTCGTCCCGGTACCGATGTTCGGCGTAATCGAGCAAGCCACGCGGCGTGGGCTGTACCTCATAGCCGAACTGGCATGACTTTTGGAATGTGTGCGGCGGGCACGAGCAATGTGACATCAGATCAGGTCAAGCTGGCGGGCTCGGCGGACCGCGTCGCTGCGGCGGGTGGTCGCCAGCTTGCGGTAGATGTGAGTGAGGTGCGTCTTGACGGTGTTGACGGAGATGTGCATCTCGGTCGATGGGCCGCGGGACCTGGTCGCCGCTGTTTCGTTCGCGGCTGCCACGTGCTCAAGCAGAGGCCCGGCGCTGACGATCTTCTGCGTGTGGTCAGTCTTGATGTCCTGGCAAATGAGCGTGTCGATGACCGGGGGGGCGAACCGCTCACACAACCGCCGGTGCGTGTCGGCGCTAGCCGCCTTGAACTTGACCACCAGCTCGGCGGGTACCAGTCCGGCTGGCAGCCTCCGGCAGCGGCAGGTGCGCCTGGATCTGGTAGCGGTTGCGGCGGGCCATCTTTCTGCTTGATCACCTACCGGGCTCGGCGAGGTCGGCGACGATGCCGTAGGCGCTGCGCTCGGTGATGCCCAGGCTGGCCGCGATGTCGCGCGGCCGCGCGCTGGGGTCGTGTGCGATGCACATCAGCAGCCGGGCGTGGCTGGTCAGGAAACTCCAGTTCGCCATGACCTAACAGTTTATCATTTATTCTAGTAATATATTGCTTGTTTTTAATTGCGAGTATAGGCTGAGCGCAGCCCCAGGCACCGGCCGCCGAAGCTGTCGGCCGGAGCGGGCCATGCTCAGCGCCTGATCATCATCGCCTGGGCTGCGGGTGCGCGGCATGAGTTCGCCGGGCCAGACCCTGGCCAGGCACCTGCTGACGCGACAGCGGCACCACGAACGCCTTCACCGGCAACGACCTCAAGGTCCGGCCCGTCGCCGGACTCACCGAAAGATGAATCACGATGGAGATCACCGAGCACGAGCGCGTGCTGCTGGTCAACTCCCTTATCCAGACGATCAGTGAGCTCTACGAGCACGACGGGGACAACGACCGCGCCGCGCTCGGAGCGCTGCTTGCCCGCATGACGGCGGGCTACCAGGGACCCGGGCGACGCTTGCGGGAAGCCGCCTGAGTCGGCCCGCCAGGCAAGTGCCTGAGATGACCGCCTACATGCGGACAGGTCACGTCTAACGTCGTGCGCCGGCGGACCCTCCGCGCTCGTCCCGGCCGGAGCGCCCCTGCCGGGTAGGGCGCCAGGAGTTCCCCCGCGTACCCGGTGACCTCGTGCGAGGCCAGGCGCCCGCCGCGATGCGGGGGATGCAGCCGAGCCAGTCCTCGCTGGCGCGGCTGGTGATGAGCACCGCGCTGCGCCCGGTGGGACTTGGCCCACCGCGGTGCTGGCCGCGCTGATCAGGCTCCTGCCGGGAGGGCTGCGGGCGCACCGGCTGGTCACGCCGGGCACCGTCCTGCGGTGGCCCGTGGCCTGGTCACCACCTGGTCACCGGGAAGTGGGCCTATCCGCGCCGCACGGGACGCCCAGTCCGAACGATGTGTCCTTTGTCGAGCGGTGATAGGTGTGCAGGGCGGGAGCAGATCGAAGCGATAAGGCTGGACGCGGCCCGCGGCCCGCGGGCCGTGACGGCGCGCCGTTGGCTGATGTGACCGCGGTGCGCGGCACGCCGTGCGCGTTCGCTCCCGGCGTAGCTGGGCACACTGCCTCGTTGCCCCAGGCCGGGCGGGGTGAACCTCGCTGCCGGCGGGGAACGTTTACTTGTGCGACATTCGCGCCGCAAACGTCGCCCGGCGCGCGGGCTAGCATGCGAAGGGACGAGCAAGACTTCGGTTGCCTCGCCGGCCGCTCGGTGAGGGGGCGACGAGATGTTCGAGAGGTTCACCGACCGGGCGCGGAGGGTTGCGGTCCTGGCTCAGGAAGAGGCCAGGATGCTCCACCACGACCACATCG
>Ga0210383_10000459_pt1 | contig 37870 bp, 33 predicted proteins | sample IncBWC14OmetaG_FD_160072 | JGI IMG/M metagenome (GOLD analysis project Ga0210383, IMG submission 160072) | Forest soil microbial communities from Barre Woods Harvard Forest LTER site, Petersham, Massachusetts, United States - Inc-BW-C-14-O ... | reverse complement strand
TGGATAGTATTGCGCGTTCGCGAACCGCGCTGGCAAAAGACTGGGCGTTTCGCTCGACAGGATATTCCGGCTTCGAAGCGGTTCGACCTGTGACGAGGGATAGCGCACGATCGATCAATCCGAGAGGCAGAGTGCCCAGTACATTCTCCGAAAAAGCCGCTCCACAGAGACGCACCGCCCCTTCAAGAAAGAAATAGATCAGCAGCCAAGTTAGCGGATGAAACAGAAAGACCATGTACGCCGCGCCAGCGATTTGCTGGTCGGTGACTTCGCCGGGCAGCTTACCCTTTAACGCCAAATCCACGCCGCGATCCACGATGGGAAACATGACGTGTTGGTACCAATTGGCGAGGGCGAGAATGGCGGCTGCGATTTGGAGGATGCCACTGAGCGTGGCGGCGCGGTTCCATTGAATGAGTCTCGCGAAGGGTAAGGCTTTGCGCCATCGAGCAGGCAAGAGTGCGGCCAGGGGACCGGCGAGATAGGTAAAAAGAAATGTCAGCATATAGGGCTAAGTACATCTTACTGACTGTCAGGCAAGTGCCCTCAGTGCAAAAAATAGGAGTGTCGAAAAGTGAATGGTGACGCGAGGTCGGAGACGCCATTCGGGAGATGGCATTCCCAGGTGTGGGCAGGTTCGAGGTCCGGCGATGTGTGTGGTGGTCGCTGCACGGATAAGAATGCGCCCGCCTGGGAAGGCGGCCGCTACAAAGGCAAGAGAATGCAAGATGGCGGCAACGCCCCCACTGTCCAAGAGATCATTGGCGGGGGGATTTTTTTTCGAGGGCGAGGCAGTCGTTGCAGATGCCGCCTACTTCGGTGCGGGAGACAGTTACCTGCATTTCGAAGTCGCGGGCGATTTGTTCTTTGAGCTGTTCGTAGAGGCGGGATTCGAATTCGCGGACTTTGCCGCAGCGGAGACAGGCGACGTGGATATGGTCTCGGGGGCCGTGGGTTTCGTAGTAGTGGCGGTCACCGCGGAGGTGGAGGAGATCGAGTTCGTCGATGAGGCCTTCTTTTTTAAGGAGGTCGATGGTGCGGTAGACGGTAACGAGGTGGACGGCGGGGTCCATTTTCTGGGCGCGCGCGAGGATCTGATCGACGTCGAGGTGCTGTTCGGCGTTGTCCATGACTTCGAGGATGACGCGGCGCTGGCGGGTGAGGCGAATTCCCTTTTCACGGAGAGTCTTTTGCAGGTGGCCGGTGGTTTCGGCGGAGTTGATGCGTTCGCCGGAGGAGACGCGATGTGTGGGAGAGGCGGACATGAAAGGATAGTTTAACAGGAATACGAAGTGCGTGAAATTGAGAGTAAGTGCTAGAGCGAGAAGAAAAAGTTTTGAGCGGGGAAACTAGGGAAGCGTTGAGTGTGCCGGGGCGATAGAAGGTTCTAGTACAGGAGATGAGGTGCTTTTGACCAGAGACTGAAAAAATTACGCGCCGCCCGACCGGGATGCAAGCAGGAGACGATTCAAGAATCGCCCGATTCTTGGTGGTAAGTCATTGAAATTTAAGGCCAACCCAAAATTATTTCCGAGTCTGGTGCCAAACCTGCCTTTTGCATGGTGGGCCCCGGAGCGCCAGGGACCCGCCCACCCCAAAACAAAAGACAGGTGCAAGAAGACGAAAAAAATCGTGCGAGGAGGCTTCGACTATGAGAGGGATGAAGAGTTTGGTTGTCACAATGACCGGAGTGCTTGCGTTCGGGCCATGCTTGTCCGCAAAACGTCCGAGCGAAGCAAAGGCGGAACAGGAGCGCCTGCAGAATTCGGGAAAAGTGATGCAGGAAATCCTGCATGTGCCCGATGACATTCCGCAGGAGTTGTTGGACAAGGCGCGGTGCGTGGTGGTGATGCCATCCGTGTTGAAGGCCGCGTTGGTTGTGGGCGGGAGTTACGGCCGAGGGACGATGGTGTGCCGAGGCGGAAAAGACTTCCGCGGACCATGGGGGGCGCCGGCAATGTACGCACTGGAGGGTGGCAGCGTCGGATTACAGATTGGCGGTGAAGCCACCGACTTCGTATTTCTGCTGATGAATGATCGAGCGGCGACGAGCCTGCTGCATTCAAAGGTTCGGCTTGGAGCGGACGTATCCGCGGCGGCGGGACCGAAGGGACGATCGGCGTCGGCGGACACGGACGCTTACATGAGAGCGGAAATTCTGAGCTACTCGCGCGCAAGAGGCGTATTTGCGGGCGTGTCGCTGGAAGGTTCGACGTTGCGTCCTGATGGCGAGGCGAACCGAAAACTCTACGGCAAATCCACAACGGCGGCGGAGATCATCACCGAACCCGACACGATCGCGCCGTCCGCGGCGAATGACCTGATTGGGGCACTCCAGGTGTCCTCACCGCAACTGAAGCACTAACCGACAAGTTGCATGGGCCCGGACGTTTGTTATCCGGGAAACAATTTGTGCCTGAAGGCGCGGCCGGTGTGGCGACCGGCCGCGCGCAAGGAGGCACGAGAAGGCCCAGCCCGCGCCAGAAAGGATGAGAATCATGCGGAACAGAAGCGTTGTTTTTTCATTGCTACTCACAATCCTGCTGCTGGCTATGAGCGGGACTGCAGCGGGCCAGGTTCGCGTAGGTGTGGCGATTGCTATCGCACCACCTCCGATACCGGTTTACGAACAACCCATTTGCCCGGGGGACGGATACATCTGGACACCGGGGTATTGGGCTTATGACGATGACGACGCCGATTATTACTGGGTGCCGGGCACATGGGTGGAGGCTCCAGAAGTCGGGTACCTATGGACGCCGGGTTACTGGGCCTGGGGAGGAAGCGGATTTGTCTTCACCGCGGGCTACTGGGGCCCCGTCGTAGGGTTTTACGGCGGAATTAACTACGGCTTCGGCTACTTCGGGCATGGCTACGAAGGCGGCCGATGGGATCGTGGACACTTTTACTACAACACGACGGTCAACCGCGTGAACGTGGAGGTGATCCACAACGTTTACAACACGCGGGTGACGGAGACTACGGTTAACCGGGTCAGCTATAACGGAGGAAACGGCGGCATCAACGCGCGCCCGAGCTCCCAGGAAGAAGCTGCGGCTCGAGAGAGACACATCGCACCGGTGAGCGCGCAGACCCAACACGAGAGGACGGCCCGTACGGATAGGCAACAATTGGCGTCCGTCAATCACGGGGCGCCGGCGGTGGCCGCCACTCCCAAACCGGGAGGATTTAGAGACAGCGGCGCGGTGACGACCAGGGAAGCTGGCGGGCCGTATAAACCGGGGCCGCGACCGGAGAACAATGCTCCGCGACCCGAAAACGACGCTCCCCGGCCGGAGAATAATGCTTCGCGACCGGCGATCCATCCGAATGACCTGCCGCGCACAGATCGCCCGGCCCCGTCAAACACGGGAAACGCAAAAATGGACCAGAAATACCAACAGCAGCAGGAGAAGCTGCAGGCAAAGCAGCAACAGGACCTGCAAAAGCTCCAGCAGAAGCAGGAGCAGGAGCATCAGCAGGTAGCCAAGCAACAGGCCAACCAGGCAAAACAGCAACAAATGGAGCAGCGGCACCAGCAACAGACACAGCAACTGCAGCAGAAACACGCCCAGCAGACGCAGCAGATGCAACAGAAGCAACAGCCGTCTCCGGCACGCGGGAATGAGAACAAACCCGCTCACCCACCGAACGGTGAGTGAAGGAAGAACGGGGCATCCGCCTGTTGACGGATGCCCCATTTAGAACAAGTGATTGCTGCCAGGCGATCGTTGTAGAAATTTCATCCTTCCCTGCTGCGGCCGAGTTTTCCATCGCTGGGTCATATAAAAATTACATCTTACTTTTTTGGGCGGCTGACGTTAGCTTTCGTGCATCGAAGCTTATGTTTGCGTTGACCGAGAACTTTTGCAAATTTAGACTGAGTTTGACTGAAATTATTTTTGGAAGCGGAAAGGTCCCAGCCCATGCATCGTTTTGCGGCGGTATTTTTGTGCACCGTGGGTGTGTTCACGGTTGCGGCACGGGGGCAAGATGCGAAGATCGAAGCGGTTCGTGCTCCGCTGGGGACGGTCCTGACGTTTCACTTGCAGACACGCATGAAACCCGCGGATCCAAACGAAATGGACGAGCTGCCGCGCGGGACTGAGATCCGGGTGAAGATGATGAGCGGCGTGGATTCCGGCGTGGACCGGGATGGAAGCGTTTTTCATGGCGAAGTGGTGGAGCCGGTTTACGCCGGCAGCAAAGTAATCGTGCATGCGGATTCGGAAGTGCGGGGGATATTGGTGTTGCTTCGCAGCAGGAACCATCCGGAAGGTTTTCGGTATGAACTGTTGGTTACGAGCGTTATGGACCACGCGAAGACCTATGATTTGACAGCATCGTTGAATCCTTCGTTTGTTGATGCCGGGGCGCCGGCACCGGCAGCTTCGAAACCCGAAGAGCCGGTGGATCGGAAGGCGAACGAGGCCAGCGGCGCCAATTTGCCTTCCTCGCCGCACGATTGAACCCGCGAGATTCCTTCTGATTCCCTGATGAAAAAACCAAATGGGAAGGCTGTGTAAAAAGTATTGGCCTGCACATTTTACCGTTCGGCAGCGGGAAGATAAGTGTTTGAGCGTGAAGAGATTTCCAGTCCCGGTACTGATCAGGTTCGCGTGATCGAATGCCGGGCTCCCTCCGCAAAATGCATAAACGAGAGAAGATAGCAGATATTTTTGCTTTTCCGAGCGAGGTGGAGTTCTGGCTGCAGTCCTTGGAGTACCAGTCAAAAAACCTTCAGGAGGCTGTAAAGTGAAAAAAGAACTGAAACTCATTTTGTCTGCCATGACGAGTCTGGTCATAGTCGCGGCGCTTTGCGCGATGCCAGCCACACATCCGAACACAACCACGACGCACGCGCAGACCGCGGCGGCGGCGCAATCGGTGAGCGGAAAAATCGCCGAGGTTCAGAAGACCTCATTCACCCTGAGCATTGGACCAAGCCACACGGTGTCTAATATGAGCCATGAATCGCAAGAGCCAGCGCAGAAGACGATGACTTTCCAGATCGACAAAAATACGACGGTCGACGGGAAGTTGCAGGTGGGAGCAAACGCGGACGTAACGTATCGCGAGGATAACGGGAAGTTGGTGGCGATCAGCGTGCGCGTTTCGTGACGATTGATTTCGAATGGATGTGAATTGCACGGGGTTTCTCCGGGTGAATTCCACCTGGAGAAACCCTTTTTCTTTTGCGCCGGTAGAGATTCGAGAAGGCGGGTGAAGTCGCGGACCGCTTGCGAGTGGGTGTACCCTGTGGGAGTAAGGGTAGGATAAATTCTTTGCAATCAGGTGGACGGTGGACGGCGCAAGCGTTTTCAGGCTGATAATACTTGGAATTATTGCTGGAGCTATCGCCGCGAGCGGGCCGAACGCGGCCGTGAATTCCCTTTCCGTAGATGCACCGAGGGAGAATGCGATTGCGGCGAAGGCGCCGGTGATCGTGGTGGGATTTGTGGGTGGGTTTGTGCGGCATGACAATGCGATGCACAGCCCGGTGCAGTTGGCGGCGCGGATCCGCGGGGGGTATCCCGCGGGAGTGCGGGTGGAAGTGTATGAGAACAGGAAGCGAGAACAGGCTTACCAGGAGATTCTGAAACTGCTGGACGCGGACCACGACGGGAAGTTGTCCGAGGAAGAAAAGCGCGGGGCGCAGATCATTATTTACGGAATGAGCTGGGGTGGGTCGGAAACCGTGGCGCTGGCGCGAGAGCTGGGCGAACAAAAAATTCCGGTGCTGTTGACGATCCAGGTGGACAGCGTGACGAAGCTGGGTGAGAACGATGCGGTGATCCCGGCGAATGTGGCGGAGGCGGCGAATTTTTATCAGGCGGAGGGATTGCTGCACGGGCAGACGGCGATTCGGGCGGCACAGGGGGCGAGCACAAAGATTCTGGGGAATTTCCGGGTTGCGTATGGAGAGAAGACGCTGAAGTGCGAGAACTATCCGTGGTACGACCGTGTGTTTATGAAATACCACACGTCGATTGAGTGCGATCCGGCGGTGTGGAAGCAGGTGGAGGCACTGATTCGATCGAAGCTGCCTGTTGCGGGGATGCAGCGAGCGGAGAGTGACGGAAGTTCAAAGAGCACCCCGGGCGAGTAAGTCGGACTTATTTCATGGATAGAGATTGGCCGAGCGAAGAGTGTCCTCAGGGGCTAAAGCCCATCCTTTAGAGCTCCACATGTCGGAGCTAAAGCTCCGACCCCTGAAAACCATTCCACCGACTGCTTCGAGTTTCAGAACGTGCCGCTGGCTTGGACTGGAGTGAGGCGAGCGAGTTTTGAAGGTGCAGGATTCCGGGCGGAGGCGGCGGCGGCAGAAGCGCGCTGAAGGTTGGCCCATTCCTGGTGGAATTCGAGCATTGTTTCGCGGCGATGTTTAGGACTTTTTAGAAAAGCGGACGTGCGGGCGAGCAGCAAAGAGTAGGCGAGTTGCGGGTCGGACTCTTGCGCGAGAACGTTGCTGGCGCTTACGCCGACGCTGACAGATCCTCCATTTTCAGATAGCTGCATCCAGGCGGAGCCGTCGCTGCCGACGGAGGCAGTTCCCTTTTCATCGAGAAGCTTGAAGAAGTGAGAGCGGTCGCGGGCTTCTGGAGAATCCCGGTTCTCCTCGATTTCCGTGTCGAAGGCCTTGCGGTAGTTTTTCCACTCGGCGGACGCACCGACGATTTGGGTTCGCTGGTCCAGGAGCGCGGCCGACTGCAGGCGAGGATAGGACGCGAGATTTTCCGGCGCGAGATTGGTGGCCGGGTGCTTCTCGAACTCTTTTTCGGGGTTGAAGCGGCCGGTGATTACATAGGAAGCGGCGACGACGGGCAGCGCCTCGTAAGCGAAAACGGTCATGGGAATGAGAAGTTTCTTGGAGCGGAGGAGTTGCTCGGTGCCGGCGCGGACATCCCTGCTGCGCTTGATGGTGCCGGGAACTTGCGCGAAGTGCATGACGCGGAGATTGAGTTCGGGGTGGCGCTGGGCGTAGTGGGTGAAGGTACGGGCCACGGCCTTGGGACTGGTCATACCGAAATCGTTGAGGACGTCGCGGCTGGCGGCGTGGGGGAAATAGGTGTTGACGATGCGGCGGACGAAGTCGGCGCAGTTGTTGGTGGCGCCGTTGAAATGGTTTTCGTTGGGCGCGTTGTTGAACTCGACGATGAGGGCGCGGTCTTGTTCAACGGAGGTGTCCACCACAAAGAGGTACATGCCGCGAATGAGAGTGGAGGCGACCATTTCGCGCCATTCGGATTTGTTGCTGGTCTGGCAGGCGGGGGTGTCGCAAAGACCGGCGAGATAGTTCAGGCGGTAACGCTCTTCGAGGGCGTGCTTGATTTTATAGGAGGCGAAAAGCGGGCGGTTGACGGGATCCTCGACGCCGTAGAGATAGACGTTGAGGGGAACGATGTTCCACTGGAAGGAGTGGTTTTCGCCGATGTTGATGTAGGTGCTCATAACGGAGCCGGATTCGCCGGGGGCGCAGAGGCGGAGTTTGGTGGGCGTGTCGGCGCAGATGCGAGAGAAGTAGACAGCCATGTGGCCGGAGCCGGTGATGCGGTCCATGCTTTCGTCAAGGGATTCGTTGAGGATGACGCCAACGTCGGCGGAGGCGCGGAAGGGCGCGAGGGCGAAGAGGAGTGTGACGAGAAACAATGGGAACAAGGACGCACGAATGGGGGAGGCAGCCGAGGAAAGACCTCGGGCGAAACGACGACGATTAGAGACAGAAATCGGCAAACAACCCCCTTCGGGGACAGTGCGAGTGGCCCCTTAGGTATAGAACCCGAGGGCGGGAGAAGAGTTGCTTTAAATCTTGCTAAGTACTTATGGATGAATAACTTAGGAATGGGCAAATCGGATCTCAGACATCGGTTGAAATGCGAGGGCGAGGGGTAGTTTCGGACGAGAAGGTTAGGCCAGTAAGCATCGATCCGCCGTTTGCCAAATTGATTCGGGGTAGCTGGTTTGCTAAGGTCGTCGTCATGTCCGAGCGTTCCACCGAGCAGATACGCGAATTGCTCGACTACCTTTATCGCGCGGATTCGGGACGAATCCTGGCAACGCTGATCCGCCTGCTCGGCGATTTTGATCTGGCCGAGGAGGCGATGCACGAAGCGTTTGCAACGGCGCTGAGCGCGTGGCCGGCGAGTGGAGTGCCTGATAACCCTCGACCCTGGCTGATTTCGACGGCGCGATTCAGAGCCATTGATACGCTGCGACGACGGGCCAGATTCGATGCGTCGCAAGGCGAACTCGCGCGATATCTCGAAGCGCAATCTAGTTCGGCGGAAACGTCCAATGAAGCAGACAGCCTGGAAGATGACCGGCTGCGCCTGATTTTTACCTGCTGCCATCCTTCCCTGCCGCCGGAAGCGCGCGTGGCGCTCACGTTGCGTGAGGTGTGCGGGCTGACGACCGAGGAGATAGCAAAGGCCTTCCTCACTACTCCGCGCACGCTGGCGCAGCGCATTGTCCGCGCCAAGGCAAAGATTCGGGAGACACGAATTCCGTACGAGGTGCCGACGCCGCAGGAATTGCCAGAGCGACTGGGCGGGGTGCTTCAGGTGGTCTATCTAGTCTTTAACGAGGGTTATTCGGCTGCGGCGGGAGCGCAGGTAACGCGCGCCGAGCTAACCGGCGAGGCGATTCGACTGGGCCGATTGCTGGCCGAACTTCAGCCAGAGCCGGAAGTCATCGGGCTGCTTGCCCTGATGTTGCTGCAGGAATCGCGCCGCGCCGCGAGAACATCGCCAACCGGAGAGCTGATTTTGCTGGAGAACCAGGATCGCTCGCTCTGGAACCGCGAGCAGATCGCGGAGGGAGTGGCGTTGCTGGAGAAAGCGCTGAAGTCCCGCCGCTTCGGACCCTACACATTGCAGGCGGCGATTGCGGCCGTTCATGCGGAGGCGGAATCGTTCGCGGCGACCGACTGGGGGCAGATTGTTGTGATTTACGATCAATTGGCGCGAATGCAGCCGTCGCCGGTTGTGGAGCTCAATCGGGCCGTGGCCATTGCGATGCGCGATGGCCCAGAGGCCGGTCTGACGCATATCGACGCGGTACTGGAACAGGGCGAATTGGCAAATTACTACCTGGCGCATTCCGCCCGCGCGGATATGTGCCGCAGGCTGGGCAGGACCGAGGAGGCTCGGTCCTCTTATGAGAAGGCGCTGGCGCTGACCCAACAGGAACCGGAGCGGCAATTCCTGCAGGAGCGGATCCGCCAGTTGAAATAAGAAGCGGAAGCCGGAACAGGTCTACTTGTGCCCGACAAAGTACGGCTTTCGGAAGTCGGGCTCAATATTTGGAGGTTGCTGGACCGAAGTTGGGCTTCCGATTTCCAACAACCAAAAATCCTTTCCTCGGATGGCCCCCAACGAATATTCATTCAATGAAGGTTCGTTTGTATGGCGGGTTTCGATGGTGGCATACCATTCAATTGAATCGAACCCTGTCGTTTTATCGCAATACAGACGACCGGCCCATACCTCCGGAAAGCCGGCCGTAACCAAATTCTGATATTCGTCATTGTGGCGCCGCTCAGGAATTGCGTACTTCCTGATGTCTGCCAGCGGCCACCGTTTTTCTAAGAAAGCGGTAACTTCCTCGGGAGAATTGAAACCCGGTCTCGCATTCGGTGGGTATTTGGCAACAACATCGGATTGGAACAACAACGGGGCGCAATTCAGAGACCGAGGCTGCAAAGCGGATGACTCCGTTACAGTGCGGGACTGTGGTGATTGACACGCCGCAAGGGCCAGGATCGTAACGACGGAAAGTGCTAGCGAAGTTCTTTGTATCATGGCATTCAAGTTGCCCCGCACAGCCAATAGGAAAGACCAAGCCGACGGCGTATTTTAACACTCGAGACCTTCCCTACTTTCACGGAATAAAAAATTCGGCCATGCTGTCGATTTTTGACTTGGCGAACGACTATATGGTGAAGGCAGGATAGCAGGACCCGTAAGTGGAGCGGTTCCGCGCAACTGGGCACTCGCAAGATTCCGTGCCCAACGCGTCGAAGCTCTTATATAAAGGTAGCGGGGCTGATACTGCGCCCGCTCAACATTCAAGGAGAACCCAATGCGCTTCATGATGATCCACTATCCGAAAGTATACGAAACCGCAAAACCCGGCTGGGTACCGGACTTCAAAGAGATGGAGGAAATGGGCAAGTACAACGATGAACTGGGGAAAGCCGGCGTCCTGCTCGCGCTCGACGGACTGACTCCGCCCGCGACGATGAGCGCGCGCGTTACCTTTAAAGACGGAAAGGCGAAAGTCACCGACGGTCCGTTTCCCGAAACGAAGGAAGTGATCGGGGGCTACTGGATCATCCAGGTGAAGTCGCGCGAAGAGGCGCTCGAATGGGCCTCTCGCATCCCCGCAAAGGACAACGAAATGGTGGTCGAAGTTCGCCGGATGTTTGACCTGACCGACTTCGATCCCGAAACGCAGAAGGAGATCCAAAAGAGGTTCGGCGACGACGTTGCCGCTGAAATGCGCCAGTAATCGCTCTGTAACACGCTGCGACTCACCAGCGAATACCAGGCGATGGTAAGTTGCTCATCGCCGACGGGCCAATCACCCGGTTCAAAGACCGTCAGAGGAAGAGGAGAAATCATGGCGCAGTATTTGGTAGCGATTCACCACCCCGACAACTACGACCCGTCGACCGAGAGCGAAGCGATGATGGGCGATATCGACGTGCTGAACGAAGAGATGGCGGCTGCTGGCGCCAGGTTTTTCGCCGGCGGCCTTAGCGCGGCGCGAAACGCGAAGTCGCTGCGACGGCAGCCGAAGGGTGAAGTGGTCGTCACCGACGGGCCGTACCTGGAGACCAAGGAACACATCGGCGGTTTTTGGATAGTGGAAGCTGCTGACATGGACGAGGCACTGGCGTGGGGGCGCAAGGCGGTCATCGCTTGCCGGGCGCCGGTTGAGGTGCGCGCGTTTATGGCGATGCCGGACTGAGGGCTCCGATGCGAAATCTACTTACACGTCGAGATTTTGCTTTCCGCACCGCCGGTTTTGGTCTGGTTATGGGACTCTCATCTGCGGCTACGCTGGCGGAGGCTCAGCAGGCTTCGCGTGCGGCAAATTCGCCAGCGGTTGTGGACCCATATTCCCTGGTCGATCCGGAATTTCTTCCTGCGCTGAAGCAGTTCCCAGCGTTTGACCTCACGATGGAGATGGCGGTCAAGTTCCGGGAGACGCCAGGCATGCCGCCGTTACCTGCTCCCGCGCCGCAGCCCGTGGAGCGGCACATCCCCGGGCCGCCGGGAGCACCCGAGGTTCGCCTGTGGGTCGTTGATCCTGCGCCGTCGAAGAAGGGCAAGCCGGTGCTGCTTCACATGCATGGCGGCGGGTTCATGATGACCGATCCCTTCTTGATGCCGAGCCTACAAGGGATTGCAACGGATTGCCATTGCGTCGTCGTCTCGGTCGATTACCGGCTGGCTCCGGAGACGCGCTATCCCGGTGCGCTGGAGGACAATTACGCCGCGCTGAAATGGGTTCACGCCCATGCAGAGGAGCTCGGCATCGATCGCTCTAGAATTGCCGTGGGCGGCGAGAGCGCCGGCGGCACTTACGCAGCGAGCCTGGCGATTCACGCGCGCGACCGCAAGGAAGTTCCTATCGTCTTCCAGTTGCTCATCTACCCCGCGCTGGACGACCGAACAGGCAGCACCCGGCAAGCGGCGCCCGGCAGTGGCCAATTTATGTGGAATGCAGGCGCCAATCGCCTTGCGTGGAGCTCGCTGCTCGGTGTTCCAGCGGGTTCGTCCAAGGTGCCGGCGGCTGCCGTACCCGCCCGGGTTGCCAGCGTTGCGGGACTACCGCCTGCGTGGATCGGCGTCGGGGCGATTGACCTGTTCGCCGAAGAAGACATGGAGTATGCGCGGCGGCTTGTCCATGCCGGAGTCGCAACGGAACTCCTGGTCGTGAGCGGTGCCTTCCACGGATTTGACCTCCTTGTGCCGGACGCTGAAGCCTCCAAACAATTCAGCGCGAGATGGAAGTCTGCGCTGCGCAAGGCATTCGTAGCTCGCAAAGGTCAGTAGCACAGAAAGGGGAGCGGCGTAACCAAATGAGGAAGCTAGTCTATGCAATCAACACGACCCTGGATGGCTGCGTCGACCACACCAAACAATTTGTCGATGAAGAAGCACTCGAACACCATGCGCTGCTCCTTCGAGATGCCGATTTGCTCGTCTTTGGGCGTAAAACCTATCAATTGATGGTTCCTTATTGGCCTGATGTGCTCAAAAACCCGTCTGAGACAAAAGCAGATCGCGAATTTGCGCAAACCTTTGTCTCCAAGAAGAAGATTGTTTTTTCACGATCGTTGGCCAGCGCTGAAGATGAAAATGCGAGAATTGTTCGTACGAATCTTCGCGACGAAATACTTAAACTCAAGCAAGAACAGGGCAAACATATTTTGGTCGGTGGTGTGGATATTCCTTCACAACTTATGGAGCTTGGCCTGATGGATGAATATCATTTTGTCGTTGGGCCAATCCTTGCAGGAGCCGGGAGGCGGCTGCTGGAGGGTGTTAACCTGCCGGAGAAATTGCAATTAAAACTTGTTGAGTCAAAGTTTTTCAAATCAGGATGCGTTGGGCTTCATTACTCGAAACAGTGACAGAAACGACTGCTACAGGTGCACTGCTGGCTCAAACCAGTGGAGAGGAACGAGGGAAGAACAATGAAATACGTCTGTTTGGGTTACTACGACAAAGGCAAATTTGATGGCATGACTGAGGCCGAGCGGAACGCCATGTTCGACACATGCTTTGAATATGACGACCATCTTCGCGCCAGCGGGAACTGGGGTGGTGGCGAAGCGCTTCAGGGCCCGGAAACCGCCCTGACCCTGTACTGGAAGAACGGCAAAGTGGCAACTACCGATGGTCCCTATGCGGAAACCAAGGAACAACTCGGCGGCATTCTTATCCTTGAGGCACGGGACATGAATCATGCAGTGCAGCTGATGGCGCAGCATCCGGCGATGACGTACGGCAACATTTTCGAAATTCGCCCAGCGGGGGACATGCGCGAAATCGCGAAGGCAAGCGAGCAGCGGCGCCGAAAGGATCCCCCGCGATGAGGGCGTATTGGTTTATGTCGCCGAAGGGACAATCCCAAAGGAAGGGGCTGCCACCGATTCTTGTGTTCCTGGTCGCGGTTGCAAATTGGTCCGACGGAACCGCCGCACCTATTCATCAAGAGTAATGAGAAACGGCAACCTCAAGACCCAGGTTAGGCCAGATCTCGAAAGCCCACTCTCATTCCGGAGGTCCCAGCCATGCTGATTGCCAGACGAACTACAATTCTCAACTGGCAGAGCGGGATTCATTGTGGGGAGAATAGTCTCCACAGGTGGTCGGAGCAGAGATTATCAGGGTCCTGATAAACGTTAGTCAGGCGATTCGATTAATTCCGGATGTGCCGCGAATCATTATTGAACTGTGGCGTCGGGAGCCCTCTTTAACCAAGTGTTGTAAGCTCCGTTCTTTAGGGTCCAACCTTCCGCCGGCATCCAGTCGCAGTAGAGAATCCTCCTCCACAGAGACTCCTTTGGTGGATCCCATGAACAGTGCGACTCGGGAGCGTCCTTCTTCTGGCGAATTTCGACCAGGACGTTTACCTTACCAGGGTCCTTCTTGGTAGACGCACGGCCCATTCGGATTTCTACGATGTCGCCCGGATTCACTGGCTTGTCGGGCGGAACATAGAACCACATGGCAGTTCCTTCGTCGGTCGAAGGGTGGCAGCAGTAGACGCGGCCTATAGCAAGGCTGCCATCCTTGAAGTCAGAGTCTTGCAATCCCGATGCAAGCAGATGTTCCCGCTGGGTTGTGAGCTTGAGGATCTCCTCGCGGGTCGCTGTCTGCATAACCTGCGCGAGCCGCAACGCTCCCGCTTCGTCCTTGCTGGGTGGGTAAAGCTTTGAGGTCTCCGCATTGGAGACGGTGCAAGCAAGACAGATCATCAGAAACAGTGCCGCGGGATGCCTTTTGTGGAAGTGGCAGCGTGACGTTTGCGAATACGATTGGAACTTCTCGTCGATTCTCATTTTCAGAGAGTCCCCCCTAACAGGACTACATACTGCCATTTGCCTCGGAATTGTCACCGTAAATCCCGATAAATTAATTATTCAATTTGGTAGACGTTATTGTTATTGTCCCTGGCCACGCCGCGCTTTTTGATTTGCAGCTTTCCCTTGAATTGCTCCTCGAATTGACACATTTCCGCTTCCAGCGTTGTTCCGTGCTTGCTCTTGCCGGAACCTCGCGCGCAAAGCTTCGCGTTCAGGACGGTCTTTTCATAGTAACCCGCACCGTACACGATATCCCACGTCGCTGCCAGATCGCTTGCGCCGGATGTGGGCCCGCTGCGGCCACCCTTGGGAGGAGCTGGCGGGTCCCAATGACCGACACATTGTTCATGCAGGAATGGCTTGGAAATGTTGTCGAGATCAACATAGAAGGGCCCGGACTTGAATGCGCCTCGAGGATCCATGATGGGGTACGGTTTGGGTGAGGGACCTTGAATGGGTTTAAGAGGAACGCCGTGGTAGCATCCCGCGTAAATGGCGAACGTGCAGACAAACGCGAGAAATAGTTTGCGATCCATGGAAATTCGCCGCCTTTCCACGTCGATCTCAGTTTGAAACTCTCTAGGGAGGTTCTGCGGCTGGCGAGTATAGCACGGACGTTCTGAGGTTCAGGGTGGGGAAGCGGCGTCGGTCCTGCTGTTGGTGTGTTTCGCGGGACTCATGTGATTGTGTGGCTGGCGAGGGTACGAAACCTGACCTGTTCTAGTGACCAGTGGGGTTACATGTTCCGGCACTCTGCCCGACGGGTTCTCTGTGGAGAAAATTGCGGGTTCGCTAAAATTGGCATGTGCCAAAGAGGAACTGCATACAGCGGGCCGGGTGGAAGCTTCAGACTGGAAAACCTGCGGAGGCTCTTTCTGCGAATTACCGGCTGGACTGTGATTTTGGAACCGCAGTTGTAACTTGCTGGGAAAAGGGCGGAAGTGAGCCCATCTACGTTTGTGAAAGTCACGCGAAACAACTAGGGCCGTCGCGCGAGCACAGTCCAGAGGCTCGGATCCTGACAACGGAAGCGGAACAGAGGAAGAAGCCGATCGAACGCGAGGAGCGAACTCCGACTCTGGAGATTGCCGTCGCAAAACCGAACGACGTGCCTTTGCCGCAAACGGCGGGCGGCTCGGAGGCTCGCATCCTGACGGAGGAAGCGGTACAGACGAAGAAGCCGATCGCAGGCATGGAGCGAACTCCGACTCCGGAAATTGCAGCCGCAAAACCGAACGCCGCGCCACTGACGGAAGGCGTGCAGAATGCAGTCGAGCCCAAGGCGGGACGAGTAACGACCGATGCGTCCGCCAGATCCCGCACCCGCGACCTGACATTTGGGAATCCAGCGAAGGCGATGGTGGACGAAGCCATCTGGAATTTAGCAGCTGGAGATTATGAGGTTTATCGGACGGCGCTGCAGCAGGGGAAGTCCGCGCGAGAGGCAGCGCAGGCCGCCGGCGGGCAGCTGGCCGTGATTCACCAGAAAATCGGCGACTACACGCTTAAGTTGGAGGCGGTGCTTTCCGAAGCGAAGGCAACAATCAACGTGGGAGAGGCCCTCGATAAACCGCTGGAACAAGCGACACTGGAGATCATCGGCAATGAGGCGCTGAGCGATTCGGAGAAGGATGCCGTCGTGCAGCAACTGGGCGCAATTCAAGAATGGGTGAAGCAGGGTCTGCAGGAAGAAATGATGGCGCTACAAGCGAATCAGATTATTTTGAGAATTGGCGAGCGTTTGAACTGGGGAGGAAGTACGGAGGTTCCGGAGGAGTTGAAAGCCGTGTACCGGACGCTGAACGGCAATCTGAAAAATGCGATTTGTGCGGCCGATCCCAAGGCACAAAATCTTCAGGAGCGATTGATTAATTTGTACGCAGCCAAATCCGAGGTTGATAGAGAGCTGATGATTACAAGAGAGTTGACGCAAGCATCCCGCTAGCCCGCAGACGAAAAGCACAAACATACGAATATTCACGTCAAGGCACCGCTGGCGAACTGCCATGCGGCGGGCTTGGTGTGTTAGGGATTGATGGAAAGAGCGCGGCCGGCAGGGCTGGAGGTAGGGGGGCTTGGTCGAAGGGCGAGGGTTGGGGCAGAGATGAGCGACTTGGCTTCGTCGAGTTGTTTGCGGGTCATGAGTTCGGAGAGGGCTTTAAGGCGATCTACGTCGGAGTGGTCACCGGCAGCGAAGGCGCGGGAGTACCAGGCGTAGGCCGCGACATAGTCGAGAGGCAGGCCTTGGCCATGTTCATAGAGATAGGCGAGGAGGGCTTCGGAGCGCGGATGGCCCTGCTCGGCGGCGAGGCGGGCCCAGTGGGCGGCTTGTTCATCGTCGTGCGGGACGCCGATGCCCTTGAAATAACAATAAGCGAGACTGTTCTGGCCCGCTGCGAGGCCCTGTATCGCGGAAGCTCGGAACCAATTTGCGGCTTGGACGTAGTCAATCGGAGTGGCGTAGCCACGATAGTAAAACGTGCCGAGATTCTGTTGTGCCACGGGGTTTCCATGCTGGGCCGCAAGCTGATACCAGTGAAATGAAATTGCGGGGTCCAGGGGGACACCATTTCCCTGGTGATACAATCCGCCGAGATTAGTTTCGGCTGAAGAATAGCCCTGCAGCGCGGAGCGGCGATAATTTTCGGCGGCTTTGCTGTAATCGAGGGGAAGGCCTTTGCCGTGTTCGTAGAGATAGCCCAGAACGAACTGGGCATCGGGCTTATTTTGGGAGGCGCTGGATTGAAGCCAAGAGAGGGCCTGATCGTAGCCCGGGGAGGCGGGATCGGCCAAGATGAGGAACTCTTTGAGTTCGTGTCGAGCGGCAGGGTCACCGGAATCGGCGCGAGATGCGAGTTCAGGGATGGCAGATGCGGTGAGCGTGACTGGTTGCCGGATAGGCGCAGGGAGAGCGGGCGGCACAGCGAGCAAAGAGCAACAAATGGCGAGAAGGAGCGTGAAAATGCGATCGGGGCCAAGAGCGAGAGCATGCATTTTGATCCTCTCATCGGCGTGCTCCATTCTGAAGCTTGCGATCCCTGTGCCGCTTGATTACCAACGGCAAGCGATAGCGCGAACGTGAGCACACCCCGAGTGGGGGCGCTGCAGGAGAGGAACGAATGCACAGTGGGTACGAAAAGCGCACGCGGCCCGGACCTGGCACGCCAAACACACGGCGAGCATTTGAGACCACGTCGCTTTCAGGCTGTTATGAGTGAAGACGAAGGAAAAAGGAAAAAGTTTCGTGGAGAGAGGGATATTTTTGTGGCGATGCGAGGGCTGGGACTCGGATAAGGATGAGAGTAATCAAAACTTAGTGGAATCCAGGCGCCCATTTATGTTGCTCTAGTCAAGAGTTGGGTGCATTTGTTCAACGCCGACACCCATAACCCGCTTTGCAGGAGGCCCTTGACTGGTGGTGAACTCGAGTCCCAACGACGGCCATGAGTCGTGTCTAAATATGAACAGACACTTCAAGTCGGATCTCGTAGTATCCAGAAACGGGCGGCAGGCAGGCAGTAGTGTCGTAGATTGCAGTTCAGAGCAAGACTCGCGGATGCCAGTGCGCCCCTTCCAAAAATACCGCCATAATCCAACAGAGGAGAGCCAGTTGATCGCGAATCCGCTAAAACAGACTTATGTCGATGGGCTGAGGTTTTTATACAGCGCCGAAAGGCAACTGAAGAGCGTGCTTCCACAGATGGCGAGAGCAGCAAGCGCAAAGCGATTACGCGCGTGGCTGAGGCGACGCCTGGAACAGGCGAAGGAGCATGTGGATATCCTGGAGCAGTTGTGCACTGCGATCCTGGAGAGTCCGAAGGGCGAAAAATGCACGCAGACCGAACATCTTGCGGCGGAGAGCGTTCAAATGATGAGTAAACAACAGGCATCGGAAAAACTGGATCGAGAACTCATCTCCATCGCGCAGAGCATGGAAGATCAGCAAATTGCGGGATTGGGCTGGGTGGACGTTCATGCAAGCCCTTTTAAGGATGACAGAGCATCGAGAGGTCTTAAGAAAATGATTGAGGGAGAAAAAGATGCAGCCAAGGAATTGGCGCAACTCTCCGAAGCAATCGAAGTGGAAACCGCCGAACTCTCTCAAATGGATGAAACCGAGAGTGCGTGGCGGGAAGCAGCAAGCAGGAATGTCGAAGTAAGCGGGAGCTAAGCGCGATTCGAATACCAAGAGCCACATGGCCGGGGTGTGTCGTGCCGCAGGCTTTCCGGCAGCAAGCGGCAAGGAAGCTGGGAAGGCTGGGCCCAAGATGCAAACAACTGCAGAAGATAAAGTGAAGATCCGAAAGCAATTGAAGGCCAAAAGGAATCAGCTACTGGAGGAATATTCCAAGAATCCGATGAATACGCGGTTGGCGGTTGAAATCCGATTGATCGACGACCAGATCGCCGAGATTACGGCGCACCTGGTTGAACGTAGGAAGTCAGGACTCGACTAGAGTAGCGCGCGTTGAGGTTTTCAACCTTTTCACCGATGGATATTGTGGGCGCAAAGCGTTGCCTTTTATTTATAAGGCAGGGCCGGCTGGGCGCTAGCGAGCCTGCCGTGGTGCGGCCGGCATTTCAGCTGGCAGCGGCCTCCGCGGATTTTGCCGCCGGGGCGTCGGTGGCCGCGCCGGCAGACTTGGCCGTAATTTCGAGTCCACTCTTGTTCATATCGAATTTTTGCTTCCGGTCCAGGCCCTTGACGAATTCGCGCGTGGCTTTGGCGACGGCGCCGGGAAGGCTGGATGCGTCGACCTTAACCGTCGATTGGATGGCTGCTTCGGTGCGATCTTGAAAGCGAAATTGGACTTCAAAGCTTTTCATAGTGTTCGTCTCCTATTCAGATGGTGAACGGGGAAAGCTGTTCACGGATTTAAATTGAAATACGGGCCACAAAATTGCATGGAACCTAGGTTCGGTGATGCTTGTGACTCGCAGATTTCTTTTTGGAGCTTTTGGACTTCAGTGCCTTAATCTCTGCTGTGAGCTGCTCGTTTTCTTTCTTGAGGTCATCGCGGTCAGCGGTCATTGCCTCGAGATCGTTGACGGCCTGGCCATTGTCTTTCTGAAGTTGCGCCACCTGAGCTTTCAATTGCACGTTCTCTTGCTGGGTTTTTGCGTCCTTGCAGGCGGCGAGGGGCAAACACAGCGCCACTCCGACTGCGATTATCGCCCATGTATTTCTGCTCGTCATACGCCTTCCTTTGGAGATAGAAATATAGATTGAACCTGGAATCACCGACTGCGGGCTAGGAGGGAAGGCACCGCTGACAACCGAAATAGCGTAATTCAGTTTTTCGGATCGCGCAAGCCTGAGGGCATTTTTACTTCGGTTTTTTCTCCTGTAGAATTACGCGCGTGAAGCCTTTTGAACTGCTGGGCCAGGCGCTTTCGCTCGACAAGACGACCGTCAAGCTAATGCGCCGGGACGATGAGTACATCCTGCTTGCCGACGGCGCAGTCCTGATGTCCAGCCGAATGCACGGATCAGAGGAGGCGTTGGCCACATTCGGCTGCGAACGGGCGCGGACACTCAAGCAGCCCAGCGTTCTGATTGGTGGTCTTGGAATGGGGTTCACGCTACGCGCGTCGCTCGACCTGCTTCCAGCAGATGCGTCGATTGTCATCGCCGAGTTGCTGCCCGCAGTGGTGGAGTGGAATCGTGGGGCGCTGGGGCCGCTGGCGGGGCACCCGCTGAACGACAAGCGCGTCGAGGTCATCACGGGGGACGTCTTCACGATACTCGGTTCACGGTTCGGCGAATTCGATGCCGTGCTTCTCGACGTTGATAACGGGCCTGCCGCATTTACTGCATCAAATAATACCGCGCTCTATAACAATCGTGGAATAGCGGCCGCGCGCGCGGCTCTTAAGCCGGAGGGAGATCTGGCGGTCTGGGCGGTGAACGATGACCGAACATTCGAGCAGCGATTGCGCGATGGCGGATTCGCGGTGAAAGTGCAACGCCTTCGCGGGCGGTTGAAAAAGGGCGGTCCACGTCACACTATCTTTCTGAGTCATAAGTCATAACGCACTGTTATTCTGATCTGTGATTCCAACGCCAGAAACAACACCGGTAACAACACCAAAAACTGACGCTAAGCCGCCGCTTAAGACGAGCTTCCTTCGAGCCCTTATTCGATGGTTGGTCATCGGTCTGGTGGGGCTTTGGTTGGTGGCGGCGCTGACGCTGGTGGCCGCGCGGTGGATTGATCCACCGACGACCGCGGTGCATATGCAGCGGCGGATGCAGGCGTGGATTCACCAGAAGCCATATCGCGAGCGCTACCAATTCGTTCCACTGGGTCAAATTTCGAGCGATCTGCAGCACGCGGTGATTGCGGCGGAGGATGCAAACTTTTATCACCACCACGGATTTGATTGGCACCAGATTGAAATCGCCGCGGAAGACGATCTGGAAGGAGGGCGCAGTCGCGGAGCGTCCACGATTACGCAGCAGTTGGTGAAGAACCTGTTTTTCGGGACGGGCCGATCTTTCCTGCGCAAGGGCGTGGAGGCCACGCTGGTGCCGGTGGCCGAGTTTGTGCTCGGCAAACGGCGCATTCTGGAGATCTACCTGAACGTGGTTGAATGGGGCCCGGGTATTTATGGGGCGGAGTCGGCGTGCCGTTATTATGGCGAAACGTCCGCGCGGAATATTGGGCGGCAACAGGCGGCACGGCTTGCGGCGATTCTGCCCGCGCCGCTGAAGAGGCGACCGGAGCGGATGAATAACTACAGCGCGATTATTCTTCGGCGGATGGTGCAAAGCGGATGGTGATCGCCGCTGACTTTTTGCGGTGCGGCGGATTACGTTATAGCTGGGCGAGGGTCGTCGGGGCGAGACTCGCCGAGGAGATCGGTGAGAATCCAGATTGCTCCGGCAATCGCGAAGGTCTCGGCGAATTCGCTCCAATTCGTGTGACTGCGGGGATCGGAAAGAAGCAGCGGAACCCACACCAGCAGTCCGAAGCTTACGAGCATTAGTGTCAAAAGGTAGGATGCGAGAAGAGCCATTTGATTGGCAAGAAGGGCTAGCGCGGCGAGCGCGAATAGGGCGGTGGTCGATACCGCCCAGAACATCGGACCTGGCGGAATCCAGTTCGGAACTAGTTTGGCTGTGGCGTCGAGGTAGAAGGCCTGTTCGAGGGTGAAGGAAGCGACGCAGAGCCCGAGAAGAATACGGGCGACGCGATTAAGGTGTTCGCGGGACCATGACGATGACCAGCGCCCAAAAACCAGGGCCGCCCCGGTGAATAGCGAGAACTGCTCAAAGAAGTTGCCCCAACTGTTGTAGACGCGCGGTGCGGCGACGATTCCTGGGACGCAGAGTAAGACGAAGACGAGATTGCCCGCAACGAGGACGATTGCGCCTGATTTCGCGGTTCGGCGGAATTGAATAGCGGCGCCACCGAGGATCTGGGCTGCGGAGGTGGCGTAGACGAGGTAACGGAGTTGAGGCCAATCGTTATAGTCGTGCCAGACGAGCGTGATGAGGCCAATGGCCAAAACTGCAACGCCGAACACATGACGTCCCAGGTTTGAACCAGCCTTTGATGTGGTCATTTGTTTTTGGTCCCTTGCCAGAAGCTAGGCTAAGCCGGTTTGCGTCCTGTGGCACAGATCCAATTATTTCCTGAGACATGTTCCGTCGTTACTTCGGCAAATCCCGCTTGGGTGAGCAGATCGCGGTGCTCTGCGTCGCTGAGGAATGCCGCGCGGAGCAAGGGCATGACAATGCCATAGACGAATCGAAACGGCCCGCCGCGGTAGGTTTCAGCGATCAGCGCAAACGTGCCGCCGGGCTTAAGGACCCTCAGAATTTCTCGCACATTGGCAGGCAGGTCTGGCCAGTAATAGTGGGTCTCCACGGCGGTGACGAGGTCGAATGTGCAATCGGGAAATGGCAATGTGGCAACCGAACCCTGCAGGATCTGGACTCGCCCGGCCGCGACGTCATTGGCATTGGTGTTCTGAGAGACGGCAACGCTGGCTGCCGAGTAGTCCAGACCAGCGACTTTGCCATCGGGAGCCAGCGCGGCGAGTTTTCGAACTGTCTCACCACCGCCACAGCCGACGTCGAGAATTGCGGCGTTTTTCGGCACGGTCAGGTGTTGCAGCCCCCAGTCCGTCATCCTGGAATGACTGAGATTCATCGCGCGAACAATACGTCGACCCAGGGGACCACTGGGTTTGCGAACTTGCCGGAAAACCCAAACGATTAAAAGAATCGAGACTGCCAATTTGAGTACCCAGAACATTCGGCGTGTCTCCCGGGAAGAATTAAACCATGATTTAAGCAGCGGCGCGGCGAAGGGAGCGCTATGGCGGGAGAAAATCGCGGGCAGTTTCTTGCCGCGTGGTTGGGACGAAGCCCAGTAAATTGAGGAAGGCCCTGATTAACTCGGTTGCCGGAGAAGTGGGTACTAACAATGAGGGGAAATCGCCGCTCAAGTTGCTGGGAACTGCGTGTACCATCGCCCTCATCCAGATACGGTTGACAGGAAGCTCGGCGGAGTTCAGTCTTTTGCTGAAGGGACATCCCACCCTGCCCCAGGCTAGATCACCCGCTCCTTTTTACCAGACAGGATGAAATGCAAAGGGAAACCGTCTATTTAATTTCGTGCATGCTCTTCGCTCTTCTCCCAGTTCCCGCATCTGCGCAGTGCAAAGACCAGCTCTGTTCGAATGTGCAGAACATACTCGACGCAGCCGTCATCGACTTTAGAGGGTACCAGTCGCATGAATCCGCCGTTCCTGACGTCTCCACGGTTGAGACGAAAATCCCTTGCCAACTGACGAAGTGGGCTAACAACGTGCTGATGTGTATCTGCTACGCCCAGGTTCCTTTTGCAAACGGGGCGAGCTGGTACGCGAGAACAATGGATGTGCTTAAGACACTCAATCCATCTTGGCATTTCGCCGTTAATTCCCCGGGTGTCGACCATTACGTCGACGCAGGTCCACCCGACTGTGAAATTACTCCCACGGAGGGACCTTATATCGGGCAATGCCCGCTTCATCTGCAAGTGGCGAAGGAGAGTGACGGATCAGCGAAGGTCTACTTGATGATGAACTCGCTTTCCTCGCCATTTTTGATGCATCACATTGCGCTGCCTGCTACCAAACCGACTCCATCAGCCCCGGCCGCCAAGGGTGGAGGTTGCGATGATTTTTGCCAAAGCCTGAAGAAAGCGTTTGAGGCACGCGTGAGGCAATTTGAGGACGTCCGCATCGCCAACGCGAATGGGGGCGCATCAGAGGGTGCGTTGAAACTTGGTGGAGCGAAAGACTGTTTGGTCAACTCAGTCAAAGCTTCTGCTTCTGGCGACTCAGGGACGCAGTTCATTTGCTATTGGCAGGACGTTTCGGCGTCCGCTGCCGAGGTCCGATTCCGCGATCTGGTTTCTCGCCTTCAGGTCCTTGTACCGTCGGACTGGTCGACTCGCCAGGAAAACGAGTTGGATGAGCCGACCGGCGCAAACCTCACGGCGTGGCGTGCCGTCGAGCCAGGCAACAAGCACGACGTTCGTGTCTACCTCTACAGCGACTCGGTAGGCCTTCACATGACAGCATGGAAGTAGCCGCCCGAGATTATGCTTCAATCGGCGGGAGTTGGATGAAGATGTGTTGTACACTCGCGAAGTCAACGCTAACTCAAATTTCCAAGTGCCAGGATATTTAGAGTGGTTTGGGGCTACGCAAAGGCGGGGGATTCTCGCTTGCCTGCGGGCGGTTTCCATGACGATTCGAAGCGGTTTTGGTGTGGGTCAGTCGAATGCCAAGGGAGGAACTTATGAATCGGATCAAGGTGGGGGTTGGGAAGGATCGCTTGAGATTGTTTCTCCCGCTAACAGGGCTGCTATTCGTTTTGCTTTGGGCGATGGCGATAAATGCAAAAATGGCGACAGATTTTAATCCCGATCTGGACTTCACTAAGTACAAGACCTTTGCGTATATCGGCGGAGTAGAATCTCTCGTCAGGATGCAGTTGAACCCAGAGATGCTGAACAATCGAATCCACCGCGCACTGGTGCGTGAACTGTCGGCTAAAGGACTTCGTGAGGTGCAACCAGAAGAAAATCCGGATCTAGTGGTGCGCTACTGGGTTGAGGCGGAGTCAAACGCACAGCTGACCGGTACCGCCCATTGGGGCATGTATGGTTCCTACTACTATGGTTATTGGACCGTGATGTACACCACGATGAGTACGCCGGTGACGCACCTAGGTTTGCTTGGAATTGAAATGATTGATGCGAAAGCACGGGAGCTTGCGTGGCGGCTGTTTGTGAGCGAGAAGATCATTCATAGCGACCCGGACAAGATATGGAAAACGGCGGACGCAAACATCATCAAGGCGTACAAAAGCTATCCTCCCACAGCAGATGCCATCGAAAAAAAGAAAGCAGAGCGGGCCAAAATAGACGCCGCCAAAAAGCCCTCACAGCCTTAGGTTAAGTTCAACTTCTGATTTAGCGCTCGCGCCGGACAAGTGAGTACTGGAAGCCAGTGCTCTGTTCGCGTTGTGACGAGGCTCACTGAAGAGCTTGCACGGCGTGCTCTACGATACTTGGGAGCCACCGCTTAAGTTCAGTCAGGATGTTTTGTGAGCCCTGAGCAATCTTTGCTTCTTCAGCTCCCGATTCCCTTCACTCTTCCTGCGTGAGCGGTCTACAACTACGGAGTTGGATATGAGTTCATCGTACCACCCGCATAGGTGCGCGATGCTATGGAGAGAACGAACGTGATCTACACGAACAGCGAATATTACTGGGGAACGATTCGAGGCAAAGAGGTGACGGCGTATTCCGGGACGATTGCGGGGTGCGGTGATGGCTTCAACGTCGAGAGGTATGAGGCCGCTCTTGTGCGACGCTATGGCGCTCCCATGGTCTTCCAAGTCACGCAACTGGGAAGCATTACGGCGATCAACGGCTACGATCCGGAAAAGATGCCGGACATTCCTGTGGCGATGATGTGCGTCGCAAAAGTGAAGGATCTGCCTGAGGGCGAGCCAACGCTAGGCGCGCCACTTTCGTTGTGAAGTGAAGAAGCTTAACTCAACTCCTGCGGTGCTAATCGGACAAGCGAAATAAAGGAAGGCGTTGTGCGTTCGTAGGACCGCGCCATAGGCGTCTTCCCTGTGCGCCGCGCGGAGCCGTCGTTCGCTCGCGCAAGAGGAGATCAGTTTGCGGGAAGAAGAGGGGCGCGGGGGAGAGGAGTGCCGTTGAGAATGATTGAGTCTATGGAGTCGTAGGCGGCTACTGATTGAAGGGGGTTGGCGCGGAGAAGCAGCAAGTCGGCGCGTTTGCCGACTTCAATGGTGCCGAGATCCTTGGAGAGTCCGAAGGCGACGGCGTTATCGAGGGTGGCGGCACGCAAGATGGTCGAGAGCGGCACGCCGGCTTCGGCCCAGCGCGAGAGTTCCAGGCGCTCATTGAGACCCGGCGGATTGCCAATGCCTCCATCGCCGGAGGGAGTGTCGCTGCCGAACAGGAGCTGCACCTTTTCCTGGAGCATGAGGCGAAGCGTGGAGGTGACGCGGGCGGGGGCGATGGACATGGCAGTGGCAACGTCCATGGAAGCGGGGGCCTGAAGCTTCTCAAAAATTTGGCGGTACTGCTCTTGCGTTGCGCGGGCTGCCGCTTGTGCCTCCGGGCTTTTCAGGTAGGCAACGAGCGGGTGAGGCAGCGCGTCGGCGAAACGAGGGTCGTCGAGCAAGGACCGGTCGAAGATGGATAGCTCGCCATAGATGACTTGCAAGGTGGGCTGAACGTGGACGCCGGCAAGGGCGGCGCGATGAATCACCTCGCGGGCTTCCGCAGGAGGAGTCTTCACGAAGCGGTCGCCGGACCAATGCCAGAGGCCGTGGGCGATGATGTCGGCGTGCGCGTCCAGCGCGGCTTGCCAACTCTGAACAGCATTGGCATGGATTAGCAGGACGAGACCGCGCCGGCGGGTCTCCGCGCGAAAAGCCGCGAGAGTTTCCGCGCTGGGCACCGGCCAATGGAAAACGCCGCCGAAACCCGGTTCGACGAAAACCTTCACGCAAACGCCACCGGATTGGACGACGCGATCGACGGCGCGGGACGGTGTGTAGTCGCGGGGATCGAGAGAAGCAGGCCAGTCTTTGGCTTGGGCGGGCTGATAGACAAGGTTTGCGGCATTGGCGGCAGCCGCATCCTTGGGCGGGCGTTGTGCACCATAGCCGCCGAGGACGTGCACTGCTGCACCGCAATGATAGAGATTGGGATGAACGGGTGCGGCGATGAAGCGGGCGCGGTCTTCTTCCGCGCTGTTGAGGTCGACCAGGGTGGTGAAACCAAAGGCCAAAAAGGAGCGCGGAAGCTGGGACTGGTAGGCTTGCAACAATTCGGGATGTGCCGCGATGGCATCGTCATCCAGAGGGCCGGTGTCACCGACGTGGACGTGCGAATCGATCAGGCCGGGAATGAGGAAGCGACCGCGGCCGTTTATGCGCGTAGCATGGGGGCCGGCGACGAGACCGGAAGCGATTTGGGCGATGCGGCCGCTGCGAATCACCACGGAGACGTGCGGAATGGGCGACGAGCGCTCGGGGGAGATGACGGTGACGTCTTCGATGACGAGGCCGTCGTCGACGACCTGGGAAGAGGTGCCCGCCGAATTTGGAGAGTCAACGGCGGGTCCAGCGAAGGCGAGAGTGATTGCGGAGAAGAGCCAGAGAGGCGCCAATTGCTTCTTCATACCGATTAACTCCGGTCCAAGAATTCGCGTGAAGGTTTGGACGTTTGCTGAGGATCGAGACGGACGAATTCAGGAGATCCGCCCGTATGCATGGAGATACGAATGCTGGGAAGGAAAAGTTCCTGCCGCGTTAAGGCAGGGGCGACGTTGTAAGCACCAAACCCCAGATCCATCTCTAGCGAAGTAAAGAGCTTACTGCAATCCTGCGCGAGCGGGTGGGGGAAATCGGAACTTAGTTCTTCATGGCAGGCTTACTTGCGATCAGCTGGTGCATCCGGCAATGCGCAACCAGAGTGTCGGGTGAATCATCTGCCTGGTTCATTCCTGCAACCAGCTCTTCCAGCCGCGTCGCGGTCAAACTTCCCTCTTTCACCATCCCGAGACCAACGGCGCGCAGCGTCCAGTTCCAAAATCCTTTGTATTCGCCAGTAACGTGATGGGGGTGATAGGCGTCTACGTGGACGATCTCAAAGCCCGCTTCCTTGGCCCACAAATGGATGCGGCGTCCGCCGGAATAATCCACGCCCCGCTGGCGGGCACCTTCCAAGCAAATGTCACGCAGTTCCGTATAAGCGACCGAAACCGGTTCAGCATATACGGCGCTCACGTCAGCCTCCTCGCACACCATCATTCCACCCGGCTTCAATGCCGCATGGATGGCTCGCATCGCATCCACGGGCCTGCTCAGATGGACCATCAGCCACCGCGAGTAAGACACATCCACGCTCTCCGGCTCCAGCCCAGGCTCGTAAATATTGGCGGAACGAAATTGCGCGGTCTGCAGCCCAGCTTCGTGTGCCAATTCCGCAGCTACCGCCAAGTTATCTTCGTTCAGGTCGATCCCCGTGGCATGCGCTCCTTCGCTTGCGGCCCATCGAGTAACGTAGCCCAGCCCGCAGCCAAACTCGACGAAACGGTGCCCCGAAGTGAATCCGGCCTTCCGCAGCAATTCGCGAGTGCGGCCATCGTGAATTGAACTGATTACGCGCAACCGGTCGTGGTCACTTCGCCCGGACCCCAGCAAGTACTTGTCTCCGATGGTTGACATGTCGATTTTCTTTGCTTACCTCACTTTCCGTTTTATGTTGATGCTCTGCCTGGAGGTGACCCTGAGCTTCGCAGAGAGCCCAGCGAGTCTCCAAGAGTAACCCGTTTTGCTCCGTGTGAAGCAAATGAAGTTCAACGTCCGATCCAAGATAGCGGCGGGCCGCTTGAGGGCTGTCACGGAGAAGTCAAATTGTTGTAGGTTTTCCAATCTCTGCGAGTGAGTTCAACATGTGCCTGAGCCTTTTGCAGTGATCCAGGTAAACTTTATTGCTGGACGGGAGAATCCGCGTCCAATCTCCGTGCGTGGAAGTCTTTCGTACCGTATCGAATAGTCAAGCCAATCACCTTGCCTTGCGCGTCCTTCTCGGCAGTAACATGCCCGAAGAATTTGCGTTCAAGGAATTCGGTTGGGCTTAAGGGGATCAGGGGCTGGGCACCGTCTGCGAATTGCATCAGCAGGTAGCGAGGTTGAGCAACGAGCCGAAATTTTTCGTTTGGGGTGAAAAAATCCGAACCGAATTGGTAATGACCCTCATACGACGAGAGAGTGGATTGAGGCAGGACCAGGGCGCGAACATTCGGAACGGCCGGGCTCTCGCCAAACGCAATCGCCGCCAAGGCATCCGTAATCGGATGCTGAGACGCGGTCCCATAGCTGTTGCTGAGCACAATGATGGTGACGTCGTCATCGGGAAAGCGGTCGAGTTCGGCGGTGAAACCCGGGCCATGTCCTTTCGCGGCCAGCAGGCGGTGCCCGAGACGACTATTCCACGTGTACCACCCATAGACATTGTCGTCGCCTTCGACGAAATACTTTTGCTGCGTCGTGCGCTTCAGCAGCGCATCCGTGTTGAGCGCGCGATCAAAGCGATAGAGATCGTCGACCGTGGAGTACAAAGAACCGGCCCCGGTTTTGCTGGACCAGTCCAAATAGGGCGCCTTGTCGAACCCGGAGATTCCGGCTGGGTTGTAACCCGAAGCGGCGAGTGGGATCAGCCGCGAAGCGTCGCCGTCCACCCCCGAATCGTGCATTCCTGCCGGTTCAAAGATGTGCTTGCGCAAATAATTTTCATAACTCTCGCCACTCACTTTTTCCAGTATCAGCGCCAGCAGGATGTAGTTGGAATTGCTGTAGCGCTGCCTGGAGCCGGGAGCGAACTCCAGGGGCAGCCCGGCAAACTTAGCAACGAGTTGCTCGAGTGTGTGAGGACTGCGAGCGAAAGTGTCGTAGTCCTGAAGGCCATTGATATCGGGAATGCCTGAGCTATGCGTCAGGAGGTTGTCGAGGGTGATGTCATTACCCCGGGGAAAGTCTGGAATAAAGCGAGAAACACGGTCGCCGACGTTCAGGCGACCCTGTTCCTGCAATTGAAGAATCGCGGAAGCTGTAAAGGCTTTTGAGATCGAGGCGATGTGGAAGCGAGTAAGCGGGGAGTTCGGAACGTTCAGCTCATAATTCGCCATTCCGTATGATTCACGGATCAAGACACGACCGCGACGAGCGACGAGGACTGCTCCGGACAAGTTGCCAGTTTCCGCGAATGGCGCCAGATATGCTTTAATACGCGCCACGAGCTCAAGATCAGAAGGGTTTGTGTGGACTTGTTGGCGCGATTTGCCCGCCGCGTACGGTCCGAACAGGCACAAAGTCAATACGATAAGCGGAATCTTCCGCCGCAAGTTTTGGTTCAGCCAATATGGGCGCATAGTTATCCTCCGTACGAATTTCTTCTTCATAGCGATGGTCTCCGGTCCAAGAATTCGCTTGAAGATTTGGACGTTTGCTGAGGATTGAGACGGGCGAATTTCGGGAGGTCCGCCCGCATGCATAGAAGTACGAACGCTGCGGGGGGAAAGTTCAGCGCGCGTTGGGTCCTTCGACAAGTTCAGGGTAAACAAGCCCGGCCCCTACATTAGAATTGGGGGAATTTTCGCGAATTTGACACGACTGGGAGTGGACACTAAACTACTAAAGTTGAGTTGCCGGGGTAGCTCATTGGTAGAGCGCCGCCCTGAAAAGGCGGGCGTAGCCAGTTCGATTCTGGCCCCCGGCACCATGAAAACCTGCCTATACCTACCCCTGATTAGATCCTAACTCCGCGATGTGAGATTGCCGGAAAGCGCCGAAGGGCTCGAACCCCATGCCTATACCTGCTATGAACCGCCGCCGAAAAGGGGGGCTTAGGAGTTACGTATAGTTTTGCTTAAGCAGTTCCATAAATGTGCAGAATTCTGGGCCTCCAGGAGCTCGGTAAGGTCCACTAGGTATTTAAGTGCCCCCCTTATCAGCCAATGACCTGAATGATTTAGCTAGCTGCGCAGGGCTGTTCCTCTTTGCGGAAGCAAAATTGCCGGGAAAAGGTTGTACTTTTGTCGGCAAGTGAAGCGCGAAGGCCCTGTAAGAGACCCCGGGTAATAGAAGTTCCCATCTGAGAGTGACCGCGCTCGCCACCATTGCCCAATCTGTGTCCCTGGAATCGTAGCTGGTTCCCGGATTCCGCGATCCGTCTGGCGTTCATAATACAGGGCCAATTGGTCGAGGTGAGCAATGCGAAACCTTCACGGCCACTCTGCGAGCAAAGCAACTTCTAACTGGCATCGATATGGACTGCGAATTGCCATCGCTCTAACCCTCGCCGCCGCTTTCGCTGTCCATGCCTGCCCTCAATCTTCTCCTCCCCCTCAAGCCAACTGGACGATTACGGATTTAGGCAACCTCTCAAGCACGAGACCAGGCGATTTCGGAGCGCAAGCAACTTCTATTAATTCCTCCGGCACGGTGACTGGGTATTCAGGGGAATACGCCGGGGGCGCAGTTGGAGGATTTTCGACGCAGGATGCTTTTATATGGAGGCCGACGGCTCCCAATGCGACGACCGGAACGATGACTTTTATCGGAGGGCTTTTGCCTGGAGCATGCGGAGGAGGTCCGTCAACCGTAACGAGCGGCGTGACGGCTCCTTCTTACCCCACGGGCATTAACGACAGCGGAGAGGTAGTCGCAAATTCGCAGGCTACAACCTATTTCAATTGCGCGATGGCGGTAGACGGCACCTTCACCTACCTGAACGGATCGCTCTCCTATTTGGGAGGCCCTCCGGGCTTTTACAAGAGCGGGGCCTTGAGCATAAACAACCAAGGCCAGATTGTGGGTGAGTACCACAAAATCGGAAGCACTTTTGCCTGGACTGCGTGGCTCTACGACGGAGGATTTCATGACCTTGGTGGACTTCCGGACTATCCAGAGTCTTCTACTGCAGAAAAGATAAACAATGTCGGCCAGATTGCGGGATTCCTGTCGGCTGGCCTCAGTAGCAGGGCGTTCCGGCACAACGGATCCGGAGGGCTACAGGAAACCGATTTATTGGGAACTCTGGGCGGGCCGGATAGTGCGGCCTATGGAATGAACGATGCGGGGATTGTAGTCGGCGCTTCGAGCGTTGACCCGCTTAGTTCAACGTGGCACGCATTTGTTTTCGACCTGACGGGAAAGATGAAGGATTTAGGCACCGCCAGTAGGTCTCTCATTGTCATTTCTTCCACCAGTTGGGCCTACGCCATCAATAAATCGAACGATGTGGTCGGCACCTCGGATGTGGACAACGGCATTGCATCGACTTCCCATGCCGTGATCTGGAAGAATATGTCCCAGATCGTCGACCTTAACACCCTGCTCGATCCGAAAGTGCAGCCGGCGCCAGATTGCCCAACTTGTTGGGAGTTACTCAACGCCCAAGATATAAACGACATGGGACAGATCGTTGGCGCGGGCTTAATCAACGGAGAGTTGCACGCGTTCCTGCTGAGCCCTCCGTGCCTTAGCGCAGGGGGCGACACGGATGGCGACGGCCTTTGCGACGATTGGGAAAATAATGGCTACACCGATCCGGTGACCCACAAGTTTGTAGATTTGCCGCACATGGGCGCGGATGCCAGGCACAAGGATATTTTCGTTCAGGCCGATTACATGGTGGATAGCAATATTACTGTTTGCAGCTTTCAAGCGAACTGCGATTTTGCGCATACCCACAAACCCAATCCCGTTGCAATCGCGCAGCTGACTCAGGCATTCGCAAACGCGCCGGTGCAAAATCCCGACGGGACCACCGGGATCAATCTGCATGTGGACTGCGGCTCCGATTGCATTATGAATTCGAAAACCGGAGAGACCTGGGGCGATCTTTCCACGGCCAAGAGCATCAATCCGGAAATTCCGATTCTAGGCGGCCCCCTGTCCCTGGTCTGTGTGGCGACGGCTGGTGATGCTTGCGAATATGACTGGACGGCTTTTAACAACTTAATGACCGCTAATTTTCCGCCCGAGCGTACACCGATTTTCCATTACATGATTTTCGCGCACTCAATTGGTGTCTATACCGACCAGGGAAATCTCCAAAACACATCGGGCAAATCTCAAGGGATCCCGACCAACAGCTTCGTTACTGCTTTGGGGTCCTATCCGGGCGAGGTGGGAACCAGCCGGCAACAAGCCGGCACCTTCATGCACGAACTCGGACACAACCTGGGATTGGGCCATGGCGGGCAAGATGACGTCAATTACAAGCCCAACTATCTAAGTGTGATGAACTACGCGTTCCAGATGGGTGGGTTAATTACCGGTGGCATTCCCGGGCTATTGGACTACTCCAGCTTTTCAGACATTCCTCCTTTGGACGACACTTCACTTGACGACAGCGTTGGAATAAATGGCGTCCCGCTGACCGCAAATTATGGAACTTCTTTTTACTGCCCTAACGGTAATCCCTCCAGCGATCCTCTCCTCAATATCGGGCAACGATATGTCCTCAACGCGAACGGGCCGATAGACTGGGGATGCACTGGAACAATCGCAGGCGGCGTCAAGTCAGATATCAATGCGGATTACGACAATTCAAATCCCAATGTACGCGTTCCCTTGTATGGGGTATTGACCAGTTACGAGGATTGGTCAAATTTGATTTACACCGGTGGCGGCATCGGTGGATTAGGAATCTCCGGCGGATTCGGGGGCACTCTTCGCGACCACGAAACGCAGGTGCCCATCAATCCCGGGACCCCCTTTGATGTGCAGGTCGTGAGTCCCGGCCTCGCGCTGGTTCTGCCTGGTACTTCCCTGAATCTGACCTACACCATCACTAATACAGGGACACAGCCAGACACCTATAACCTCACTCCGGTATCGCAATTCACGTGGTGGAATACGTCGGGCGTCCCGGCCACGATTAGTTTGGCAGGAGGCGCAACTGCACAAGTGACAATTCCGGTGAACGTCCCAGCGAGCCTGGGTTGTTCAAATCTGAGCACAATCAATGCGACGTTCTCTCTACGAGCGGTGAGTCAGACGCACGCGACCTTGCTCGACAGCGGCGTTGCTGAACTGGACTTGGTCTCGTCTCCGACGGCCTTTCCGGTGCCCGGTGTTACGGGCCTGACGCAGAGCGAGGCACAAGCGGCCATTATCGGCGCCGGCTTCAGTGTTGGAACAGTGACCACGAACGCTTCCCTAACCGTTCCCGCGGGCACGGTCATCTCGCAAAGCCCCTCATCGTGCGCGTTTGCAGGAATGGGTGCCGCGATTTCGATCGTGGTCTCTTCCGGTCCACTGGAAGCGATTGTGCCGAATGTTGTTGGTCTGACTCAGGCAGCAGCGATTGCCAGCATGAACGCTGCCGGACTGAATCTTGGATCAGCACCGATCACGGTTTCATCGTCCAGCATTCCCGTCGGTGATGTGGTGTCGCAGAATCCGCCAGCTGGGACAGCAGTCACGCCGGGCACGTTTTTCAGCCTGACCATTGCCAGCGCCACTCCCACGTCCGCTCTGACGCCGAACCTTATTGGCACGCCGTTCTCCACGGCCACGAGCGTAATCACCGCGGCGGGACTGAATCTCGGCTTGATCACTCAGGCAGTCTCGTTAACAGTCCCCGAAGGCACGGTGATCTCGCAAGTCCCGGCAGCGGGTTCGCCCACGATCCCGGGTTCATACGTTAATGTAACCGTCTCCTATAATTTTACGTTGGTGAATATTCCGAACATCGTAGGCGACACGCAGGCTGCCGCCATTTCCGCCATAGTGAGCGCCGGATTCAGTGTCGGTTCGATTGGCGAAACCGCCTCGAATACGGTGCCAGCAGGGATTGTAATCTTACAGAGCCCGTTGCCCGGGGCTGTACTCTCCCCAACAACCCCGGTAAGTTTTTCCATTTCCACCGGAGCAGTTGGACCGCAGTCTTTCGTCGTTCCCAATGTCAACGGCCTGACGCAATCCGCGGCCTCCAGTGCCATCACCTCGGCGGGCCTGACGGTTGGAACGGTAACTCCGTCACAAGCATTGAGCGTGCCGGTGGGAGACGTTTACTCACAAACTCCTCAGCCCGGAGCGTATGCGGCAGGTGGATCTGCGGTAAATCTGCAGGTCTCCGCGGCAGCAACGCAGTACACCGTGCCGGACTTTCTCACCAAGCCGACTTTCTATTCAACGGCGTACCTGGACATCATCGCAGCAGGCCTCACTCCCGGCACATTTACGGCCCAGATATCCTCCACAGTGGGGTTCGGAAATGTGATCTCGGAAAGTCCTGCGGCTGGTGCTGTCGTCCCCAGCGGTTCTGCGGTTAACGTGACGTATTCCATCGGCATTGCCAATAACACGGTCCCGAACTTAGTTGGAGATAACCAAGTTTTTGCCACCAATATCATTAATCCCGGTGGTGCGACTTTCTTTGTATCCGTCACCAGAGCACCTTCGACTACGGTTCCAGACAGCTTCGTGATCTCGCAAAATCCGCCGGCAAACGCCCAAGCCACGTTCATTTCACCGATTAACCTGGTTGTTTCTTCAGGCGGGCCGGTCACGGCGGCTGTACCGAACGTGGTGGGTACGGCCATAACGGCGGGATTGAGCCCAACAGGCGCCGAGCCGACGCTGAACGCCGCAGGGTTCGCGGTCGGATCGGTCACATACCAGCCGTCAGATTCCGTTCCGGCCGGACAGGTTATTTCGCAAAACCCACCGGCGGGAACCATGGCTGCGTGGGACACTTCGGTCAATCTTGTTTATTCTTCCGGCCCCTCCATGAGCATCACAGTGCCGAACATCGTTGGCAAGACCGAGTCCGTGGCAATTTCCTTTCTTGACGCGGCGTCGCTCAAATGGGCTCTGACGACGCAATCCTCACAGACTGTTCCCGCCGGCGTAGTCATATCGCAAAATCCATCGGCGGGGACCGTGATGCAAGGAACAATCCCGGGAACAGGTGGAACATTCAATGTGCCGGTGACTTTCGTAGTCTCGGCGGGGCCTAAGACGGTACCGACATATTCTCTCCTAAGCCAATTTGGCGACTTCGGAGGCCCATACGCAGGTGATGGGCAATTCAACGTTCTTGCGAGCATGGCAATCGATCCCAACAGCGGCAACATTCTGGTCGGGGACTTGACCGGACGCATACAAATCTTTGATCCGAAGGGTAATTTCAAAGGGTACTTCGGTGGAACTGGGGTGCAGTTCATCACCGCGACGGTGCCCGGTACCACTCAACTGGCGACGCTCTATCCCACGGGAGCGGGTGGAGGATTGTTCGGGGGAAACCCTGTTGGCTTGGCTGTCGATCCGATTAGCGGCAACGTTGTGGCCCTGGATTCGGCAGACAGAGTACTGATCTTCAATTCCGCCGGAGTGTTCCAAAGCACGTTTGGATCACCGGGAACAGGCGCGGGACAGTTCTCTCTCCGGCCGGTAAGTGGAGCCCCGACGGGTGGCGTGGCAATCGACCCGACCAATGAGAATATCCTGGTGACGGATTGGGGAAACAACCGGGTGCAAATTTTTAGTTCCACGGGCGTGTATGTGGGTCAGTTCGGAACCCAGGGAGCAGGCAACGGACAATTTGGTTTTGGGCCGGTCGGCATTGCGATCGATCCGGAGACGCGGAACATTGCCGTCGTGGATAGTGGGAACGGTCGCGTGGAGATTTTCAATTCTTCGGGAGCTTACCTGAGCCAGTTCGGGGCACCCACGGCAGCTGCCACCGCTTGCTGGACCCCAGCGCCCTGCTCTAGTGCGGGCCTGGCAATCGACCCGACAAGTCACAACATCATCGTGCAGGGCGCGATTGGTGGTGTGCCGACTAATCCGGCCATTCAGATTTTCGACTCAAAGGGCAACTATCTCAGCCAATTCGGCGGGTTTGGCTCCGCCTATACGCAGGGCTTGGCTCTCGACCCGATCAGCCACCACATACTTACCTTCGGGCTAGCGGGGGATCTTATTGGCACGGTACAGATATTTGGAACGCCCCTCGCACCGACGCCCACCTCTACGGCTCTAACTTCGTCGCTCAATCCAGCGGCGTCGGGCCAGTCCGTCACGTTCACGGCGACAGTGAGCGGAGCAAGTCCTACGGGATCGGTGCAGTTCTATTATGGCGGCACCACCTTGGGCCTGCCCGTTCCGCTGGTGTTCGGCGTGGCTTCGTTCACCACTTCGTCATTGCCAATCGGCACGGATACGATCGCCGCGGTTTATAGTGGAGATGCTTCCAATTCCGGCAGCACTTCCGCTGCTTTGAACGAAGTAGTTTCGTCAACTCCGTCCACAACAAAGGTGGTGTCGTCGCTCAACCCGGCCATCGCGGGGCAACCCGTCACGTTTACCGCGACGGTCACTGGCACCAGCCCGACTGGCACGGTTGAATTCCTCAGCGGTGCCATGAGTCTCGGCGCTCCTGTTGCGCTCACGAGCGGCGGAGCTGCCTTCACCACTTCTTCCTTGCCTGTGGGCACGGATTCCATCACTGCGGTTTACAGCGGAGACAGCTCCAACTCCACCAGCACATCAGGAATTCTGAGCGAAAGCGTTTCGCTCGCTCCAACCATCACTGCGATCGTGTCTTCAGCCGGCCACCCAACCTTTGGTCAGCCGGTGACCTTCACAGCGCTGGTAACTGGCGATGCCCCCACGGGCAATGTGCAGTTCTTCGACGGCTCCACCTCGCTGGCCGTGCCGGTTGCGATGACCGGAAATATCGCCACGTTCACCACTTCCACGCTAGCCGTCGGCCCACATTCCATCACCGCGGCCTACAAAGGAGATGGCTTCAATTCCCCGAGCACTTCACCGGTGCTCTCTGAATTTGTTTCAAAGAATACGCCGACGACCACCGCACTGGCCGCTTCCGTCAATGCGATCCTGATCGGACAACCGGTCACGTTCACCGCGACCGTTACCGGCAGCAGCCCCACTGGTTCCATTCAATTCATGGACGGCATCACGAATCTCGGCAGCCCGGTTGCACTAACATCCGGCGCCGCATCGCTAACCACTTCCGCGCTTACGGTCGGCACGCACCCCATGACTGCCGTTTACAGCGGAGATACAACCAATGCTCCGAGCACGTCCGCAGCTATCAGTGAAGTTGTTTCAGTGAATGCAACAGCAACGATTGTAACTACTTCGATCAATCCAGCCGTTGCCGGCCAGAGCATCACGTTCACGGCAATTGCGACCGGAAAAAATCCCACGGGTTTAGTTCTCTTCCTGGACGGCTCAACTCCGCTCTTTGACCCACTCGCTCCGGGCAACGGCGTAACAACCTCAACTCCTCCCAGCCTGGCCCCCAATTCGCGCGCCACACTGCTGTCCAACGGTCAGGCAAGCACCACACTCTCCACCTTGTCCGTGGGGACCCATTCCATCACCGCGGTCTATCTTGGCGATGGAAACAATGGGAGCAGCACTTCTTCAGTTTTGAGCCAAGTCATTCAGTCAGCCGCGACCCCGCCCGTGGTTACGCCCCCTGCGCCCATTTCCATTCCGGCGACTCAGGCGGCAGGCGCAACCAGCGGCGCGTGGCCGGCGCTGGCCGCGTTTCTATCGGCTGCGACAGCAACTTCCAGTGTTTCACCCGCGCCGACGCAACTGGCCCCGCAAGTCGGGGGTGTCGCTGTCACCAGCGCGACACTCTTCCCGATCGGCACGACCAGCGTAAC
>Ga0210383_10000454_pt1 | contig 37989 bp, 59 predicted proteins | sample IncBWC14OmetaG_FD_160072 | JGI IMG/M metagenome (GOLD analysis project Ga0210383, IMG submission 160072) | Forest soil microbial communities from Barre Woods Harvard Forest LTER site, Petersham, Massachusetts, United States - Inc-BW-C-14-O ... | reverse complement strand
ACGATGATGCGTTCCAAGATGGCGTTGGGCCAGGCGATCGGCTTGCGCCACGAGGTCGACATTCTGCGCAAGCTGGCGCTGGGGCACGACCGCAACGCCAACCGCCTCGAGTTTGCCCCGCTCGCGACGGTCGCCCACTTATTGCAACGAGTTATGGAGATAGAAAAGCGCCTTGGTGGAGAGGCGCCGTGACAAAATTAAGTCTTCATCAGGGGGCCTACCAGGCGCGCTCGCCGATCGCCAATGCGCAGGTCTGCATCAATCTCTATCCGGAGTCGAACCCGCAGGACGCGCCGTTCCCGGTGACTCATTATCCCGGGCCGGGCCTGACCCTGCTGTCGGATTTCAGCAGTCAATTTACCGGCTTTGTCCGCGGTATTTACGAAACTTCCAACGGCGCGATCGTTATCGTCATCGGCACAAACGTGATCAGTTGGCATGGCCCCGGAAACACGAGTTCGTCCTATGTGTTTCTCGGCAATCTGCCGAGCGATACCGGCAAGCCGGTCTCGATGTGCGACAACCAGACCGATCTCGTTATCGTGGACGGGACGCCCGGCGGCGGCTGGTATATTCCGCTGACCTCGATCAACAGCGGAACGATTATCGCGATCAGCGATCCTGCGTTCTACGGCAGCACCAGGGTCGACTTTATCGATACGTTTCTGATCTTCAACTCGCCGGGCACCCCGAGCTTTTACTCGACCACCAGCAATGTGCTGTTGCCGTTCGATCCGACCTATTTCGCCGGCAAGGAAGGCTGGAACGATCTATTGATCTGTGTCGCCGCGCTGCACGACAACATTTGGCTGCTCGGCAACACCACGACCGAAATTTGGTTTAATGCGGGCGGGGCGACATTTCCGTTTGCCCGCATGCCCAATTCGATCCTGCAGCAGGGCTGTGTCGCACCCTATAGCGTCGTCATCGCCGACAATGCGATTTATTGGCTGAGCCAGGATCGCTGGGGCCGCAATTTGATGATGCGCGGCGAGGGCTATTCGGCCAGGCGCATCTCGACCTTTGCCGTCGAGGATGAGTGGGCGACATATCCGACGTTGGAAGATGCGGTCGCGATGACCTATCAGTTGAGCGGCCATGAGATCATCGGTGTCTATTTTCCTACCGGTGCTACCTGGTGGGCCTACGATGCTTCGACCCAACTCTGGCATAAGCGCACCTATAGCGACCTGACGACACCGTGGCTGCCGTTCTGCATGTCGGGATGGGGCGGTGTCGAAGATATTGCTGTAGGAAAGATAAACCAGATCATCGCGGGGGATCGTACCGGGGCGCGGATCTATGGGGTCGACCGCAAGGGCTACACCGATAACGGCGTGGCGATTCACCGGCAGCGCTCCTGGGCGCATGTGCAGGACGACGGCCAGCGCATCTACCACAGCCGCTTTTCGCTGTCGTTTGCGGGCGCCGCGATGTTGCCCGACACGATCAGTCTCGATTGGTCGGATGATGCCGGCCAGACCTACGGCACCGCCGTGCCGCAGACGATCAATAACCAGACCAACGGCCAATATCAGTGGCGCCGGCTTGGCTATGCGCGCGACCGGGTGTACCGCGCCACCTGGTCCGGCAGTGGCGAGCATGCCCTCAACGGGGCGTGGGCGGATGTGACGCCGGGGGCGACATGATCCAGCGCTCCGTCAGTCTCGAGCGCCGGCTCTTAAGCGAGACGGTGCGCCATGCCGGCAGTCTTGCGGTCTTGCGGTTTTATCACGGCACCATGCCGCCATGCTGTGAGTTCGCCGCGGATGGCGAATGGGTCGAGACCGGCAAAGTTAGCGAGGCGACTATTCGAGCGATGGCGACGGGTTCTGCGCCGACGCTGCCAGACGGTGCGGATTATTGGCGGCTCATGGATAACGGCGGCAATGTGGTGATGCAGGGGAATGGCCAATGAGCGCGCCGCCGCCGCGGACGCGGGGCGGTGTTAGCGCGGTGTCGACCGCGGATGGCCGCGCTGCGGCGCAGGGCATGATTGCGCCGATGAACCCATTTGTCGACGCGAGTGGCTCCCTGACCCCGGTCTCGTTCCGCTTTCTCTACAGTCTCTTTTCCCATATCAACCAGTTGCTCGGCACCCCGATGCAGGCCGACGATCCGGTGGCGCGGCAAAGAATTGGCGAGCTTGAGGCGCGCCTCGCCGCGCTCGAGGCTCGGCTGCCGCCATGACCGAACCCCTCGCCCTGGCCCTCGCCGAGGACCCTGACGTCAGTCTGTCGGTCCTGAGCGATATGCGACTGATCATCAACCCGACCGAGATCGCGCGCGCCGGCGAGCACAATTCGGCGCTCTTCCGGATCATCCAGCAGCCGCCCTCGCTCGATGCCTATACCTGCCGCGCCGAGGTGCTGACGGCCGAGGGGACGACCTATCGGCTCGTTATCAACGGCGAATTTCGGCTGACGTTTGATATGGCGGTGGCCGGGATCAACCGGCTTCAGCTGGTTTATTCGGACGGTATCGACGTCACCCGCAAGACCGTGGTCGGCACCTTTCAGGTGCTCCCGAGCGTCAACGCGATCGACGAGGGCAACCCGGATTTTGTCGATGGGCTCGGGCAATTGCGTGCCGCCGTCTTTGCCAATGTGACGCTCACCGAGAACCTGCTCGCGTTTTACAATATCGACATGCACCCGCTCACCTCGGTGATGCTGCCCGCTGGCGGCGGCGGCGGTGTTCCCGAGGTGCCGCCGGTCAATGGTGCCTATGCGCGCACATTTGGCGGCGGGGTGGCGGCTTGGACGGACTTTACTACGCTCGGGGTTGCCGGGCTCTATTCGCCAGAATTTACCGGTGTCCCGAGCGCACCGACCCCGCCCGTGGGTAATTCGACGACGCAGCTCGCCACCACTCAATACGTCTCGCGCGATTTCCTGCCCCGTGCCGGCGGCCAGATGATGGGCCCGCTGATCGCTTCGCCCGGCAGCGGCCTTAGCAATTGCGGCATCGCGATCGGGGATAACGCGACCGGCTTTTACCGCACCGGCAACGTCGTGGTCCCGACCGTGTCGGGCGCGCTGATCATGCAGTGGTTTGTCGATTCGGTGTTTATGGCCGTGCCGCTGAACATGGCGCTGCAGAAGATCACTAACCTAGCCGATGCAACGGCGCCGCAGGATGCGCTCAACCAACGCTCGGGGGATGCGCGCTACCTGCAGCCGTTTGGTGCTGATCAGCGCTACCTGCAGCTGGGCGGCGGGACGCTGACCGGAACGCTAATTACCGCACCCGGTGTCGGGCAGAACAACCTCGGCATAGCGGTCGGTGACGGCAACACCGGGTTTTACCGCGGTGCTGGCGGTGCCGGTGCCGATCTGATGACCCTGGTTGCCGGCTTTCCGATGCTGGTGCTCACGAGCACGCGCGAGGCCGTTATCAACGGCCCGCTGAGCCTCGGGCTCAACCGCATTTCGGCTGTCGCTGACCCGACGGTGGCTTCCGACGTCGCCACCAAAGGCTATGTCGATGGCCAGGCGCTGGCGCGTTCGCTCCTCGTCGAGTTGCCCGGCGATGTGACCTTCACCAGCGCTACCTTTACCAACCTGCTGCCGATCGTCTATGCGATCCCGCGCGGCGGCAATTCGCGAATCATGGTCAGCGTCATCCTCGACTGCTCAACGCCTGGCGAGCAGCAGATCGGTGTTTCGGGTGTGCGTTGCGATGCGCAGCCTAGCGTCGTTCGGCACGGCTGGGTGTATCAGGTCAACGGGGCCTGCACCTCGGTTACGTCGCAGTTCGTCTTTGATGTGGCCGGCACGAGCGTGACCTTCAACGTGCAGTGCGCCAATTTGAGCGCTGGCGCTCCAGGCGGCGCGGCGTCCTGGACGGCGCGGACCGGCTCGCAGGCCGTCGTCCAAGACCTGGGACCACGCTGATGAGACATTTCCAGATGGTCGGCAACTCGGACATGGGACCGCTGCGCCTCGCGCTGCAGACGCACCCGCAGCTCTGGGATCGGCACACCTACCGCACGACATTCGAGGGCACACCGTTTGGCGGGATGAACGACATCCTGCTGCGCTATTCGCGGCCCGAGCGGCACGAGGGTGTGCGCGACGCAGAGGCGCTGGTCGACGATACCGACCTGGTGCAATACCCGGCATGGGGCGCGTTGCCCGAGGCGCACGAGGTGATCTTCAACCTGATGCGGCGGTTTCGGGCGCTCACGCTCGGGCGGGTGATCATTGCGCGATTGCCGCCGGGCGGCCGGATCCTGCCCCACGCCGACAACTACGGCGTCTATGCCATGCAGGAGAACGGTGTGCGGTTTCATGTCTGCGTGCAGGGCCTGCCGGGCTGCCTGTTTCATTGCGGTGATGAAACCATCCAGGCGCAGAGCGATCAGTGCTGGTGGTTCAACCACCGGGAGACGCATAGCGCCGAGAATAATTCGAGTGATGACCGCATTCATCTGCTCGTCGACATGATGACGGGGTAGGCCATGGAGCACCTCTCAATGCAGGTCGAGGCCTATTCCGACATGCTGGAGGAGGCGAAGCCGCTTTACCAGCGGCACTGGGAGGAGTTGGGGCTCGACCGGGACGCGGTGCTGCTGGCGCCCGATTGGCAGCGTTACGCGGCTCTGGAGGCGGCTGGGGCGCTCTCGATCGTGACCGTGCGCTGCCGGGGCAAACTGGTCGGCTATTCCTTTATGGTCGTGCTGCCGGGGATGCACTATGCGACGACGCTGGAAGCGGTGATGGATATGTTCTGGATCGCGCCGGAGCACCGCGGCCGGATGGGTGGTTTGCGACTCTTCCGCGCCGTCGAACGCGAGCTGATCCGAAGGGGGGTGCGCCGCGTCCATGTCGGCAGCAAGCTGCACCGGGATTCCTCGAGGCTGTTTGTCGCGATGGGCTATCAGCCGGTCGAGCAATGGTTCTCAAAGATGCTGGAGGCACGCTGATGGTTGCAATCATTGGCGGTCTTATCGGCGGTGTGGGGAGCATTGCCGGCGGTGCGATTGGCTCCAGTGGCGCGCAAGCCGCGGCGTCGACGAATGCCAAGGCCGAGCAGCAGGCGGTGCTGGCGAGCCTCACCGAACAGCAGAACGCGTTTGGTGCTGCGCAAGATGCTTGGGGGCAGGCGCAGGGCAATGCCGCCAACTACTACGGTCAGGGCGAAACCTACGCGGGCGATCTGAATACGCAGGGACAGTCACTCATTCAGGCTTATGGCGATCTGTCGCGCGGTCTCATTGCGTCCAATGCGGATACAGCGGCAAATGCCCTTAACCAATACGGAATACTGTCTCGCCAGGGCATCACCGACTATGCAAACCGGGCACAGGGAGATATCAGCCAATGGGGGCAAACCGCACAGGACGCCGGCAATAATTACTACCAGCAGGCCTATGATGCGCTGAACCCTTATATCGACCGCGGCAACCAGGTCGGCGGTCAGCTGGCCGGCGAACTGCAGAGCGGCGCGTTGGGCGCAATGCCCTCGCTCACCGATCTGTCGCAACTCCCGGGTTATCAGTTCACCCTCAATCAGGGGCTGCAGGCGACGCAGAACGCCGCGGCGGCGCAGGGGTTGGGGGTTTCCGGGGCGGCGATGAAGGGCGCCACCAACTATGCCGAAGGCACCGCGAACACGTTTGCCAATCAATACCTCAACAACTACTGGGCGAACCAGAATAACCGCTACAATATGCTTGCGGGGGTGATGAATACGGGAGCGCAGGCCGCGGGTCAGCTTGGTGGAGTCGCGGGTAATATCGGCAGCACGCTGGCGAATGCGGCGGCGACCACCGGCGCCAATCTGGGACAGGCGGCAAATGTTGCCGGCACGAATTTTGGGAATTCGGCGACAAACACCGGCTCCAATATAGGCACGGTGTATTCCAATGCCGGTGCTAACCTTGGCACCTCGGCCATAAACAGCGGCAGCCAGTCGGGGACGCTGGCAGCGCAGATTGGGGCGTTGATGTCTGGCGGCGCGTTTAACACCGGCAACCAGTTGACCACCACCGCAGGCCAGCTGGGAGCGGCTGCGACAGGTGGCGCGGTCAACGCCGGTGGCCAGCAGGCCAGTGCGTTTACGCAGGGCGGGGCAAATGTCGCCGGGTCTCAGCAGACCGCAGCGAACCTCCAGGCTGCTTCGCTGCAGGGCGCAGGCAGCAGCCTCAGCAATGCGCTGTTGCTAAACCAGTTGCTCAACCCGGGCGGTGGCGGCGGGGGCGGGGGCGGGTCGACGATCTTTGCGCCAGGGACGTCCACCCCGCTAAGCAACACCTCTGGCGCGTTCGCCACCCAGCCGTTCTCCTCCTAGGGTTAACCCATGCCTGACGCCACCGGCACCGACGCTCTGATCAATCAGCTGGCGAACCCGCCCAGCTCGATCGATTACTTGCAGAAGGCGTCTAACGCCTTGACGTCGATGCGGGAGTTTCAGGCACGGCAGGCGATCGCGAACGCCTACAGCCAAGCGACCGATCCCGTTACGGGTCAGGTCGATCAGGGCAAGCTCAACGCGCTGATGTCGCAGGGGCCGGGGGCGTTCCTGCAAGGCCAGGCGATGGAGCAGGGCGGCCGCGGGGTGCAGGCGCAGGCCGCGGGAACCAGCGCGGATCTCGCAGCGAAGGCGGACCAGCTATCAACCGCGGCGAACTATATGGCGCCGCTGATGCAGACGTTGATCAAGGGCGGCTCGGTGACAACCGACGACGTCAATGCCGCACTCGACAACATCCCGCCGGGCGTGCTGCCGGGATCGATGATCGACAACGTGCGCACAAAGCTCAATGCGCTGGGACCGGGCGCCGATGCCTCGGGTCTGATGCGCGGGATGATGTTCTCGAACACGCACGCGATGGAGGTGCTGAAAACGCAGATGCCGAATTACGGCACTATTTCCACTGGTGGCAGCATTCTGCCATACCAGGCTAATCCGATGGCGCCTGGAGGATCTACTTTTCCGACCAAGCCAGTACCAATGACGCTGACGCCAGAGGGGCAGACCGATATTGTCACGATCTACGATAGTGACAACGTACCGCATCAGATGGCGCGACCCGATGCCACGCGTGCGGTCGGTGGTCAGGTGCCGGGCGCTGCTCCCGGCGTGGTGTATACGCCAAACATGACGCCTGCCGCGCCTGTGCCGAGCGCAGTCCCGCCAAGCACGGCTCCTGCCGGCTCGGCCGCAGGTGGCTCAACCCGCCCACTCCCGCCGCCCGGCCCTTCCCAGTTCCCGCCCGGTGCTGTGCCGCCCCCGACACCGCCTGTGCCTCCGAAGCCGCCCGCATCCAGCGCTGCGCCCAATCAACCGCCGCCGGGACAGAAGACGCCCACGGGTGCCACGCTTGGAACGGGGCCGCAGCCCGGTCAGCTCGAAACCATGAAGGCGTCGACCGATGCCTATAACGCTTTGCGTAATGACATGGACGCCTCGAACCCGAACGGTTCACAACAGCGCATCTTTAACCTGCAGCAGGCGCAGGCAGCACTGGCGCAGGCGAAAACCGGGCCAGGCACGCAAACGGTGAGCGATGTCGCTGGGGTGATCGGATCATGGGCACCCGATTTTGTAAAAAACGTGACGGGTCTCGATGTCAAGGAGCTGGCAACCAACCGGGATATAGCGGCAAAGTACCTGACCCGGCTTGCGGGCGCCCAGGCGCAGAACATCGGCGGGGGTGTCACAAACGACAAGCTTGCGGCAGGAGTCGCCGGTAGTCCCAACATCCACATTCAAGATCTCGCCGCAAACGACATCCTGAAGGTGATGACGGCGCAAGAGCAGATGCGCCAATATCTGTGGAACCAGGCACAGGCGCAGAACGTCCAGCCAAAGGACTTTGCAAATTGGTCGGCAAAGTGGGCAACGAGCCATGACCCACGCGCCTTTATCGTTAATACCCTGCCGCCGGCGCAACATAAGGCGCTTGTCGACAGCCTCATCAAGAACGGCAACGCGACACCCGAAGGTGTTACCTTCGCGAATACGGTTTCCGAACTGCGCAAGAACGGTGCGATGCCCGGTGAGGCACCAACGCAGGCGCCTGAATAATGCCGCTCGTTCCCGGCACATACGCGCCACCGGCTCTTAATCCTCTTTTTTGGCCGGTCGGTGGACCGCCGATCGATAATGACCCGGCATCGCCGACCTATGGGCAGCCGACCTACAGCAACGTCAGACCGTCGGCACGGACGCCCGGGTACGGCACAACGTCAAAAGGCAACCCGGGACAACCGGCACCGAGCGTGCCGACGAATGCGCAGAACAGCACTTCCTTTGTTTATCAGGAACCGCCTGCAAAACCCGACACGCCGCCCGTTAATGCCGAAGCGCCACAGCAATCGCCGGAAGATATTATCCGGGGCCTAAAACCGCAGACCGATGAGCAGGGAACACCCGCCGCGGCGCCGGCCCCGATGCAAGCCGGCGCGCCCGATCCAGCGACACAGACAATCCTTGATCTGAAGCCGCAGGTCGATGACAAGGGCAAGTCCACCGACAACCAGCCATCGCTGTATTCGGCGCAGAGTCCCAGCGCCAAGGCTGTCGGCATACCGATCGCCGAGGACCGCGTGCCTGGTGCGGAATTTCAGCTTGCGATCAACGCATCAACCGATCCGGCGCAAAGGGCGCGTACCGCAGCCCACCAACTTGGCGTCCCATTGGACAGCATTATCATTGGTCCCGGCGGTCGAATGGCTGCGGTGGATCCTCAGGGGCAGCCCTACTATATCGAGCCGCAGCAGGTCTTTGCCTCTGACAAGTCGATTACCAAGAAAGACGATGGGACTTGGGACACCACACCATCGTTCCACGTCAATCCCTACGCCACGACGTCGCCGCTGGCACCGGAGACATCCGGATCGTTTGATCCCGCCAACCTTGTTCGCGGCGGCGCGGCCGAGCTTCCCAATATGGCCCAGAGCGCGCTGATCTGGGGGCCGACTGCTCTCGCCGAGCTGTATGGCGGCCCAACGGCAGCAGCGGCTACGGCTGGGGGGATGACATCGCTCACCGGGGCTGGGCGGCAATACATCGCTAACCTCAAGGATCCGCGCCGCTTTGATCTGGCGCCCGACATCGTCAAGGGCGAAGACACTAGGGCCGCGATTGGAAATGCGCTGCTGACGCGCGCTGCACCCATCGTCAACAAGCTATTTGATCCGGCATTCGATATCTTGATGAACAGGCCGGTCGCGCCGGCTACTCAGGTCGGGTCAATCCCGATCACGCGGCGGCAGCCCTACGGCAACCAAGATATTCTCGCGCCTTGGGAAGCGCCGCAGCGTTGGGAGTTGCCGCCTGGCCCGCTTACCCCACCGGGCAATCCACCGGGGCTGCCGCCGCCCGGCGCGCGTATCCAGCCGCCCGCAATCGGCGAACCAACTCCGGAACCTGGAGCAGCAACGCCGCCAACTTCATCTGCGATTCCCGCAGATAATCCCGCGTACACACCGCAGCCGCGCCTGGTGCCCGGCGGTGCGTTGCCCGGTGTCGCAATTCCCGAAGAGCCGCCACCGCTTACGAGCCCGATCAAGACCCAGGCGGATGCCGAGGCTCGGGCCGATGAATTGATCAGGCACTATTATGCTGGCGGCAATACGACACCGATGCCCGGTACGCGCATACCGGGGCACGAGGGTACGCTGGCCCAGATCACGGGCAACGAAGGGGGAGCCTCGCTAGAGCGCACGCTGCGCAACGAGCCGCCCCTTGCCAATACCTTTGGCGAGGTTGACAGAGGGCAGAACGCAGCGGGGCAAAACGCCGTGCTGAACCTGCGGGGTACGATGGAGGATTATGCCGCGGCTGATGCGGCGGTTAACAGAGCAACGGCTGCCAAGAAGGCTTCGACGTTTAGCAACACCACGCCGACCAGTGTCGAGCCGACGATTAGCACCATAGACGATCTGCTCAAGAGTCCCGAGGCCCAGGGGAATCCCGATATCGCCGCCGGCCTGCGCGAGACCAAAAACCTGTTCTATAAAACAAACCCGCAGACGGGAAAGCCGCTGCTGGATCAGGACGGAAACCCGGTTCTTCAGACCGACCCCGAAACGCTCTACATGGTCCGCAGAACGATCAACGATAAGATTTCGGGATTGGCTCGTGACACCGATTCCAAGATCCGATTTGCCGCTGGGCAAATGGGCCCGGTAAAGACGCAGCTTGATGCCGATATTGCGGCCGGGGCTCCCGAGTACCCTTCCTACATGCAGCAGGTGAGCGAACAGAAGAAGCCGATCGAGGGGCAGGAATACCTCCTCGGCCGCAATCTCACCAACTCTGCCGGCGACCCCACGCTGGGCCAGGTGAACGCAACAATCAGGGATGTCGAGAACCAGCGTTACCTCAAGTCAGGCTGGCAGTCGGCCGATGCGTTGACGCCAGACCAGCTCAATCAACTCTATGCATTGCGCGATACGCTGCAGGAGAGGGCAAATCTTCAGAAAGGTCGGGCGTTTGGCAGCAATACCGCACAGAACATACTGGGGGCCGGCTACAAAAACGCCTTGATGGGTACCGGCGCGCGAGCGGCGGGGCAGGTGGCCGGAGGGATCGCTGGGGGATTGGTCGGGACTTTTCTCGATCCCATCACCGGAGGTTACGCAGGGGCCGCGCTTGGTTCGCCCGTTGGCATTGGTGCGGCACGCTGGGTCGAGAACAAACTGACGCCCAATACGGCTGCTGGCGAAGCGATGTTGCAGAAGGCGCTGTTGGATCGCGTGCTCAATATCGGCGGAAAGGGCGTTCGCGCGCTTAGCGGTGGTCCATGATTACCCCTGGTAATCGGTCCAGGAGACCCGCGGATTGGCGCCTCCTCCGTATGGCGGCGCGGCTTTCCATTGCTGCTCTCGCATCCCTTTGTAGAGACCCATCAGCATGAGCCGCTGCGCGATATTGAGGGAGAGAAAAGCGTTCCACACCATGAGCATGGCAACGGACACACAGAAGACGGCAAAATCGCCAAAGGAGGTGTTGCTGCGATTGGCGAGGACGTCACCGACCAACACGGCAACAACGCCGATCTGCAAGACAAGCAGGAAAAATCCGCCGCCGATGATGAAGATGTTTTTTACGGCGTTGGGTAGCCGGCGCGCCTTTTGGGCCAGCCAGTATGTAATGGCCAGTGTGAGCGCGATGCCAATGATGTGCGCCATTGCTCACCTCACCAGCGGCTGGTCGAGGTGCACGATGATCTGCTGCTGGTCTGTGATATGATTCGTGTCAGCCATTGATGCCTCGCTTACAGGCTAGATGGTCAGGGATCTCGGGGTGTTTTGCACCACCCCGAATCCCGCATCCGGGATAGCAGAATGACCGACAACACGCAACGACAGATCATGGTTACTCTCGCGGATAGCGACTGGAGCGTGATCGTCACGGGGCTCTACGAGTTGCCGATGAAGTATTCGGGGCCGGTCGCGGCGCGGTTGCAGACCCAGCTTGCCGACGCGCAGAAACCACCCGCAGAGGGCCCACACCTTGTCACGGGGAGTGAAGACTGATGGCGTCGCCTACACCGCAAGGCCCTGTCGTCCCTCTCGGGATTCCCGACACGCAGGATTATCCGCGGCTGGTCTTCGCGGCGCCGTATTTCACCACCGTGGCAATCGCCGACATCATCGAGCCATCGGTGCTCGAGGCCGTCGAGGGCATGCTGCCATCGCTGGTGCCGCCCTACGTGCAGGATGCAGCCAACCAGGCGGTGCAGCAGCTTGCCGTGCTGCTGACCGGCAGCACGATGACCGGGCCGCTCTACCTCAACGGGCTGCCGACCCAACCAACACAGGCCGCCGATAAACAGTACGTCGACATGATGGTCGCCACGGGAAATGTGCCCGAGGTGCCCCCCGTGCCAAACGGTCAAACCTGGGCACGGCAAACCGGGCAGTGGGTGCCGCTGGCCGGCGGGGGGTCCGTTTCCAATATCACGACAGGCGCGGGATTGACGGGTGGTCCGATCACCACCACCGGTACGATCAGCATGGCGAACATGAACGGCAACACGCTCAAGGGGAACAACACCGGCACCGTCACGGCGCCCACCGATTTGAACGTCGGTCAGGTCATGACGATGCTGGGCGCAGCGCCGCTCAATTCGCCGAACTTTGTCGGGACGCCAACCTTGCCGACCGGCACGCAGGCGATTACGCAACCGGGCGGCACAAACAACACCAGCGTAGCCACGACCGCGTTTGTCGCCGCCTCGAGCGCACTGGCACTTCCGCTCGCAGGCGGAACGATGACCGGGGCGATTGTGCTTGCCGGTAATGCCGCGGCCAACCTCAACCCGGTGCCGCTTCAGCAGCTGACGAGCGTCGTCGGGGCCTATGTGCCCCTTGCCGGCGGCACCATGACTGGGCAACTGACGGTTCGGCCGGGCGTCCTCATCGGCAACGCGGCGCCGGCACCGCCACTGGGGGCACTCACGCTCAACGCCAACGCGGCGGCGCCGCAGTCTGTGGCGGCGCTCGGTCGGGCAACGCAACTCTGGCTGGCCGGCGCCGATACAACCTCACCGGACGCGCTGATCGATGCCTATGGGACGCCAACGGGGGCGCTCACCTTTCGCAAGGCGCGCGGCACGGCGGCGGCGCCGACCCCGGCGCAATCCGGCGACACCTTGGGATTGGTTGAATTTTACGGGCGGGGAACGAGCACTTACGGGGCCAATTACAATGCCGGCGCGGCTGTCCGCGTCAACGCCACGGAAAACCTCACCGAGACGGCGCAAGGCAGTGCGCTGTTCCTGCAGACGACGCCGGTCGGGACGGCAGCCACTGTCAACAGCCTGATACTGCAAGGCAATACCGCGTCGTTTTCCGGCACCGTTAGCATACCGTCTAATTTGAGCCTTTATTTCAACGGCCTCAACTCCGGCGCCGCCGGGCGCATTGTCGGGGATGGCAGCAATCTGATTTTTAACCTTCCTGGCTCGGGGACGTACAGTTTTCAGAATGCCGCCGGCGCCGCCGCGATGATTTGCGACGCCTCGGGCAACCTGACAATAGAGGGCGCGACCGCAGTCAAACCCGGCGGCGGATCATGGACCGCGCCTTCCGATCCGGGGCTGAAAACCAATGTCGGGGAGTATACCGGCGGCCTGCAAGCGGTTCTGGCGCTCAATCCAATTACCTATGAATACAGCGAAGGTGCGCATGGGCTGCCAACCGGTACGGCTTATATCGGGCTTGATGCGGAGGCAACGCTGGTAGTCATGCCGGAACTTGTCGGCAGCATATCCCTGCCGATCGGCGATGAGGCGGCACAAGATTATCTGACCATTGATAGCGGCCCGCTGATCTACGCGTTGGTCAACGCGGTTAAGGAACTCGCCGCGCGGGTTGAAGCACTTGAGTGAGGAAAGGAGAAACCTATGAGAAGCCACGCACACGCTGACGCTGAGGACAACGGTCACGAGGCGCCGAAGACCGAGGTGGCACCGCCCCCAGCGCCGGCCACGAAGACGGCTAGCCTGGAGGACCGGGTGGCCGCGCTCGAAAAGACGATCGCTCGCCTCGCCCCGCTGATCGGAGAATCGTGATGGCGCTGAACATGAAGCAGCGCGAGAAGCTGCCCGGCAAGGACTTTGCGCTGCCCGGTAAAGGCACGGGGAAGGGCGGCAAGGGGCCGGGAAGCTACCCGATCGATACCAAGGCCAGGGCGCGCAATGCCCTCTCCAGGGGGGCTCAGAACGCCTCTGCGGGCGCTGACGCCGAGATCAAGCGCAAGGTCAAGGAGAAGTATCCCTCGATCGCTGTGGGCGGCAAGAAGGGCAGGGAGAAACGCTGATGGCAAACAGGATCCCCTTTTCACCCGATGCGAGCGATCAGGTAGGACCGGAAAAGTTCCGCCGGGCGATCGATACCGTCGAGCAGCAATACGACGATAGGTGGCCGGCGCGGGGCACCACCGGGCAGCGCGCTCGGGAATGGCGGCCGCTCGACGACGTGAGCCGCGAGGGGCGGCTCGAGGAGTACAAAAAGCGCCCGAACGCGCGTTAGCGAAGAGAGCGCTAGAGCCAACACAGCAATCGCGAGCAGCATTAAGATCAGCGCATAACGGCTGCCCCAGCGAAGACGCCGGCGGATCTCGGCCACAAGCTCGTCCTGGCTCACGCCTGGCAGGCGTTGCCCGCTGGCGTAGATGTGGCGGAGGTTATCGGTGGTGTATAGATCAAATTTGTTGCGTCTCATCTGGGGTTCGAGGAGTACAAGAAGCGGCCGAACGCGAAGGGTTAGCGCCTCCCCCTGGTATGCATCTTTGCCTGCTTCAGGGAGGTGTCCCTGCACGCGTCAGGGTCAACCGACCGAAATATCGCTTTAAAATCAGTCGGGTGAGACTATCAGTAGTAAAATCACCCAGTTGATTTCATTGAGAAAAATGCCGACTCAATTAGAGGTTGTCGGTGGTTTTCCCCGCTAGCCGCAGGTAGGCAACATCCGCCAGCGTGCGCTGCCTAACGCCGCGGGTGTATTCCTGCACCATCTGCAGGGTGCGGTGCCCGGTAATTGCAGCGATCTCGTGCGTCGAGCACCCCGCCTCCGCCAGGCGGATCGCGGTCAGACGCCGCAAGCCATGCAGTCCAAGCTCGCGCGGCAGGCCAATGCGCTTGAGGTGATCGGGGAGCCAGGTCGAGAGGTAGTTCGGATCCCACGGCTTGTTGCGATATTCGAGGATGGTGAGGCTATGGCGGTCGGCTTTCCACACCGCGAGGTCGGCTTGAAACTCAGGCAGTCGCCACACCGGGATCTCGAGGGGCTCGCGGGTTTTCACCTGGGTGAGGCGGATCACACGCCCGTCATAGTCGTCCCAGCGCAGCCGGCAGAGGTCGCCGCGGCGCTGGCCTGTGTAATAGGCGAGGACGACGGCGCGGCGATACGGCTCGGGAAGCTCGCGCATTGCACGCTGCGCTTGGTCGTGGCGCCACGCCGGCAACGAGCCGCGTTTGAGTTTGGTTGCCAGCTTGAGGGCCGGCGACAATTCGATGATGTCGTTCTCCAGCGCCCAGGTAAAAAACGCGCCGACAGCGCGAGCAAAGTTAAGTGCGGCGCCATGGCCGCGATCGGCGGCGATCTGGTTGCGGATCTCGAGGATATGGCTGCGTTTGATTTCGCTGATCGGGACGAGCTTCATCGCCTCATGCAGCGGACGTAGATAAAGCACGTAGTTGCGCTGCGTTCCGGCTGCCAGGACATCCCATTCGGGGCTGCGTTGCCAGGCTCTGACGACAGCGGCAAGAATGCGTTCAGCCGGCGGCTCGCCGCGCACGTTTCTGTTTTTCAAGCCAGATCTCCAATGCGTGTTGAGGATTGCTCAGCGAGCGAGGCCGATCCTGCATGGCATTGTCAAGCGCTTCCTTGTCCCACCGCGGCAGGCGCACACCGAGGCTGCGATCGGGCGGGGGCAGCTTGCCCTGGCGTACCAGGCGGCGCAGCGAATCGACGCTGAGGTCGAGGTGCTCGGCTGCGTGGGGGAGCGACAGCCAACGGGTCATGGTGCCTCCTTACCAGCGGTACTGTGCGTAGATCCTGGCGATGTTGTCGCGGTGCTGCTCGGCCTCGGCGCGCGTCGCGTAGATGGTGCTGGTGATCCGGTGGTCACCATCGAAGACGGCATAGCCGGGGCCTCGCCCTCGCAGAAAGCCGCGGTAGGGATCGCACCAGCGCACCGTAAAGCGCTCGTCCGGCGGTACGGGCAGCGGCACGATCATGCCGCAACCCTTGCCCCGGCATGGCCGAGCAGCTCCTCGACCGTGACACCGCCCATCAGCTCGTCACAGACGATCTTCAGCGCCGCGTCAAAATAGGCGCTGGCTTCGTCCTGGGTCATCTGGTCAAAGGCGATGCTTTCCGGGACGAGCACTTTGCGGCCGTCCAACAGCTGCACGACGTCGACCCGTCCCGTCGCCACCTTAAGCGCCAAGTGCAGTTCCTCTGCCGCGTGCCAACGGCCGGTGGCCTCGACGACGCGCTCGAGACAGCGCCAGTAAAGCGCGGTCTGCTCGGGGCTGCGGTGGCGCAGCACCCGCACCGCGATCGGCACCCGCGGCGGGATCCGGCGCAGCGCCTCGAGCGCCTTGTCCTCGGCCGGCAAAAGAAAATCGCCGAGGCGCCGCATCAGGATCGTCGAGGATTTCATTCCACGGCTTCCAGGGAATCCCACGGTAGAAACTGCCCGCGGTCGTCACGCGCGATTACTCGCCCGGATCCATGACATCGGTGACATTCGAGCGGCCCGTCCTCCACCGAATCAACGACACCATGACCGCCGCAGCGGGAGCATGCCTCATATCGCGGCCATTTCGTCGAGGATTTCACTGCGCAAAGGCCTTTCCGCGCAGCGCGGTGAGGGCGGCCTCAGCAAGGAACCTATAGCCCGAACGCTCATCACCGCCCGTCCTCATCTCCTCGTCCATCCTTGCGATGGCGTTTGCCACCACCTCGATCGTCGCCTCGTCCGCCAGCAATGCGCGGACATGCTCTTTGGCTTCCGCCGCTCCTTCAGCGCGCGCTTCTGCAAACCACATAGCTGCGTGCTGCTCAGGGTTTAGCGTTCCTGTATTAATGCTATCGAGATAATTCAGGGCGCGTTCAATATCAGTCAGACGTATAGGGGAACTGACGCGGACATGCTCGGCAAACGCTAGCTCAGCGAGCTTGACTTGCTTTATGGGTGAGAAACCCATCAGGGCATCTACCAGAGCCTCCGCCCTCTCCCGCGGCGTCATCAAACACCTGCCTTGCTTCGGAGAACGGCGAGGGCGGCGCGGGCCGCGTCCAGTGCGCGTAGCCTAGGCTGTAACCAGTCGCCAAGGCGGTCAGCCATCGCCTCGATCGTCGCCTCGTCATCCGCCAGCAGTTCGCGGACATGCTCGGCGATGGCGGCTTCGATGGTGTCATATAGCGCTCGATGTATCTGAGGCTGCGGACAATACTCGACTGTGTAGCCGAAGGCCGCATCAACCGCTTGAATTGCCCTCTCACGCGGCGTCATCAAACGCCCGCCTTGCTGCGCAGGGCGGCGAGCGCGGCGCGCGCAGTCTTTCGATAATCATCTCTGTTCTTCAGCCCCATTTCATCCCATAGCAGCGGCCGCATTGCGGGATGATCGCGAGTTGCATTTTCCATGATATCGGCATTAATGGCTTTCGCCATCGCCTCGATCATCGCCTCGTCATCTGCCAGCACCGCGCGGACATGCTCGGTGATGGCGGTTTCGATCACGTCGGTTAGTTCCGCCTCTGTTATCAGTAGCATAAGGGGCTGATCTTCAGGGCTAGTGCGATCATCCCATTCAGCTACGTCCCGAGTTGCTTCCTCAGCCCTCTCGCGCGGCGTCATCATTCTACGCCTGCCTTTCTGCGGAGGGCGGCGAGGGCGGTGCGCATAGCCATGATAAAGTCTTCGACTTCTTCACAGAAATCCGCTTCGCGCCAAGCGGCCATTGCCATGACCTCGATCGTCTCCTCGTTATCCGCCAGCAGCGCGCGGACATGCTCGGTGATGCCTTCCTCAATTCTGTTGGTCATTTCCGCCTCCGCAAAAATCTCCGATGCGCGAAAGCTGTTTTTCCAGGGCCTCACCAGGGCCTCTGCCCTCTCGCGCGGCGTCATAACTGTCCTGTCCTTAGGGAGGTGAGGCTGTCGGGCGCCACCATAAAATCGGGGAGCCGCTCGCGCATCACCCGGATATTCGCCTGGACGCGCTCGTGCACCTTGGGCGCATCCCGGTCGCAATTGCCGAGCGCCGCCTGGCAGGCCCTGATCCATGCCTCACCCTCCTCGCGGGTCTTCGCAGTCTGCAATGCCGTCACCAGCTTGCCGCCCCAGCCAAGCCAGTCCGCCTTGCCGAGCTGCGATTGCAGCACCGGGATCAAATGCGGGCCGATCTCGCCGGTCTCGGGATCGTGCACCTCGGGCGGCGGCGGTTCCTTGGGCAGCGGGCCCGGCGGCTTCGGCGCGCCGTTACCATTGGCGGGTGCCGTGGAGGCAGGAATACGACCGGGTATCGCAGGCTCGGCTCTGCCGTAAGGGAATTGTCCCTCCGCGACATTGGCATCGTCATCGTCCTCGGGGGCGAGCCCCAAGGCCAAGCTGAGGCCGTAGCGCCGGGCGTAGGTAACCCCAGACGCAAATCCCTGCGGACCCTCCTTGGTCGGGTGGATCGGATAGTCCGAGGCAATCCACTCGCCGCTGGCGTGCCAGATGATGGTGCGCATCACGGGTTGGCTGCCGCGGGTGACGAGGTACTGATGCCGCGCCAGACCATTGGCGGCGAGCGCTTCCTTGACCGCGTCAACGATCTCCTCGAGCGGGGCGTATTTGTAGGTGTAGCTGTAGCCGTTGCCCTTGATCGTCGCCTCCTTGGTGCGCTTGGGGGTTTTCATCACGCCCTGCGCGCTCGCCAACGCGGCGCAGACCTGGGCGCAGCTGGGCGAGGCCAGCGGCAGAAACACCGGCTGCGGGATCAGCGCGACTTCGTCACGCTCGATGATGGGGGAGATGTCGTTCATTTATCGGCTCCTGTTACTCAAAATTCTGCCATACGTAGACCGCCGAGAAGCACGTAGAGGCGGTGCATCTCGAACCAATCACCCCGTGCCACAAACCGTCCGTTGAGGGTAATTGCCCATCCGTTTCCGTGTTCGCGAAGTCTGATCATTTATCGTCTCCAATGATCACGGTAAGCGGCAATCGCATCCCATAGCTGGCTGCGGAACTCGACGGCGCGATCGATGCGCTCAAAGGTGTCCTCGGTCCATTCGCGGCGCATCAGCTCGCGCTGCAGCTCGTTCAAGAGAGCGTGCAGCTTATCGCTAGCGGTAAAATCAAGCGGGTCGTTCGTCATCTCGTCCTTCCATCTGCTTACCTCATACGCTTACCATTGGTAAGCAACAGACGCAAGCGGAAATCGTCACATTTGTTTGATGCTGATTGCCCCGGCCTTGCTGCGGCTGGCGCAGATGCCGTGCCCGAACGCCTTCTGCACATCCGGCTCGACTAGTTCCTTGAGGCTCTTTGCCGCCCGGTTGAAGCACTCGGCCGCCTCCTTGGCGTTGAGCCAGTTCGCCGCGTAGCTGCCCCACATGTTGTTACCCGTCATGTCGACGATGCGGACCGCCGGCACCGGGCCCTGGACCCGGGGCAGCGCACAGGGCGGCTGCAGGCTCTCGACACGACCCCAGAACCAGTGGAGGCGCTCCCATACCTGCGCTTCATACGCAGCGTCCCAGACCGTCTCCAATTCGACCGGCTCGTCGCCGCCATGGACGACCAGCAGCGCGGCGCGCTCGGCATTAAGGCAAGATTTCTGGATGACCAACTGCCCGACATAAAAGGCGCGCACATCATCGAGCTTTGACCAGCGCAACGGCGCCTTGCAATCGAGCACCGTGCTGTCGTGCTCGCGCCAGGCGTCGAGGGTGGCCCCCAGCCAGGGATGCTCGGCGTGCTGCACCCACTGGCCGCGCAGGGTGAGCGGGTGTCCGGTCTTGCGTGCGTGCCAATCAAGGGCAAAAGGTTCTACGTAAGCGCCAAACGAGGGTGCCCAGACCTCGCTCAGATCCTCTTCGGCATAGCCGGGGTGCTCGACCAGCCGCATCCACTCGCGGCGGATCTTATCCTCCTGGCCCGCCATCAGATACGGCACAAACGAGGCGGTGACCTTGCCTTCGCGCAGGCGTTTCTGTTCGTCAGTCAACATAAGTCGAGTCCCTTTAGCAAAGCATCGATGGTGGCAATCTGGTCGTCGCGGGCGTGGTCGATCACCTCGGCCACCTGACCCATCTCACAGAGCGAAAGGGGTGTGCCCTCGAGCGCGCGCTCGCGCAGGTTCAGCGAGACAAACCACAGCACAAAAGCCTGATCAGGTGTCATGGCTCGAACGCCTCGTCCATGTCGAGCTGCGGCGGATCGGCATAGACCCAACCGCAACCGCCGCAAGCCGGACAATCGTCCCAGGTTTCGCTGTCGGCTTCGCCGTACCAGTCGCGCTCGATCCGCGCCCAGCCACCTTCGCCGTCGCAGTTTTCACAGGTGCTCATTGCGCATCCTCCAGCCACGCCAGCAGATCGGCGATCGCCTCGGCCTCGGTGGCACCGACACCGGCCATGTGGCGGCCATCGGGCGCGCCGTCATAGGTGTCGTCATCGATCGCGTACCACTCCGGACCCCACGGGCACGGGTGCATCTCAGTGCGAATGTTCATCGTAATCATCTCCGGTTGTGCTTACCATTTCATGCTCGACGAGGCCGATCGCGGCCCACTGGTCCTAGCGTCCTTTGGCTCACAGATCCGTGAACAAAGACAATGATCTGCCAGCCTTACAATTCCCGCTTGACGGGTGTGTAAACGCCGCGCTTTGATTGCGTACGGCAACGCGCAGAACGTTTCCTCAAGCAAATTTTGGGAGGCTGACATGGGGCGACGGGCTCCGTTGCGCGAACCCGATATGCTTACCCTAAGTAAGCAACCCACGCAAGCAGAAAAGTTCCGCCAGGGAAGTGGTGCGCCTACCTCAGAAAACCTTTTTGATCAGGAGCTACGCTGGCTGACGTTTCTTCTCTGTAACGTGCGGTCGATCGCCCCATTCCGACAGCAGTTTGAGAAGATTCTCCCGCGCCACCGGGGTCATTCGGCGGAACAGGAGGATGAGTTGAGCCTCTTGCTCGACTGAAACAACCAACGAACGGGTCATATCGGCCTGGGTGCCCTGCAGATATTCCATTGATATGCCGCAGAGTTTGGCGATGTTTGCGAGATTGTTGCGGCCTGGGTGCTTGGCACCCGTCTCCCATTGCCCGACCAGGCCGCGGCTGACCCCGAGGGCGTTGGCAAAGGCCCCTGCGTGCGGTAGCCGGCGCGCAACCGCGCGGCGAGAAGACGACGGCCCATCTCTGGCATGGCCAAAAGTGTAGCCAGAAAATCGACACCCACGGGTAAGCAATCGATTGCGCGCGAACGCCTACCCATGGTAACCGTAAACCATGGACGAAATGCTGATCGGCATGGACCGCATCCGGGCCACGCGGGGGTTGCAGGCCGCGATCTCCCAAGCCTTGGGGATCACCACCGGTGCGGTGGCCAAATGGAAGCGCGTTCCTGCTGAGCGGGTGCTCGCGGTCGAGCGCCTCTCGGGCATTTCACGACACGATCTGCGGCCTGACATCTACCCCCCGCCCTATCGCAATGTTGAGCATAGGTTAGCAACCTTGCCTAACAGAGGGAAGCCTAAAAAGCCAGCTAACGCGGTGGCGTGACGTGCGCGGCATCGTCAACGGCGTGATCATCATGACGATCATGTATGCGCTGACGTTCTGCGCGTTCGTCCTGCCGCACCACCCGTGCGATGTGCTGACCCCGCTGCCGTGGCTGCACTGCAACAACGACACTAAATCTCGGGGAGGGGGACATGCCGCTCAACGTGCTGCAGCTGTCACAGATAAAGCCATGGCGGCGCCGTGGTGAACGGGCGATCGAGTGCTTCCTCGGCGGGATGATCGGCGCGATGGGGGCATTGATCATCATGTGGGCGCTGACATGAAGCGCGACAAACCCGATCTGTCACGCCTGGTATCGCTCGATCTGTCACCGTCCGAGGCGGTGATGATGATGGGCCTGCTCGAGGGTGTCAAACGCACCCGCGGCGATGATCTAGGCGATCGGTTTGTGGTGTTGATCGATGGCACCTGCGCTCATATTCGGGCGCAATTAAAGCAGCTTAGCTGGCCGCCGGGACATAACCGCGCGCCCTATCCGGTGTGATGGCGCGGGTACCTCCAAAACAATTTCGTTTGGTGGCGGATCGGATCCGCGCGCCCATCGTCCGCGAACCGATCCTGCACAAGCAGATTGCCGACAGCCTGCGCCTCGAGATCGCCCCGCCAGGCCGGGTGTCGCCGCAGGGCGTCACCTGGTGGAGCGTCGACATGGCGGCCTATGCCGGCACGGTGCCCGGCATCCGCACCGGCCGCGGCTGCATCGCCGGCGTGCCCGACATGATCGTGCTCTATCGCGGGATGGCGTTTTTTCTCGAGGTCAAGGCGCTCGATGGGGTGCTGTCCCCGGCTCAGCAGACGGTCGGCATCGCGATCCTGATGACCGGCGCCCATTACGGCGTCGTCAGGAACGCCGGCGAGGCGCTCGAGCAGCTCGACCGCTGGGAGATCCCGAGGGCGCATCGCATCAGGGGGCTGTAGGCGATGAAGGTGCGGCGCATCGACTTCTCGCCCGACGAGTTCCTCGCCGGAACGATCGAATTGAGCGATGCCGAGTGTGGTCTCTACTGGCGGCTCTGCTCGCTGATCTACAGCCGAGGACGCGCGGTCTCGCGCGACGAGCTGCGCGCGGTCAGCCCCAGCCACGGCAACACCTTCAATGCCCTCCTGCGCCGCCTGATCGCGCTCGGCAAAGTGATCCCAAACGATGCTGATTTGATCGTGAAACGATGCGCAAATGAGCTTGAAACGGTCGGCAAACGCATCGCAAACCTTCGGCAAAACGGTGCGAAAGGTGGTCGCCCACCAAATAAAACAGCGACTTACCAAAACCAAAAGGTTATTTCGACTCACGCGCGCGCGGAACTACCAACTACCAACTACCAACTAGAAGAAAGAACCACAGCTTACGCTGTGGGCGCTAATGCGCCCTCCGACGATCCCGTCAAAGAGCTTTTCGACCGTGGTCTGAAGATCCTCGGCATGGCTCAGCGCGCCCTGCTCGGTAAGTTCCGCAAACGGCACGGCGACGTGGTCGTGCTCGAGGCGATCTGCGCCTGCGAACGCGAGCACCCCAGCGACCCGGCGGCGTACTTCGTGCGGTGCTGTGAGACCCATGCCGTCACGCTCGCAAAAAAATCCCCCTCAACCACGCTCTGGGAAGGAGGTTACCGTGCCGCTGAAAGCTACATCCGCGATCATGGAATTGAGCGGGATGATAACCTCCCTGCTGAACCACTACTGGGTGGCCGATGATCTTCTGCCGGTGCGTGAAGCGCAGGTCCGTGATTGGATCGAAGACCTCGCCGCGTTCGACCTCGACATCGTCCGCAACGCCATCGCCGAGTGGCGACGCAAACCACAGGCTCGCCGACCGATACCTGGCGACATTCGCGGCATGTGCTTGCGCGACCAGGAAGAGCGCGCCGAGCGTCATCGCTACCTCGAAGACAAGAATGCCGCGCAAGCTAGCCCACGCTGGGAATCCTGGCTCTACGAGCTGTGGGGCCCAGCCTCGACCGGGATTGCTGCGCGCAACGCCGCCATTGCCCAGCAAAACCAACGCTACGCCCGCGCTGAGCAATGGCGCTGCGACAATCCCCGCTGCACCGAGACCAAGCCATGCCTCACTGCCCGCGACCTCGGGGTAACCATGACCGAGCATCGCTCGCCGCTGGCCTCGTACCGAGATGATCTAACATGAGCCAGACCGAACTCTACCTCGCCAACGACACCACCGAGCATTGGGCCGCTCGCATCCGCATCGCCTGGCGCGAAACCGTCCAGGGCATCTTCCGCGTCGGTGATTTGCTGGCCGAGGCAAAGCGCGATCCAACCTGCCGGTTTGACGAGATGGAGCGGCTGCCGTTCGGCTACACGACGGTTCAGCGTCTCATCATTATCGCGGAAAATCGTCGGCTTAGGGCGTTTGCGCATGCGCAAATCTTGCCGCCGTCGTGGATGACGCTCTACGAGCTGACCAAGCTCGATGACGAGCAGTTCGCCGCTCATGCCGCTGAGATTACGTCCGAACTCGAACGCAGCACGGTCACCGGCTGGCTGAAAAAGACCCGCCGGGCCGCTCGTGAACGCGAACTCGCCGACAAAACGACGGCAGTCGCCGGCCAATATGGCGTGATCTACGCCGATCCGCCCTGGCGCTTCGAACCCTATTCGCGGGACACCGGGATGGACCGGGCGGCCGACAACCACTACCCGACGATGACACTCGACGACATCAAGGCCCTCGCCATCCCCGCCGCTGACGATTGCGTCCTGTTCCTCTGGGCAACCGTGCCCATGCTGCCACAAGCACTCGAGGTCATGGTCACCTGGGGGTTCAGCTACCGCAGCCATTGCGTGTGGTCGAAGGACAGGATCGGTAATGGCTATTGGTTTCGCAACAAGCACGAACTCCTGCTGGTCGGCACCCGCGGTGACATTCCAGCACCAGCGCCCGGTGACCAATACCAGAGCGTCATCCAAGCCCGAGCCGGACCGCACAGCCAAAAGCCGTTCCACTTCCACGAAATCATCGAGGATATGTTCCCCAACCTTCCCCGCATCGAACTCTTCGCCCGCCGTAAACGCACCGGCTGGGCGGTGTGGGGCAACGAGGTCGCGTCATGACCCACCCAACCGCCATCACCAGCGCCGCCCAGGCCTCGATCATCAAGGGAATGCTCGCTCGCGGTGATCGCCAGGCCGATATCGGCGCCTGGTTTGGCCTCAACCACGGGCGCATCAACGAACTCAAAAAAATGTCGACCCCGCATGCCCGATTGTTTCGCGACGTCGTGTCGGCTCCCGAGCACGCCCTGCCGCCGGCCGGGCCGTACTCGTACTTTACGCCACGCCCTGGCGCCACGCTCGCCGAGCAATTCCAGCAGGCGCTGGCCTCGCAAGACCTCAAATGGGCCGAAGCCTTCGCCGAGGTTCGCGAGGAACTCCGCGTCAGCGCTAACGAACGCCGCCAGACCAACGAGATGGTTGCCCGCCTCGAACGGCACTTGGTCGCCTTTGGCCGCAAGATCGATCTCGTCGAACAGCCAAAAGCGCCGCGCCTCACGCGGCACCGACCGCTCGAGGCATAACCCATCTTGCGCTTACCAGGGGCTGCTGGTTATGCTCGCCAGCGGACGGCACACCCTTCGGGTACCTCAACCTGAAATGCCTTATGGCCAGCCAAATCAGCTCGCAAATCTCCACGCGCCGTTCCTTCCCGGCAACAAGCGCGGCGGCAGCCGACGCTCCGTCAAAACCGATCGGGCGATCAAAACATTTCGCAACCTCACGCCCGAAGCCGCCGAATACGCCGCCCGAGTGCTGCGCGACGAGGGGGAATCCACCCGATACCGGCTGCAGGCGATGGAGGCGATCCTGCGCTACGGCATGCCCAAGAACCTCGAGGAGCTGCTCGCCAAGGCGATGGGCGAAGGCGGCCGGGCCTATATGCGGGTCGAGTTTGTCCGGCCCGGCGACGATGCAGTCGACGTCAAACCCAACGGACACGGTACCTTCGAGGTGTCGTTTGGAGGCAGTGGTGATTTGTGAGACCTGCCACGGCGAGGGCAAGGTGTACCGCGATAGCCTGCCGGTCACGGGCGTGATGCCGGGTGATCCTGAACACCCGCCGCCGGGTTTCTCGGTCTGGAAACCGTGCCCCGATTGCGGCGGCTGCGGGTTCGGTCATTGCTGTGATGGGCTGAGCGAGGCGCCGCTATGAGCAAACCCGTGTTCGTGGCTGTGCTGTGACAGACAGTGCGCAGTTTCCCGTTGCGCTCGAGCCGCTCTTTGGTGACGCTCGCTACAAGGTCTGCTACGGTGGAAGGGGGGGCGGCAAGAGTTGGGGCATCGCCACCTACCTGCTCGTCGAAGCGGCGCAACGCCCGCTGCGCGTGCTGTGCTGCCGGGAGTTTCAGGCGAGCATTCGTGAAAGCGTGCATCGTCTGCTCGCTGACATGATCGCGACGCACGGACTGGCACAGTTTCAGGTGCTGGAGAAGACGATCCGCAGCGAGCACGGCAGTGAATTCCTGTTTGAGGGCCTTCGTCACAATGTCGGCCGGATTCGGTCATTGGAGGGCATCGACAAGGTGTGGGTCGAGGAAGCCAGCAATGTCACCAGGAGCAGCTGGGAGGTGCTGATCCCGACCATCCGCAAGGACGGTTCCGAGATCATCGTGTCGTTCAACCCCGAACTGGAGACCGACGAAACCTACCGCCGTTTTGTCACCGAACCGCCGCGGGATGCGGTGCTGATGAAAGTGAACTATCACGACAACCCGTGGTTCCCGGAAGTGCTGCGCAAGGAGATGGAGGACCTCAAGGCGCGCGACCCCGACGCCTACCAGCATGTTTACCTCGGCGAGTGCCGCCTCACGCTCGATGGTGCGATCTACGCCCGTGAGCTGCGCGAGGCGACCGAGGAAGGACGCATCACCAAGGTGACATATGACCCGACCAAGCCGGTCAACGTCTACTGCGACCTCGGCTGGGCGGATCTGACAGCGTTGTGGATGGTGCAGCACATTGCCGGCGAGGTGCGGCTGATCGATTACCTCGAGGATAGCCAGCGCCCATTTAACGACTACCTGCGGGAGCTGCAGTCACGCGAGTACATCTACGGCACACTGTGGCTGCCGCACGATGCGCAGGCGAAGAGCCTCGGCACCGGCCGCTCGATCGAGGAGATCGCTCGTAACGCTGGCTGGCGGGTGCGGATCACGCCACGGCTCAGTGTCGCCGACGGGATCAATGCGGTGCGCACGATCTTCCCCACGATGTGGTTCGACCGCGAGCGCTGCGCCGATGGTGTGCAAGCACTGCGGCACTACCGCTACGAGCTTGACGCCAACGGCCAGTTCAGCCGCAACCCGTTACATGACGATGCTTCGCATGGCGCCGACGCGCTGCGCTATGTGGCCGTTGCCATGCAGGAAGCCCGGCGCGCCTCATACCCGCCGCAACCATCACCGCAGCGCATGATCGAACCCGGGCAGCGCGCCGAATTTGGCTGGATGAAGGCATAGCCATGAGTTGGGTCAAGGAGCGACTCGAGGAGTTGGGGTTTGAGGATGTTGCTGCGAGTCTTCCTTCGATGACGAAGCAGAGCCGCAAGCCGCCACGGAAGTACACCGAGGCACAAAAGCAGAAGATGCGAATACAGGTAGCGCTGTTGCGCGAAAAATCTCGGCCCACGGCTGGGATGAGGGCATGAGCCATGTGGGAGGATGTCTATTCCGAAGACTTTGACATCATGCAGCGGATGCGCGTCGAGGACGGTTGGCTCTACCGCAACCGCTTCGTTGTTGGCGGCTCGGCGCACAGCGGCTATGTGTGGGCGATGTCCATGGCGTTTGTCCCGGCGGACCCGGCGGCGCCGCTGAACACCGCCGTGCCGTATGCGTCACAAGCCGGTGACACGCTTAGCTGCACGGTGGGTGAGTGGATCGGCACGCCGACGGCTTATGCCTATCAGTGGCAGCTCGACGGGGTGGATGTTGCGACCGACCCCACGGTGGTGATCACCGCCGGTGATGTCGGTGAGAGCTACACCTGCATCGTCACCGCGACAAACGCCACCGGCTCGACCGCGGCGCCGCCGTCCAACGCTGTCGTTGTCACCGCGCCATGACCGAGGCTGTCTTGCTCCGTCTGTTCACTCCCGCCGAGTGCCAGGAAGAGCAGGACAAGGCCGATGTCGACATCGGCTTGAAGGCGGTGCTGGCCGCCGCGGCATCGCAGGTCGCGGAGATGCCAAACATCAATTGCATGTGCTGCGGCAATGCCCTTGAGGGGCTCGCGGCTTATGTCTCGATTGTCGTGACGCACGACCTTTCTGGCTGGCCGGGATCTGCGTTGCCTGCGGTGCTGCCCGCTCACGCTCCGATCTCGGGCGCTATGCGCAGGGCTATGCGCAGATGATGGTCGGAGAGGCTGCCGGCCATGGCTAGGTCGTCCCTCGGCACCTCGCGCGGCTACCGCGATCCAGCACCGCGGGTCGGCGAGCGCAACCCCACCGCGCGCGAGATCCGCGGCGAGGGTGAGGAACGCGATGACGACATCCTCTACGAAGCCCGCGAGCGCTTTCGCCGCGTGCTCGATTGGGAGGGCGAGTTTCGCACCCTCTCGATCAACGATGTGCGCTTTGTCAATGGCGACGCCGACAACCACTGGCAGTGGCCGGACACCATGTACACCGAGCGGCGGGACCGGCCGAGCCTGACGGTAAACAAGACGCGCCAGCACGTTTTGCAGATCGTCAACGATGCAAAGCAGAATAAGCCGCAGGTCCGCATCAACCCGGTCAGCGACGAAGCCACCAAGGCCTCCGCCGATGTGTTCGAGGGTGTGATCAGGCATATCGAGTATGTCTCGAATGCTAGTGTTGCTTACGACACCGCAACCCAGCAGCAGGTCGAAGGCGGCATCGGCTGGTGGCGCATCACCCGCGAATACGAGGCCGACACCGGGTTTGAGATGGGGCTGCGCATCAAACGCATCCGCGACGCGCTCTCGGTGTATCTCGATCCCGATATCCAGGAGGTCGACGGCAGCGATGCCCGGTTTGGCTTTGTCGTTGACGACATCCCGCGCGATGAGTTCGAGACCAAATACCCCGAATACGAGGACCGCATTCCACAGCGCAGTGCGATCGGCCCGGTGATCGAGGGCGGTTGGCTCGACGAGGATCATGTCCGGGTGGCCGAATATTTCCGCAAGGTCGAAACCCAGGACACGCTGCACCAATTGCCCGATGGCTCGACGGTCCATGAGGGTGAACTGGGTGCCGGACAGAACCTCGACGATGTGCGGGCACTCTCGCGGCGGCAACGCGAGGTCTCCCGCGAGAAAATCGAGTGGTTCAAGATCGTCGGCGGCGAGATTGTCGACCGCCGCATCGAACCCGGGCGGTTTATCCCGCTGGTGCGAGTCATCGGCGAAGAGAGCGTGATCGAGGGGCGCCTCGAGCGCAAAGGGCATGTCAGGGCGCTAAAAGACCCGCAACGCATCTACAATTACTGGACGTCGTCCGGGGTCGAGCAGGTCGCGCTGCAGTCAAAGTCGCCGTACATCGCCGCGGCCGAATCGATCGAGGCTTTTCAGTCCTATTGGGACCAGGCGAATACCGTCAATTACAGCGTGCTGCCCTTCAATGCGCGCGACGATCAGGGGCAGACGCTGCCGCCGCCGGCCCGGCAGGAGCCGCCGCAGATGGGGCAGGCCTATATCGAGGGCATCAAGATTGCGCAGCAAGAGCTGATGATGGTCTCGGGCCAATATCAGCCGACAATGGGCCAACCCTCGCCGCAGGTCGAAACCTCAGGTAAAGCGATCGCGCTGAGACAACGGCAGGGTGATAATGCGACGTATCATTATGTTGACAATCTGGCTATCGCTATACGTTTTACTGGCCGTATTTTGCTCGATCTTATACCTCTTATTTACGATACCCAGCGAGTGCTACAAATCATGGCGCCGGACGGCACGGTTGATAGCGTGCAGCTCAACCCGCAGCAGTTCCAGCCTCTGGTGACGATGCAGAACCCGAACCCCGGGCAGGCGGCCACTACGACGGGGGGCGGTCTCTCCCCGCCGACACCGCAGCAGGCGCTTTCGGCCTCGGTGATGCGGATCTTTAATCCTGCGGTCGGGCGTTACGAGGTGCAGGCCGATGTCGGTCCCGGCTATGCGACAAAGCGTCAGCAGGCCTTTGACGCGTTCAATCAGATCATTCAGACCGCGCCGGGGTTGCTCAACGTGGCTGGCGATCTATTGATGAAGGCAGCGGATTTCCCGATGGCCGAGGAATTATCCGAGCGGCTGCAGCGGTTGGTGCCGCCTGAGGCGCTGGGGCAGGGGCCCTCGCCCGATGTGCTGGCCGTGCAGCAGCAATTGCAGGGCGCGCAGGCGCATGTCGCGCTCTTGAGCGAGCAGCTCGCGGTGGCCGAGATGAAGCTGAAGGCGCGCGCCGAGCGCACCGACATCGATGCGTACGATGCGGTGACCAAGCGCATGGGTGCGCTGCTCTCGATGCACGCGACCGATGGACCCTATGTCGATGGCAATGAGGTGCGCGGGCTGATCATGCAGATGGTGCACGACGCGATCCAGTCGAGCGGAATGGCCCAGATCGGCGGCCTGGCGATGCAGGACGCGGCGCAGGCGGGGCAGCTGATCGGCGGTCTGGCGGCACAGGTGCCGCAGGGTGCGCCGCAGTTCGGCCAGGTGCCGCCGCAATTGCCGCCGGGTGTCAGCAACGGGCAGATGGCGGCGATCTCGCCGGTCTCGGCACCGAATATGGGCGGTGGCTGATATGTGGGAGACCTTTTCGCCTGAGCAGCGGCAATGGGTCATGCAGATGATGGGGATGGGACAACCCCAGCCGCAGGCGGGTGCGGGCGCGCCCACGGGTGTGGGGGCGGTTCCCGGGAGCCTGACAAATAATCCGCAGGCGGCGCTGGCGATGCTGCAGCAGCCGCAGCAAGCCGGCCTGGCGGGCACGCTGCAGCAGCCGGGGGCGTCCGCCACGACCAATGCGCTCACCAATCAGCTTGCGGGTGGTGGCGGCATGATGAACCCGCAGACCCGGGCGATGCTGATGCAGTACCTCCAGCAGCGCGGCGGCCAGCCGGCAGCGGGCTTCTGATGCTGCCACAGCCTCAGCAGCAATGGTTCGAGGCGTGGATGGCGCACCAGCAGCAGATGGCGCAGGCGAACCAGCAGCAGATGCAACAGATGCAATCATGGAACCGCACGCCGATCGGCCAGCCGGTCCAGAACCCGCTGTTAGGCCGCATGCAGGTGCCAGCGCTGGCGCAGGGCGCGCCGCAGAGTGCGCTGATGATGTACCTGATGGGCCAGCAGGCTAATGGCGGGATGAACAACGGCGCGCAGCAGGCTGCGGAAGCGGGCCAAGGCGGGGGGTACTGATGGCGGCACCGATGCCTTCACTACCGCCGGGTGCCGGCAATGCATTGCTCGGCGCGCCGGGTGCGCCCGCGCCGGCCATGCCGATCAACGCCCTGACGATGCCGGCCGCGGCGCCGGTTGCGCCGGTCAATGCGCTCGCCGGCCGGCCGACCCCGCCGATTCCGAGAATTCCGAGAATTCCGCCGCGGCCGGGGCCGATCAACCCCGGTATCCAGGAGGTGCCGCGCTCGACCGAGGGGATCAACGATCGCGTGTCGACCCGGATACCGACCAGCGCCAAGCTCGCCATTGATCCGCACGAGCGTCAGGATCTGCGCATCGGCCTGCACGAGATGATGCCCGAGGGACTGCAGCGCAGCCACATCCAGCCGCAGCATTTCGACAAGGCGCAGGCCGGCATCGCCGATGCGATGGCAAAGACCGCGGCGCATATCCGCGAGAACTACCCGCATATCGACCCGACCGGGCTGACCGATCGCGGGACGCTCGAGCGCTTTATCGAGCATGGCCACGACAATATCGTCTCCCTGTGGAACAGCGTGCGCGACAAGCCGTGGCGCGATGCTGCGGTTAACTGGTATCGCGGCGCCAACGGCATTGCGGGCCAACTGGCGGCGCAACATGGTGGCGTCTCGAAGCGCCAGGCCGCGGCGGTGATCGCCTCGCTGTCGCCGCAGAAGGACTGGGACCAGAACGTCTCCCTTGCCGAGCGCGTGCTCGACACTCACCGCAACCATCAGGACACGCTCGTCACGCCGCAGATGCGCGACTTTATGCAGGGGATGGTGGACGCCCGCGACCCCAAGCGGCGAGCGGCGATCGACATGCTGGTGAATGGTGGGACGCACAAGACGACCGGCGAGACTTATGCGCCGATCACCACCGAGACCCGGCTGCGCGACCTGACGAGCCCCGAGCAGCAGGCGCTGTTTGTCCGCGCGCTCGACGAGATGCACAGCCCCAACCGCGGCTACTCGATCATCTCGCCGACCGGCGCGCGCACGCCAGCCCAATACACCAATGCCAAGGGAGAGAGGGTGCCCAACACGGTCGCCTGGGGCGGCCTCGGCGAGATCAGCAACGCGATGCGGGCGCTCTCCGAAGACAGCCGGTCGAACATCTCGCGGTCGCTCGGCGGCATGCACAAGGTGCGTAACTTCTACAACAACATCGTGGCACCGGATTCGCCGCACGGCGATATCACCGCCGACACCCACGCGATCAACGCCGCGATGATGACACCGATGGGCGGTGGCCATCCCAAAGTTGCCGAGGGGCTCGGCAGTGCCGGGCAGGCACCCGCCTATAGCGGCAGCAAGGGGCTTTACGGGCTCTATGCCGACGCACACCGCCGCGCCGCGGACACCATCAGCCGGATGGAGGGCAGGCGTTACCTGCCGCGCGAGGTGCAGAGTGTCACCTGGGAAGCAGTGCGCAATCTTTTTAAGAAAGAGCACAAGGCGATCGACGAGAACGGTATGCCGACACATCCGGTGGGGCAGACGGCGCATGGCGCGCTGCAGGCGGCCCGGCACGGCTTTATGCCACCAGAAATGGCGAGACAGGCGATTATCCGCGCTGCGGGTGGTATAAGAGACCCTTCCTGGCACACCGGCGTGATGGAGGCGGACAATGGCTGAGCATGATGATGAAGCGCCCAACTGGGCCGAAATTGCCAAGATGGATCCGGTGGTTCACGCGATGATGGGCGCGGGGATGCCGATGACCCGCGAGAACTACATCAGCACAAACTGGGGTGAGCCCGGGACGATGGACTATCCAAAGGAGTGGACGCAGGAGCACGAAGATCAGCTCCCCGAGCCGTTCCAGCGGAAATAATCCCTGATGGCCGGGCGCTGAGCGCTGATGGACCTGATTATCATCATCATCGTGCTGTTGCTGATTTTTGGCGGCGGCTTCGGCTATTACCGTGGCGGCTATTACGGCGGCTTTGGCATCGGCGGCATTCTATTGGTTGTGTTGGTGCTGTATCTGCTCCTAGGGCGAGGACGGTTCTAGACAAGGAGGGTGATGCATGAGCAGCCGCATCAGGATGGACGGTGCGGGACCGGGCGATGATCTACCAGCACCAGTAGAAGAGCCCGCTACGTCGCAGCCGCCGCAGCAGGCTCCAGAGCCGTCACCGCCGCCGGCTGTCGAGCCGGAAGAGGGTGACGAGGCGCCCAAAGCGGCAGATCCCGATGAGATCAAGCGGCGCATCGATCGTCTGACCCGCGAGAAATACGAATCGCAGCGGCGGTTTGACGAGCTGCAGAGACAGTTTAACGAGTTCCAGCAACGCACCCAACCACAGGGCGTGCCGGACCCGGCGCGCGAGGCCGAGCAGCGCGGCTATCAGCGGGCGCAGTTTGAAGCGGTCGAGCGCGACTTTAATGCGCGCTGCAACGATATCTACCGCAAGGGCCGTGACGAGTTTGGCGAGGAGATGGATGAGGCGGTGGCCGCGTTGACCGCGGCAGGTTGGAACGCCAATCGGCCGGACGCGCTCGCCGCTCTGACGCAATTACCCGACGCGCACAAGGTCTACCACCACCTCGCCAGCGACCTCGACAACGCCGCTCGGGTGCTCTCGTTGCCGCCGATGCAGATGGCGATGGAGCTGACCCGGCTCGCTGGGGATCCGGGGACGCGAGCGTCAGTGCCAGGCGACGTGTCGCGAGCACCAGCGCCGATCCGCCCCGTTGGCGGCAATTCGGCACGGCGCGCGCTGTCGAGCGACGACCCCAGGCTATCGATGGCGGACTTTATCCGGCTGCGGGATAAGGAGGAGCGCCGCTCGCGGATACTGCGCTGAAAAAAGGCGGACGGGATGTCAAGAGAGGGGGCGATATCCCGTCCAAGTCATCAGTGACCATTACCAACGACGGTGTCGTTAGCAGGCCAATTATCGCACAGGGCCGCTCCTGGAAGGAAGGGCCGATGCTTAATCTGGTGCTGCTGATTTTTGCGTTCGTGCTGGCGCTGATCCAGGCCTTTCGCCCGTGGACCACGCCGTTTCCTGTCCCGCATCTCGGCTGGCTGGCGATCGCGCTTTTTCTGCTGACACACATCCTCGGCGCGCCCGGATTGCGCTGATGCGCCATCTCGCGCTGTGCTGCCTCTTACTGTCGGGTTGCGGGTTTAGCCTTCAGCCCGAGGCCGATCCGGCGCAGCAGCAGCTCTTGCAGTTCCTCGAGGCCCTCGACCTTCAGCAGCAGCGCGAGATTTTTGATGAGGAGCAGCAGCTCGCGGCCCGCGCCTGCCCGGCCGCCGCCGTCGCGCGCCGCCTCCATCGCTAAGGGAGGGCCGCCGAAGCGGGCCCTCCCTCTCCCTCGGCTTAGATTCGCTTTGGGGCTGGCGTCGGCGGCGGCGGCAACGTGTTGTCTACCTCAGCGGGTGGCACCGTCGTCGGCGGCAGCGGCTGTTCCGGCTTCAGGCTGGTGTCGATGACGGTCCACCTGTAACCGACACCGACAATCCACACGAGGCAGAGCAACTCGGTCTCACCCAGAGCGGGCGGGAGCGGCGGCCAGACCGCGCCAGGAGGCAGCGGCAGCTCGTTGTCTGGCCCCGCTGGCGGAAAGTAGATCGGGTGCTCCGGTGTCACCGGCTGCGGCGGCAGACCCTGATCGGGGCCAACCGGGCGCGGTGGGCGCGGCCAGACATGCGGTGGGCGCGGCAGATCATTGCCGGGCTTTACCGGGTAGGTCGGCGGCAGACCCTGATCGGGGTGCGCCGGGGTGCCCGGCAATTCATTGTCGACAACGGGAGGCAGGGGATAACCGTAGCCGGGATCAACCGGCCCCTCGATGCCATAACCCGGATCGACCGGGGGGCGACCGCCGGGCGCGATCGGATGGCTGGGATGGCCCTCGCCGACCCCGTAGCCGGGATCGACCGGGCCACTGACTTCGCGGACATGAATAGGCGAACGACTGACTGCAACATAAGCCATGTGGTTGTTTCCTTTTCCGCACGGTGAACGCCGGCTCGTTCATACGGCAGATTCGCCCTGCCGCCTACCTCTTGTAGGCAAAACAAAACCCGATTATCCTTGACATCTTCCCTCTCGTAGGGATGCGCCGCCTTCCCTGGCTTAACGGGATGCGCCGGTCTTCGCCTGGCTTAATGGCGATGCGCCTCCTGCGCTGGCTTAACGCGCGGAACCCCGTCATCTCTCGGAGGGTTTCCGTCGTGCCCAATTCACTTCTGACGATCAGTCAGATCACCCGCGAAGCCGTCCGCCTGTTTCGCAACTCGAATTGGTTCTTGCGTACCATTGGGAGGCAATTCGACGAGGAGTTCGGCCGGCAGGGTGGCAAGATCGGCTCGCAGCTCCGCATCCGTCTGCCCAACGACTACACCCTGCGCACCGGGCCAACCGCGGTTCCGCAAAACACCAACGAGCAGAATACCACGCTCGTGCTGGCGACCCAGATGGGCGTGGATGTGTCGTTCTCGTCGGCCGAGCGGGCGCTCTCGTTGGACGACTATTCGCAGCGCATCCTGGCTCCCGCCGTCAATATCCTCGCGGGCGGTGTCGCCGTTGCCGTCATGGCGAACATCGACCAGGCGAGCAATTTGGTTCAGAACACCGACACTAGCGGCAATATGATCAGCCCGACCGCGGGCACCTGGCTCGCTGCGGGGGCGGTCCTCGATCAGAACGGCGCGCCGCGGAACGACCGTTTTATCGTCATGGACCCGCTGACCCAGGCGCGCACCGTGACCAGCCTCATGGGGCTCTTCAACCCGCAGGCTAAAATCAGCGATCAGTATGTTCGCGGCACCATCACCGTCGACACCCTCGGTTTTGACTGGGGCATGGATCAGACGACGATGCTACACACAACCGGGGCTTATGGTGCAGGCACGACCGTGGCCGGGGCAAACCAAACCGGTGCGGCGCTGACGGTGGCGGCGCTGCCGGGGCCGCTCAATACCGGCGATGTTTTCCAGATCACCGGGGTGCATGCGGTCAACCGCGTCACCAAGGTGTCAAACGGCAACCTGGCGCAGTTTGTCGCCACCGCTCCGGTCCTTGCGGGTGCCACCTCGATCCCGATCTACCCAGCGATCACCCCGGCGATCCCCGGGACACCGCCGACCCCGGTGCCGTTCCAGACCGTCGACGTCTCGCCCGCAGCCGGTGCGCCGCTGATCTTTGCGACCAAATCAGCAGCAGCCTTCCGCGAGAACTTTGCCTATTACTCCGAGGCGCTGACGCTGGCGACCGCTGAACTCGAGATGCCGCGTGGGGTGCATGAGGCGGCGCGCGAGACCTACGACGGTATCTCGATGCGCATGATCACCGACTACGCGGTGCTGTCGGATCAGTTTATAACCCGCCTCGACATCCTCTTTGGGTCGTTGATGATCCGGCCTGAGTGGGTCGTCAAGGTGGCGGACGTTCCGTAAGGAAGGAGCAGGGATGGCGGCAGCACCAGCAGTACCGGGGAACGCCGGTCGGGCCGACTATCCCAAGATGCTTTTCCTGCGCGACGGCCGCACGATGGTCGTCGAGACACCGGAAGAGCATGACACGATGGCGCAGGAGGGCTGGGAGCAGATACCCGGGGCGATCCATACGACGCCGAACCCGACCTTCTACGGCATGTCTGCCGGCGACCCGTTGGCTCAATTGATTCGTGAGACGCTCGAGGCTGTGCTTGACGAGCGCGGCATCGGCAAGAGGAGGATAAAGTGATGGCGATGATGCGCGACGATAAGGGCAGCCACAGCACCGCGACCAAGCGCGATGCGTACACCGAAAAGCGGGCGCGCGAAGCTCGCCCCGGCGGCGCCTACGATGCCGGTCCCGGCCGCGAGGGCCTGCCCATGGCCCGCGACATGGACCGGCCGCGCAGCCCCTGCGGTACGTTCGATCGCACCGGCAACAGCCGCGGCGGCATCGACGGCGGGATCCGTAAGATCCAAGACTAGGCGATGCAGGTTCAGGATCTCATCAGCCTGTCGTTGCGCACGGCGGGGATCCTTGGCGTCGGTCAGGTTGCACTGCCGCAGGATCTGACCGACGCGCAGAACATGCTCACGCTGATGATGAAGCAGTGGCGGCAAAAGCGCTGGCTGGTCTTTCGCCTCGACTGGATCATCTTTCCGCTCACCGTCGGCAAGCCGACCTATACCGTTGGTCCGGCGGTGGGGACACCCGATGTCGCCGTTCCCGGCAATTTCCGCCCGGCCAATATTCAGTCTGTCTATCTGCGCCAGAACGTCGGCTCGGGGCCGAACAGCTACCCGGTGGATTTTCCGATCCGCAACATGCAATCGCGCCAGCAATACGACGCGATCCGGCTGAAATCCCTGCAATCCTGGCCAGCGGCGATCTACTACGACCCGACGATCAGCAACGGCACGCTCTACATCTGGCCGATCCCGGTGCAGAACCTGTTTTCGCTCTACATCGCTTATCAGGAGGCGATCGACCTGGCGGCCGAGGGCGCACAGACGCTTGAGCTTGAAACCATTGTGCCGGCCGAGACCGAACTGGCGCTGATGTACAATCTCGCTCTGTTGCTGTGCATCAACTACAAGCTGACGCCCGGTCCCGATCTTGCGGCCGCGGCGCGCTCGACGCTCAATGTCCTGCGCCAGACCAATTTTGCGATGCAGCCGGCCCAGATGCCGGATTCTCTGCGCCGTACGGGTGTGCGGATGAAGAACCCGATGGGCGGGTTCTACTACCCGGAAACCTCCGCAGGTATCCCCGTCACCACCACGCTGGGGTAAGCCATGGCTCATCTGCCGGGCAATGGGGTGCATGTGTGGCGGCAGGGCGAGCAGCTCACCGCCGAGCAACTCAACGACTCGTTCGCTGCCGTGAGGGCGCAGGCCGAGGGCGCGTTTGTGCAGGCGCTGACGCCGAACCCCGCGGTCGTCGGCCTGGAGATGCGCCTCGGGCGCATCGAGCAACGGGTCGCCGCCCTGGAGCGGCTTGCCGCGATGCACGAGCGTCAGCGCAACGAGAAGGAATGGGCGCCGCTCTCGCATTTGGGCGCGGTCCTGCAGCGGGTGATGAACCTGCAGACGAGTGTGGAGGACGCGGTCGAGCGGGTGGAGAAGGCGCATGCCGAGGTGATCCGCATCCATAATGACCAGCATCTGCGGCTCTTGCGGATCGAGCAGCGGCCCGAGGCGGCAACGATCGAGGAGCACACCCAGCTGGCCGAGATGCATGCCGAAACGATGATGCGTTCCAAGATGGCGTTGGGCCAGGCGATCGGCTTGCGCCACGAGGTCGACATTCTGCGCAAGCTGGCGCTGGGGCACGACCGCAACGCCAACCGCCTCGAGTTTGCCCCGCTCGCGCCGTTCGCCCCCTTATTGCA
>Ga0210383_10000453_pt1 | contig 38029 bp, 28 predicted proteins | sample IncBWC14OmetaG_FD_160072 | JGI IMG/M metagenome (GOLD analysis project Ga0210383, IMG submission 160072) | Forest soil microbial communities from Barre Woods Harvard Forest LTER site, Petersham, Massachusetts, United States - Inc-BW-C-14-O ... | reverse complement strand
AATCGAAATGGCCAAAGCCTTCGGCGCGGAACGCCTGCGCTGCTTCGATTTCTGGCGGCTGGACGATCCGGCGCCCTATCGCGCCGCCATCAACGAGAAGCTGTTGGACGCGGCCGCCAAGACAGGGAAGAAAGGAATCACGCTGCTCCTGGAAAACGATTCAGCGCTGAACACGGCCACCGGCGCCGAAGCTGCGAAGGTGCTCAGCGCCGTGCAATCCCCGCATTTTATGCTGAACTGGGATCCGGGCAACGCGGCGGCCAGCGGCGAAAAGCCTTTTCCCGACGGCTACAATCTGTTGCCGAAAGCGCGAATCGGTCATTGCCATTGCAAGGATACCGTGAGGAAAGGCGTGGGCTACGACTGGGCACCGATGGGCGGCGGCATTGTGGATTGGCTCGGACAGTTCCAGGCGCTGAAACGCGACGGTTATCACTTAGCAGTCAGCCTGGAGACTCATTGGCGCGGCGCCGGCACTCCGGAAGAGTCTTCGCGGCAAAGCTGGGTGGGGATGAAAGGCTTGTTGCAGAAGGCGCAAGCGTGGTGATCCAGGTCCGCTCTCAGCTTGATCGTCCGAGGGTTTCTGAAACAAAAGGGGATTGCTATGGTCAAAAACACCGAAGAAATGTCTAGCGCACCTACGCGACGCGAATTCCTGAAGCTGTCCGCTTTAGGATTGGCAGCCACCACCGCAGCTCCTTCTTCGGTGTTTGCAGCCCAACCTTCGTCTGCGGTTCCCACCGCTGAGATCGAGGTTTGGGTTACAGCCGGCGCGATGCGCTGTGCTCGCTCCAAAACGATCTCATGGCGGCCGGCCTCGGAAGCGTCCTACCCACAGGCCATTAGGCTCGATCCCGCTAAACAGTTTCAGGATATTCTCGGCTTCGGTGCCGCCTTCACCGACGCGTCCTGCTACACCTTCAACCGGCTCGCTCCAGAAAAGCGGGAGGAGTTGTTCCACGAGATGTTCCACCCGTCACAGATGGGGCTGAGCGTGTGCCGCATCTGCATTGGATCCAGCGATTACTCGACCAGCCTCTACAGCTATGACGACGGTGCCCCCGATCCCGATTTGCAGCGCTTCTCCGTCGATCACGATCGCGCATACATCCTGCCCATGCTCCGGCAGGCGCGGCAGATGCAGCCCGACCTGTTTCTTTTTGCCTCGCCCTGGAGTCCCCCGGGATGGATGAAGGCCGGCGGCTCCATGCTGGGGGGCTCCATGCGCCAGAATTATCTGCCCAACTACGCGCAATATTTCCTGAAGTTTCTGCAGGCCTACGCCGCCGAAAATGTTGCTGTGCAGGGTGTGACTCCGCAGAACGAAGTCGATACCGACCAGGACGGCAGAATGCCGGCCTGCATCTGGCCGCAGGAATATGAAATTGGATTCGTGCGCAATCATCTCGGCCCTTTGCTCCGCAAGAACAACCTGGACACGCAAATCTGGATCCTCGATCACAACTACAACCTCTGGGGCCGCGCAATGTGCGAGCTTGATGATCCTGGTCTGCGCCAGTATTGCAACGCGGTCGCGTGGCACGGATACGTGGGTGAGGTGGAGATGATCGACAAAGTTCACGATGTGCATCCCGACGCGAGCATGCACTGGACCGAAGGTGGCCCCGATTACACCAGACCCGATTATCAAACCGACTGGACAAATTGGGGAGCAACTTTCAGTGGAACTCTGCGCCACTGGTGCCGCTCCATTACCGCGTGGAATTTTGCGCTCGACGAGCAGGGAAAACCAAACATAGGTCCCTTCCCCTGCGGGGGAGTGGTCACGGTTGATTCGAACACACGAGCGGTCACGCGCAGCGGCCAGTTCTGGGCGTTGGCGCATTTTGGCCGATTCATTCGCAGAGGCGCGCGTCGATTCGATTCCCAAAGCACAGCGCCCGATTTGCACCACGTCGCGCTCCAAAACCCAGGTGGCTCAAGCGTCCTGGTAGTCACCAATTCCGGCGCCGCGCGATCTATCGTTCTGCAAATGAATGGGGCGCAGGCAGACGTGTCCTTGGATCACGACTCGCTTACGACCCTGGTTTGGAAATGACTGGGCGGCCCGAAGCGGGTCGCTCCGGAAGACCGACTTCCGATCTCATTCCCCCAGCCCCGTCACCCTGCCTCGCAGCACAGTAATGGACGCTTTCGGGATCGTGAACGTGGTTTGCGAACCCGCCTCCACCGTCAAAGCCACCGGGGGATGGTCGGGATCGGCGTGGCTGTTCGGCCCGTCGTTGATCCACACATATTGTTCGCTGCCGAACGTCACCAAGGTAGTCGGCCCGGAAAAGAAAGCCTCCCGCTTTTTGCGGCCGTCCTCAAACTCGACGCGAACCGTGTGCGAATTCGTTTCGTCGCGATTGACCAGCATCACCGACCAGTTCCCGTCGGGCCGGCGAACCGCATAAGTAGTGACCAGCGCATTGCCGTCAGCATCTTTTATTTCCACAGAGGACGGATACATGTCGTGCACGCCCGCGCGGTGCTGCACCCACTCCAGATTGATCATGTGAGAGGCGAAGTAAGGCGAGGTGTATCCCTTGATCTCATAGCGCTCGTTGGAAACGAAATTCGACCACGACGCCCAGCCCAGACAAGAATTCTGCACGCCCTGCGGTTGAATCGGCGAGTGATAGAACGCCGCCCCTCCGCCTTCAAAAAATGATCCCACATTATCGGCCAGCCACAGTGCCGCAAAAATCGTTGTCATCGGCCCGGTAAGACCGGCGGCCAAATGGTTTTCCGTCACCATCAACGGTACGTCCTTGGGTACACCGTCGTCTCTCCACACCTGCAGAATGTGCTTCATGAGCCGCGGCTCGGTGTACAACGTCTTCCACGTAATGTCGCAGGGCTCGAAGGGATAGTGCTCGAAGGAAACGAACGCAAGGTCGGCGATGCGGCCGTGGGATTTTAGGTAATCAATGAAGCGGCCCATCCACGAAGTGCGGCCTTGCGCGTCAGGCCATACATGAATGTCTTCGTTCACGCCCTCAAAAACTGGCCCACCCAATTTAAGTTTAGGGTCCACCCGATGAATGGCGGTAGCCCACTGCAGGTAAAGAGCAGCATAGTCTTCGGGCATGGCGTGTTTCCCATCCGGCTCCTCACCCATTTCGACGTACCCGATGCGGTAGCCTCGCCGTTCGATATAGGCAATCTCGGCCGCTGCGTCGTCAGGTGTGCCGTAAAGCAGCGTCACCGGAATCATCGCCGGCAGGTTGTTGGTGAGGCCGCTGCTAAAGAAAATATCGAAGCCGCTATGCTGGTTGCCTCCGCCGTCATTGACGTCGGCAGCGGAATGCCAGGGATCGATCGACGAGACGCAGAATGTCGTCAGCCTCTCGCGTGGTTCCTTCGTGGCCTCGACGAACGCCCACTTGGCGTCAATGGTGCCCGCCGCAATGTGCTGAATGGCATAGCCCACGCAGTTGCGGACGTCGTCTGATCCGTGCTCATCGCAAGTGTTCGAAGACTCCGTCATCAGGATGCGCAGAAACCGTGTGGAGACGGGTGTGTCTGCGAGTTTGAGAGTCACCGTGCCCGCCTTGCGCATTTTTCAATGCGCCGGACGGAAAGGTTTTCCATTCGCCTTTCGGCCCTGCGTCGAAATCAAGCGCGTCCGCACCCGTCCAATATTCCACCTGATACGTAGTAGCGTAAGGGCTCTCCCAGTCGATGCGCACAGTGCTGACTGCCTTTTCCGCCCTCAGGTCAACCACCACCCACTGCGGATGCAGGGCGTCGCTCTCGCCAGTAAATTTGCTGGTGAGGTATGGATTGCTTTTCCAGTAGGTCAGGTTCGGACCCTGCACCGGACGATCTCCGCTGGTGGCAAAGCCGCGGTGCGGCAAAGCATAAGCCAGTATGTAGCGGATCGGATCTTTAAGTTCCGTACTGCCCGTGAAGTATCCACTGCGATGGTCTGCGTCGCTCCATGTACCGTTTTCGTTCCAGTGCCATGCGGCCATGCGCAACTCGGTGTTGTTGCGGTAAGTGATTGGTCCCCAGCCCGCTGACAGGGACTCTTGAATAATGTGCGGCGTGTAGACTCTGTCGATGTCCATGCGAGAGAGCACATCGATCGAGCTGCCCAGAGCGCTGTCGGGATCGAAAGAATTGATGATGTGACTCGGCGTCGCGTCTACGTGAACGATCGCCGGAGCGGATTGCGCCGACGCTGAAACACTTCGCACGATGAAGCTCAGAAGAATGAAAGCAAGAAACGCGCGGGCCAAGAATGAGGTCGCCCCCGCAAGCATGGTCCGTTGAACCCACCTTAAGCTTGGACGAAACTGGCGCTTATCCTGTGCAAGAAAACTCGCCGGCATATCGATTGGTCCCCTTACGTTTTGCACATCATGTCGGCAGAAATCATAGCATCGGCCCAACACGTTTCTCCGCACGGCGGGTTCTGCCAGTATTCATCTGGCGGACGAAAAAATTGAGTGCACTCAACGCCGTCCAGGTCAACCACCAACCGGTGACGAATTCATTACTATTTAGTTATATATGAACATTTGTTAGTTAACGTGTTTACAACTAGTCTCTTTTACAGGCGGCTCCTCATTCTTCATCACAAAACTCTCGATCACGAGCTGCTCCATCGCCCAATTTCCCGGTCACAAGTTTGCAGCCCGAGTAAAGCAGCGAGCACACCCTCGCTCACGACTAAAGTAGGTTGTGATTTCCGCCATCGCCGTGCTGACGGCCCTACACATGTTCAGCGCAGTCTCGCCAGCGAAGGAACTCCCCGCCGCACCCAGCAGCGCCGTCGCAGCGAAAAGCTCCGCGGTCTCCGCCCCAGAATTGATCACGGCCCCGAGGCCGCCCGAGACCAGGGGCCGACACAAAGTTTTTCAGCCTTGCCATAATGTCCACCGGTAGCGCGTTTGCGGATTCTTACACCAAACTCTTCGCGCGCCAGCATTGGCTCGCTGAGCAAAAAGGCGTCTGCAATATCGAAGTTGAGTCTGCCTAGCGTTACGGAACACATCCCACGGTCGTTCGCACTTACGCCGTCGCATCTGTGATAAGCGTCGGTGCGATTGCCGCGGCCTGGTATCTCCGCAAACACCGTCGCAAGTTGCGGAGTTTTCCTCTGGCGGCCAACACAATCATCAGCCCGCAAGGCATTACGCAGAACATGATCACCTGCAACTAGCTGTCTGATCGCAACGTCCCTCACCTTCTCGGTTTCTGCGAACCGTCCATTACCTCGGTAATTAAGCAATTCCCACCGCATCCGTCACAATTTGTTCTATCTGAAGTCAGGTAGGGAGATTGCTGTCGTCGTGTCGACGCCTAATTCCATGCCGTCTACGTGTGCCTCAGCGCTGCTCCGTGTCCGCGGCCTGACCGTGAATTACGACGCACGCAATCAGCAGCCCGTTCCGGCCCTGCGCCAGGTCGACTTGGAGATTGCTCCCGGAGAAATCGTCGGCATTCTGGGAGAATCCGGATCAGGCAAAAGCACGCTCGCTCTTTCCATTCTTGGGCTGCTGCCGGAGAGTGCGCAAGTTGAGGGATCGATTTTTCTTGAGGGTGAAAACCTGTCCAGCATGGCTGAATCGCGCTGGGCAGCCATACGCGGCGCAAGGATCGCGATGATCTTCCAGGAGCCCGGACTCTCGCTAAGCCCCGTGATGCGTGCCGGAGATCAGATTGGTGAGGTCATACGGGCACACCGCAACGGCAGCAGCAAGCAGCGCAAACAGGAAGTCCAATCTGCGCTCAAGGATGCCGGGATCGCCGATGTGGAGCGAATTTACCGGGCATATCCGCATCAACTCAGTGGAGGTGAACTTCATCGTGTTGCCATCGCGCAAGCTCTGGTCTGTCGGCCCGCTCTGGTGATCGCGGACGAACCCACACGATCTCTCGACGTGACCATGCAGTCCGAGATTCAGAACGCTCTGCTGGATATCAATCGCAAGTACGGATCGGCGCTCCTCTTTATTACACACAATCCAGCCCTGCTGGCCGGGTTTGCCGATCGAGTCCTCGTAATGTATGCCGGCCGTATCGTCGAAGCAGGCCCAGTCGCTCAGATGTACCGCGGGCCGCTTCATCCTTACACAAGAGGTTTGCTGCAGTTGGTTCCCGAGCCAGTAATGCATTCCGGTCACATTTCAGGTTTCGCGCGGCGGGAACGTCTGGCCGCAATTCCGGGAAGCCTAACTCGGTTCGATCCGCTAGGCCGGGGATGTGCCTTCGAGCCCCGATGTTCTGCAAGAACCGCGAATTGCCAGATCGAATCGCCAGAGGAAATCGCGCCGGAACCGGATCGGCGAGTGAGTTGTTTCAACTATGGGAACTGAAGCAGGAGCCACACGTGCGCTTCAGCCCGCGCTGATGAGAGCGCGCGGGTTGGGGAAGCGCTACGTACAGCGCACGCCGTTTTCGCAGCAAAGTTTTGCGATTGAAGCGCTGGTGAATGTCGATTTTGAAATCGCTCCCGGCTGCCTCACCGCGCTGGTCGGCGAATCCGGGTCCGGAAAGTCCACGCTGGCGAGTTGTCTGGCAATGATCGGAAAGCCCGACAGCGGCGAGATCTGGTTTGAGGGAAACGAAATATCGCACTGGAGCAAACGGAAACTTGCGCCACTTCGCCCCAAAATTCAATTGGTATTCCAGGATTCGGCAGGAGCTCTCGATCCGCGCTTCTCCGCGGCCCAGATCATCGAAGAACCATTGGAAATCCAGCGCCGTGAAAGCCGGCAAACCTTGCGGGCGCGCGCCCGCGAGTTGATGGAAGAGGTTGGCTTATCGCCGGATTGGGCAAACCGCTCGCCTTTGCAGCTGAGCGGCGGCCAGCGCCAGCGCCTGGCAATCGCCCGGGCGATCGCGCTGAAACCATCTTTGTTGATACTCGATGAATCGCTCTCCGGGTTGGATCTGTCCACGCAGGCCCAAATTTTGAATCTTCTTCTTGACCTCAAAGCGGCCCGTTCCCTGACAGTTCTGTTGATTTCGCACGATCTAAGCCTCGTGGGGCAAGTCGCCGACTTCGTGGCTGTGATGCATCAAGGACGAATCGTCGAAAGCGCATCAACCCGGCAAGTGTTCGGAAGTGCGCAACATCCGCAGACTTGCAAATTGCTGGCATCCGTCCGGGTGCTGGAAGCGGCTTTTCAGACCGCCCGGGCTGGAGGTCGAGGATGATGCCCAGTATGACCTCCGCCGTAAAGTCGCCGATTCGATATCTCGAGCGACGCGCGATTCATGCCATCCTGCTGCTGCTTGGCGCCTCCCTGCTGTCTTTCCTGTTCAGCAGCCTCGCCCCCGGCAGTTTCTTCGATGAGATGAAGTTGAATCCTCAGATTTCCCCGGAAACCGTCGCCGCCTTGCGATCGCAATACGGACTCGATCAACCCTTGCCGGTGCGATACGTCCGCTGGGTCAAATCGGTTCTCCGCGGAGAATGGGGCTATTCCTTTGCCTACAATCAGCCAGTCCGAAGTCTGCTCATGGTGCGAGCGCGGAATACTCTGCTTCTCACCACGCTGGCCTTGGCGCTGGCCTGGCTGATTGCTGTCCCTATCGGAGTCTGGATCGCCAGCCGCCGCGGCCGATGGGACGATCAACTCGCCTCGGCGAGCACCTCTTTACTTCTCTCCGTACCGGAACTCGTTCTGGCCCTGGGCCTTCTTTATCTTGTCATCCGGACGCACGCGTTGCCCGTGGGCGGTATGGTTTCCACCGGATTCGACCGCCTCGGCTCTTGGGAACAGGTCCGTGATTTGGCTGCACACCTGATTGTTCCCGTGACCACGCTGGTGCTGGCGAGTCTCCCGATTCTCATCCGGCACGTGCGCGCCAGCATGATTGAAGTGCTGCAGGCACCATTCATCCAGGCCGCCCGCGGACACGGAATCAGCCGTTCGAGGCTGCTCTTCTGCTATGCGCTGCCCGCCGCTGCCAACCCGCTAATTTCTTTATTCGGATTGTCCGTCGCAGGATTACTGAGCGGGTCGTTATTGGTAGAGGTTATTGCCGGCTGGCCGGGGCTGGGGCCGCTCTTGCTCGAGGCATGCTTCTCCCGTGACATATACGTGGTCATCGGCGTGGTGATGGCGTCGACCATGTTCATGATCTTGGGCAGCCTGCTTGCCGACGTCATGCTGGTGGTCGCGGATCCGCGCGTCCGAACGGATCACGCATGAAAACCAGCAAAAAGAACAGCAAGAAAAGACTCATCGCCGCCGCAATCTTTCTTCTGGCGCTGCATCTGGCAATATTGCTCGCCGGATTCGTCGCACCCTACCAACCCGCCACGCAGAACCGAGATTTCCCCTACGTCCCGCCCACTCGCATCCATTTTGTAGATGCTCGCAGACACCTGCATCTTCGTCCCTTTATTTATCAAGCCGTGGCCCGTGCGGACAGCCTCTACGAATACACCGAGGCGCGCGACCAGGAATTTCCCGTGCGCTTCTTCGTGTCCGGCTCCAAATATAAAATTGCCGGCTGGCTTCCATCCCACACGCATTTGTTTGGCGTCGACGCTCCCGCCCAGGTCTTTCTCGCCGGCACTGACAACTACGGGCGCGACCAGTTTTCAAGAATCCTCTACGGGGGGCAGATTTCCCTCGCCGCCGGCCTACTCGCCACAGCAATCTCTTTATTCCTCGGCTTGTGTGTCGGCTGTGTTTCCGGCTTCTATGCCGGTTGGATTGACGAATCTGCCATGCGCCTGGCCGAGCTGTTTCTCGTCCTGCCGTGGCTCTACGTGCTGTTGGCCGTCCGTGCATTTCTACCGCTGCACATCAGCCCGTCACAAACGTTTCTCTTGTTGGTTGCGGTCATTGGCACCATCGGGTGGGCGCGCCCGGCGCGGCTGGTCCGAGGAATCGTGCTCAGCGCCCGGTCTCGGAAATATGTCACCGCCAGCCGCGGCTTCGGCGCGTCGGACGCCTACATTCTCCGCCGCCACGTTTTGCCGCACACATACGGAACTCTGCTGACCCAGGCCGCTCTGCTGGTTCCTCAATACGTGATCGCGGAAGTCACCCTGTCTTTCTTCGGGCTCGGCCTCAGCGAGCCTAAGCCCAGCTGGGGAAACCTGCTGGCGAACTTCGAACAATACAACGTGTTGGTGTCCCACTGGTGGATGTTTGCTCCCGCACTCGCTCTGGTACTTGTCTCTCTTGGTTACCTAACAGTGGCGAATGCTTTTCACCAGCAGTTACAATCTGGCTCAATCTAATAACCAGGCTGCGGATCCTATATATGCCCCGTTTGGGTGGTCTCGCCTTTCTCTTGCTCGCCGGTGTTCATTCCCTGGCGTTTTCCGCGTCGCCGCAGCCTCCCCAACACGGCGAGGAACTACAAATCACCGGCAATGAAGTTGGACACTATGGCGGCGTTCTGACGGTCGGCCAGCGCAGTGAGCCCAAAACGCTGAATCCGGCAACCGCCACAGACGCGCCTTCGCGTGAAGTGATCGGCCGCCTGACGGCCGATTTGATCCATATCAACCGCGCATCGCAGCGGACTGAGCCCGCCTTAGCCAAGTCGTGGACCGTCTCCAAGGATGGCCGAGTATTCACCGTGAACCTGCACCGCGGCCTGCGCTTTTCCGACGGCCAGCCTTTCGACGCCGATGATGTTGTGTTCTCCTTCGAGGTGTATCTCGACGAGAAACTGCATTCGCCACAGCGCGATCTCCTCGTCGTAGGTGGCAAGCCGATTGCCGTCCAGAAAATCAATCAGTACACCGTTCGTTTCACTCTTGCGGAACCCTACGCCGCCGCCGAGCGCATCTTCGACAGCCTGGCCATGATGCCGCGTCACTTGCTGGAGAAAACGTACCAGGACGGCAAGTTCGCGCAAACGTGGACCCTCAATACTCCTCCCGGTGAAATCGCAGGCCTGGGGCCGTTTCGCTTGAAGGAATATGTTCCCGGCCAGAAAATCGTGCTCGAGCGGAATCCCTACTTCTGGAAAGCCGACCGCAACAAGAATCGTCTTCCCTATCTCGACGAACTCGTCTTCTTGTTCGTTGGAAATGAAGACGCGCAGGTCCTGCGCTTCCAGGCCGGCGATACCGACATCATCAGCCGTCTCAGCGCCGAGAACTACGCCGTGTTGTCCAAAGACGCGTCAAACCGGGGCATTGAGCTTTTCGATCTGGGCCCAAGCCTCGAATACAACTTCCTGGTTTTCAACCTCAACGACCTCGCCTCAAAAAATCTCGGGGAGATCGCGGCCAGGCAGGCATGGTTTCGGAGCCTAAAATTTCGCCAAGCGATCTCCTCCGCCATCGACCGCGAGGGCATCGTCAAACTGGTATACGCGGGCCGCGGCGCGGCCTTGTGGGGAAATGTGAGCCCGTCGAACAAGCTGTGGGTGGATCAGGCTCTGCCTCATCCCTCACGCTCCATCGACCACGCGCGGGACTTGTTGAAGTCAGCAGGGTTTTCCTGGAAGGACGAAAATCAGCTGGCCGATCCTCAAGGCCGTCCGGTGGAATTCTCCATCATCACCAGCACCTCAAACGCTCAACGCACGAAAATGGCAACCATCATTCAGGACGATCTGAGCAAGCTGGGAATGAACGTTCACATCGTTCCACTGGAGTTTCGCGCCGTCATCGACCGCGTTTTTCAAACCTACGACTATGAAGCCAGCATCATGGCCCTGGGCGGCGGCGACGCTGATCCGAATCCCGAGATGAACGTGTGGTTGTCAAGCGGTGGCACGCACCTCTGGCACCTGGGCGAGACCAAACCCGCGACCGAATGGGAATCGCAAATCGATCGATTAATGCAGCAGCAGATGGTGCAGCTCAACTACAAAGAACGAAAAAAACTGTACGACCAGGTGCAGGAAATCATCACCGCGAACCTCCCGTATGTGTTTCTCGCCACGCCCAACATCCTGGTTGGCGCAAAAAAGAATCTGGCAAATTTCAAGCCCGCGATTCTCGAGCCAGCCACGCTATGGAACGTTGAAGAACTTTACTTCCTCAGCAGCAGCGGCTCGCCATCCGGTGCAAAACAGTGAACGCAGCCCCCGCGGCCCGCGAGGTGGCGTGGTCCGATGAGCGCCTGGTTCGCGAATGTCGCAAGGGCAATCAGGTCGCATGGTCGGCCCTGATCGAGAAATACAAGAACCTCATTTTTTCCATCCCCATCAAATTCGGCCTGCCGCGGGAAGATGCAGCCGATATTTTTCAGGCGGTGTGCGTCGATCTGCTTTCCAGCCTGCCAAAATTGCGTGAGCCGAAAGCAATCGCCAAGTGGCTGATGCAGACCAGTTTTCATAAATGCCTGCGCTGGAAAAAGGACCGCCTCAATCCGGTGGACGACCTGGAAGCCCTCGACGGCGGATGCAACGCCAATACTGACGAACTGCCTGAGGCGATGCTCTATCAAGTGCAGCGGGAACAGAGCGTTCGCGAGGTCATGGCGGCGCTGCCGCCCCGCTGCGGCCGAATGGTGAGCATGCTTTTTTTCGATGATCCACCTCGTCCGTACCAGGAAGTCGCGAAAGAGCTTGGTATCGCCTCCGGATCGATCGGCTTCATTCGCGGCCGCTGCCTGAAGAAAATGCGGCAACTGCTGGAAGAAAAGGGATTCCAGTGACTCCGGCTCGAAGCAAGGTTCGAAACAAGGCTAATCGCGAGCAACTGTTGCGGGAACTGGCGGGTCTTACCAACGATGCTCGCAGGCAAAAGTTTCTCCAGCAGCACCGTTCTCTGTTGCAACCCGAAGTCGTCTCTGAACTCGCCGAAAAAGTGAGAGAGCAAGTCCGAGTGGATGTGCCTCGGGCGCTTCACCTCGCCGAGGCTGCCATCGCTATTTCGCAGAAACTGAAAAACAAGGAATCGAAAGCCACGGCTCTGCGGGCAAAAGCCAATGTCCTGTACGTAAAGGGCGAACACGCCGCTGCGGCCGACCATCACCAACAGGCCGCAGCCCTGTTCGAGGCCGCTGGAGAAGCCAACCAGGTCGCGCGAACCCTGAGCAGTTCCATGCAGCCGCTGCTCCTCATGGGTGAATACAATCGCGCCTTGGCGGCGGCTGAACGGGCGCGCAGGATCTTCACCGCCGAGGGTGATTCATGGCGACTGGCTCGCCTCGACATCAACCTTGGAAATGTTTACTACCGGCAAGATCGTTTCGAGGAGGCGCTCGCCTCCTATGAGCGTGCCTACCAGGGACTGCCCCCGGAAAAAGATCCCGAGGGAATTGCCGCGGTCCTCAGCAACATGGCCACCTGCTACATCAGCCTGAACATGTTTCCCAATGCTCTTGCATCCTACGCGCGAGCCCGCCAGTTCTGCGAAGAGCATGGCATGCCGTTGCTCGTGACCCAGGCGGACTACAACATTGCCTACCTTCATTACCTGCGCGGTGAATACAGTCGCGCCATCGAAATGCTGCGGGCAACCCGCGTCAACGCCAACAAAATCGGCGATGCCTATCACCAGGCCTTGTGCAACCTCGATTTGTCCGAGCTCTATCTCGAATTGAATTTAAGCGCGGAAGCGGCGGAATTGTCTGAACAGGGATACGAAGGATTCCGCAAACTCGGCATGGGATACGAGGCGGCGAAGTCTCTGGCATTTTCGGCGATGGCGGCAGCCCAGCAGGGGCACGCCTTTGAAGGGCTCAAGCTCTACTCCGAATCGCGGGAGATCTTCGTCAAGGAAAAGAACCGGGCGTGGCCTTCCTTGATTGATCTGTATCGGGCTTTGGCGTTTTTCGAGGAAGGAAGGTACTTCGAGGCGCGGCGCTATTGCGCGCAGGCCCTGGAATCGTTCCTTTCCCTGAATTGGAAGAATAAAGCGGTGATGGCTCAGCTTTTGCTGGCAAGAGCTGCAATGCGAACTGGCGAAACCGATCAGGCATTCCAGCACGCCAGCGCTGCCCTTGACAAGGTTCTGGAACTGGAGTCGCCGGTCCTCACTTATGAGACCCATCTGCTGCTCGGGAATCTCTACTCCGCGAGAGCGGATCGCGAACAGGCCTACACCTCCTACCAGAGCGCCCGGCATGCGCTCGAGACGCTCCGCGGAAACTTGCGCGGCGAAGAGCTGAAGGTGTCTTTCATCAAGAATCGGCTGGAGGTGTACGAAAATCTGGTCGAACTCTGCCTGGCTCGATCAAACGACCCGGGCGCCGCGGAAGAAGCCTTCACTTATGTGGAACAGGCAAAATCGCGCAGCCTCATGGACCTGTTCGCCAGACCGGCGCCGGCTTTCACCGAAAAAACGCCTGGGCAGAGCGAACTGGTGCGTTCGATTCAGGATCTGCGTGAAGAACTCAACTGGTATTACAACCTGATTGAACGCGAGCAGCTTCAACCGGAGCAGCAGTCCCCGGATCGCATCGCCGCCCTCGAAAAAAAGGCCCAACGTCACGAGAAGGAATTGGTGCGCATTCTGCACGACGCCACCGACGCCGACGCTGCGCAGGCTGGCTTGCAAATGCCCAGCCACGTGCCCATCGCCCCGATTCGGGCCGCCATCCCCGAAGATACTTTGCTGATTGAGTACTTCCAGGTTCGTGACCGCATACTCCTATGCTTGCTGGGACGAGAGACTCTCGAAATTGTTCCCGTAACCCTGGAACCTAGAATCGCCGGGTTGCTGCGACTACTTCAGTTCCAACTCTCAAAGTTCCGGCTAGGTCCGCAATATCTCGAAACCGTACACGATTCCTTGCTCCAGACTACGCAAGCGCATCTCAAAGAACTTTACGACGAACTGATCGCCCCCGTGGCTCCGAAGCTACAGGCAAAGCATCTGATTTTCGTCCCGCACGGTCTGCTCCACTATGTGCCCTTCCACGCACTTTTCGATGGCGCACAGCATTTGATCGACAGCTATACCGTCTCTTATTCGCCCAGCGCCAGCATCTACGCGCTCTGCCAGACGCGGACGGCCAACTCCTCGGGTCCGTCTCTGGTATTCGGCATCCCGGACCCGCAAGCCCCTGCGATTCTCGACGAGGTCCAGGCGCTCACCGGTGTGCTCGATCACGCGGAATTATTCCTCGGCCAGAACGCAACCGTAAATGTCCTGCGCGAAAAAGGTCCCGCAAGTCGCCTCATTCACATCGCGACCCACGGCCGTTTCCGCCAGGACAATCCCATGTTTTCCGCGATCCGCATGGGAGATTCGTTCCTCAGCCTGTTCGATCTCTACCAACTTCGCCTTCCCGTGGAGCTCATCACGCTCAGCGGATGCTCCACCGGCCTCAACGTGGTTGCCGCCGGCGATGAGCTCATCGGCCTGGCGCGTGGGCTTTTGCACGCCGGGGCGCAGTCCTTGGTACTTAGCCTGTGGGATGTGCACGACACAAGCACGGCGGAATTCATGACCGCCTTCTACCGCCGGTTGGGCAACGGTGAGTCCAAGGCGGAGGCCTTGCGGTCCGCTATGCTAGAGCTGCGGGCAAGCTATCCCCATTGTTATCAATGGGCTCCGTTCATTCTGGTAGGCAAGGCCTGACTTCTGAAAGTTTATTTCTCCTCCCCTATATTTTTTCACCCCGCCACTGCCCTTATTCCACAGAGCCAAGATAAAGACTCAAGAGAAAGCAAGCGCTGGAGTGACCAACGGCAGTTTCTGGTCCGCTCCCCCGGCGGAGGTTCTGGTGAAGCACTTTAGTGAAGCATCTTGGGCAGACTTTGCGAGGAACCTGGTGGCGCCGGACATGAAAATGACGATGCAGCAACACATTGACAAGGGATGCACCAAGTGCGCCAACGTATTGAATACGTGGCAGATCGTTCACTCCATTGCCCGGAAAGAAAGCGCTTTTACGCCATCCTCCGACGCGGTCCGCGTGGTCAAAAGCCAGTTTGCGGCGGTGGCACCCGAAGAAAGCCTCGGCTTTCGCCTGTTGTTCGATTCCAGTCTCGCGCCCGTCCCCGCAGGAATGCGCGGTTCGGTCGCCGCACGGCAATTTCTCTACGAGACCGACGAATACTATATCGATCTTCGTATCGAGCCGCACCGCGAGGCCCATCAGGCCGCACTGGTGGGACAAGTCCTGAACCGCACGGGTAAACGTGCGGCTCCAGGTCTGGCTGTGCTGTTGCAGGATGGCAAGCGCCCCATTGCGGAAACCTCCACCAACCAGTTTGGTGAATTTCAGTTCGAATTTAACGCTACAAACAGCCTCTCCATCTCGGTCAAACGAGACAAGTCTGATGCCATTGTTCTCCCCCTGTACGGGATCCAGGTCACGCCAACTGGTAGAAAAGGCTTGGATTAGGTGGATACTTTCTCGCCGGATGGCCTGAAGGTAACCCCGAAAAGTAACCCGTACGAATTACGCGTGTAATTTTTGAAGATTCTAACTTTTGCGTAGACTCGAGCAGAGCAGAAAACGAGCTCGGCCGAGTTAAAAGGGGAACCCGTGAGAAGCATGCGAACCAGCCAATTTGCGAACCACAATTTTTTCCAATCGAGGATTTTCCGTACTGGTCTGGCCCTTCTGCTGTGCCTGGGCCTGGGAGTGCAAACTCTCGGCGCGCAAACAGCGTCGGCTCAGGCGGCTCCGCAGACCCGCCTGGTAATCAGTGACAGCCTCGGCCTGAACGGCATTCTGAATCTTTGCGCCCTGCTCGGTTGCTCGACGGTTGAAGGCCTGGGCGACCCGAAGGGGCAGCTTTTCATGATCCAGATTCCCTCGGCGCTCGCCCCGCTTACCTCCCTGCTCGACCTGAACCTGCTGGGACTGGTCTCGATCGAAACCGACCAGTTCGTTCAGACTCAGGGAGCCTCGGCCGGCGCGGTGCCATCGTATCTTAGCGATGAGGCTCCGTACACTTATTACGGAACCACCGTGTGGCACGGCTATGTATACCAGCCGGCGAACACCCTGATCCGGACCGGAACGACGCAAAGTGCATTCAACACCGCGGGCTCGGGAGTGGTGGTCGCGGATATCGACACCGGCGTTGATCCCAATCATCCTGTTCTGAAGAACGTTCTTTTGACCGGCTACGACTTCACTCGCAACCAAAGCGGCGGTTCGGAAATGAGCGACGTGAGCCAGTCTACCGTTGCCGTTCTCGATGGCGATAACGTTCAGACCGCGCAGGTCAGCCAGTCCACGGTCGCGGTGCTCGATCAATCCACGGTGGCCGTGCTGGACGGAAACCCCAACTATGCCGCTTTCGGCCACGGCACCATGACTGCAGGCCTCATTCACCTTGTAGCCCCGCAGGCTCAGATTCTGCCGTTGAAGGCTTTCCAGGCGAACGGAACCGGTTATAACTCCGACATCCTGCGCGCCATTTACTACGCAGTGGCTCATGGCGCCAAAGTGATCAATATGAGCTTCAACTACACCGCCTCTTCGCAGCAGTTGGCGAACGCGGTGAATTACGCGACCACGAGTGGAGTGATCTGCGTGGCAGCCGCGGGCAACAGCGGCGAGCAGACTACCGTTTACCCGGGCGCACTGAAGGGTGTAATCGATGTCGCGTCCACCAGCGACCAAGATACTCAGTCGACGTTCTCGAACTACGGAGCGCCGCCCGTCTGGCTGGCTGCCCCGGGCGAAGGCGTGATGACCACTTATCCCTACGGAACCTACGCGGCAGGATGGGGAACTTCATTCTCAACGCCGCTGGTTACGGGAACAACCGCGCTGATGGTTTCCGAATACAACACGCACTCCAGCTCTGGAGGTGGCGGGCTCTCATTAAGCCTGCTCGGCCTGACGATTTCGCTGGGCGGCTCGAACCTACCCAGCTGGGAACCTCAGGCTGCCAAAGCACTGGCGCACGCACAAAACATTTCCGACCCACAGTTGGGCAATGGGCGCCTGGATACGTATCAAGCCGTACAGGCCTGGCGAACCAGCCTGGGGTTGAAATAATTTGGGGTTGAAATAACTCATGGCGACGGCGACGCAAAGTGCTATCCGCGAATTCGCGGCCGATCTGTCGAAGGGCGCTGACTGCTTGCGGATCAAGGAGCTCGAAGAGCAGCAGCGCTCGCTGATGAATTCGGTGATCTGTGGTTTCAACCAGTTGCTCGACCTGCGCGACCTGGGCACCGGAGTCCACAGCACTCGTCTGGCGGAATGGGCGGTGCGCGTTGGACGAAAGTTAGGCATTGAGGAAATCGACCTGCATCAACTGGAAGTCGCCGCTCTTCTCCACGACATCGGAAAAATCGGCATCCCTGACTCAATCCTGAAAAAAGAAGGCAAACTCACCGACGAAGAGCGGGCGCTGATGAACAAGCATCCCGAATACAGCTGGTCGATTCTGCGCCTGTTTCCAGGCCTGGACAAAGCCAGTCTCTATGCTCTGCACCACCACGAAAGCTACAACGGACGCGGCTATCCCGGCGGACTGAAAGCCGGCGAGATCCCGATCGGCTCGCGAATCGTCGCGGTCATTGATGCCTACGACGCGATGATTTCGAATCGTTGTTACCGCAAAGGCTTTCCTCACGAAGAAGCGGTACGGCGGCTCGTAGCCGACTCAGGCGCTCAATTTGATCCGATCGTGGTCCAGGCCTTCGTGGAAATCGCCGGACAGGAAGTAGCCGACGTATTCCTGGCGACCGGAACGAGTTCCTCCGCCGTAATCTAAACCTTCGTCCTCCCGATTCCGATTGATTCGCGTGCAGCGGGCAGTTTTGCCCGCTTGCATGCAGCGGCACAAAACCAGCTGGCAAGAGTGCCCACTCCACACAACCTTCTTGGAGAGATACAACCAGATAGGGCGGCACGGCAACCGCGAACTTCACTTCTACGTCTACTTCTTCGCGGCGACCATGATCACAAGCACGACAGGCAGATATAGAACGGACGCATGCAGCAGACGTCCCGCCAAAACCTTCGAACTCGAGACCGCCAGCTTGCCCACGTAGTAGAGCAGAAACGCTCCGGCCAGGCCCATACCAGCCCCATACCACCAGCCAGCGCGATACACGAGCGGCAAAAGCGTGGCCAGCACCAGAAGCAGCGAGAAGGCCACAATCTCCACGCGAGTGAAGCGCGCCTCCCGGTCGAATGCTGGCAGCATGTGATACCCGGCGCGGCTGTAGTCCTCGCGATACATCAGCGCAATGGCCAGGAAATGAGGAAACTGCCACAGGAAGAGAATCGCAAACAGAAACCAGGCCTGCTGGTTGAGCTGGCCTGACCCTCCCGCCCAGCCAATCAGCGTCGGCATCGCGCCCGGGAACGCGCCCAGAAGCGTGCACAATGGCGTCTTGCGCTTGAGCGGCGTATAGACGAGCAGATAAGAAAGCAAAGTAGAAACCGCCAGCAGGGCTGCCAGAAGATTCACTGTCAGCAGCAGGTAGAGCCCTCCCGCCACACTGAGCAGAATCCCGAACACCAGCGCCTCGCGGCTGCTGAGCCTGCCGGAAGGCAGCGGGCGCGAAGCCGTTCGGCGCATCTGCCCATCCCACACTCGCTCCATCCACTGATTCAGGGTTGCCGTGCCGCTGGCCACCAGCAACGTTCCCAGGAGCGTGTTCAGCAGGCCGACGATTCGCATCGGGCCTCGCGAGGCCAGGTAATAGCCCGCCGACGTGGTCATCAGAATCAGCAGGTTCACCTCCGGCTTGGTGAGTGTGTAATAGTCCCGGAGCTTCGACCGCAGCATTTCGAGAGGCGTTTCGACAGATGGATTTTTGGCTATCACGTGTGGGATTGCGATTCTACCAGTCTTTCAGTCTTTGCTCCATCCGTCACCGGACTCCGTGTTCCACTCGTCACCGGACTCCGTCCAGCGAACCTGATTCCGCTTGCGATACATAACGCAAATCACGCCAATGGTTCCCAGCGTAGGAGGAACAATGAGGATCAAAATCCCGCTGCGCAAGGCCTGCATCATCCGCGCTCCTGAGGATGCGGCCTGCGTGTAGCAAAGCGCGCAACTCTGGGCCAAGGCCGGCACCGGCGCCAGCAGCAGGATTAACCCCGCCAGCGCAATCCCGAGAATCCCGATCCTTCTCCAAAACTTCATGGCTGCTACTTCGCCCACGGCACGCCGTTCGAAAGCCGGAAGCTGTCGGTCCAACCGTACTGCATCCCCAGGATCACGGCAACTGTGAAAATTATCACAAACCACTTGAGCCCGCGATTCTCCCACAAGTGCATGAAGAAGAGAAGGGCCACCCCGGCCTCGACCATCGCCACGATCAGCATGCGCACAAACATTTGCGACGCGGTAATGTCCGAATACGCAATGAGGAACTGTATCCCTGCCAGGGCCAACAGGCACCCGTACACGGCGATATCTTTGCCCGCACTGCTGTTCGACGCTCCAGCGGTAGTCATATTTAATTTGCTCCTGCTTCCGTTTCGACTCAGTGAGCCAGATTCAAGAGATAGACCAGCGGCACCACGAACATCCAAACCAAATCCACAAAGTGCCAGTAGAGCCCGGTGATTTCGAGGTCATCGGCGTTGTAGCGCCCGCCCCGGTAGCGCAAGCCCACTACGATCAGCGCCACCACGCCGCCGGTTACGTGCAGCAGGTGCAGCCCGGTGATGCTGAAAAACAGCGAACTGAACAGCGGCGTGCCCCACGGGTTATGAAACAGCGTGGCTCCTTCGCCGATCATTCCGAACCATTCCCGAAGATGCAGGGCGGCGAACATGATTCCGCAAACCGCCGTAATCAGCGTCCAGCGGAAAGCTTTGGCCGTGTCGCCCGACTCGGCATGCCGGACTGCAAACATCATGGTCAGGCTGCTGGTCAGCAGGATCAGCGTCATCAGCGCAACGTTGGTGATGCCGTGAAACGGCCGCGGCCAATTGGCACTGGCGTTGCGAATAAATCCGTACGCCACCAGACAGCCCGCAAACGTAGCGCTGTCGGCGATGATGAACAGCCACATCGCCATTTTCTTCGCGGGAACCGAAAATGTCGGAGCAGTCATTACCTCCGTCGCCTCGGACCGCGACACTTGCGCGTGAATTGAAAGATCGGCTTGGCTCAAGTCTCCTCCCACCTTTGACCGGGTTCGAAGCGTCCGTTGTTCGGAACTATGTTCGGAGCTATGTTCAGAGCTTCATCCAAAGCAGCAAAAGCAGATACACCCACAGCACGCCCATAAAATGCCAGTACCGCAAAGTCGCGTCCAGCGTGCTTCTGCGCAGTGTGGCGTTGCGCAATTTCCCGACCACGCGTGCCATGCCGCCCAGCCCTCCCAGCAAATGCAGGGCATGCATGACCGTCAGCACGTAGAAGAACGAGTAGCTGATATTGGCGGCGAGCCCGAATCCCTGGGCTCTCAGTCGCACCCACGCGAAGGTCTGCCCCGCAACAAAGAGCAGTCCGAGCGCCAGGGTTAGGTAGAGCCATCGCGCCGGATTCGCCGCCTGGTCTTTTTTGCCGCCCATGAACGCCGCAATCCGGCGCCGCGCGATTTCAAGAGTCACGCTGCTGGCGATGATCACCAATGTGTTCAGGTAAAGCACCGGGGGCAGAGTGATATGCTGCAACGGCGCAGTCCCCTGCCGGACAACTAAAGCACTGGTGAAGGCAGCAAAGCTCATGGTGATGGACGCCATGATCACCCAGATGCCTGTACTCGCGGGCGGAGGAGAGTAAGACTGAACCCTTCGCAGGTCTCCGTCGGCGGGCACCAGATTCCGCCAGCCTCCGTTGCCGGATCCCTGGCTCGGTAAGCGCTCGGGCTCGATTTTCGGCGGTTCGTGGACCGTAGTCGCCATGCTGCTGCCTCTCCGTTCTAAAACACCCGGGTTTGCTCGAAGCACTTTTCGAAGACTAACTTGCTTCGATCTTTCCTTCTATCACCGGCCTGCGATCGCCGGATTACTTCTCGTCGTTCCCGCTCTTGAGTTGCTCCGGCGAGGTCTGCATCACATGGTCGCTGCTCGCACCCTCCACGCTGTACTGATACGGATCGTGGTACACCACCGGCATCTTGTCGCCAAAGTTGTTATGCGGCGGCGGCGTGGCCGTGCTCCACTCCAAAGAAGTGCCTTCCCACGGATTGTCGTTTGGCGGAATCGCGCCCCAGAACCGGCTGTGGATCAGGTTGTAGAGAAAAATCAGCTGGGCAAAGCCCGTAAACAACGCGGCAATGGTGATGAACTTGTGCACCGGGATCAGCGGGATCAGGTAATCGTCCGTGAACGCCTGGTAGCGGCGCACGTTGCCGGCGATGCCCAGATAGTGGAACGGCATAAAGATGCAGTAGGCGCCCACAAAACTCATCCAGAAATGAACCTTGCCTAAAGTCTCGTTCATCATGCGTCCGACCATCTTGGGGAACCAGAAATAGGTTCCGGCAAAAATGCCGAACATAGCCGCCACGCCCATCACCAGGTGAAAGTGCCCAACCACAAAATAAGTGGCGTGCAGCATGATATCGATTGAGGGCTGCGCCAGAAAAAATCCGCTGACGCCGCCGCTGATGAACATCGAAATAAAGCCCAGCGCGAACAGCGACGCCGCGTTGATCCGCAACTTGGCGCCATACAAACTGCCCAGCCACATCAGCACCACGATCGTGGACGGAATCGTGATCACCAGCGTGGGAAACGAAAACGCCAGCGAGGAGACAGGATTCATCCCGCTGACGAACATGTGGTGTCCGTACACCATGTAGCTGAGGACGGCCAGGGCTCCCATGGAGTAAATAAGCACCCGATGGCTCAGCATCGGCTTGCGCATGCTGGTGATCAGCACATGGGAAACGATACCCATCCCGGGCACGATTGCGATGTAGACCTCGGGATGTCCGAAGAACCAGAACAGGTGCTGCCACAAAAGAGTCGATCCGCCCGAGTGCGGCAGAACCTGGTCATTGATGACCGAGTTCGAGGGGACGAAGAAACTGGTCCCGGCGACGTGATCGAGAATCAGCAGAATGCATGCCGGCATCAGCACCGCGAATGCCGTCAGGCCCATGATGGAGGTGATGAACCATGCCCAGGCGCTGAGCGGGAGCCGCATCAGCGACATACCTTTGGTCCGCATGTCGAGCGTGGTGGTAATGAAGTTCAACGAACCCAGCAACTGCCCGATGCAGAAAATAGCAATCGAACTCGCCCACAGGATCACACCCAGACCCTCGCCCGGGCCGCCAACCGAACCGATCGCGCTCAACGGTGCATATTGCGTCCATCCTCCCAGAGTCGGCCCGTCGCCCACAAAGAACGACGTCACCAGAACCAGAAAGCCCACGAACGTCACCCAGAACGACATCATGTTGAAATGCGGAAACGGCATGTCTTCCGCGCCCACCTGAATGGGCAGGAAGAAATTGCCGAATGCGGCGAAGGGCGCGGTGGTCAGCACAAAGAAGACCATGATGGTTCCGTGCATGGTCATCAATTGCAAGTAATACTCGGGCGTCATCACATCGCCGGGAGCCCCACTCTTCGAGAGCAGATGCAATCCGGGGATGGCAAAACTGCCCCATCCCAGATGGATGCGCATCAGCCAGGAAAGGAACATTCCGACCAGTGCAGCGAGCAAGGCCAGCGCGTAATACTGCTTGCCGATAACTTTGTGATCAAGGCTGAAAACATGCTTCCGAATAAAGCTGGTCGGAGCTCCGTGCACCGCATGTGCGGTATCGTGCATTGTGTTCACCTCAAACCCGATGTTCGCCGCCGAATTACTGCAGCGCCGCCTGCTGCTTGATCCATTTGTCGTAATCTTCCTGCGACATCACTTCCAGATACGCCTTCATGTTGTAATGCCCCAGCCCGCAAAGCTGCGTACAGACAATTTCGTACTTGCCGATTTTCGTGGCCGTGAAGTGAATCGACAGATCCAGTCCCGGAACAAAATCCTGCTGCACGCGCAATTCCGGCACGTAGAAGGAATGCCCCACATCCTCGGCATGCATCAGCAAATGAATTTCGCGATTCACCGGAATCGCCATCTCCGCGGTTACGATATCGTCTTTGGAATCCTGGTCGTGCGTGGTATCAAGGCCGAAGAAGTTCGCGTTGGCCTGGCTGATCTGGTCGGCGTGCAGCGGCCCAAACGTTCCATCCGGGCCGGGATAGCGGAAATAAAACGCAAACTGCCCGGCCTGCACCTGAATCGGCATTGCATCCGCCGCGGGGGGAGTGAAATACACGCTGGCCCACGCCTTTACACCAAACACGCCCAACGCCAGGCACTCTGTGCCAACCAGCAGAAAAGCTGCGATCACCAGTCCGGCGGCGCCTCCGGGGAAATTCTTAATCTTGGTGCCCGGCTCGGGGTTGGAGAACTTCCAGATGAAGAAGCCCAGCAGGAACTGCGAAGCCAGGAACGAAATGCCGGCTTCCCACATGGTATCGGAGTACTGCTCGTCGATCAGGTGCCCGTGGGTGGAGATATCCTGTGGCATGGGCCATATGTGCATCACGATGGGAATCGCTGACGCAATTGCGATTACAATGATCGTCACCGCGAATAGCTTCGCCATGTCGTCCCGCCTTTAGCCGGAGTCCGTCCGGCCTTTTTCAATGATTCGACAGATAATGATTCGACAGATACAGACACTGCAATCCGGGCTCACTCACAGGTTCCGCACTATTTCGGATTTCCGGCTTTACCCTGTGTCCTCTGTGCCCCCGGTGGTTGACGATTCCAGGGCGCCACTCACTCCCGCGATTCCATTCCTCATTTCGCTTTAAAAGTGAAATCAGCAGTTGCCGCCGCGCCGGCGGCCACCATCACCTTCTGCACGGTCGTCCCGTAAGTTTCCTGCCACGCCGTCACCGTATAAGTTCCGGGGGGCACGCCGCTGATGGTGTAGGAACCATTGCCGTCCGTGGTCGCGTAGGGGCCCTTCACCACAACGAACCAGCCGTGCATCCAGGGATGGATGTTGCACTGCACGGGAATCACTTCCGCCGCCTTCCAGCTCTTCTCCACGGGCGCCGCTCCCGGAGGCTGCGATTGATTCCAGGGAATGTTCCCGGTCATCGGATTCGGCAGCGGGTGAATGTTGTGAGTCGTCGGATCGCTGGTGGTCACTTTGAAGGTCTGGCCCACATCCATGGCCAGCACGTGAGGCGTGTACATGCAATTCTTCTGATCAAATACCGGTACCGTCGTCGATGTCGTCGCAGATCCGCTCCAGTCGGAGATGTAGAGAACGACATTCTCCAGTCCTCCGTTGGCGCCCGCCACTACCGTCTCCAGGTGGCCAGGATCGGTCGCGTGGGCCTTGACGCAGAAGTTGTCCTTCGACATGTCAATGCCCTTCATGTGGGGAGCCACGCCGTCGAGCTTAACCGTCCCAGTAATCTTGCCCTCACCGGCAGCCTTTACGTTTTGATTCAAAATCAACGCCCCGCACCCAAAGAGCACTACAGCCAGTAGTAGAGCAACCGAGTTGTGTCGATTCATATGAAGTCTCCTTAAGTCCGAATCTTGTTTAACTCGAGAATGTTTAAGTCGAGAATGTTTAGCTTCGAAAATGTTTAACTCGAAAACGGCGGCCGATCTAGGCGCCCTGAGTCAACGCCTCCGCACCGCGTCTCACCCCGGCATCACGAAGGAATAGATTGTTGCGGCACCCCGCCGGTTGCGTGGAACGCGCGAAATCATAGCCCAAGCTCAGATGGAAGCAATCGAAATCGTGCATAGATGAACAAATTGTCATCTTCCGGAAAGCGTGCGGTAATGTTCCGGACCTGCCCGCAATCGTCTCCAAGCGCGTCGCGGCATCGCCGAATTTCGCTTTTAACGTCATCGACGGCCGCCCCATATTTCAGCAGGAAGCTGCTTCCTCGCAGTTTCGTTCCGTACTTAATCGCTTCTACAAGAAATTAAGCGCACGCCAGAGTTCCCTCCACGGCAACCCGTAAGCACCGCGCAAGGGAACCTGTTCTTCGCCATCAGCCCCTATTGCGTCGGGGCCGGAGCGTTAGGATCAACCGGCTTCAGCCCAAGCTGTTTCGCCAGTTCCTTTTCCTTGCTCTTCTGATGCATGAACGTCCGCAGATAGAACACCAGGTCCCACGCCTCTTCGGGTTTGATGTTGTCGGCGAATGACGGCATGGGAGTGCCGTCCAGGCCGGTCATGAAGATCCGATATATATCCCGATCGGTGTCGCCGCATTTTGGCCGCGACCCTTCGGTAAAGTTGAAGGCCGCAATGGGCCGGCCGAGATCATCGGTGAGGGTCGAAGCGGACGGACCATTCGCCATACCCTGAACCCCATGGCACTTCCAGCACTGCACCCTGGCAAACACATCCCGCCCGGCTTTGATGCGCTCGGCAGTGACTTCCGGCTCGGGAGGAATCGTGATTGGCGTTCCTGGTTTTTCGTTCGCCCAGCGCGGAGAGAAGTGCTTCACCCAGGCCACCAGATCGGCGCGTTCCTGTTTGCTTAAAGTGTTCCATTGCGGCATGTTGGAGCGGTCAAAGCCGCGAGTGATGGAGTCGTAAAGATCCTGGTCGGTGGGCAAGGTTCCGGTCGGCGTGGAGCGGCACTTGAAGACGCCCAATTGGAAGTCGCGTGGCTGTTGGAACATGGGCGGCTGCATATAGGGGGCGTTTTCGCCATTTCCATCTCCCAGCGGTCCATGGCAGCCGACACAAAACCGGCGATAGGGGAGCGCGGCATCTTTGGCATGACCGGTAGTATTTCCGATGTGGCTCTCCGCGGCTGCCAGGCGCGCATTCAAGTCATACTGCGTCAACTGCGCCCACAAAGACATCGGGAGCGCCAAAACCGCAGTTGCGCCCAATAGAAGCGACCACCTCTGCAATCTTGTCCGCATGTCTATCCCTTTCTAGAAATCGAAGTCGAAGCCAATCAGCAATTCGCTGGTGTTGATGTTGGTGCCCGCAACCGGACCCGTTCCATCAGAATGCAGCCAGTTGTACTCGTTGTGCCAGGCAAAGCCGGCCCGGCTGGTCATGAACGGGTTATAGCGGTAGCCGATGGTGTAAGTCGAGAGGTTGCCAAGGTTCGAAGCCGACGGTCCGCCCGTGCCCAGGCAAGCCGTGCACGCCGCCCCATTCGCCTGCTGCGACATGCGTATCGTCTCATAGCGCCCAATGAAGATAAGCTGCGGGCTGAACACGTAGTGAGGCTCGAGCAGAATACCGTTCCAACTCGGCGACTGCGCGCCCGCAGGCAACGTCGTTCCGGTCGTGTTATTCAGCGAGGCGTTCCCGCCGATCAGGTCCCCGTAGCCTTGCCCAAACCACGCATCATCCTGCCCATGCTGAGTCACTACCTGAAGATCGAAATGCGGGCCGAAGTAGAATTGCCCAACGAAACCTTCGCGACTGAAAGACTTGTTGCCGATCGCTGCCGGGCCGGTGCCGTTGGCGCCCCCAAAAAGCGCGCCGCCCGAGGTGAGCCAGGTGGTCGGAGCCTCTCCCACCATGGCGTAGAAACCAAGGCGCTGCACCCCAAGCTTACCGGCATCAAAAGCCTGGCTACCGGTGATGTATGCGGTATAAGCATTGCCATCGGGCAAGCCCACAGTGCCATCCTCAGAGCTGTACACCGCGACCGCATAGCGCGTTCGATCATTGGTGCTGTGGCCCATCACCTCAACACCCAGCTGGTTGTCTCCCATTTGGCCAAAGATGTTGCCGTCCCCCACGGGCCTGAAGTGGTAAAGCTGGTAGACGCCCCCGTTCGCAGTCAGAGTCAGGATGCGCTTTTCCGAGAGCAGATTGTCGAGCTCGAACTTGCCGAACTTAACGTTCAGCCACGGACTTCCGAAAAGGTTGTCGAGCCGCCCCATGACCGTTTCAAAGTGAAACTGGGCGGAGCTGTTCGACGACGGCAACACGTAAAACGAGATGTTCTTTTCAAGGGTACCGCCGGTGTGGAAGTCGAGGCCGCTCAGGTCAAAGCCAGATGACGTCACCCGCTGGATCGTCTGGTTCCCGGTGGCCACTCCGCCCACATACGTGTCTATCGGAACCTTCCCCGTGCTCACCCGGTGCCAGATCGGCGTGATTCGGAACGTCACCGGCCAATATCCCGGATTCTGCCAGATCGGAGCGTCGCGGTCATTCATCAGCTGGTAGCCGTTGTCTTTGAACTTCTGGCCGAAGTAGTTCAGCATCGGCCAGGATTCATGACACGCCGAGCAGCGCAGGCCATACTTCCTGGCGAAGGCCGGCAAGGCGTTAGCCGGCTGGCTGACACCTAAAACCAGAAACACTAGAACCAGAGCGGCGGTTAGGAAGGGAATCGAAGACGACGAGCGACTAAAACGAGACCGCGTCAACGTGGACATGACGGCTCCTCAAGCAGATTGTTATTTCTTCGCGAACACGTGTCCGTAACTAACAACCCGAGTCAACTAACGACGAGAGGCGGAAAGCCGAATCGTAACGAAAAAACAACGGGCAGGAAACCCGTTGTTCCAGGTCCGAACCAAAGCCCTCAACTTTTTCGCTGTGGTCATACCACTTTACCGCAGCGGGATACTACAATGCCCCGTTGATAGACTGCAAGAAGAAAAATGTAATGTTTTGCAAAATTTTTACAATGTCAAAACCCCACAGGACCCTCGGTTAGGACATTTGGTCCCAGATTTCAACAGAAATGCAGACGAAAATGCTCACGGCGAAAAGGCGACGCTTATGGAGCGACGAACGCCTCGTCCGTCCCGGTCCGAGCGCAGCTCGACCGGCATCTTCCCAAAAGCCGGCAGCAAAGACGCAGCCGGGCCCAAAGTTATTTCTGCAGGGATGCCTGAAACGTGAAATGTGCCGCAGGAAGATAGCGCCCGCCGGCGGTAAGCCCGTCGAGCGCAACTGAGTAGTTGCCGTTGCTGAGCAAGCGCGAAGGCAGCGTAATAGCAATCGCGTCCGAAGCCGGCGACGGGATGTTCTCGGCAGACCAGAGCACGCGCCCCTGGCCATCGCTCAGCCGCGCGCGATAGCTCCGGAACGCCGGATCTTTCTCAAACTCCAGCGAAAGCGCAATCAGCGGCGCAGCCGGAGAAACCGCAACCCGGTTCGCAGGCGCCGAACTTTCATCCGGGCCCCGCGTGACATTCAAAAAGAACAGAGGAGCCGGCTGCAAACTCGCCACCATCGGACCTTGGTCGCCGCTTTGCTTTCCGGCGTCGTCGGCAGATTGCACCTGTTGCCTTTGCAGGTTCTCCCGAGCCTGCCGCTCCTCGGCATAGCGGCGCTGCCAGTCGTCCGAAGCTCTGCGAGCCTCCGCTACCTCAGAACGGCGATATCGCGCGTCCACAAAGAAAATCGCAGCCAGCCCGACCACGACCACCATGGCGTAGGCCAGAAGTCCACGCTGATTCCAGGACCCAGCCCCCGCCCAAAGCGCGGGTGCAAGCTGCGGGGCAACGCCCAGCCGGTCAACGTCAGGCCGGGCTGCGCCAGGCCGGCCCGCATCCTCTTTCGCCACCTGCCGCAGCCCGTCGCGAAGCTCCGCCGTGACCTCGATCTGCTCGAGACACTGCTGGCAATTCACGAAGTGTTCCTCGAACCCAGCGCGCTCCTCGGGCGAAAGCTTTCCCGCCACGTAGAGCGAAACCACACCGTGCTCGTTGATGTAGTCGTGATCCATGTCATTCAGAAAGCATGAGTTATTCAGAAAGCATGGTTATTCAAACAGAGCATGTCGTCCGCGATGTTGGCAGTGTCCATTTGGGAAGTGCAGTTCAGCTCTCAACTATCTCACCTAGTCGCTAAGATGTGGCCAAGACTCGATCGATGCCCGTGATGCTCACGGACCGACGGACGCCTCGTCCGTCCCGGTCCGAGCGCAGCTCGACCGGAATCTCCCCACAGCCAGCACACTGAGACCCTCGCCCCAGCCCGCAGCGCAGCCGCGCTCATCAAAACTACACTTCACGATTCCATCCTCCGGTACAACTCCCGATACCGTTCCCGCGCCCGATGCAGCACGCGATTGAAATGCAGGCTGCTCAATTTCAGGTCAGCACAAATCCGGTCCTTATCCTCCTCCTCAATATAAAAGCGCCGTAGAATCTCGCGATCTCTGCCTGAGAGCTCACTCAGCAATTCCCGCACCCGCTTCGATTTTTCCGCTTGCAAAACGCGATCCAGCTGGCTGGGCGCAGTCGCCGCAATCAGTTCCACCGCTTCGGGATCATCCACCTGCTCCGATCGCCGTGACCGCCGGTAATGGTCCGTCGCCAGGTTCCGCGCCAGGCTGCAGATGAAGCCGGAAAGCTTTTCGGGCTCGCGCACCTCTCCGCCCCTGATCTTTTCGAGCGTGAGCTGAAATGTTTCTTGGGAAAGATCTTCAGACAGCGAATAATCGCCGGTGGCCCGATTGAGAATAATCAACACACCCCGGCTGTATTGCTGGACCAACTCGCTTTCCGCAGCCTTCTCCCCAGCCAGAATGCGTGTCACCAACTCGCCGGAATGCGCTGCTTCTACCATGACTGTTGGTCTACTTCCATTCTCCCTGCAGCGTAAATCCGGCCCAGTAGTAGGGCGCGCTCCGCCGCGGTTCTTTCCAGATGGCAAACTGCGCCGCGCGCAGCGCAGCGGCCGGCTGCAGCCCCTGTTGCAGAATTCCCCGATAAAACTTCTGCATCAGTTCAGTGGTCGCCTGGTCGGGCACCTTCCACAGGCTGGCGACAACGCGCGGCACGCCGGCATACATGAAGGCGCGGGTCAGCCCCACTAGCCCCTCGCCGCGAATCTCCTTGCCCAGCGCCGTCTGGCACGCGCTCAGCACCACCAGATCAGCCCCCAGTTTCAGGTTGTAGATGTCCTGCGCTTCCAGAAATCCATTCTGCGGCTTTCCCCGCCGGTCAACCAAGGAGAACACCAGCCCCGATAACTCCGGATTGCGGCTGTTCAACAGCCCGTGAGTGGCGATGTGGATGATGCGGTATTGGCCAAGGCTCTCGCTGGTCGCAGTTTCGCGGCTGGAATCAAAGTCCAGCTCCTCGTCGGCATTGTTCTTTCCCGCCAGCTCGACAATCGTCTCCGCTTCGCGCCGGCTGGCGCGCAGCCGATCGAACCCCGGCAGCCCGGATTCTTTCGCTGAGCGCTCAGAAAGCTCGGCCCGCTCGAGATCATCCGCGTTATTAGAAGCTGAATCCGAACCCGAGCTAGAGGCAGAACTGGAAGCAGAATCAGAAGCCCCTCCGGAAGCTCTGGCAGGCGAGGCTTTCGGGTTCCGATTCACGAAAGCTCCAGCCCTGCCAGCCTGCGCAACCCGAGGATCATCCCGGCTGAAGACCGGGTCCGCCAACACCACCGCAAGCTTCAGCGCAGGCGTACGCCCTTCCGTTTCACGCCGCAGCAAGGCCACAGTCGAAGCCGAAGGAAGACTCACAATCTCGTGATCAGCAACCAACGGCACGCCCGCGGGGGAGTTTGCCGGGATGAAGTTTGCCGCGCTGGCGTTCGCAGGCGCCGGAAGCGCCGCAAACGGAACGTACTGCAAAGCCCCTTCCGCGACCACTACCAGGCGCTTTTTCCCCAACTCCGAAGCAACGGGCCCCAGCAGAGTGCGGCTGAGGGCTAATGCAGCTCCCTGCATCGCCTCACCGGACGCTTGGCTGGCGCTCATCTGCGTGTAGGCCAGCCGCGCCGCCGCCTCCAACTTCGACCGCGCCGGCAATTCATAGGTATGGAAGGAGTTAGAAGTGACCGCCCATAGAAAACTGCGATCTTCGCCCAGCGAATACTCGAGCAGCAGCGTCTCTGGATCAAGAATCTGCTTCTGAATCTCAGCCAAAGTCAGAGGTTGCGGCTGAGTCAGCGCCGCATAGCGTGGACTGCGGGTACGAATCTGCGCTTCCACCTCGCGATATTGAACCGTAAGTCCTTCAATATCTTTGTCTAACGCAGCATTTTGGCTGCGAATTCGTTGCTCCGATTTGAGCCGCAGATCGGTTTCAAGCGATTGCTCCTGCGCCAACAACGCGGCGTCCACTCCTTGACGGATATCCGCATGGCTTTCACTCAACAATTCCAGCAGGCTGCGGGCGCGGGCCCGCTCGCTCGCCTCAAATGCGAGCGAATCACGATGTTGCAGCATCAGCAATTCAATCTGCAGCTGGTAACGGTCGCGCACCGTGGAAGAATAAGAAGCGCGCAGATCCGCCCCCACCCAGGCCGTCCGCAGACTCTCGGTCATAGCGAGCGCAGAATCGAGCGAGGTTTGCGCCTCGTCCAGCTTGCTCTCGGCAATGTGAGCCCGCGCCATTCCCGTCAGAACGCTGGCTTCGAGGATGCGGTCCCCGCTGGCATGCGCCAACGGCAGTGCCTGGCCCCAATTTTCAAGAGCTTGGCCAGTCTGGCTGAGCAAAAGGCTGGCCTCACCGGTATCGGCGAGGTCCTGCGCGATTGCCCGCCGGTTGCCTCGCGCCTCGTAGAGCTTGAGTGCTTGCTGGTAGTAATCGATGGCCTTTTGAAATTCTCCTTTGTCGCGATACACGTGGCCAATGTTTTGCAGCGCTGTCGCCTCATTCGGAAGGCCCACATCGTGCAGAACCGGAAGGGCTTCCTCGTGACACTTCAGTGCGGAATCGAGGTCGCCGAGGCCACGGTAGGTGGTCCCCATATTGTTGAGGATCATGGCCTCGAAGGTGCGATTTCCAGACTTCTTGGTTAATTCCACCGCGCTTTTCTGGTTTTCCAGGGCGTGATCCCAATCTCCCAGCTGCCAATATAAAGAGGCGATTGAGGTTAGGGTCGCGGCCTGCCCATCCAGATCGCCGGCAGTCAACGCCAGTTGCAGCGCCTGACGCGAGTAATCGAGTGCCTTTTGCGGCTGGCCCAGAGCGGAATAGGCGATTCCCATGTTGCCGAGAGTGGCCCCTTCGGCGGACGGGCTGCCCACTCCGTGCTGCAGGGGCAACGCCTGGTCATAGTATTCGAGCGCCTTTCGGACCTGCCCAAGCCCGAAGTAGGTGTTTCCGATGCTCGAAAGCACAGTGCCCTCGTTGGCCTTGTCGCTGGCGTCTCGCAGCTTTTCAAGCGATTGGCTGAAGTATTCGAGCGCCTTCTGACGGTCGCCGAGGCGGCTGTAAGCGGTGGCAATGCTGCCCAGGACGTTGCCTTCGTCGTCGGGATGCCCCAAGCCATGACGCACCGTCAGCTCGCGGTTCCAGAATTCCAGTGACTGGTTGATGTCCCCTAAGTCGTAGTAAGTACGGCCGATACTCGAAAGCGTGTCGGCTTGCCGGGGCTGGTCCGCCAAATCGGTCCACAAAGCCAGTGCGGCTTGGTACTGGGTTACGGCCTGGTGCCGCGACGGCCCGGTGCCCTCGACGCGCAATTTGTCGCCTGCACGGTCGGCATGCTCAGCGGTGATGCGCTTCTGGTCGTTCGGCTCAGAGGGGCGGAGCGGGTCCAGTTTGATCGTATAAGTCTTGGCGGCGTCGGCCTTCTGATCCGGCCCGATCGCTTGTCGAATCTCGACGCGGTAGGCGCCGCCAGTCGCAGCGCTGAACGACAGAGGAATCGAGGAACTCTCCACCAAATTTTCCCTCTGTTCCAATTCCGTGCCTTCTGGCGAGAGCAGCCGGACCGTGATATCGATTCGTTCCTGTTCCACTTCCAGGTGGAGATATTGGCCTGCAGCCAAATCGATGGCGTAGACATGCGATTTACCAGGAGCAATCGTGCCCTTTGTCGAATCCCCGCCCTTTAACTGTTCAGCTAAATCAGACTGAGACCGAAACGGCGCTGCAGACGGATATCCCGCGCCAGAATGAGCAGGAAGGGATGAACCCAGACAGACGATAACCGCGAGCAGAACAAAACGAAGCGCGAAACGACGCCACAGAAACCGCATGCGGAATACCCTGGATTTGCCCCTACGCCGCGATCGAGTTCTCGACCTGCTGGATCGCGATTCGCTTGATCGCGCGCCATGATAACAAAAAAAATCACAGCGAAGTGAGATAACCGAGAGCGCTGACGCACTTCCATGATGCGTGACCTGTTGCAAGACCTGGAGCCGGATCAAGCACCTGCTGCAACAGCATCTGGCTCGAGGCAGGACCGTTCTCGGTTGCACACCGTAGGGTCATCCCTTGGGGGGGAGGGCCTCAATGGTTGGCATTCTGAGCAGGAGGGGGATCCGCCGGGGGGGCGGATCCCCTTTAATCTTTGCCGTGATTGAACCGACTGTCATACTCGTGCTTCATGACAGGAGGCACTCTCATGGAGGACGACTCGGGCCCTGGCCTCACCGAGGAATCGCAAAACCAGCAGGCATCCTCCGGCGGCTCGAATCCGCTGAACGCCGCAGGCTCCGAGCGACCACCGACATGGGGTCGCATTGATCGTACGCGCCTGTTCCTCTGGGCCGGGATCGCCGTTATTCCGTCGTTGGCTTTTGGATTTCTGTTGCATCGCGCGGCCGGCCGGGACGAGTCCGTTCTCACGGTGCAGAGCGAACTGCCCACAAAAGCCGTTGCCGTATTTTTTGTTTCTCTGGCGACCTGGATCGTTTCTCGCCTGGAAAAACGCAAGCTCGACGATTACGGTATTCCGCTCCGCAAGGCGTTCGGCGGAAGATTTTGGGAGGGTTCGGTCTGGGGTTTCGCGATGCTTTCGGCGATCCTGCTGCTGGTGAGGGTTACGGGGCACTTTCAAATTGACTCCGTGGCTCTTACGGGAAGCGCCGTCTTCTGGTGGGCTCTGGCTTGGGGTGCGACATTTCTTGGCGTGTCGTTGACCGAAGAGTTTGCTTTCCGCGGCTACTGGCTGTTCACGATGTCGAGGCGCATGCGCTTCTGGCCGGCCGCGCTGTTTCTTTCGGTCGTGTTCGGCGCCGCGCATCTGGACAATCACGGAGAGAACGTGTTTGGCATTGTGCAGGTGGTTGCCACCGGGCTGCTTTTTTGCCTGATGATTCGACGCACCGGCAATCTCTGGTTCGCCATCGGATTCCACGCAGCCTGGGACTGGGCGGAAACTTTTTTCTACGGCACGCCTGACAGCGGACTCCTGGGCGTCGGCCGATTTCTGAACAGCTCCGTTCACGGGCCGAATTGGCTTACGGGAGGTTCAGCGGGACCGGAAGGCAGCGTCTTTGCGATTCTTATTCTTCTTCTGTGCGCGCTTCTAACTAATCAATTGTCGCTTTCCGACGGCGAGGTATCCGGATCGTCCTGTCTAGTACGAGCGCAATCGGGATTCGCTGGCGAGGTCTGGGGGGAAGCTTTTGGAAGGCAAGTCAGAAGATCAGATTGCAGATTGAAAATCTAAAGTCTTAAATCTGCAATCTGCAATGGTTCGCTTATTGAGCCTTGCCCCAAACCACGGAACGCAGGCGCGCCAGTGTCCATACCAGCGCTGCGATTCCCGTGAGCCACGCCGCAAACGCGATCTGCACCACCCAGCCCGGAGCCGCTCCCACTCGCTTCAGCAGAAACGGCAGGAAATTCCATGCCGTGATGTGGACGTGATCCCAGGAGTCCCAGGTCATCGAGTCGGTGTTCAGGCCCCACGCGTCCATCTTTCCCAGCGCGAACGCGGCAATGTTCTTGAAGCGCAGCGCGATCACGAACGTAGGATGGCCAAACTCCTCCATCTGATAAATTTCCAGCGGAAGCCAGAACGCGAGCGACGCGATCTGAATGACGAGGCTGGCTGCGATCAAAGTTAGCCCCGCGCGCCAAATCCACTTGCTGAGGTACTCGCGGTAACGCAGCAGCAGCGGCATCGCCAGGAGCGCCGCTAACTCCACCGTCGTCGACACATAGCGGTCGCCCCAGGCAAAATCTCCGGCCCAGGCGAAATACCGCGCGTAGAAACTGATGTATACGAGCAGAAGAAGAAGCGTCGCCACGGCATAGGCACGAACCCCCGGCGCCAGGCGCTTCCAGAGCAGCGTCAGCATCACGATTGCGAGCAATAGTAACGGATCAAACAGAAAGACGGACTTCTCCGGCTTGAACAGCGGGCCCAGAAATCCCTCATGAAACGGGGTGGTCCAGGGATAACTCGGCGGCAGCGTGGGATCCTGCTGCCGCTGCGCCGCCGCCGCCAGTGAAACGTAAGTATTGGTGAACGATCCGAAGCGATAGAACTGATACACCCGATCGATCAGCACGAAAAAAGCATAGACCGGCGCTGCGACCTTGCCATAGTCAAGCAGCCGCCGCCACAACACGTGGCCGCGTACCTGCTCGAACCACAAAACAAAAAGCACGAACGCCCCGCACGCCATCAGATCGAGCCCCGTGGTGAGCCGTGTCAACAGGTTGAGCCCCAGCGCGGCTGAACCCACGACCAGCGCGCGCGTGCTGCCCGTCCGCAGCCATTCATACTGAAACGAAAATCCCACCAGCGTGAGCAGCAGGATGTAGTTGTTCTCCATCATGTTCTGGGTGTAGTGGAGATGCGTAGTGCAGAGCAGCAAGGCGAGCACGCCGGCAAACGCTTGCTTTTTCGTAAACCCCAACTGCCCGAGCAAGCGGAGCACGATCATCGCGGTCAGCACATTCAGCAGAATGTTGGTGCAGTAAGTGACCACGATGCTGCGCACGCCGGGATCGTCCCCGTAGTCGGAAAAAATCTGCCAGTGCGAAATCCACGTTCCCGCGACGTCGGCGGGCAGCATGAGCAGAGATTGGCCAATGCCATACCAGCTGTAGAGCCGGCCTCCGCGGCCGCGGATGCCGAACTCGGAAAACTCCTGCGGAAAAACTTGCGGCTCGGAAGTCCACATCCAGTGCGTGGTCTGCAGGCGATGTGTAGTGTCGGCAGTGCCCAGTTCGCCGGACTGCACCACGAAGGCAAGCAGGCCCGCGGCCAGGCACAAGAGTAAAACCGGATCGCGGAGCCAGCGGCCGAGGTGTGAGGGCATCGATGGGATGGTAATACAAGGCGGCATTGGACCTCGGCCTCGGACCTTGGGGAAAGCCCGATCAAGTCCCGAGCGAGACCCGAGAGGCAAAACCCAAAGCGGTGGCGGAAATCCCTTAAAGGTCGCTGTTTGCTCCGGCCTGCAAAAGGGGTTCTTCGCTTTGCTCAGCATGACAGACTATTTAGATTTGGGGCTCATTTAGAGTTTCTGGCTGAGGTCTGAGGTCCAGCGTCTGAAGTCCGGCGTCTGGGTTAGACTGTAGCGGGAAAATTTATGGCTTTCTGCGCAACCTGCGGCTCTGCCGTGCTCAGCACCGGACGCTTCTGTTCTTCGTGCGGTGCGCCTGCGCTAAGCAGCGACCAAACGACGACCATCGACCTGGCTAGGGCGAAAATGGGCGCGGCGAACCTGCCCACGATCGACCTGGCCCCGTCCACTCCGCGGCGGCCGCCGTCTTCTGGAACTTCCAGGCCGCCAAGTTCTGCCGAGTATCTCCTGGTCGACGGCCGTTTTCTGCCCGGCCGCCTGCTGGCCAGCCGTTACCGGATTGTTGCCTTGCTGGGCAAGGGCGGCATGGGCGAGGTTTACCGCGCTGATGACCTCACGCTGGGACAGGCCGTGGCTCTGAAGTTTTTGCCCGATGAAGCTGCGCGCGACGAAGGTTTGCTGGAACGTTTTCGTAACGAAGTGCGAATCGCGCGTCGGGTTTCGCATCCCAACGTTTGCCGCGTGTATGACGTGGGGGACGTCGACGGACACACCTTCTTCACCATGGAATATGTCGATGGTGAAGATCTGGCGTCTTTGTTGCGGCGTATCGGCCGCCTGCCCGGAGATAAAGCCCTCGACATTGCAAGGCAACTCTGCGCCGGATTAGCAGCTGCCCATTCCAAGGGCGTTTTGCACCGCGACCTGAAACCCGCCAACATCATGCTCGATGGACGCGGGCAAGTCGTCATCACGGATTTTGGTTTGGCAGGAGTGGCCGACGACATTCGCGGGAACGAAATCCGTAGCGGGACTCCTGCCTACATGGCGCCGGAGCAACTGGCGGGCAAAGAAGTGAGCACGCGCAGCGATATTTATGCGCTGGGGCTGGTGCTGTACGAAGTGTTCACGGGCAAGCGCGCATTCGCAGAAAAGCCCGCCGACAAGCTCGTGGGAGTTGCGGCCGCGTCCGGCGATCGCACGCCCAGCCGGCCGTCGTCGGTGGTGAAGGATCTGGATCCGATTGTGGAGAAAGTGATTCTGCGCTGCCTGGAAGTGGAACCGGGCGCGCGTCCAGCCACCGCGCTGGCAGTGGCGGCGGCAATGCCCGGCGGAGATCCGCTGGCCGCCGCGCTGGCCGCGGGCGAAACGCCCTCACCGCAGATGGTGGCGGCGGCGGGAGAATCGGTTGGCTTGCGTCCGCGAACCGCCGTGATCTGTCTGGCCGCGGTGCTGCTGGGCTTGTCTCTCGTCGCATATTTCAGCGTCCACTACAGCGCCCTCGAAAGGATGCGGCTGGAGCAGACTCCCGAAGTTCTGACCCAGAAATCCCGCGAACTCATCGCTCGCCTGGGCTACGAAGGCCGTCCCGCAGACAGTGCGTTCAGCCTGCGCTATGACGGCGACTTCAAGGACTACGTGGAGAAAAACGATAAGCCACCGCACTGGGATGCTGTGCTCGCCGCGCGGCCGTCGCTGCTGCAGTACTGGTACCGGCAAAGCCCCGATGCGCTGGTGGCGAGCGATTTTCGCGACAATTTGTTGACGCCGGGGATCGTTACCGCAAGCGATCCGCCTACCGTGCTCTCTGGCATGATCAATCTGGAGCTCGACCCGCAGGGACGATTGACATATTTCCAGGCGATCCCGTCGCAGAAACAGGAAGAGAAAAACCAGGACGGCCAAAAAAAAGAAGCTCGGACGGCGACCACGGCCGCTCCGGCGGCGGCGTTTGACTGGAACCTATTTTTCGCTGCGGCCGGTCTGGATTCCACGCAATTGCAACCGGCGCAGCCCATCTGGACGTCGCTTGCCGCTTCCGACACACGCATGGCGTGGACTGGCAGCTGGCCGGGCACGACGCGTCCCCTGCGGGTGGAGGCGGCGTCGTTTCAAGGCCAGCCCGTATTCTTTTCTCTCATCGGCGACTGGACCAAACCGGAGCGTGAGACGAGCAAGGAGAAAAAATCGATCGGAGAGCGGGCTGGGAGAATTGTCGCGTGGCTGGTGTTGGGATCGCTGTTGGTGGGGTCCGCCCTTCTCGCGCGCAGAAACTACCGCCAGGGACGAGGCGACCGCGCGGGAGC